>SXGU01317720.1_pt1 | contig 28479 bp, 33 predicted proteins | sample 3174531 | NCBI WGS metagenome assembly SXGU01 (sample SAMN11356863, study PRJNA531348) | freshwater metagenome | isolation source: freshwater sample F1-140 | place: China: Fuxian Lake, Yuxi | collected 2017-12-25 | reverse complement strand
TGAGAAATATCAGTTTGCTATCTGCGTAATAAATGCGCAGTTGCGTGTCGGTGTATTCATGGATGCGCTTTGAGCGCATCTCTTCAAGTTGCCAAGTATCGTCAGTGACTTTTCGAAGCAAGACGTAGGTTTTTCCTTGGAAGGAAACCTGCGTTCCCTGCTTAAACGCAGATGCGCCCATGCTAGTAGCCTCCGGAAGTAATTACTTTGCGAGATTTCCACGACAAAACTGTGTCATTCGTCCACGGCACATCCAGGTCGAACGTCAATACACCTTCTAACACCAGGCGGCACACAACATGCCGTCCTTTTGCGCCGATCGCACCAGATGCAAGGGCACCCCACGTGATCCATCCTTCCTGCAATAGCACCATCCGCAGGTGCTCCCGGTCGACGGACGAAATCGGATTGCGTCCAAATTTCAATAGGGCGAGGACATTCGTAAGACGAGGCTCCCGCCCCAGCTCTTCTGCGATAACAAGTCGATAGGCAAAGCCGTGATTGGGCAACGCGCCTGTCAGCAAGGCCGTTCTTTCGGCCACATCAGGCTTTACCACGTCAGATGCTGGCTTTATTTCCCAAAGCTCCTTGGTTGCACCGAATAGAACAAGGGTATCTGGGTAGTGAAGGCGTACTTCGCCATTCAGCTGATATTGGATCGTGAACGGCTGCTCGTGATAGCCGCTCACAGAGGGATTTGCGTCAAGTAGCCGATAAGCGTTGAGTTCATTGATAGATTCCCATTGAATCATCCGCCCCATCTTCCAACTCGGATACTTGCCGGTCGGCCGCGCCTTTGAGCGAGTGACGACTTTGCGAGACCGCCACTTTCCCGCTTCAGGAGGAAAAATTGAAATGATGCTGCCATTTGATGGGATTTGGGATCCGCATTCGTGGGCATTTGCCGCGTCGGATGCTGAATAAAGAATGTCTGAGCCATGGCGCCACATGCTTCCTCCGTGTTTTGATTGCTGTTGGAAGCTGCCCCTGCAGCGCATTCCAGACCAGGCCTTCTAAACGGTATTGTTTATCTTATTGAAGGAAAAGCTCATAGCATGAGCTTCAAGTCGTATTTGGCAATTGCCGTTGTGGCGCGGATAATTAGGGTTACAAGCCTTCGCTTGCAATCTCAGCACTTAGAACGGATGCATTGGAGTCTCGGTTCGGAATAGGATTTTCCATTAGGGCGGACGGTAGATGAAAAAATATAGCGCGCTGGGACATTATTTTGCCAACCTCGCTGGCGACCGAATTACTGTGACGTTTGGGCAAATTGAAGAAATCATTGGCGCATCATTGCCAAATTCCGCCTTTAAACACGCTGCGTGGTGGTCAAACGCGAAGACCAGCACACATTCATGGGCCCATCATTGGCTGAGTGCCGGCTGGGCAAAGGAACATATCGATTTTGAAGCGCGAGAGGTTGCGTTCCGCCGTCAGGATGGTGCATCTTTATCTGCAAAGGAGGCGCTTGAAAATCTTGAGCCTCAGACAAAGGAAACAATTTATGACCTCCTGGAGATCGCAGGAATTTCAACTGTTGCATGGCAAACGTCTGGCGACAGTAGCCCGGTAAAAAATGTCAAATCGAATCCGAGCTATTGTTATAACTGGTCCTTCGGTTCGGAGGCAGAAGGATTCAGCCTCTGCATTTGGCATGACATGCTTTTTGTAGAAGGTAATCACATAATTTACGAGGAAAATCTACAAGATCTTGCAAGACAATTGGACGCCGCGTCACGCAATTCAAGCTATGAAAAGGAGCGTCGCAGCAGAGCTGCACAACAGGCCGCACGGGCACGAACATTCGATCAGGCTATATGCACTTCATATTCGCGCGGATTGCCGATCCGCGTCATAGTAACAAGGGGCGACAGGCGTAGCCGAGAAGATTTGGGAGCAGGCTCTTCCCATGTTGAATTCCGCTCCCTGGATCCGGTGAAATGGTACGTTCACCGATATGACCAGCAGACCGGATTGGCAAGACTTATTCGTGGAGTAAAGCCTGAAGGTGTCGTCGGCGACGATGCGGCTCCTTTAGGTCCTCTTAATTTAGAAAGTGGGGCGCCAGATGAAATCCAAATGCGCGCCATTCAGACGCGCAGGGGGCAAGCAAGATTCCGGGAGCGCTTACTAGCGGTCTATGGCCGTCGATGTGCCGTTACTGCTTGTGGCGTCGTCGAGTTGTTGGAAGCGGCACACATCCGGCCTCACTCAGACGAACCAAATTACAGCGTAACAAACGGCTTGCTTTTGCGTGCCGATATTCACACGCTGTTCGATATGTGGTTGTTGTCAATTGACCCTAAATTCCATGTCCACCTTGCCCCAGCCCTTATGAACTCAGAGTACAAGCTGTTCGATCAAAAAGAGCTAAAGAGAACCCCGGAATTGCCATCCGAGTTGCCAAGCTTAGAAGCGCTCGATCGACGGCATCGTGAATTTCTGGAGAAGCATTGGCCTTCATGATTGCTGACAGTAGAGCGAATTGACCGTTGCGCCTTTCGCAGGCGACCTCATGCGCTGATATTTCCCTGCGAAGCCAAAATAAGCAATACTCCCTATCACTAAGTCACATGTAGCAACAAGTGCCATGGCTATTGACCTGTTTGCAGACCTTGGAAAACCGACTGAAAATTTGCATCCTCAGTTTCTGACGCTGCGAGAGGCGCCGCATTTCGCCTCTGCGCGAAAGCAGTTACGGGAGTTACAAAAAAACTTCGTCGAACCCGACGGTAACTTTGTGGAGCAATTTCAGTCAACCGGCTTCGACGCTCGTACCTTCGAGCTATTTCTATTCGCCATGTTCATGGAGTCTGGGCATACAATTAACCGTGAGCAGCGCCGGCCAGATTTCCTCGTTGCACGAGACGGACTCAGCGTTGCCGTGGAGGCCGTCACCGCGAGCGTGCCATCCAATACTGGCATCCAGCCCTATTTCGCGATGCCATCAGAGCAAACGCCGCGAGAACGCATTGAGTATATTCAGAACAATGTGCCTATTCGGTTGGGTAGCCCGCTGTTCTCCAAGCTGCGCCAGCGTTATTGGTTGGAGCCCCATGTGGCAAATCGACCGTTTGTGATAGCGATCCAAGATTTTCATGCGCCTGGTTCATTGGCGACCACCTCTACGGCGCTTAGCCGCTACCTTTTCGGATTCGAGCAAGACTGGTACCACGATAAAGAAGGCAAATTGATCATCACAGAAAAGGCTGTAGGCTACCACCAGGCAGGCTCAAAAAAAATTCCATCAGGGTTCTTCAATTTGCCCGAGGCGAACAATATTTCCGCTGTTCTGTTCTGCAACAGCGGAACAGTGCCGAAGTTCGCCCGCATGGGCCAGGAGGGCGCTCATCGTAGCGATGCTGTCCGGATGATTCGCTATGGCGTCTGCTATCAGCAGAACCCTGACGCGACACTTCCTGAAGGTTTTGTGTACGAGGTTGGTGACCCGCGAAACGGTCGAGAGTCTTGGCGTGAAGGGACAGCCCTGATTCGAAACCCGAACGCACTCTACCCTCTTCCCGCAGGGTGGTTCGGCGCTGCACTGGAAGAGGATTCCCTTAATGGCAAGCACGTAAGTACATTCCTGGAGCCGTTTCTACCGTACTGGTCTCTGACAAAAATGTACCCGGGACACGCGCCCAGCCGGCTGATCCGAAAAGAGATGGCGCGGATACGTGAAGAGTTATCCAAAATATTTCCGATGCTCTGACAGACTACGATCAGGCTTTAGCTTGGGTCTGTATGAGCAAGAATTGATAATTCCTGCGTCTTCATTTATGAAAAGTCTTTTATCCAGCAAAGCGTGTTCACCATTGCCATATCCTCTGGCGTAGAGCAGTGAATCGACATGAGAGCCGGATTCGCAATCAGCAGCGCAAAACATTTTGCCCGTGAGAGCGCCACATTCAGGCGGTTCTTGCTGTACAAAAAATCGATAAAGCGCGGAAGGTATTCCCCACTGGATGTTGCCATCGAGACGATCACAGCTTCTGCCTCTTGTCCCTGGAATTTGTCCACCGTCCCAACACGCGCGCCATCCGGAAGAACCTGCTTCAATAAATTAACCTGCATGTTATAAGGGGCGAGCACGAGAATATTCTGGACGGTAAGCGGACAAGCAGTACCATGTTTGTCCACATATTTCTGCTGCAATAGACTGGAATAAATCTCTTTTACGGCGTCCGCTTCTTCCTGGCTACGCTGAGAACATGCGTCATGTTCGATCACCAAATACCGGATACCTGCTGGTTTTAACGCCGGATGAGCGCCTGGCGCAAGGACTAGGGTCCGTTGCGCATTGGCAAGCTCCGGCTCAAGCCGGCTGTCGTAAACCGCTTCTGAAATGAACCGGCAAATTTCCGGATGCATGCGGTACGTGGTTTTCAAAAATATTCCCCGGTCCGCCGGAATGGTTGCTATGCCATTCAACAAAAAATCGAGCGAGGATTGCCCCGAACACCCTGGGTGGATGCCCTGCACAGGCTGCGCAAGTTGCATCTGGTCACCGAGAAGAACAATATTCTTTGCACTGGTACCGATAGCTACCAAGTTGGCGAGTGCCACTTGTCCGGCCTCATCAACGAAGAGAAAGTCGACTTGCTGATCGACGATCGGATCTGCGAAAAACCATGGCGTGCCCGCCAAAAGCAAGGCGCCGGCCCGGATCGCAAGGGGCGCGCCAGCATTGGAGTCGAGATGCGCAATAAAGTCCCAGATGGGATCGGATTGCCCGCTCGCCGCAGCCGATTTTTTGACACCATAAAATGTGAACCTTTGCTCCTTGGCGACTCTTTCAATTGCCTCCAGAAGGTTGCCGATAGCCTTGTGACTATTTGAAGACACGCCGATGCGAAAACCTCGGCGCATTAATTCGACGATGACATGGGAGCCAGTAAAGGTTTTTCCGGCTCCCGGCGGCCCTTGAACGAAAATATAGCTGCGATCCAGATTCGCAATTGCCTCAATGATTTGCGGGAGCGCAGGCTGTGATTCGTCGATAATTCCACTACCTGCCTGATGACCGCGGATGCGCGGCGGTTCGCGCCTTATGAACGATTCGATTGCCGCATATTTCCCATCCTGACGTAACAAGCTATCGGCAAATCTGTAGATTGCGTCGGTCAGCGATGCGGTGGCAATCGGTCCGCCGAGCCCAACACTGAGCATTGCCGGCGGCGGCCCCTTCCTCACTGAAGATTTGATGACCACGCGCTGTTCATCATGGTCAACGGACTCCAGCTTTACTGTTCCGCTGCCATCGAGCCGAATGCAGGTATCCCCGGACTTTAGCTTGGTTTCCTGGTCGGAATACCGGTACGTGTAGGCGATGGATTGCTTCACCTGTTGCGGCGGATTAGCGGCATCGAGAGTCATCTCGCTGATGCACTCGGCGTCATCCAGAATTTCACTTGGATCCATCTCCATGCGCTCAAACATCGCCCACCATGCCGGCTTAGCCGCGCGGCGATGAAAATCCAGGAGCTGGTATGTCAGTTCAGACAAATAATGATCCGCCGTCCACTGGACTCTATCTTGCGGAAGCGGATCAACCATCCGCTGACGATAAGGTATTAGACGTTGTTCGGCCTCATTTAAGGCGACCGGGATAGATGCAGTGCTCTGCTGTGCGATGCTGCTTGGTTGATTTGCCCATGCCATCCCAATCGGTCTTAGGGATAGCAACCATTCGCGCAACTCATAGGTTGAGCGCACGTCGTCCAGGTTGTAATCAGCAATGTCCTGCAACAGCTTGGGGTCCTGTGTTTCCTTCCACTGTTCGTAATACACGATGCTGGCACCGGCTGTTTTGACTTCGCCGCCGCGTGCTTGCATATAAAAATGCTCGATGTTCTTGATGGAATAGCGCGGCTCGGATACTCGGATGCCTTCCTTGACCACCTTGTACAGGTCGATCAGCTTTCCTTGCCGCAGAAGGTTATCGACTTCTGCTTCACGCGTCCCGTGCAGCGACATCAGTTTCTTTAATGCCGAGGCTTCATAAGCCGCGTAGTGGTAGATATGGGCATTGGGGAACTGCGCGAGCCGGTCGGTCACGAAATCCATGAACTGCTCGAACGCGACTTTTTCTTCCCCCCTGGAATGCGCCCAGAATGCCTTGAATTCTGGTTGGCCATGATTGAAGAGGTATAGGCCGAACAGATATTCTAGACCGCCGTCTTCAAGTGGATTGCCTTCCATGTCGAAGAACAGGTCACCGGGGTCTGGAGGAGGCATTCTGGCAAAACCTCTCTTGCCTTCGGGGTCTGCCGGAAGTATTTCATACTGCCGTTGCCCGGTCTTGCGGGCTTTGAGTTGCAGGTATGCTTGGTGCCGAAGTTTTTCCAGCGTGTCGGCGGGAATCTTGGGTATGGTGGACTGTGCCGTCAGGCTGCCAAGGGCTTCTAGCGTGGTAATCCCGGCATCCTGAAGCTTCTTGATTTGTGTTTTGGTGATATTCGCAACCAGGCAAAGATGGTCTTCTTCTGTGCGGCGATTTTCGCAGTTCGTGCGCCATTTGCATTGAGCGCATTTCTCGCAGGGGTCGGGATAGGTTTGGATCGTGTTGCCAGTGACCCGTTGCAGGAACCGATCACGCAAAGACATGAAATAGCGACTGTAGTCCGCATAGCGGAAACTTTGCTCAGAGCGATCACCAAGCACAACATGCATCATTCTGGGTTCTCGCCCTTGGAGCTTGGCAACCATTGCAGAGTAGAAGGCTAACTGAATGATGAACTTGGCCTTGGTTGTTCTTGAGAGCTTGGTGTCGCTTACTTCATAGCTGAAATTGCCGAGCTTGGACGGTATGCTGACCCGCTGTAAAAAGTCAGCATGACCAATGAAATTGCCATCTTTCAGCGTCGCTTGGTAAATCACTTCAATACCGTCCTGCATTGCTTGGAGCGTTGCCGTAATCCTGGCGTCCAGGTTGCCTGCTGTTTTGGCGATATCGATGAACGTGAAACCGGCCGCTTTTAGCTGAGTAACATAGGCGGCTTCATGGGCATGGCCTTTTGCCTGGATGAGTTTGGCTTGGTCATCGTCCTCGGTTCTTGGTAATGGGGTATACAGGTCGATTAGATCAAGGTGAATTAAGTGTTCGCATTCAAGAAAATTCACCACGTCAGATGCCGAATACAGAATCTCCGATCCATATCGCTGCATACCACTCCCCCGAAGTTTTGGTGTTCTTTTGCGAGGGCGTGTGTTTTGCCATCACATGTCAAGACTTGTGTTTCATCCAATCTCTCCAACTGTAGTTGCTATTTTGCATCAAACACAGCTCGTGGCATGAGCTTTTAATAACTGAAGGCAGCGAAAACCGTTACGAGGCGCTCCCGATAGACATATTGCATATTCGCAATGTATGCTACTGCATCGAAAATATAGTATGCGGTTCATGTAAAACAACCTATGGGGTATTGGGCGTGACGCAAACTCTTGCCACGATTATTTCTAGCTTTGACGCATCTGCAAAAGAGAAACTCAAAAATCCTGCCGCCACAGGCGCCCCAGAGGACCAGCTTCGTGCGCAGCTTGAGCAGTTGCTTAAGAACTTAGCTGCGCTCATCAAACTCTCTGCGGTTCCGGTTCCCGCGCGCGTGTTCGATCATTTGCGAATCGACATATTCTGATTCTGGATCGAAAATCTGGAAATGCGAAAGCGTGAGTATGGCGAAGTGGGTGATGGAGGCAGTCAGACAACCACTGTTTAGTGTTGTACAGGAAAGGATGGCCGACGGATGGCAGGACGCCATAATGCCCGCCGAGCGGTTGAAGTTTTTCGGTAACGGTTGGCGCTATCAAGAGAGATGAGTTTCCCCATGAGCATCAACGTTGCAGCATTGGCAGATTTTGTAACTTGGGCGACTGCCCACATCAAGGGTGACGAGAAAGGCGAAGCGCAAATCTTCCTAGATCATCTTTTTAACGCTTTTGGATGGCCTGGAGGGCTCAAGGATGCCGGGGCGACGTGCGAAGAGCGCATAAAGAAAAGTGGCGGTGGAACCGCGTTCGCCGACTTGGTCTGGAAGCCTGTCGTCCTGATTGAAATGAAAAAGCGGGGTGAAAACCTCGCAAAACATTATCGCCAAGCCTTCGACTATTGGACACGTCTGGTTCCAGGGCGACCACGCTATGTCGTCCTCTGCAATTTTGACGAATTCTGGGTCTACGATTTTGAAACCCAGATGGATAGCCCAGTGGACTGCCTATCGCTAGCCGACCTGCCGGAGCGTTATGGTTCTCTGGCCTTCATGTTTCCGGTACCACAAAAGCCTGTTTTCCAGAACCATCATGAGCAGGTAACCAGAGCCGCCGCGGATCTACTGGCACTGCTGTTCAATAGCTTAGTTGGTCGGGGCGTAGATCGCAACTTGGCGCAGCGATTTATCCTGCAATCGCTTATGACCCTTTTCGCCCAAGATATCGGCCTGCTTGAAAAATACTTCTTTGTCCAGTTGCTGGATGACTGCAAGACACCCGCGGACTGCTTCGACCTGATTGGCGGCCTGTTCCATGCAATGAACACCCCCGGGCGCACAGCCGGTGGTCGTTTCAAGGACGTCGATTACTTCAATGGAGGCTTGTTTCGAGAGCCAGCACGGCTGGAACTCGTCGGTGAGGAACTCGGACTCCTACGAAATGCGGCTTGTTCCAACTGGTCGAAGGTTCGGCCTGAGATCTTCGGCGCCCTCTTTGAGCATTCGATGGGAAAAGAAGAGCGGCATGCGTTTGGCGCCCACTTCACCCATCCGGCCGATATTATGAAGATCGTTGGTCCGACGATTGTCGAGCCATGGCGACACCAGATCGATAGTGCGGATACCCTGAAGCGGCTACGTGAATTACTAGCGCGTATCGAGCGGTTCACCGTGCTCGATCCGGCCTGCGGGTCGGGCAACTTCCTCTATATTGCCTATCGGGAGCTCAAGCGGCTAGAGGCTCGGATCTACCAACGTATGGCCGATGAATTCAAGAGCATCGACGCTGCCCAGCGGCCCTTCGGGTTCGTCACCGCACGCAATTTTTTTGGCATTGACATCAATCCCTTCGCTGTTGAATTGGCCAAGGTCACGATGATGTTGGCGCACAAGTTGGCAATCGACGAATTACACATCACGGAAAATGCACTACCCCTCGATAATCTCGATGCCAATTTTGGTACTGGCGATGCCTTGATTCGGCCGGATTTGAGCCGTACCCCGTGGCCGGCAGTAGATGTCATCATCGGCAACCCGCCCTTCTTAGGCGCTAAGTTATTGAAGCCGGAGCGTGGTCCGGACTATGTTGAAGCCGTCCGGCGAATTTATCCAGAGGTGCCAGGAATGGCCGATTACTGCGTCTATTGGTTACGTCGTGCTCATGATGAACTACCTCCCTGCACGCCCGATGATCCAGTCGCGGGTCGAGCCGGCCTAGTTGGTACGCAGAACATCCGCAACAACGCATCGCGCGTTGGCGGTCTGGATCCCATTTGTGCCGATGGCACGATCATTGAAGCCGTAGACAACCAACCATGGAGCGGTGAAGCTAACGTCCATGTGTCGATCGCCAACTGGGTGAAGACGCAGGATGCATCTTTATTACCCAGAGCGCGGCGCCTATGGTTCAAATCGGCGCAGTCAAGCGCAAAAGCTTTCGACCTTGATTGCCGCGATGTGCCGCACATCAATTCTGCGCTCTCGGATCAAGCAGATGTTGCAACCGCTCAAGTTTTATCGTGCAACCGAAATATTGGCGCTGCGTGTCAAGGGATAACGCCAGGACACGCCGGGTTCGTCCTGTCCAATCAAGAGCGCTTGGCAATCATCAGGACGGATGCCGCCTCGTCAGCCGTCATACATCCATATATGATTGGCGACGATCTCCTTAGTGGTGATGGTCGTAGCTCACGTTACATCATCGATTTCGGCCGGCAAGACATGATTTCTGTGCAGGCGTATCCGGGCGCATTTCGCCACCTTCAACGCACCGTTCTTCCCGATATGCAGAAGCACGCTGATGACAATACATCGGAGCGCGCAAGCTCGCTTGAACAGTGGTGGCTGCATTGGCGGCCACGGGCAGAACTAATGACAGCGATCGCAGGACTTCCACGCTACTTGGCCTGTTCCCGTGTCACAAAACGTCCAATTTTTGCATTCATCAACGCATCGGTACGTCCAGGCGACGCACTGCAGGTGTTTTCCTTTTCCGATGACTACAGCTTCGGTATCTTGCAATCGTCGGTTCACTGGCACTGGTTCGTAGCTAAGTGCTCGAAGCTCAAGAGTGATTTCCGCTACACCCCTGAATCCGTCTTCGATACTTACCCCTGGCCGCAGTCGCCGACAGGTGCTCAGATCGAAGCAATCGCAAAAGCTGGGCGGGAAATCAGACGGATTCGCACGGAGGCTGTCACAGGCATCAATGGCGGCCTACGTGCCCTTTACCGGACATTTGATCTGCCTGGAAGAAACCCCTTGCGTGATGCGCATCTCGCTCTCGACAAGGCGGTGTTAGCCGCCTACGGTTTCAGTTCCAGGCGTGACATCCTGCAGCAGTTGCTGGATCTAAATCATGTAGTGGCCAGCCAGATTGAACACTTGCAACCAGTTATGGCGCCAGGCATTCCATCTCGCTATCGGAAATCAGCGTTGCTTGTGACGACTGACTGCATCGGAGGTTAGCCCCGGAAAATCCGCTTCAATCGAGCCGCTTACGTTGCGAAGCTATGCACTCATCTTCTTAAGACTTGTCTTGAGTATATTTACGACGTGCTTGCGCAACGATTCCGGCTCGAGAATTTCGACTTCTGGCATCAGCCCAAGAATGTCGTTGACCAGCTCACGGTCATCGTTGTAGGGAAATTCAAGCAGGTAGTTCCCTTGCTCGTCAAATGACGATTCCTGTTGAGAGTGCCATACCGTGCGTGACACCCAACGCGCCTTATTAGGGCCAATGCGCAGCTTGGCCAACTGGACTGATTTGCCGCTAAAAATCCCATAGCCTGAGCCAAGCGCATCACGCACCGCTTTGAGCGGCAAATTCTTCGCGTGATCCGCCATGAGCTCGGCAGATTCGATTACGTCGATCGAGAAGCTCCTTAGGTCTTGGCGCCAATGGCACCAACAGTCGACATACCAGTTATCGCGGTAATATACGATCTGCTGCGGTGACACGACACGCTCTGTGCGCGCATTTGTTGCACGGTTGTAGTGCCGGATCTTAAGCTGCTTACGACGGATAGTCGCGGTTGCGATGATCTGAAAATGCTCCGACTCCATCTTGCGTCGTCCCAGCGCAAAAATCCGCACACGCTTTGATATTTCCTTGGGCTCGTCATTGAGGGAAGCGAGAATAGCTTCGATCTTTGCCTGAAGCGGTTGCACATGAGGCGCCAGCAAGCCTGGTTCGACTTTGGTAAGCAACTCTTGCACTGTAAGTAGGGCGTGCAGTTCGCTTTCATTGAACCATAGCCCTGGAAGCTCGTATTTTGGCCCCACCTGCGGTGCCTTTTCAAATACGTATCCGCCTTCGCTTCGGTCAAATTTGATCGGCGCATGCAGGTAGTCCCGCATGTATGTGATGTCGCGCTTGAGGGTGGCGGGCGACACTTCGAGTTCTTTCAATAGGACATCAGTAGGAACAGCCCGCCGCAAAGTAAGCAGCTGGTCGATCTTGTAGAAGCGCTGAAGCTGGTCCATGTCCCCTCCCTGGTTTCGTGCGCACAGTATGACATTTCATGAGCTCAGCCTATGAGCTCGTTGCGTTTTATCATTGTAATTGAAGACAAAAGCGGCCCCGGATTTAGGAATCAGCGTTCCGCTCGTCCCATGAGCTTCAAGTACCGCATCATATGGACGGTTCATGCGCAGGGAGTCAAATAAAATTCACACCCAGCAACCCCAAACCGGTACTAGCACGCTCGTCAGATAATGCGACATGGATGGTAGTTGGCGATCACTTGTGGCGGGATCTTGTTACTTGCCTCAATAAAGGTCTTAATTAGTACCGCCATCCGTTTTAGCATTGAGGCGGTACATGAATTGCATGAGGGACACGAGATGAAGCAGCTTGCAAAAGAGGTGTGGGAGCAAACCAAATTCATGCTCCCTTATTGCATTCGCCTGTATTTCGCGCCGCTTATCGGCGCATGGCGCGGCGTACACCATGAATTGCGCGTAATAACCCGAGACGGATTCTCGATCAAAAAGTGTGCTCTATTGCTTGCATCGCCCGTTACAGGGGCATTTCACTATCTTCATGACGAAACCATCCGTTACGACAAGGACCTGAAGAATTTTCGCAACAGACGATCCCATCAATTAGGCCAGTAACCGGAGCGGCAAGTGAAGCAGCGATCGAAAAGACGTCACGTCTATGCAAGAAATTTGCTACGCCCGAAATATGAACGGGACGACGGCACTTTAACCCGGGACCAATTGCCCTGGCTTCAGGAATGCGCTGCAAACTGTACAAAGCATTTAGGCAGACCAAAATTATTCAAATCGCTGCTGTCGAGTCGACGATGAATCGGCGTTGTGGAGCCAACAATCGGTAAATATGGGCTGCTAAAGCGTGCTCAAAGGCATCGAAGCGGTGGCGTTCAACGTTTGGAAGACTTTCGACATGCGGCTACATATCCTCTCTGATCTGCATCTCGAAACAGGTCCATATCGAATTCCTGACGGCTTGGATTACGACATTCTGGTCGCTGCTGGAGATATCGGGGAAGATTTGCTCGGCGCGGAATTTCTGAAGGGCATTGATAAGCCTGTCGTATATGTTCCTGGGAACCACGAGTACTATAGCCAAGGGGGCAAGATCGATCGAGATGATCGTCTGCAACAAATAAGAGAAGCGGCTGTCGGATCCAATATCCACATATTGCAAGATGAATCGGTAACGCTATATGGCATCCGGTTTCTTGGCGCTACGCTTTGGACCAACTGCGGCAATGGAAATCCTTGCTTGCTTCGGTATGCAGATGAAACGCAAGATGACTACCGGCACATAGGCGCGAGCAAATGGTACCGGAAGGAGGAAAACCGCGTTTTCTTTCTCGAGGCGGGGCGCAAGGTTTGGCCGGAAAATAGCTTGCAGACTGCCATTAAAGAAGGGCGATTCCACCCGCTTGTCGGCATGGCGTTACACGAGCAGTCATTGCTTTGGCTGGATGACCAGATGCGGCGCCGGTTCGATGGGCCGACTGTGGTGGTGACCCACCATCACCCTTCTTTTGAATCGCTGCGGCGAAGCGGAACGGACGATGCACTGTTGCATAACGAGCAGCTATGGTGCCAATCCAATGCAACGCACCCGCTTTATCGCATAACGAACTATGCGTCAGACCTGGATTCTCTTTTATTTCGCCACAAAGGGCGCATCGCGTTGTGGGTGGCGGGACATATCCACGCTCACCTGGACTACTCGCATCAAGGGGTGCGCATTGTATGCAATCCGCGGGGCGGTGCATTAGCCACAGACAAGTGCAGCACACCTTGGCAGGGAAAGGCACCGGGATTTAATCCGAGCTTCACCATCAGCGTGGGAGGCTCGATGCAGACGTAACATGGTTCAAATGTCATATCGATGAAAGACTGCCTGAAGGCGGTGGCGCCGAAGATGGTAATTATTGGTTAATGGCATTAACGCTGAAAAACGTATGGATTACTGGTCTACTGAAAACAATGATTCTCTTTCTCGACTTCGACGGCGTGTTGCATCCAATTCCGACGGATGCGCGCGGCCACTTTTGCCATTTGCCGCGGCTGGAAGAATTCCTGCGCAAACATGAGCAAGTGCAGGTTGTGGTTTCCAGCTCGTGGCGAGAGGCGTATCCGTGGGAGGTGATCGTTGAGATCTTTGCGGCGGATGTGCAGAGCCGGATTATAGACATGACGCCCATTTTCCAGATCAGTAATCGTTATGATGAAATCCAAGGTTGGAGAGTGGCGAACAGATATGACGGCCCTTGGCTGGCGCTGGACGATGCGGTCAATGAATTCCCGCTGCCGTGTGGGCATCTCATTGAATGTGAGACGGCTGTCGGCCTTGACGATGCGGTGCTGGCACGATTAACGGTCGCGGCCGAAGCCGACCACTTTGTCAGTATTGAAGATGCAGAAGAGTCGTTCCAAGAAGTGTGTGATCGCGGAAGGCTGTTGTAATGGAAGTGTGTCGCTTGCCATACAGGTCGCGCCAGAAAGACTGCCGATCGGGCTACTGTGCAGGCTGGCCATGCGTTTGCGAGATGTTTACGTAATGTGCGATGCCGGCCATAACGGAGATGTTGACACTGCGCTTGCAGCGTCGCCAACTGGCATAGTTAATGCCGCGGGCTCGCATAAGTGTTGCGCAACCCAACGTGGCCGAATGTCCCTCATCCACCATGATCTGTCCCTCTGAAAGCGCGTACGGCACAACCAAATCGGCATTATCCACGGCTATCGAACTTCATGCGCATGCAGCAAATCGGCATGTCTGCCAGCCAAGCCGTCTTTCACCCAATCGTTCCGGGTGTAGGCATAGCCGGGAAACTCCGCCTGCAATGTGGTTTCATGTTTTAGCAAGCGTCTTACCAGCCTTGCCATCGCAATAAGCGTCTCCTCATTGCCGACTTCAACGGGCGCGCAAAGCGTGACGAACCTGGAATACCGGGTCCATTCAGCGCGGATGTATGGAGTAACGACGAAATTGCCTTCGACGAATAGTCGCGCCTCTTCTGCCTTCAAGGCATTCAGCCAGGGGTCCTCGGCGCTGCGGGGATTTCGCGCATAACCCTGGATCTTTTTTCTGGAGCGGCCGATCTTGCGAAAAATCGGCGTCGCATCCTCCAGCCCTTTGTGGGTGTACAAATGTGTCACAGTCGCTTGTGCCAATTCCTCGACTTGCCATTGGTATGCCATCCTCGGATGCAAGAAAGAAAGGGCGACCCGGTAATCGTTGAGCACAAAGGCCGTGTCTGTCCACCAGCTTAATCCTGGCTGGAAGTGATAGCGCACGGCAATACCGCCAGGGCCATAATCCTCCTGCGCATGGCGATGGCGTTGCCTGGCAAGACGGCGAAGTTGTTCAACATGGCGGTTTTTCATAAGCAGTCTTTCAAATAAACAGGTGCTTCCGGGCTGCCGATGCGATCGAGCCCTTGAATGCACCAATTCCAAACAGGAACCCGAAGCCATCTCAAGTGCCTGCATTTCGCGATTCGAACGTTGCGATGGAATCGGTGCATAGCCTGCCGATAAGCTATCGGCACTGTGAATCCGTGCCCTAGGCCGCGGAAGAGGACCGGTCTGTCTGTGCCGGGAGAGCGCGGGTCACTGCAGGAATATCCCAGTCGCTTCACGCCCCTAGCCATACAACGGATCATCAACGGGCAAAACCTCGCCGGCTGGCCGGTAGGTGTAGTAGTCTGCATCCTCCACGGCCGTGACCGTCAAATTGCCGATGACAACAGCGGATTCGCCTTGTCGGCCAGCTTTGACCTGATCGAGCTGCCATAGCAATCTGGCGATGCTTGCACGTGACAAGTGGACCTGCGGTGTCGGGCAGGAAAAATAGGTGGCGGTATCTTCGACGGCCACGACCGCGATCTCTTCCATGGTCTGCGCAAAGCGCGGATGCACATTGTCGGACTTGACAATAGTGCATTCCGACCTCTGGCCGGCCATCACGCGGTTGAGTTTCGAAACCAGGGGCAGCAGGTTGCGTCGCGAAAGAAATACTTTATTCATTTGTTTCGCTCCTTGTCTTGAATTCGCTGGTTGGATTGGTCAATGAATTTCAGCGCTTCGTCGATGGACTTCGATGCACGGTTGGCTGCCTGCCTGAGGCCATCGGCAAGCAAGCCGATGGCCTCTTCTCCCTGCGTGATTGGCTGCACCAGAATCTGCCCCGACAAGCGCAACGCCTTTACCGCGAGGTCACGCGGCAACGCCGGATAGGCATCCAGCACTGCGTCGAGACTCATGCCGTCAGCCAGGTTCTCGAACAGCACGGAAACCGGCACGCTGGTGCCGGCAAATACCGGAGTGCCACCGAGGATTTCCGGGTTAATCGTCACCAAGCCCTGTGTACCGCCATCAGCATGGATGCCCTCGTCAACGGCCATGTTCCTCAGGTGGGCAATATCTCGACGAATTTTTCTCTGGCGGTCGCGCAGCTTCCTGAAATAGTCCAAGCCATTAGCAATCTGTGCTTCTTTCGGTGCATCCGCTGGGCCGTACACGAGCGAGCCACGCAAATTGATGATCGGCTGTTTGCGTTCATCTGCGTGAGCAAATTCCTCAATTCGTGTCTGCACCTCCTGTTCCACGTGCCGCCGCAATTCTTCATCCGTTTGGTCGGCATAGGAAAAATCAACCATCGAGTGTTGGCGGATCGTTTCCCATATCGTCACGGGAATCGCCACCATGACATGGCGGTCGCTTGCCTCAAACTGCCCATTCTTCAATTCGAGATAAGCATGGTCGTCATCGAATACCTCGGTGTAAAAATGAAAGTCTTGCCCATAGGCGATCGTTGATTTCGTAGACATTGTTGTCTCCATCTTCAATTTAGGGCCGGGCCATGCATGCGGTCTTCCGGCGCACCAATGTCCAGCCCAAAGTCGATGTCGGCACCGACATTGGGCGTTTCCACACAGCGCTTTGGCAAACGACCCGTAATTCACTTCCCCATCCACTTTTTCAGCAGCCGCTGTTTCAAAGCAGCCCTTTCCTCTGGCGTGCGGCCCAGCCGCATCGCATCACGCTCTGCACGTCTTAGTTGCCTGCTTTTTGGCCAATAGGTTCGGCCATCCTTGCCCATGCTCCACGGATTGCTGACCTCTTTTTCGGATGTCGGAGCATGACCTTCCAGAGTGTCGGGCGCTGTGGACTGGAGCGTCGTGCGTTCACGCGAGCGAAGCCGGCCATGCCAAATCCGCTTGTCCTCGCGTTCGCTGCGGCAAGTCGTGATGCCGAAGATCAGTGTTTTTCGACGGCTGCGACTCATGCTAAATCTCCACAACAAAATTCGGGTCGAACGCCGTATTTTCAGTGCCGCCACTGCGATTCATATATCCGCACGGATTCGATACGATGCGGCATTTTCCAATGACATAGTCGAACGATTCATGGGTATGGCCATGCACCCAAAGGTCTGCTTTCTCGACCAGGTGATCCAGGTGCGACGCGAAGGCGGCCGACACCAAATCCGTGGCGTATTGGTCCGACACAGAATGCATCGATGGCGCCATGTGGGTGATGACAACCGTTTTGCCATTGAATGCGCCATCGAGCCTTTTCTGCAACCACAAGCGCTGCTGTGCGTGCAACTGTGCCGTATCGGCTGCGCGCAATTTCCGGTACCCTTTGCCGGCCAAGCGGATCCGCGCGTAATCGACCATGGTTGCTTCAGCTTCGCGCATGGCGGCCTGACGCATGTCATTGCCAAACAACTTGAAATCAGTCCACAGGCAAGTCCCAAGGAACCGTATCCCATTCAAAACGATCTCGGTGCAGTCGAGGAAATGCACATTGTCGACTGCACGGCAGGCTTCCTGAATGTCTCTGGGAACTTCCTCCAGGATCTTGCCGTACGCCTCGTGGTTACCCTGCACGTACATCACCGGCACATTGGAAAAGGCGCTTACCGCCCACGCCACGGCTTTTGCGCCGGTGTCGATATCGCCGGCCAATACCACGGCATCCGGCTTGCTGACGGATGGATCGAACATCGGAGCATGTTCGCGCCAAAGCTCGTGATGCAGGTCGGATGCAATGAGAAGTCGCATGGCCTTATTCGTCGGATGACCGATCGTCGTACCGCTGCCTTGGCAGACTTTCCGACAGACTGGCGAAGTTCTCCAGAGTCTGTTTCTGCGCATCAATCAGAGCGGCAATTTCCTCCGCCGGCCCGGAAAAACCACGGTTCCAGTCCGGATCAAATCCGGCTTCGGAAGCATAGGCGTCCCGGTAAAAATGAACGCCGCATGCCACGGCTTTCAAGCCGGGCGATTTCATTCCGATGTTTTGTGCGATGCGCGTCTCCAGCTTTGTTGCCAACGACTCGAACTTGTCTGCGCGCACTTGGATCGACTCGCGAACCGCCTTCGCAATGACTGGCGCCGTCATTACGTGCGGCGCCAGCTCCCGAATTTCAGCATGCAAACCTTGCAGGTCTGGCGTGACGGCGGCGATTTCTGCCTGGATTAATGGCACCAGCTCATCATTGAGGTCGACCGTGAAATGCGCATCGAAATCTTGCCCATCCCCGAGATAGGGATTTTGCTTTAACGTGTCGTGGCAGCACTGGCTATCCTCCTGATGAATGCTTGCGCCGAAAAGCGCGAAGAGCTTTGACTTTTCATCGGTGAGCGGCCCGGAGTAATAGCCTCGGGGATTGCACAGTACCCGCATTCCGTCATGCATATAGTCCAGATGGTTGTGCAAGTGACCGCACATCCACGCATTGATCATTGGTGTGTTGGCACCGTCGTCATGGAAAATCCAGTTGTGAATTGATACCTCCGAGGCATATGCTGCCACGCGGTAGAGCAGGCCATTTGGCGACCGGACGCCGGCGCGAAATTGCCGGCCCGGATGCAGCCATAGGTCATCGACGCCGGTACGTCTTAGACTCTCATAGGACGGATGATGGTGGGTGACGACAACCGTCTTTCCGGCGCGGTCTGGCGTATCACTGTCAGGATCGCCCGCAGCGTGGAGGAGTTGGTTTTTGATCCAGAGAACGCTTTTCTGGTGCAGCAGGTAAGCGATGAATGGATGGAACCTTCCCGTTTCGACGTGGCTTCGCGCCAGACGTTCTCTGAACGCATCGTCCTTTTCTCCGCGTTTCAGGAGAAACTGTTCCGCCAGCGTATAGAAGCTGGCCAGATTGTCTGGGTCAGCATAGAACCTGGGACAGTAAATTTGCCAGTAGTCGTTGACGAAATTTCCCGCTTCGGTAATCAACGATGGGTTGAATTGTCCAAAATCCGTCCATAGTGTCGCGCCCAAAAACCGCACACCGCCAATGATCACTGACTCGTTCTCGAGGAAATGCACATTTGAGTTCGCAGCGGCTTGGCGCACCTGGTCGATCAGGTCGAACATGTCGATCTGGTTCTCATAGGCAGACCAGTAGTCATGGTTGCCCAACACATAGACAACTGGTTTGCCGAGCGTTTTCAGCCATTCGACGCCCTGCAATCCAGTGCCGATATCGCCGGCGGCGACAATCACGTCGCACTGCAGGTCATGCGGCAACTGGTAGGGGCCCGTTTCCAGATGAATATCGCTAAGCAGATGAATCTTCATGTTTTTTGAGAACGATGGTGTTGCCAACTGCCTCAGCCGTGATGCAATCGCCGACCTCCCATCCCACGCGTTTTAATAAGGCATCCGGCAGTGGGAGAAAAAAGTCACCGCTGCCGTCGCCCGCATCGATCAATGTGACAGTCCACGACGTAGTGTTCTTGTCCATCCTGGTCGCCTATCCCTCTGGCCTTCTTGGCCGATAGGCATACTGGTTGGCGCGCGCGTCGTATAGCGCATGATGCTCGGGCAGGCCGGTACGCTTGTGAAAGTCATACAGCAGCAGCTCGTTGATATCCCGCCAGATCATCTTGCGGTGGCACCAGTAAGGCACTCGATGGTCCAGACAGTCGCAGAAAAACTCCCAGTCCGCTTCGTAGTCAATGCAAATGTCGAATTCTTCATCTTCTCTGCGCACGATGTTGAGCCATTTCATCATCCGTACATAGACTTCCTCCAGCGGGCAAAACGCATGCGGCTCCCGTCCCAACAGCGGGAGCACCGCTTCACGGACGAACGGCGAGCATTGCGCCTCCGGGTACGGCACTTCCATGTAGAACTCTTCGCCCCGATCGGTCACCATGCCCAGCGAGATTAGCGTCGTATCCTTGATGAGATCCGTGAATTCCGTATCGAGAAACACATTCATGCCGCTAGCCTTTGCCGGATTTGTTCTTGCACAGTTGGACAACTCAATCCGAGCCGTTCATCGGTCAGGATGAGTTTGTCCCGACACCATGCCGGCCAGCTGGAACCGTCATCATCGAGCGCGAACCAGTGCTCCGGCTTGCGCCGCAATACGTCCTCCCAGATTTGAAGGCAGCGTGGCATGCGTGCGAACGCGTCAGCATTCATCAGGCCTCGGTGGAATGTGGCGCCGATGATGCGATTTCTCAAAGGAAGGGAAAGACGATACTTTGCATAGTTAAAGCTTTTCACGCGCACCCACGACGTCGATAGCACAATCCGCACATGCGGATGGGGTTCCAATAGGTCGACCAGAATGGGTTCCCACTCGAAAAGTACGCGGTTGGGCGTGCGCATATGAATGCCCCGGCCGCGCGACCAAATGACGTCTTCGTCATGTAGCACACCGTCAAAATCGAGATATAGAATCATTCGAAATCGAGCGGCTGATACCGCGCATTCATCGGTTGTGCCAAGCAAGCCTGGCAGTAAGTGGAGAGCCAGTCCCCATTCGTCGCCAGTTCTGCCGGCTGCCCGCAGGCGTGGCAGGTTTGCTTGCTTCTCTCTTCGGCCACGGCGACCAGTGCGCGCAGGTGCAACAGGCGCTCTTTAGACAGCCTGGCTGAATAATAGAAACGCAGGGCGCCGAACTTCTCTTTGATCTGCTCGATGCGGATTTTGCGCAACTCGGCGTCGTCCAGCTCGCTTTCCATCTGGGCGCATAATTCATGCACAATCTTGCCCCAGCCACACGGATTTTCCGACGGCACACGCGGGAGCTTGCCCTTGAATAGCTTGGGATGGGCATCCATCAATTGTGAAAGGGTGCGATATTCCATCAGTCTTCCTCCTTAGGGCGGAAAGCCAGCTTGTTGCAAATCGCATCATGCAGGGCATGATGTTGCGCGCCGGCGAACAGGGTAAAAGCGTAGTACTCGAAAAGCAGCGCGTCGATCTCGTGATAGATGTTTTCCGACCCGAGCCAGCACGGCATGTCGTCGTTCAAGAGGTCGGACACCAGGGCGTAATCACCTGCAAAGTCAAAACACAGCACCGGCTCCTCCAGCTCGAACTGGTTCAGCCAAGCACGCACTGCCTTGCCAAGGTCGGCCTTGTCATAGACACAGTCCGGCTTTTTCCCCAACTGCGGCAGCACGACCTGTCTGACGAAATCACTGCAACCAGCCAACCGGAAATCATTGCGCTCGCCATAGAATTGGCGGTTGCCATCGGCGACTAGCCCGATGGAAATCAGGTCGCAATCGACAAAATCCGTAAACTCCGTATCGATAAAGATCCTCATGCCATAAGGCTTTCTAGTCCATGTTTCTTCATAACAAATTGTTCTGCTGAAAAGCCGCTGGCAAAAAGTTGGTCGGTGTTTGCATAGGATCGCATTCATCAAGCTCGTCAAACGAGCCCGAGAGAGACTTCCAAACACATTTTGGCTATGGGTCGTGCGCCCCGGAAACTTGGCCCATTCACGGATTTGGAACGGGCATTCGCAAAACATCTGGCGCGAAAAGTTCGAACGTAAGGTGCAGCGATTTTCACATTGCAGCCAAAAGCGCCGATTTCCTTATCGGCAGGAACGCAGAATGCGTCGACGAGTCAGGTAAGCGAAAGAATGTGCCGACGGCGTTGCGTAAGCTCGTCGTGTGAGCTAATGGTGTGCGAAGCTTTTTGTATTAATGCAGAAGCACAGATACCGCTTTAATTGCAGAGAAACGCAGGGTTGTATGCGCATTCGCTGTTGGGCCTGCGCCACCATCGGGTGCTTCATACGATAAGCCAAGGCCATTTTGGCTCACGCCATAGTGGAGAATCGTCATGGAAAAGGGTCACAAGCGCACAATGCGGCGCCATCCTGCAGCTGCTGGATGTGCAGCAGAACTGAAACATACCAGGCAACTTAGCTTATATGCGTTTATGAAGCACGAGGACTTTACAATCGGTGGCGAATTCTGGACGGCAACCGGCAAGTGGCGCTGCACGGATGTGGGCACTCGCACCCTCGTGGCGATCAAGCTTGGGCCGCGGGAAATGGTTAGGATCTTGGCAGATGGAAGCCGGACACGGTTCATCGATGACAGCGAGGATTTGTTCCATGGCCCACCCTATGCCATTGCTGAAGACGTCTTTGATGAGAATAGTTTCGCGGGATGCCATATGACGAAACCGGAGGCGCGAGATGACTGAGGATTTTGATTTTGGGTGATGAGAAAAATGCGGCCGGCTTTGCTTGGCATTTCCCTGAAAGTTATGTGCCATGCCACAAAGGCCTACTCTGTCATTGATGCGATAGAAAAGGACATACCCATGACTATGCCGATCGAACGCACACTGGCTGTCATTGATGCCAGAAGATATTTGTGGAGAAAACTTTCTGATGCAGGCTTGTCAGAAAGCGAGCGGTTGGAGATCAAGGCGTTGCTGCGGCACTATCCCAGGGCAAAAGATCTTCATATGGCGTCCAGAGCCGACGGCAAGATGTTCGGACCAGTGTTCGGCTATGACGAAGACGATACCCTTAGCGGAAGAAGGTTACGAGAGGCGGCCACGGCCGACAGAAAGATCCCGGATTGAAAGCACAGGACGAAAAGCGGCTGTTATATGGTTGATTTATTCAGCAGCTGACACACGTGGCTTAAACATAACCAATAAGAATGAACATCCCGAAAAAGAAGTTTGGAGTTGTCCATGGTGGACGAGAAGAATTGGAACGCGTGGCGCTGTATGCAGTATTTCAATCCCCTTCTGAATTCTCGAACTTATTGAGCCAGTTAAAGCCACGCACAAATATTGGCATGCAATTGATCCAGCATTCTTCCGTTTCTGCTTCAGTGGACAAAATCAACATCAGATAATGCGTCGAAAGGATTTCTGATATGGAAAGGCGATTAGATGTTGTGAGTGTAAACGCCAAATCGGGCGACCTATTGCATCTTGAGTTTGAGAACGGCGAAAAGCGCATCTTCGAAATGTTGCTATACATGGACAAACTCCCCCTCCCGCAGATGAAGGATTTCATCCTGTTTGCGATGGCTACAGTCGAATATGGAACCGTCGTTTGGCCGGGTAACATCGACCTTGCGCCCGAAACGCTCTACGACAAGTCCACGCCAATTCAAGATCAAGATACGTCGCCAACCACATTTACCATGAGAGAGCAACCGAAATGAAGGATTGGGATAGAGCCGCATGCGTGAATGCCCTGCGCGAGATGATCACAATCTTGAAACAAGATGATCTGACACCAGTTTCGCCAGAAGCCGCACGTCGGCTGCTTCATGTGTCGGCGATGGTACGGGGATGGACAATGCTCCATTTTGACCAGGGTGTTATCCGACCAATTACTTGCGGTGCAGATGATGGCCTACAGCCAGCAGATCGGATGAAGTAGTTACCCGACACGCCAAGAGGGCATTCCCATGGCGGTACCGCCGATGAGCTACGGACCGATCCTCTGGATGTTCTCCGATTATCCCAAAGGCTCTGATGAGCAAAATAAATAAAGCAACATTCAAGGAGATTTTCAAAATAGCTGGGTATTCTGGGCGCCATTTTTCAAATTCCACAAGGCAGCGAGGTTGGCGCTGGCGCAGCACAGTTTTTCGAATGAAATGAGTCATGACATAGAAATATCACAGCAGACGATGACATGAAAAACAAAATCAAGAAGCGGCGCATATATCAGCATTACAAGCGGCTCAGTAAGCGCACACAGTGTTCCCTTAACGAACAATGCATTGGTTCCAGCTTCGATGATTTTCTTCGTGAAGAAGGAATTTACGAAGAAGTGCATGCAAAGGTGATCAAGCGTATCAATGACGAGAAAAGAATACAAAATTTTCCTGATAGCTTTGGGCAGGCTGCCGTCGGGCGCATGAGTGCTGCGTCGCCGGCGTTCGCATCCAAACTGTGGGAGTTCTGCGCCAATACGAACGCCAAATCGCTTCCGGTAATCCGGAAGGGAAGTACTAGACATCCTGGAAAATGATGGCAACGAATAACCGGCTATTTGGGTGAGAGGGAACATGTCGAGCGACTATTTGTTTCTGGCGATTGTCGCGCTGCTGGGGTTCGGCGGCGGCATGATCCTGCTGCACCAGGCGAGGAAGTATCGCCGCGCCCGTAGCGGGCCCGCAAACACAGTAAGGAAGATGCGATCGCTCCGGAAGGAGCTACGCCAACTAAAGTTGATCGGAGCTCGGTCGCCGCAAAGCGCGTGCCGCCGCCGGACACGCCAGCATGAATCATTGCGATGACACTGTGAACGGGCGCAAAGAATGCGAAAAAAGAAGCGCATGAAATTGAAAACCATCCAGCCGCGCATGGCGGAGGCAACTGTCGACATTGGGGGCGTGCGGAGCGCAGATCCGTGGGAGGTCATTTGCGATACGCCGGAAGAGGCTGCCGAGATGCGCGCTCAGTCGCGCCTGATGATGCGGCTAGCGTGGGTGATCAGGAAACATCGCTGGAGGCGCGCGCGGGCGGCTCAATATTGCGGCGTGCCACAAACACGAATCGCGGCATTACAGCACGGACGCTTCTCGGCGTTTTCGCTGGAGGAGCTGCAGCGAATGGCGGCAGTGCTTCGCGATAGTACTGGATTCTGACCCGCCTTCCGATATCTTTTTAGAGCCTCGGTTTTGGCGGGAAGGCGTGCACACAAAAAATCTGACTGGCTCAAGCCGGACCAAAAATACTGGCTCACCCGCTTTGCACACTTTTTCCCTTCACTATGATCAATCTGGTCGCAGGTGTCTAAGACTGCATCAAACATATCGGGCCTTATTGCTTGTGCGCGTTTCCTAGTCAGATTTCATGAATCAGTATCATCAGACGAAGTTCAATTTTCGCAATAGTTATTGTGTAAAATAAATTAAACTCGATTCCCATGGCAGATATCGCTCTCTCACCCATCTTGAAGGTTGCAGCCCGACTGTTGGACTTGCACGACTCGCGTCGCAGCCCAGGCGAATCGGCGCAGTATCAGAGCGAAGACAGGCCCGGCCTAGGGGATGGACGCTACTTCGCCATCGCTGAAGGAGTCCTGTTCGTCCTCCAGGAGCAGGGAACACGCTCAGGCGAGGAGTATTCATCGCTGACATCCATCCAGCAGGCAGTCCAAGAGCGCATTGAATGGGCGCCCGATCTCGACATCGAGTACGTGCTCAACGTCTTGTCGCGGCCCACCGAGCTCAAGCTACTTCACAGTGAGGACGGTACGCCTTCGCATATCATCGGCGACAAGGAGACAAACCTTGTGGAGAAGGCCGCCCATATCGTCGAATATCGCCTCTCCAGAGTAGGTAAGACGGCCTTGGCAATTGCCTCGGACAATCTGGACATCACCTACATCGAAGGTGATGTAACCAAGCTGATCCGGGCAATTGAAGCGGGCCGCCTAACGTCAGCACTGGGATTTGTGGAGCGGTTGCTCCAGCAGATGCGAACCGAGCACTTGTCGCTGATAGCCCTGATCGAGCAGGCATCCGGCGGCCGCAGATCCCGACCCGACGCCATTGCCGATCTGGAGCTGCACCGGCAGACGATGAGCCGGGCGGTGGATCTGGTCGAAGTGGCTAGAGGCAAAATTGACGAAATCATCCGTAGAGAGATTCCGCTGACCGACGACGTGCCGATTGGACTGATTAAGGCAAAGGTCAAGGAGCTCTCTGGCGGCATTGTTCGCTACGGGAGAGAGCTTACACACTTGGCTGAGCTGTCCATGCGAAGCACCTCCTCATCGGTTCTGGCTCCTTCCTTCATGGATCTGGCCAAGAAATGGGTAAAGACGCAGCCCACAAATTCGCAGTTGAACATGATGTTGTCCGTTCTTGGCCCCGCATTCGTCGTCGGCGTTGTCCCGACTGGCACGGACTTCGTTGGCATCGTCAAGGCAAGGTCGGCAAAAATCACGGCAGCACAGAACGTCGAACTGGAGGGATTCACGGCGCCCATCGAGGACCAGTTTTTCGAATGGCTGAAGATCAACCAGTCTGCGCTTGTGCAGCAGCTCAATGACGACGGGTTGAACCTTCTGGACGCCTTGAAGCAGGGCTTGGGTGAGATCAATGGAGAGGCCGCTTTGAACTGCCTTGTCACGGCTTTGACCACGCCTGAGGAATGGGTAGACATACACGTAGAGGGTAAATTTGGTCCCGAACTTGGCCGGTCACAGGTTCCCGGCCTGGACGTGATGTCTTCAAAGCTGGAGCTAAAGAAGCGGGCCGAGAGCCCAGAGGATTCAACATGACGCCATATGAGATGGGCCGCATCAGCGCCTTCCTGATCAAACACCGCAAGCTGGAGGACCGTCAGGACAAGCGAGGGATGCAACGTGACGAGAATGACTTGGCGGTCGTACTTCGTGAAGCATCCATGGAGAACATTCGAGATCTCGAGGAACTGATGAGCGGTCAGGGGTTTGTGCTCGTTACTCTCAACAGCTTCGATGTTGCAGGCATTGGACAAGGCTCCCGCGTGTATCTCCTGCCACGCAAGTCAGACAACCTGTGTCCATTGCTTGACACGAGCCGCCTAGTCGAAAAAATGGATCCCACGAACGGCCGAGCCACTGCAGCCAAGATCTGGTTTACGCAAATATGGTTGACGCACCTGGACCTGCTCTACACCCAACGCGACCGCGGTCCGCACGAACGCAACCAGTGGATTGACGCCACGTTCACTAAAGAGATGCTTGAGCAAGCGGTGCGCGAACACATCAACGGTTATGTACGCCGCCTCAACCCAAACGAGCTCACGCAGAACGATGTGTACGAGGTTCTGACAGCGGAAAAAGGCACCGACATCGCCAGATACACCAAACGGTTCCTCGACTTGATGTGCGAATGCGGAATGCTCGATGAACGTGGTGATGGCGTGTACCGACAATCCCTTCTCTCAGCGGTTGAGATGAAGGAAAACTACGACCGCACCTTGGCGCCATTGACGATTGATGCAGATACTTCGACCGAACGTGTTCGCCTGGCCACTCTCTCGGATGCGCTGCTTACCAAAACGGCAGAAGAAGAATCCAGTGGAGGCACTCAATGGGCCTAATTTCACGCGTGGAAGTGACCAACTACCTCACCGAAGGCATCAATGCTCACAGGCGTTCGGCTGAGTGGAAGCCCATGCTCACGGGCATCACCCTACGCATGGATGGTGGCAAATCTGCACTAGTGAACATCACGAACGGCGGGGGCAAGACGTCGCTGGTTGAACTGCTACTATTCCTGCTCAGCCGTGATTCGCGTCTACTCAAAAAAATACGGGAGAAGGTAGCGCCAAAAAATCGGGGCTTCACGCACGCAAGGATCGAGTTCCGCACCCCACCTGAGGACAATTACTCTGCGCCCAGCCTCCTGGAGGTCGACCCCCTGAATCTGCCTGGCGAGACGCACGTCGTGGGGGTTGCCCTCAACGACGACATCAACGACCCACCGATCTTCTATTCCTACAGCGGAACGCTGGAGGACTCGCCCTGCTACATTTTCGATGGCAAGAGCATTGCTTCTGTCCCGGATACCCAGTTCATTGCCCGAACAAAGAACCTGCGCGGCTGCAAATGGAACAAATTCACCAGCCGCCGGGAGTGGGAGGATCATATTCGCCTATTCCTGCCTGTCGAAGTGATTTGGCGCAACGTCGTGTACCAGCTCAAAGGGTCTGATGACAAGAACGCTAGCTTCTTCGACTTCACTCCCAAAGGAGGCGAGTCCTATGACAGCGCCTTCTTCCGGTCGGTGGTCGCCCCCGACTTGCTGAGCAACCTTTTGAGCACGTTCTCCGATGAGGATGAAACGGCAGTGGAGGATACACTGCTCAAAAGTCTTTCGCGCATCGTGGACGCCGACCGAGAAATCGCCCGGAAGGAACACCACCTGGCCATTCGAGAGAGCGGCATCGCTAAGCTCGAGCCCATCCTGGAAGCCGGCACAGCAGCGGAGAACCTCAAAAGACAGCGAGACACTATCTTGCGCAATCTGCGCAAGGACGTAGCCTTCCTTTGGCATTTTGGTCTTCAAGGCGAGCCCAATACCATACCGGGCCTTCCTAGGAAGTTACCCAAAATGGCAGATCAGGACCCGAGGATCCTTGTAGCCCTGAAGGGGATGGTGATCACGCGGGATGAGGGGATTCTTCTACTGGACAAAACCTTGAGTGAGTTGTCCGGGGTGGACGTCGGTACTCTGAGCAAATACGCTGAAAGAAAGCAAATTCCTCTTCATTCGGCGAAATCGCAAGCCATTGATTTGCTGTGTCTTTTTGTGATTTCCGGATCTGGCTTCCAAGGCGGTGGACATGCCAGAAAAGGCTACCTCAAAGACTCAGCACTCGCCATTCTCGACATCATCGGCGGCATCTCGGGGGCGAAGACACCAGGTCTGAAGGATGTGCTCACAATGGCTTTCGGCATTGCCGAGGCGCAGATCGACACCAACCCTGGTTCTCACGCCGTCCGCAGTTTTGAGGCGCAATGCCGAACGCTTGC
>SXGU01214505.1_pt1 | contig 28482 bp, 27 predicted proteins | sample 3174531 | NCBI WGS metagenome assembly SXGU01 (sample SAMN11356863, study PRJNA531348) | freshwater metagenome | isolation source: freshwater sample F1-140 | place: China: Fuxian Lake, Yuxi | collected 2017-12-25 | reverse complement strand
GCCGCGCGAGGCCATGACATTGCCGTAGCGGGTGGCGCTGATGAGGGTGGAACTGCTGGAGCGCGACTTGGCCACGATCACCTTTTCCATCATCGCCTTGGAGATGCCCATAGCGTTGATCGGGTAGACCGCCTTGTCGGTGCTCAGGCACACCACCTTCTTGACGCCGCAGGTGATCGCTGCTTCCAACACGTTTTCAGTGCCCAGGACATTGGTCTTCACTGCTTCGAGAGGGTGGAACTCGCAGGATGGCACCTGCTTCAAGGCCGCCGCGTGATAGATGAAATCCACGCCGCGCACGGCGCCGAGCACCGACTGGTAATCACGCACATCCCCGATATAAAACTTCAGCTTGGGGCTATTGTACTTTTTGCGCATGTCATCCTGCTTCTTCTCATCACGGCTGAGAATGCGGATCTCGCGCAGGCCGGAATCAAGGAAGCGGCGCAGGACGGCGTTGCCGAAGGAGCCGGTACCACCAGTAATCAACAGCACTTTCTCAGTAAACATGCGAAATCCTTTTAGGCCATCTAATTTTTCAAAGCTTCACGACAAAGTTGTATTTTCTGGGTTGGCGTAGGGTAGTTAATAAGTACTGCACGATACTTGCCCTTAAACACAAACAAACTCCCTGCGGCTGCGCCGACCACCCCGAACTTGCACACCAAGTCCCTAATATGCTCAAGTGATCCAGCCCCTCCCAAAAAAGTCACCGGCACTTTAAGTGCCTTCTTAATCTGGTCAGCCAAATCCAGGTCGTAGCCTTGCATCAGTCCATCCCTGTCAACCGAATTAATTACGATCTCACCGGCCCCTGCTACCTGAAGTTGCTGAGCTAAACTCACAGGGTCAAGTTTGTGTGCAGTCTTGGCGTTATGTGTGCATACCTCATAGCCCTTGACAAAAAGACCCGAGCGATTTCGAACATCCAAAACCGCAACCACGGACTGCCTACCTACTGCAGCGGCCATCTCAGTCAACAGTGAGGGGTTGGAAATCGCAGCAGCGCTGATCGCCACTTTTTCCACGCCCATGTCCACAATGCGGGTAGCCTGCTCCACCGTGGTAACGCCACCTCCGTAGCAAAGCGGCATACGACATTCCGCCGCTAGTTTGGCAATCAAACCAAAGTCTGGCTCGACGCCTTTGGCAGTGGCATCTATGTCAAGCACCATCAACTCGTCGGCCTCTTTTTCGTTAAAGATGCGTACCGCATTAATGGGATCCCCCACGTATTTTGGCTCTTTAAAGCCTTGAGTTTTGACTAGTCCTCCCTGATGCACAAGCAAGCAAGGAATGATTCGAGGACGTAACATCTGTCAAAGCTCAACAAAATTTTTCAGAAGTTGCTCACCCCAATGGTGGCTTTTTTCAGGGTGACATTGCACACCATGAATGTGCCCACGCGACACCACCGCATCAAAGTCCAGACCATAGCTGGCTGTAGCTGCCACATCCCGCTTGTCTTCAGCATCAAAGAAGTAGGAGTGCAGAAAATAAAACTGCGGTAACTCTTCAAACCCTTTAGAAAATAACTTGCTATGAGGACGAGGCTGCAACTCGTTCCAGCCCATGTGTGGCATTGGAAAATCCGCAGTTTGGGGCTGGCTTGCAAATGCACGTACACGCCCAGGCACCCAGTTCAGCCCCGGCAAGCTACCCTCATCGGAGCCTTCCGCCAACATCTGCATGCCCACACAGATGCCCACCACAGGCACTTGAGCTCCCAAAACCAACTCTTCGAGTTTAGGACGCATCCCTGAGTCATTGAGCCGCTGCATAGCATGGTCAAAATGCCCCACGCCAGGCAACACCAGTCGCACGGCATGTGACAATGAGCCCGGTGTATGCGCTCTCCGAGCTTCAACGCCAAGACGTTTGAACAAATTCAGGAAGGCCTGGATGTTGCCCACACCGTAATCCACGATGCAGATCATCGGAAATACCTCTTTTCCAGCCCCCGCTTGCGCATGATGTTTGCGCCCAAAGCAATCAAATCACGCTTGTTCTTGTGGTCGCGGTAAGTCTTCTTTGGCATGTCAAACAATCGCTGCAACTCGTCCGTCGTCAGCCCCAGTTTGTGCGCCACATACTCAAACTCTTGCTTGAGGAAGTGCTCATCCATCTCGGGCCGCGAAATGCGTTCAAGCGCCTGCTCACGGGTCATTTGGCCTGTCATGATGAGGCTTGAAAAGTGAGCACGGCGTTTTTCATACCCAAAGCGGCGTGGCAACCAGTAATCTTCGTAAAAACGGGTGAACCGAGACTCGTGATGTTTGTGCTGAAAACGCTGCCAGCCAAACAATCGTCCCAACTCATTCTCGGCATCGCTCTTAATGTACGGCACCATATTCAGCGGATGGTGCACCTTCATGCCCAGCATCTTCTGGTACCACAACTTGTACACCAGGATATCTACCAGCGGAAACCCATCATTAGGCTTACCGTCACCACACTTCCGCCAGATGTCGCCGAACAGCTTCTTGTCGATGCCCAGGTAGCCGCCCCACTCTTCAGGCTCGCGGCAGCACTCAGTGGAGAAGTTGGAACCGGTAATAATGTGTCTTATCTTGTACTTGCGAGCAAACTTGTACAGGCCAGAGAAAAAGGCTGCATCCTGCACCAAATCCTGATCAGGAATACCCGCACGCAGGAAAGCCACCTGCATGCGCTTAACTGCCTCCCAGTTCACCACATCGGTGTAAAGGTCTAGACCAAGGCCATCGACCAGCTTTTCAATATTCCACACAGCCTGGTCAGTGTTCCAGCCAGCATCCACATGAAACAACAAAGGACGCAAGCCCATTTTTTCTTTGGCGATGTAGGCTGCGTAAGAGCTGTCGAGCCCACCGCTGAGGCCAATGATACAGTTGAAATCCTCGTCCTGACCGTCGCGACGGATCGTTTCAGCCAAAGCGACTAAGATTGCATGCCCCTTCTGATCAGTATCCCAGTCTGGGCGGATCGTAGACTCAAAATTTTGGCAATAATTGCACCAGCCCCGCTTATTGAAGACGATGTGGGGATCAGAGGTGTCCATGATGCAACGACTGCAGATCTGATAAGTGTTTTCCATGTTCCGGCGTTAATACTCTGCAAATGTCACCGACCGCCATATAGGCTCTATTTCATAGTCGGCGTATTGGAGCCACTGACGGGGCGTTGAGAAGTGGCTCCATTACGCCGAACATCGGTGGCTCCAATACGGCGGTCAGTGACAGCAAATTGCTGGTATATCCCCTCAAAGGTCTTAACCATGACGTCCTTTGCGTAACAGCGGGCGGCGAATTCTTCACACTCCTCTGCCGATTTCATCGATAGCACTCCATTTCTGAAGTTTCTCAGAAGGGATTCCAACCCATTCAGATCAGCGTAGGGCACGAATTCGCCGAATCCGGGAGGTGCAACCTCTTTCGGTGCTCCGGAATCAAAACCGATCACTGGTATGCCACAGGCGAGGCTTTCCGCGCTCACCATCGAAAACGTTTCCTTGGCACTCGTTAGCAGAAACACATCCGCCATCGAGTAATACTCGGCCAGAAGATTTTGGTCGTAGATTCGGCCAATAAGCTTGATGTTGTCAGGAATCGAGGCTGGGGCTGCTTCAACCCCTACCATAACAAACGCCATTTCAGGGTTGCGTTTCGCAAGTTCCAGCACCCAGCGCCCTCCCTTAATTTCCGAGAACAAATTTGACCCGACGGATAGCACGATGAATTCGTCCATCAACCCCAACTCAGTGCGTAAGGCGTCCGATTTTTGAGGTTGGAAGACATCGATATTCAGACCGTTGGGGACCACGGTTATTTTCTTGCCGCCAACGATGGCCGACTCACGCATTCTGTCTGCGAGCCAACGGGAAGGCGCGGTGAGATGGAGATGATCGAACCCTTCAAACATACGGCGCTTCTGGTCAAACATCTTGGCTGTGAAATCAAAAAACCAGCTTTTTGGATAGCCGTGCAAGCTGGGGCAGTCACCGCAGCCATTCTTCCATTTGTCACAATCGAATGCGTAACCACACTTTCCCGTGTACATAAATTCGCAATGAAATGTCCAAACCGTCGGCGTTGCGCTAACCTTGAGATAAGCTACAAGTTCCCCAATGTTCAGGAAATAACCATGCAGGTCGTGGAGATGGACGATGTCCGGCTGATAGTCGGCCAGCAACCGAATCAATCTGCGTGTAGCAATCGGCGAATAGCATCCCGTAAGCCCAGTCAGTCGGGTGCCGAGAGCGTGAAACGCTACTTCTACTCTGGGGCTAATTTTGTGAACGCGTACGAATCCGTGATCCTCCCCCCTCCCAAAACAGGCTAGCGTCGAATGACCCAGCCCTTCGAGGCCAGTAACCAAGTCGGCCACAATCTTTCCGGTGCTGCTGGACTGATAATTGACATCGACCTGTACGATTTTCATACAGCCACTTTGCCTCGAATCAGGCAACCAATTTCGCGTGTTGCACGGAACAATTCACGATTGCAAAATGGCATACTCAATGCAACCCAAGAACATCAAGAAATAAGATTCTATTTTTTTCAACAACTTTACTATCGGCAATGTACCTATTAATATATTGAAAAGCTGCATTGCGCCTAGTTAGCAGCACATCACTGGGGTATTCAGCCCAGCGATCAATAGCTTCACTCCAAGCATCAGAGTTTTCTAAACCAATAATCTCAACAGATCCATTGACATCGTGTTGCCAAGGCGTTTGATCACTTAATACAACACAAGTGCCGGCCGCTAAAGATTCAAATATAACATGCCCATAGTTTTCACCCATGGTAGGGAAGAAAAATACATCATGGTTCGCAAAAGCATTAGGAATCGCATCGTGTGTTAACAACCCCTTGTATTCGATCTTGATGTTGATTGGCAATTTGTCTATCAGGTCCTTGCATTCAGTCCAATAATGGATATCCTCCAGTGGCCCATAAATTGACAGCTTAATTTGTGACTTCACCTTTTTTAGAGCGCACAAAAGATAGTGCAAATTTTTTTTCCTGGAAATTCTTGAAATATATACTATTCGGATCGAGCGAATAGCATTTCCATTTGAAATCCATTCCCCCCCCCCAACCTTGCAATGCCCTAACGAGAATGGCATGCAGTCAGGTGCGACAGCAATAGAGTGAGGGGAGATGGCAGTAGTTGCATTTCTGATGTCTTGTGCCTCATGTTCGCTAGATGCTTGCCATACAACATCACGATATAGCCCAACGCAATTTGCAACGGTTATAAACAGTCTCTTCTTTAAAGCCTTTAACTTTAGTGCACCTGCTGAAAATTCACCGCGTGGCGCTATAACAATAGGTGCATTTTCATAAATACGAAAATAGCGCGCAACGAGTGGATAAATTGTGGCTTTAATGCTAAAATAGCTATTTAGATATAGAATGTCATGCTCGATCTCATTAAGGAGATGAAGTATTCCAAGGAATGAAAATCTGCCTGGGCTTGCGTAAAAAACCTTAGCCTGATCAACATTGTTCCATTCGTTTACTGAAACATGATAGGATTCAGAAGAATAGGCATCGCGATCTCGAGTAATGATCCAAAAATCAAAATCTTTGTTCAGATGAGAAACCATATTAGCGATGGTGCGAATGGCTCCACCGGCTTTAAAGCCGGGCAGGTAGTAGTCAGCAATACAAAGTATTTTTGGCTTCATCGCTTGCTCTTATTGTTGTCAACCTGTGCTACTTTTTCATACTCAAGCCCAAGCTGGTCCCTGATGAGTCCCAGCAGCGTATCGAGATTATCCTGAGCGCGCAAATTCTTCGGGCTAACTGCGGCGAAGAAACCAAACTGGCGACGTTGTTCGTCGTCATCGATTAGAACCCCCAAGCATCGCGTCAAAGCGTTCACATCGCCTGCGGGGAAGATATACCCGTTGTGACCAGACTCGATTCGGTCATAGCCCGACCCGGTAGCGTCGCTCGAGACGACGGCCTTGCCCAGTTGAAGACCTTCGTCCACTACGATTCCCCACGGGTCCTCCAATGAAGGAACCACTATGATGTCCGCGCAGCGAACCAGCCAACTATGAATGTCGTACTGGCAGAAGCCGAGAAAGCGACACTGCCCATCCACGTTCAACTCTTGAGCCAGCTTCAAATATCGCGAAAGTTCCGGCCCATCCCCTTCGATCCAGAGCATCCAGTCCTTCCTAGCGGTCTTAAGCCTCGCGAGAGCTGTTAACAAGGTGGGGAGACCCTTCCTAGGAATCATCCTCCCACTGAAGAAAATGACAAGCTTGGCGTCATAGAGATCCTTCCGGCAAGCAAGCGGTGGCTCACCTGAATCATCCGCCTTGATGCGTTCCACATCGATGATGTAAGGGAAGTCTAGTACCTTATTCTGCGGGCAGCGCGCCTTCAGCGCGGATTCCACGCCGCGCTTGCCACACACGAGCAAAGCGTCGCCCCGCGTAAATACAATCTTCCTGAGCAACTCTCGAACCATCAGCTTTAACCAGACCAGCCTGCCCTTTGGCCACAGGTTGTTAAGCTCGTCCGCATGAACGACGAAGTTCCGGCCCGTCAGCGCCACGCAAAAAATCGCAGCGACCGTGGCTAAGCGGTCATAGCCAGCAATAACAGTCAGGTCAGCGCGATTTCTGAAAATCCGCCCAACGACCACGACCGCCGATCGCAAGGCACCCAGCATCCCCTGCCCGCCAAGAACGACTTGGTCGTGCCTGTATTCAGGCCACTTCTCGTAGTTGTGACCTCCATCTGGCGCCCAGTTTCTTCTCTCCGTGTAAATCACGGAAAGTTCCACTTCTTTTGAATCAGAAAAGGCGTTCCACAAATCAGTCTTGTACGGCGTTGGCTCAAGGTCAACGACCAGCATGCGGAATGGTTCTGACACGATTCCAGTTCGAGAGGCCATCAACGGCATGACCGGACAACCCCGTTGATGACCTGTTCCTGCGCCTCGCCCAATAATCCAATCCAAAGAGGCAACCTGACGAGTCGATTTGCCACATCGCAGGTTACTGGCAACCGCCCCTTTGATCGTCCACGCTGGGTGCCTTGCGGCGCAGTGTGCAGAGGTACGTAATGGAAGACGCAACAAATTTCATCCCCCTTCATGCGATCGATGAATGATGAACGTTGCTCCAGATCTCGAAGCAGCAGGTAGTACATATGGGCGTTATGAACACATTCCTTCGGAATCGTCGGACGCAAAATTTCCCCGGAATTTTCAAGCTCCTCAAAAGCTGCGTGGTATCGGTCCCAAATCGCGAGGCGGCTATTCGTGATACTTTCGGCCTCCTGCATCTGTGCCCATAAGAAAGCGGAGATGATTTCGCCGGGTAGATAGGAAGAGCCGATATCAACCCAAGTGTACTTATCTACCTGGCCTCGAAAGAAAAGACTTCGGTTGGTGCCTTTTTCGCGGATGATCTCCGCCCGCTCGACGAGTCGGGCATCGTTGATCAACAACGCACCGCCCTCGCCTGAGCTGATGTTCTTCGTCTCGTGGAAGGAGAAACAGCCGAGGTGGCCGATGGTTCCAAGTGCACGTCCCTTGTAGGTTGCCATCAGGCCTTGGGCGGCATCCTCTACCACGAGGAGGCCATGACGATCTGCGATGTCCATGATGGCATCCATCTCGCAGGCGACCCCGGCATAGTGGACAGGCACGATCACCTTCGTCTTACTCGTGATCGCGCCCTCGATCAGTGTTTCATCGATGTTCAGTGTGTCGAGGCGGATATCGACAAATACGGGCACGGCACCACGCAAGACAAACGCGTTGGCCGTCGAGACGAATGTATATGAGGGCATGATGACTTCATCACCCGGCTGAATATTAGCCAGGATGGCGGCCATCTCTAGCGCTGCGGTGCATGAGTGAGTCAGCAAAGCCTTTATGCATCCCGTAGATTGCTCGAGCCAGACACCACAGAGTTTGGTGAAATGTCCATCGCCTGCCAACTGTCCCCTGGCATGCGCCTCCGCGACATAGTTCAACTCTTTGCCGGTGAGGTAAGGTTTGTTGAAGGGGATCATCGTTCTGCGCCGCTCTCAGCAAAAAGTTGAAGTTGTTCCATGCCCTGCACGGTTCGGTTCGTGCAAGACACCTTGTCGGTCCAAACCAATGGCAATATCGTCATCCGTGGTCTCTCCGAAACCAGTGCAGCGTGATCTCCGGGGGGGCGAACCTGAAGTTCAATTTCGAATACAGGTTAAGGACCGGCGTGTTTCGGGCGGAAATCGTCGTGAGTATGCAGCCCATGCCTGCCTCCCGATGATAGGCCATCATCGCCCTCCAGACTTCGGTGCCGACCTTTCGCCCCTTGAAATCAGGATTGATGGCCGTTAGGTGCCAATAGACGGTTCCATCTGGCCTGTTCTCGATCACGAAGAATCCGGCGATGTCGTCGGCGCGGACGATCTTGAGCAGAATCTGCCTTTCATCGCCGAAGCTATTGCGAATCCATCTTCCGTACCTCAAATCCGCAAGTTGCGAGTCGACGCGGGGATCCATGTGGTAGCGCTCGCATCCGAAGGCGCGCTCTGCCATGGCGGCGATAATCGGTACCTCGCATTTCAGAACAGGTTCCACGCGCAAGGTGGTCTCGATATCGGGAAGCGACTGGATCCCGCGCAATGTGGGATGCAGCACCATTTCGACAAATCGGAAGCCGTGTCGCTCAAGGAACATCGATGTTGAAACTCGATCGTGCGGCAACCGACATGACACGAGTTCGATCGACTGATCCCGTATCCATTTTTTGTAACGCGCGAAGGCATCACGAGCCCGTTCCGCGTCATGCACATCGATGGTCTGAATCGCCGCAACCGGGAATCCGAAGATTTCGCTGTCCCAAGGAACGGAACAGACGGCGAGTCGCATATCATCCGTCGCCACCTCGAACTTTTCCTCATCACTCACAAGCATTTCCGCATCCTGCCGATTAGTAAAACAGATCGCACGCGCCACGACTCAGGTGCGAAGGCGCTACACAAGTTCGGATCGCTCGCCATGTTCGAGCCATGACAAGAAACGATTCACCTGGTAGCCCCAAGTGTGGGTTGCATTGAAGCACTCGACCCGACGGCAGATACCGTCGTAGGCGTCCCGAGGAATGGCCAAGATGCTGTGCATGGCGGCCGTCAGCGCCGCCTCGGTCTCATTCTCGACGCGTACCAGAACATCCGCATACTCAGGGCTCATGCCCTCGGTGAATGTTGAAACGACCGGCTTGCCATACGCAAGGTAATGCAAGAGTTTTGAAGGATAGTTCAGTTTGTTCGGTGCAAAGGAATTGGGCCGGGGATTGACAAACGCGAAAGCCGACTTCGCTAGGCGATCCAGTTCGTCTGTTTCGACAAATCCCCTCAGCCTGATCCTATGATCCTTCTTGGCAAGCCGGTCGAGTTCCGGATTGGCGCCTCTACCACAGATCCATAACTCGACATCCTTATCGTTGATGCTAGTGAAAGCATGTGCCAGTTCTGTCACGCCGCCGTGCTCGGTCAGTGCTCCCATATACATCAGAGCCCTGGTTCCACATCTCTCTTGCTTCTCGTAAGCCGGTTCGAGGTCACGACGCACATTTGCAATTCCCCCATCGAGGTGAATACCTTCGAAACCGGGTGCCGCGGACTGAAAATTGGACCAAGGCAGGTAGACATAGCGATCCGCGCCTTCTGGTGTCGCCCCGTCGGCAACCATGCAGATCCACGGTACGCCGTAGTGTTCGCGGATGTATTTCGCCAAACGAATGGCCGGAGTTTGCTCGTCAGCGCATTCCAGACAGGAAAATACAACCGAGTAATCGGGCTTTACTTCCGAGGTCTTTAAAATTGAAAGGGCTGCGTTCCTAAGAGTGTGGTACTGGACAGAGCCTCGCACAATCGGCAGGTTGATGTAGCCGGTCACCGCTCCGGCGAAACCTGGGAGCAGCGCAGCCTCAGATTTGCGCACAAGCAGTCGTCCGAACGGCCACGCACGCTCTGCTGGATAACCGACAACATCAACACTCGCTCCAAAACTACGGAGCGCCTCAATAAAACCCTTCTGCCAGAAGTTGGATGCGGCACTATGTGACTTGAAGACATTAACTGTGCTGTCGTCGAAGACGCCCTCAAGCCAGAGAAAGCTGCGATCTTTAAGCATGAGAGTACCTGACCGACCGGACAAGCTCATTCCTCTGGCGAATCGTTCGCGAACAAGACAACGGAAGCAGAACTAGACCGAGCAGAACGACCTTGTTCGGGGAGAATACGCCACCGTTCTGCATTATGATCGCCAACACGGTAGTGATCGTTAGCATGGCCAGTTTCAACGGTTCGGCAAGACGGTAAACATAACGCAGAAATGTCAGAAGATAGACCAGCCCGCCGATTCCAGAGACGGCGATAATGTATAAAAGGCCGTTGTGAATCCCGACTGCAGGAAGCTTCGCAACATCCCCTATGCCCTTCAGCACGTCAATCAAATCCAGTTCAAAAAATAAACCAAAACGCTGCGCGAAACTGAGGCTCTCTCCCATCGTCAGCCGGTGCAGAAAATAGTCGTAGCTGAACGCACCGAATGCAACGCCGAAAACGACCAGAACAAGCATGGAGGTGCCCCACTTCTGTCGGGCCACCCTCTGCTTCACGAACAGGAAGTAGATCATGAGTAAGGCGTAAATAATGGAGCTGAGTGACTCTATGTACAGCAGGCTCACTATAGCCAAATACGTGGCCAACTCCATCATCCGCGAACCCATCCGTGGAGGCGAAACGGAGGACGATATGTGACCGGACAGCGTCAGCAATTTCGATGTAAAAATCTGACAACCGAGACAGGCGAATAGGACGACCGCTAGAAAGCTCGGCTCACCATAAAACAGATCGTTGCGCCCGCTTTCGCCACTCAGTGCCCAGTGTAATATATCCATCGAAATAGCATCGGCAGCACTGAAATTGTCTATAAGCCTTTCATTTTGCTGGATCATGGTCTCGCGGGTCAGAAAGGGAACGATCGTCGACTCTGAAATCAGAAGAATGCCCGCCAATATCAAGATGACGGCGGTTGAAACGTATTGCAGCATCAAGAGCAATTGCTCGGGACGACGTATATGGAGAAGCGGCAAGTGAAATATGGCTGCGGCGTAGACGAGAACCGCTGTGGTAGTGAAGAAAATATTGGACGATTTGGCGGATATGACAAGCGGAGAATAAAGCGCAGTCATCGTAAGAAATATTGCGAATGCAAGGAACACACCAATATCAAGCGGCTTGCTTCTGACGCGCCCGCCCGCCGACAGGACCAACGCGACAAGAATGAAGAGCGCCAGAACCTGAAAGGACAGGTAATAGGTGATCCCCTCCTGCAGGAACACCAGCGACAGAATCAAGAGCAATCTTCCCGATATCATTACAGCGCCCCATCTTTGGCGACGATGGCAAGGAGCGAGTCGATGTACCCCTCGAAAGTTAGCGACGGGCGGTCCGCTGCGCCAGAGGTCGGGCCGGTCTCGATCCCCTGTTCCGGAAGACGTTCGACGAAGTCGGCCAGCAAATCAGCGATGGCCTCATCACTTACATCCCGCGTGACTCGCCCGCTTCGTTTGGAAACGATCAGGTCACCTGCTACGCCAACTGGTGTCGATATGACGAAGACGCCAAGCGCGACACATTCATTAATCATTAGTGGCCCTCCATCCTCCCGCGAAGTCACAAGCAGTGCGTCGTTGCTGGCATAGAGGGAAAGAAGTCCTTCTCGGTCGACATACCCCATCGCACTGTGACGGACATATTGGTTGATGCGAGCTAGATCCAAAGTTGTGTCGCCTATCGACACGACTTCTAGCCGCCTGCGTAAATCTGGTAGACGCTGATTTAGGATCTTCAGGGCAGAGACAAACAGATCACACCCCTTGCGGTATTCACTACTGGAACGCACCAGTAAGGACAACTTCCGCGTACTGCCCTCCCGTTGAACGCGTTGCAGTGCTCTTCGCTCCTTGGCTTGGCTTTGCTCGAGGTGAGAGACCGCACCAAGCGGAATGACCCAGGACCTTACTGCCTTCATGACACTGGATCGCCTACCCATGTCCTGCATGTTGGTGGTGGGATAGATGACGATGGGGTCGATAGCGTCGATCAATACCTTTCTTTGTACGAAGCGCTGCGCGATGCGGCGTTGCAGCCAAGTCATGGTAGTGGCTGGGCAATTGCTGCAGGATTGAAAATAGCCTTCACAGCCATGTGAGTAATGGCAGCCGCCGGTAAGGAATGCCTCATCGGTGCAGGTCAGCACGATAGGCACGTCAGGATAGGCGTACCGCAAATCATTTATCGTCTCAAAATCAACGAAATAAGAGATCCAGTAAAAGATAAAGGCCGAAGGCGTGACGCCTTTCAATGCCTTTTGGATATCGGCCAGATCCACAGGACATTTTTCAATACCAAACATGGCGTAGTTGTCATTCAGCAATCCAAACTTGCCCAGCAGGGTCAAAAAGCGCGCTCGTAAAGAGCCCCGGATCCGTGAGATTGGTCTGAGGGTGACGACATCGTCAAGGTCAGTGCGCCCACGTGTCAGCACCAGGGAAGGTAACCCCATGTCTTGCATTGTCTGATGCAAATTCCGCACGAACCCACCGGCACCTCCGGACAGTTCAGTGGCAAAATGAACGATCGTCATGCTTTGCTGACACCTGCCATGGCCTGGGTACTGCTTTCCGCTGCGGCGAGATTTGTCGTGAAATCGGGAATGCTATCGCGATAGGCATACTGGGCAAAGCAGCCCTGGCAGTTCAGCACCTGCTGGCCGACCCGCAATTCGCCGCCACATGATGGACAGACCATAATGGAAACCATATCGAAGTTCTTGAGGCGGCGACCGCGCTGATATACATGCCAGCGGTTCAGGATGGCCAGACCCCAGGCTCGCCAACCGCTTTCATCGGTGAGATAGCTGTCTTTGATTTCGCCGACATTACTACGGGCATTGATTTCCTCAATCCACTCACAGGAGACCTCAGGGTTGTCGATTTCATACTTTATTTGATTGTCCCATAGATACCGGACATGAAACATCTGAGGATTGTCGAACATGTGCTTGCCCCAGGGGCTTTCATCAGCAAGCATGGATTTGGTTCCCAGGAAAGCGTCTTCCACCGCCTGTTTTTTCTTGTGGATGTGAAGAATCCCATCCTTTTCAATTATTTCGAGGCAGTGAATGTGATATGGATTCCATCGTTCAAAAATTGCATTCGGTGTTTCGATATAGCCTGCTTTGCCAACGCGCTGCAATTCCTTGAGAAAAACTTCCGGTTCGGCCATGTGCTCCAGAATGTGTGATGCAATCACAAAATCAAACGCTTTGTCCTTGAAAGGCATACGGGACGCATTCCCAAAAACCACAGGACGGTCGATCATCATGGACTCACCGCACCTGTGCTCGACCCCGGTCAGCCTGTCCAACAACACGTCTGATCTAGGATAGGGGTTTCCGCCTGCTCCCACGTCCAACACCAGTGCTGAGCCATCAATGGGCAATCTTATTTTTCTGAGCGCCCATAAAAACCGATTCCACCTCATTTTTAACATCGAAACCTCCTGTGGTGTTGCTTTGTACGCGTGCTTCAAACGAGCTTGGTGGCTTCCATAAACAAGGAAGCGCCGCCATCTGGATAGGCTGACTCATCACAATCAAGCAAGGTTTTATTCCAGTCAGGAATTCGGCTCTGCAGCGCACCAACCTTGGTGATGTGCTGGAAACCGGCCTGCTCCAGCAAGACTGAAAGTGAATATTCATCGTACATGCACAAATGCGATTCGCCGGATACCCTGAACTGCCCGACACGGAGCGATTTCGGCGTCACACTGAGTTTGATGGATCGACTCAGGTCGCGAATACCACGCAGCAGGTTTTTTAAAGACTTTTCTCGTCTGGCCACTTCACCGGCGGGTATCAGGTTTTTGCCGCTACGCCCCATTCTTTCCCAAAGGTAATCCAAGATGCGGTAGCCTGATTCTCTCAAAAAACCGACCATATCTCCACCCGAAGTGTGCCGGGTTAACTGGTCCAGCATTTCCAGTCGTATCCATTGATAGCGCAGTTTGGCGACCTCGTTGTCAGGTTCGGCGAGTAAGTTATCCAGCGCATGCAGGTATTCAAGCGTTTGATTACGTAGGTCTGGTGTGACTATACGTAAAACCCCCTGGGGTTTCAGAATGCGATTGCATTCCTTCATGAAAACAAGCCCCATTTCAGATGACAAGTGTTCAATGAACTGAGAGTGGTAAATTACGTCGAAAGTGTTGTCGGGGAACGGCAGCTTCCCCAGAAGGTTAACGTGCATGACATCCCGGGCACTGGGGTTGTGGTCTGCGTTAATCCATCCTTCATTTCGGCATAGTTTGCCGCCGCATGCCAGGTTGATGGCATGAAAGACTGGGGCAGAGTTGGACGTTATTGGGTGGCTCATTTGATCTGATTGTCTGCTGTGTTTATTGCGTTGTTGGGGGCGCATGGCAATTCTGCGGGTGAGGCCATCATGCCGGCAACAATCTGCGTGAGTGCTTCATAGCGAGAGTGCCTGAGCAGTTCCAGCGACATCTGCGCATTGCCGACGTATTCATGTGGCCCAAAGGTTTGTAGGTAGGTCTTGTGTAAATATGTTTCGGCATCAGAAACGATGCATTCCGGAGCCTGTTCCAGTGCCACAGCCAGTTTGTTGCCGAGTTCCTGTTCGTCGGCGAAGTCGTCAATGAATGACAAACTCAAATGTCCACGAAGCGGGTGCTTGCCAAATGCGATTGCTGGTCGGCCTTGCAAAAGAGCCTCCAGCAATACCGTTCCCGTTATGGCTGAGACAGCCGAAGCATTCTTGATGAGTGAGTAGGGCTCAGCATGAATATCATCGAAAAATATGTTCGGTCCGATTTCCTGAATGGTTTTGTAGAAATTGCGGGGTCGCCAGGTCAGGTCGTATGCACTCTCAAAGGTTGCGGGATGCTCCCTGATGACAAGGGACAGGTTTAGCCTGGATGCCGCCGCATACAGCGTTTGAATGGCCAGGAGGTGGTGCACGAAACGTCCCCCATCCGGCAAAGTTGTCTGTTCAGGTTGTAGTTGAAGAAACATGCAGACATAACGCGCGCCTTGCAGCATTTTGCGTGGTGTGGTCAGGCGATGGTAGTTGTGGGATGCAATTTGACCAAAGACCATTTTGTGTGGCTTCCAGCCATTGGCCTTGAGTTTGTAAAGCAGTACTTTGGCGCGTCCTGATCGCTCAATCCGGCTTTCGTAGAACGGCTTGGCCACCTGATAATCACTTTGCTTCTCCTCGATGAAACGAGTCACCGAATCATCCGGTGGCGCTTTTGGTTGTAATGTCGGGCTTGTGCACGGCCGTGTGGTTTTGTCGACATTCTCCTCCTCCAAAAACACTTTCCAGTTGAAGGGGGAGATCACCATGGTGAGGCTGGGTATCCCCATTGCCTTGCACACCTTCTTGAAAACATACATGGGTAGCATGTGGGGCTCGTAGCTGAAGACCACTGCTTTGGGTTGAACTTTTCGGCAGGTGTCTATGGCTGATTTGATCAGTGAGTACACCACTTCGTAGCGCTTGACTTCACTGAGGTGGCGCCACCTCCTTTTTCCTCCAAAACGCGTCCACAGCAGTGGCAGTAGTTTGTCGTCCATAACCGAGTCAATTACAGCCAGTTGATTGCAGTCAACAATTGGTGTGAACAGAATTTTGCCATTGTCGCCACGCAAGTCGGCGTCGAATTGGATGAAAGCATCGTTCTTTCTGGCTTGCGTGTCACTTTCAAGCCAACGCTCCGGATAAATTGCACTTTCGACAAATTGAATCCTGTCGTTCAAATCCCGCAGATTTTCTTCAAGCGCATGGTGTGCGTTTGCGCCGAGGTAAACAAGAATAGGTTCAGACGTTGTCATTGAGAATATTCCGGTGTGGCCTCAACCAATGACATGCCAGTTCAGCGCTGTGCCGCGCTGAACGTCGGTTTTCACTGTTTTGCCCAGCACAACATCCATGTATTTGGTGGGAAGCCCCAGGCCGGGACGGATCGCGCGGATGTTGTCTGGGGTCAGGACTTCGCCGGCCTTGATGTCCTTCACGACATACAGCGAGCGTCGAAACTGGACGGACTTTTTCTCTGCGGCGGTCGGGCCATAACTCACTTGGCCCAGCGCCTGCCAAGCGCGCTCAGTCTCCACAACCAACTGTGCCATCTCGGTTGGCTCCATGGAGAACGAGCTATCGACCCCACCATCGGCGCGATTGAGAGTGAAGTGCTTCTCGATAACTGTCGCACCCAGTGCCACGCTGGCCACCGATACGCCCACGCCCATCGTGTGATCGGACAAGCCAACTTCACAACCGAACAATTCGCGCAGGTGAGGGATGGTCAGGATGTTGGTGTTCGCTGCCGTAGCTGGGTAGGTGCTGGTGCACTTGAGCAGGATCAAATCCTTGCAGCCCGCCTCACGTGCAGCACGAGCGGTCTCGTCCAGTTCGGCTACTGTCGCCATGCCGGTGGAGACGATCATCGGCGTGCCCGTCGCCGCCACCTTGCGGATCAGCGGGATGTCCGTGTTTTCGAACGAGGCGATTTTGTAGCAGGGCACGTCCAAGCTTTCCAGGAAATCGACCGCCGTATCGTCGAACGGCGTGGAAAAGCCGATCATCCCCAGCTCGCGGCAACGATCGAAGATCGGCTTATGCCATTCCCACGGCGTATAGGCCTCGCCGTAGAGATTGTAGAGCGACGTGCCCGCCCACAAACTGTTCGGGTCGCTGATGTGAAACTCGCGCTCATCCAGATCGAGCGTCATGGTATCGGGCGTGTAGGTCTGGATTTTCAGCGCATGAGCACCGGATTTAGCGGCGGCCTCGACGATTTCCAGGGCGCGTTCCAGCGATTGATTGTGATTGCCGGACATTTCCGCGATGATAAACGGCGGATGGCCTGGGCCAATGGGGCGGTTGTTGATGGAAATAGTCATATTCGGTGCTTGTCTGTCATCTAAGGATGGTCTGCACAACCCCCGCCAAAGCGAGAGTTAACGGTTAAACAGTTACTCAATGAATCACAAAACGCGATTTCATCGAAATTCTGAGCATATTGGCTCGGATAGGACGCCTTTTTGCGTATTTGGCAGGCTATTTCCCGCTTTGAAGGCGCAATCATCCCATGGCCCCTTGAATAATGCGCTTTCTGGCCATCCACAAGTTGCTCAGGGCAAACAGTGTTGTCAGTTGCGCCGTGTTCTTGGCAAGCCCTTTGTAGCGAACCTTGGTGAAACCAAACTGACACTTCAGAACCCTGAAGGGATGCTCCACCTTGGCTCTGACACTGGCCTTGAGTTGTTCGGCCTGGTCAAGCAGGCTGCCCCAAGGCGAGTGCTTATCCAATGCCCGGCGCTTGCCAGGACGCATGGCAACTTGCCAGTTGATATCGGTAGCTTCCAATCGTTTCTCAACTCCTTGGTATCCGGCATCACCAAAGGCAATGCTCTCCTTACCGTGCAACAGATCGCTGGCTTGGGTAACGTCATGAACATTCGCCGCTGTGCCGATGACGCTGTGCACCAGACCCGAGTCGGCGTCCACGCCGATATGCGCTTTCATTCCGAAGTGCCACTGATTGCCCTTCTTGGTTTGATGCATCTCGGGATCACGTTCACCGGAGCTGTTCTTGGTAGAACTCGGTGCGGCAATCAAGGTGGCGTCAACAACCGTTCCGGTCTTGAGCATCAGGCCCCTCTTGGTCAGGGTGGCGTTGATGGCGGCCATGATCTGCAAGCTCAGCTTGTTGGCTTCAAGAAGGTGACGGAACCTCAGAATGGTGGATTCATCGGGCAGACGTGTGGCACCGGGATCAAGTCTTGCAAATTCACAATACAGCGGCGTGTCGTGCAGCGATTCTTCCATGGCCGGGTCCGACAGGCCAAACCACTGCTGCAGGAAATGAATACGCAGCATGGTTTCCACGGCAAACGCCGGGCGTCCACCTTTGGCACCAGCACTACTGGGCGCAAATGGTTGGATCAAACCCACCAGTTCCGTCCAGGGTACAACCAGGTTCATCTCGTCAAGGAACACGCGTTTGCGGGTTCGCTTGGTGACAAGCTCAAATCCGGTGGTGGCAAGGCTGATTTGTTTCATTTCCGTTTAACGTCACGGCATCTCATTGGATGTCAGGGTTTTTCAGAGTGTCCCTAATTTGTCGGATAGCCATGAACGCCTCGGCTGCGGCAACGCCAACGGAATACCCGCGATGCCGTGCCAGGTGCTCGACGTGTTCGATGCTGCGCGAATGGGGGGTGGATCGCATCTCGCTTTGGTAGGCCCGCAGGGCGCTGAGTTTAATCGCGAGGAAGTCGCTGATATCGACAAAAACGCTTGGTGCGAAAGCTTCCTGCTGCGGGGCGGCCCATTCGGTGCTGGAAAGCACTTCGAAGCCATAAATTTCGCGCACAGGGCTGCCGGGCAAGGGGCGGCAGACGGTCATGACGGCCTGATGGGTAATGCGATGGTCAATGTTGAGATCGCCATGGTGATGGGTGTAGATCACCTGGGGAGAGATAGACTCAATGACTGCCTCAAGGGCCTTCACTACATCCAGCAGAAGCAGGCTGTCCATTCGATTGTCGGGCAGGTCCATATACTGCACCTGCTGCAGCCCCAGTATTTCGTGGGCTTGGCTTGCCGCCGCCATGCGGCGCTCCATATTCGCCGAGGTTGCATCCGGGCCCGAACTGACGCCATCAGCCATGAATACGGCACACACTGTATCGCCATCGGCGACATGGCGAGCAACGGTACCGCCGCAGCCTAAAGCTTCGTCGTCGGTATGGGCGGCGACAATGAGAACGATCTTATTCATGCACTATCGCTTTCTGATCTGGTTCGTCTAAGCGCAACCCGGGCATGGATCTCATCGCCCTGCATTTCCGCATGGGAGAATTCCAGCCGGAAATCGCCGTGATCGATGAAGGCCAATGGATAGGTCTGGGCGTCAAGCATGCGAATGTGATCGTAGAGACATTCCAGGTTGCCTTCCAGGGGCAACGCGCTCTGTTCCGGTTTGCGCCGCGTGAACAGGGTGATTTCTCCCGTTTGCGGCGTTGGCGCAGGACTCGTTTCAATCATCCAGCGGATTATTTCCCAGCCCAGCTCACCAGCCCGCAGGTAGATCTCCTCAGCCCGCCCGTCTAAAGACATCGGGCGCTTGGCATACACAGGACCCGCATCCATTTCCTCGGCCATGCGTAGTGCCGTGAGTTTTGTTTCCCGCAATCCCGCCACGATCAGGTTCTGTAGCGGACTGCCGCCGCGGCCATAGGGCACGTCGGTCATGTGGAAACACACGCATTCATGGGCGGACCAGATTTCCCGAGGCACCAGCCAGTTCCAGTGCAGGAAAAATATGTAGCGCGGTGCAGTCGCCCTAGCGGCCTGATCCAGTTCTTCCCGCGTAGCGACATAAATCCATTGACTGGGTTCATTCTGGCGGATGGACTCAAATACCTTCTGATGCCAGGGTTTGCTACTCGCAACGATATAGTTACCCATCACCTATGCCCTTTCTGCTCACCTTCAATTTGCAGAATCAGTCTCTTGCCAGCGAATTCGAAAAACGCCGGATAGCCTTTGTTGTCTACGATCCTCAACAAATTGAATTGCTGCGCGATGCTCTTGGTCGGATCGAGTTCGCTATCGTTTGGTCTGCGGCGCGGATAAAAGGTGGATCCTCTTTCCTGCTGGCGTCCCTGCTCCAGAATAGCTGGATATTGGACAACGAAGTTCCGACAAAGCCGTAAGGTCGAATCGGACTGGAATCCTCGCCATTCTGGACTCAGTTCATGGCCCTCCAACTGAATCCATTCCTGTAGGTAAATGGGGCCCGCATCAACTTCCTCAGCCGCTTCAAGCAAAGTCACTGGGATACAACTCGCCCCCTCCAGAATCTGCCAACTCATCGGAGACCAGCCACGCCCCTTTGGTAAATCACTTTCGTGAACTACCAGGTTGTTCTTATAGCGGGCACGGGTGGAGTTATCCACGATCCGCCCATAGCTCAGATAGAAGCATAAGTCACCGCCGGGCAAGCCGCCTGCCGCATGCGCCCACGCCACGCTGTGACCATCCGCCAGCCAACCCAGCACCAGTCCGGGGATCGAGGCGTTAATCCAGCTACCCGCATCAGAGCAGATGCCGATAGACACACACTCCCCCCCCCCGATTCTCAGATGTAAAACCCAAGGATTCGAATACCCGGTGGGAAGGCCCATTCGCGTCCTTGACGCGACCGAACAGCAGCGCCTCGCCCGTGCTCGCTCGCAAGGCCAGCATTGCGGTTTGCAGCAGCGATTTACCCAAGCTGCGTCCCCGTGCGCGGGCATCAAGGGCATAGCCGATCTCCCATGCCTCGCCAGACCGCTCAAAGCGCACCTGTCCAACGGGAAATCCCTCATCGGTTGTTTCCACCACATACAGCCGGCAATGCTCCGGATCGCGCAGGCGTTTGCGAAACCAGGTACGGTGCGTGGTTGAATCAATCGCCTCCGACGCAAACGCGTTCTGCCGCACCAACGGGTCGTTGGCCCATTGCAGTATCAGGGGTTCATCATCCAGCCGCGCCAGACGAGCCTTGAGTTTTGTCTGTGCGTTGAGCATCAAAATACCGGCCACCCGCTTCACGCCCCAACCGTCCACCTGCCGTTGGCAATGCTCCGACCATTCGGGCGATAGCCCTGCATCAAAAACTTTCTTCAATGCCTGCGCTAATCCCGCATCATCAACCTGATCCTTGTGTCCCAGCCAGTTGATCAGACCAAGCCGATCCAACTCCGCCGCAATGGGCTTCTGGTTCTCCGCCAGGGTAATGACCAATGTCGGCAGGCCCAGACAGCAGCGCTCCCAGGAGGTCGCACCGCCGGCGCCAAGGGCTAGATCGGCCTGAACCATCAGCGGTGCCAGGCTCGGCAACCCGTCGCGGAGGACGATCTGCGCGCAACCGCTCGCCTGCTGGCGGAGGCTTGGTGCATGGGGGCTGACGGGATTGATCACCACATCCAGCATGATGTCCGCACGCCCGAGGCGGATAAAGGCCGCAACGGCTTTGCCGGTGAGGTTGTCGGTGTCGGCTCCACCGAAATAGACCAGCACCCGGCGCACCGGGCCTTCACGGGGTGGAACGCGGGGGTGCAGTTCGGCATATTGCGGTTGCAGCAGGGCGTATTCCGGACCCAACATCCGACCGCAGTGGTCGGGCGTCTTGCCGTCGTAACGGTGGGCCATGTCTGCCACAAGATTCTGATCCAGCAGCAGATCGCAGTCGTGGGGACGATCCGCCAGGTCGTCGATGGCCATGATCTTTCCGGCGCTGCCCCGCATGGCGCTTTCCCAGCGCGCATCCAGTGCGTAGTGGTCGACGACCAGCCAATCCCATTTCCGGTCCGCAAGGGCTTCGGCGCTGTCGCTCGCATCCTGCACCTGGCTGGTCCCAAGCCAGTTCGAATGCGCCAAGTCGCCGCCCCCTTCCTCCGTGTCCGCGCTGCCCAGCGGCACAAGTTCGATGCTTCGCGCCTTCAGCATGTCGTTCAGGTAGGCAGGCAGGCCGCGACTGACAAAGCGTATCTGCGCATCGCTTTTCCGTAGCGCATCGGCCAGAGTCAGGCAGCGCATGAAATGGCCGGTGCCGATCTGGCTGGTTGCATCGACCCGGAAAGCTATGCCCATGCTCACTGCTTTTCCTCATTGTTCATGCGAGCCAATGCCGATGCCATCCGATAGTCATCCATGTCATCGATATCAACAGCACCTATCCAGTCCATCGGGAAATAGCGATGGCCCGGGCCGTAGAAGGTGCCGGCTTCAAGCAACGCGTCGCGCCTAGCGATCCAAATCGCACCAGTCGGACAATAGAGATGTTCCAAATCCTGAGAGCGCTTGTTCATCGCTTCCGGTAATAGCTGTGTCGGCACCTGATTTTCATCAAGGGCGACCGCCCACCAGGGATTCATCCATCCGAAGCGGAAGCAACTGATCTGATATTCGATGTCTTGTTGCACGAAATTGTCTATTGCTTTGCGGATGTGAGCCGAACTACGCAAGGGGCAGTTGGGCATGAGTTGCACGACTCGTTCGAATCTGGTTTGCCAATGCGCCTCTGCCTGCTTCAATGCGCTGATGGTTGCCAGGCTGGATGGTGCCGCATCATCGGCATTTTCCTGACGCAGAAATGGCGCGGAAGCACCGGCAGAGATTGCTACTTCTGCAATCTCCTCACTATCCGTCGAGACCAGAACGCGATCGAAGCACTCGCTCTTCAGTGCCGCTTCGATGGTCCACGCGATCATCGGCTTGCCCTGGAAGTCGATGATATTCTTCCGGGGAATCCGTTTTGATCCGCCGCGTGCAGGGATGATGGCGATGCGTTCCACTACCACACACTCCAGCCACCATCAGCGACCAGCACGTGGCCGTTGACCGACGAACTGGAGTCGTCGAGCAGAAAATCTACCGGCCCGATGACTTCCGGATCTTTCAGCATCCGACGCGATGGCACGAGCTGCGCGTACCTGGCAAGAAAGTCTTCATCGACTCGTCCTTCTACGCCGCCATAAGCCACACAATTGACGCGTATGTGCAGGGGGGCCAATCGAACAGCAAGCTCGCGCGTAAGATGATGCAGCGCCGCTTTGCTAACGCCGTACTGGATGGGAGAGCGATCCAGCGTTCCATCATAAAGAGCGGGATTGGGGGCCACTTCGCCGTACATCGAGCCGATGTTGACGACAGTCTTCAGTTTGTGACTTTCTGATCGCGCCAGACATATTGCCATTTCGTAAGGCACGACGACATCCATCTCGAATTCGCCGACGAATGCGTCGCGCAAGGTCGTGCCGTCCGGTTGCACGACCAGCGTCGATACAGACCTGGCATTGTTTACCAGGTGCGTCACGACGATGCCGCGCGTCGTCAATTCGTCGACCAGCTGCTGCGATGCGCCCGGCTGCTGCAGATCGGCCGCGATGCCCGTAACCTGCCCTTTGGTCGGGCCGATGTCGGAGACCAGACTGTCCACGCGCGACTGCTCGCGCGAGGTCGTGACGACCTTCCATCCGTTCTCTGCGAAATGGCGAACGAGCACTTGTCCGAACTTGCCGGTACCGCCGGTCAATAGCAGCGTCCTGTTCATTTTCGCAATCCCGATTCGATGATGGATACGACTCGCCGGTTGAATTCATAGGGCGAGCGGCAGGTTTTGGTTCTGATACCTTCGACGAACTCGCTTAGCGCGGCCTTGAATGCGGAGAATGCATCCGCGAATACAAGCTCTTGCCAGCCCCGCTCGCCATGGACGCGTATCGACAACGGCGCCACAATCTCCTTGCCGAAGGCAGAAAAGTCGGCGGTGATGCCGTTCCCGAAGCCGACCGAGACCGACCGGCCGCCTCCGGCAAAAGTGCGGGAGCGGGCGCTGGCGATGTCCACCGGCGCTCCGATTATCTGCAACGAAGGCTCGATGATATGAACGGCATACTTTTCCCAGCTCTTGGGCGTGGTCGCCTGAAGATGACTGACCGGGCCGATCCGCTCGCGATCGCTCTCGCTCAACATCAGTTCCTTCGCATAGCGGAGCGCCGAGCAGGTGAATATCTGCCCGTCGTATTGCTGAAGCCGGTAGAGCGCGTCCATTCCGTCCCGCGACAGCGCAACCGGTTTGTCGATGTAGACGGGAATGCCCGCCTCAAGAAAAGGCGTGGCGAACGCAAGGTGGTTCTCGGCATCGTCGCGCGCCAGCAGCAACGCATCGATCTGGCCGAGCATCGCGGTCGGCTCGTCCACCACATCCGCGATCAGCGATGCCTTGGCAACCTGCCGGGACAATTCGGCGTCCTGGGTCCAGATATGCGTCACTTCGACGCCGGGAATGCGTGCATCCGGCCAGGCCTGCTCCGCGAGGTATTGTGGGATCACGGAGAATTCGCAGGCGCTCATGTGCTCCGGTGAATAGCCGTTGCAGATTGCGGCCCAAGAGTAGGGATGTCCGTTGCCTTCCGAGAGTCCGATCACGCCCAGTCTTATGCTCATTTGAGTTTCCAGTTCGAGGGTTCCACGAGTTGCGGGTCATCACAGGCCAATGTGCTTGCATCGAATGGCTCAGCTTTTTCCCATATCGCCAGCAGCTGCCGGAGATGCTCCTGATTTTCCACACCGACGATGACGCGGGATATGCCCGGTTGCGCTTTCACGTATCCGAGACAGAGGGCCAGTGCTTGTTCGCTACGCTCTCCGACGGCGGCATCCCATCGCTGCCAGTGTTCGCGCCATTTGTCGAAGGCCGGCGGGCGTTTCTCGCAGCTCATCAACAGCAGCCCTTGCATAAATACCGAGCGGACATGAACTTCAGTACCCGCATCTACCAAGCGGTTCAGCCAACCGCTTCTCGCCAGCCGCTGATCGAGCACATTGAACGGGGCTTGCACCAAATCGGGTGGCATAACTTCGATCAGTTCTGCCAGTGACTGTGGCGAGTAGATCGAGTACCCCACCTTGCCGACCATACCTTCCGTCTTCACGGCCTGCAGTCCGGCCGCGATCTCTGCCCCATGGTCGCTAAGGAGATCAGAGGCGTTATGCAGCAAAACGGCGTCCAAACGCTCCACACGAAGCGCGACCAACGAACGCCGGACATGTTCAAACACCCAGTTCCGTCCATCATCGACTCTGCTCCCGCACGGTGGCACCTTGGTGACGATCTTCCAAGCGCCTACCCCAATGTCGCCGAGGACTCGTTCACTTTCACCATAAGCGGCGGCGGTATCGAGCGTGTCAAGGCCGCATTTACGTGCCCGTTTGACGATGCGTGCTGCTTCGTCGCGCGATGTCTGGCCAGAGGTGTTCGCGACTCCATAGTTCAAGCCGAACTGGGCTGTTCCTAGTGCAAGATTCAATTGCTGACAGCCTTTGTCAATGTGGCGACGACACGGTCCTGCTGCTCATAGGTCATCGCCGGATACAACGGAATGCTGATCGTCTCGCGGTAGTAGCGTTCGGCTTCGGGGCAGTAGCCCGGTATAAAGCCCATATCTTCATAAAAGGGCTGGCGGTAGACAGGTATGTAGTGGAGATTGACCAGAATGCCGTTGACGCGCAACGAGTCATAGACCTCTCGCTGTGACCTCGCGGGTGCATTGGGGTCAAGCCTAATCGGGTAAAGGTGGTAACTGGAGTAGCTGTCAGGATGCTGCCAGGGGAGCTTAATCGGAAGGTCGGCCAGTTGTTCATCATATCGCTCCGCGAGTTCATTTCGTCGCTTTACAAACGCATCTAGTCGCTTCATCTGGTTTACACCTAATGCTGCCTGAATGTCGGTCATACGATAATTGAACCCGAGAGCGACCTGCTGGTAGTTCCATATTTCCAAGTCAGGGCGCGGATACATTTCCCCGACGGTGCTTGTGATCCCGTGGCTACGCAGGAGGCAGAGATGTCTGGCCAAATTGGAATCGTTGGTGACAGCTATACCACCCTCGCCGGAAGTAATGATTTTGACCGGGTGAAAGCTAAATACAGTGATGTCACTATATCGCCCGCTGCCGATTGGTTCGCCTTTGTATCTGCCACCAATTGCGTGAGAAGCGTCTTCGATGATCTTGAATCCGTACTGCTGGCTGAGCGCATAGATGCCAGCCATATCGCAGGGTTGGCCACATAGGTGAACGGGGATGACGGCTTTGGGTAACATCCCCGTCTTTTCTGCCGAAACCAATTTTTCAGCCAGTCTCTCCACGCTGAGGTTGTATGTACGAGAGTCAATATCGACGAAATCTACTGCCGCCCCACAATAGAGCGCACAGTTAGCGCTGGCTACAAACGTTGTCGGCGTCGTCCAAACAATATCCCCTTTGCCAACACCAAGAGCCAAACAAGCGATGTGTAAAGCGCTGGTCGCACTATTGACTGCTATTGCATATTGCGCACCACAATAATCTGCAATTGACTTTTCGAAGGCAGGAACAATTGGACCCTGAGTCAAAAAATCTGATCGCAACACATCCACAACAGCCTCGATATCAGATTGATTGATATCTTGGCGGCCATATGGAATCCACATCATTTGATCGCCTCGTTGTGATGATGGTTGGGCTCTCGACTCTGCGGTGAGGCAGGACTTGGTTGCCCCACGATGTCTTGATAGCTACCCATGCGCTGGATGCCACCGTCGCCCAATTCAACAATCTGAATACAGTTTTTTAGGGTTGTCAGGCGATGTGCAATGATCAGCACGGTAAGGTATGGACTGAGGTTCTCGATGGCATCCATAACAGCTTGTTCGGTTTCATTGTCCAATGCACTGGTGGCTTCGTCAAAGATGATGACGTCTGCACGTTTGTAGAGGGCACGGGCTATGCCAATGCGTTGACGTTGCCCTCCCGAGAGGCGGATACCGCGCTCACCAACAATAGTCTGGTATTGCTTTGGCCAACTTTCAATGTTTTCCGCAAGCTGCGCCTGCTGCGCGGCCTGTCGTATACGTTGTTTATCAATGAGATCTTTTGGCAGACCAAAGGCGATGTTTTCTTCTACGGTACCGTCAGTTAGAAATATTATTTGTGGAACATGAGCAATATGAATTTGCCACGCACGCCGATTTTCAGGCACAACGGCGCGTCCATCAATCTCCAAGGTGCCTTCGACCGGCTCTAACAAACCCATAACGATATCAAGCAAAGTACTTTTGCCACTGCCGGTGGCACCAATAAAGCCAACACGGCTGCCTTTGTCTATATCAAGGTTGATGTTCCTCAGAACAAAGGGGGTTTGCGGGTTGTAGCGAAATCCGAGTTGCCTGAAACTAATACTTTTCGTAAAAGATAATGGCCTTGCTTCTGTTTGATCAGCGTAGGCAGGCAAAGGTTGGTCGAGTAATTCGAGTGTATCCTTCAACATGGATTGATTACCCCGTATGCTCGTCCAAGAGGCATAGGTTTGTTGTAGAACCGGCAGTAGACGCTGCGCTCCTACTGCCAATGCACCTAATATGGGAATGGCTTTGGTAATGCCATCAGGCTGTTGTGACAGCAAGTAGGCTAATGCGGAAATGAGCACCATCCCTAGAGCCTCTACTGCATAACGGGGGCTTTGGGCGATAAACATTTGATTGCCCTGCGCACGTCGCAGAGGCAAGTCGGCGCTGCGGTAAATCTGACAAAATGTAGACTGATTGCCGTCAATAAGTACATCGCGAATACCGCCCAAACCTTCCTGTAGTGATTTAATTACTTGATTCGATTCGATGGAGATGCGATGACCATCGGTTATTAATTGTTGGCGGGTTAGCTGGACGATACTGATATAAATAATACCAACACCGCCAAAACCCGCTAGTGCAATAACTGGCTCTACCGACAACAATGCAAAAAGGATGGCGATCAGCATCACGCTCGAACTAATGAGCGTTAGTAGTGGCAGGATAACACCGTAAATAACGGTGTTTGCTTTGCTTGTTATGCCAGCAATAACTTCACTGCTATTGCGGGTGCAATGCACTGCGTAGGGCTGATATAAGGTGCGACGATAAATGTCGATACTGAGATCCGCTCCCGTGGCAAACGATAGCCGTGTGGTGGCCCAAAACAGGATTAGTCGCATGGTCCCCGTGATTAGTGCTGCAATGCCAAAGATCATCGTAATCGGAAAAAGAAGTTGTTCTGGCGCCGTAAGTTTAAGTATTTGAATGAGGGGTTGTGCCGCAGTATGTAGAAAAATACGATCTGGCGCAGTTAATACCCCCAAAAACGGTAGCACCGCGCCTATGCTGAGAATCTCAGCAAATGACGCAAGTATCATTAAGAGCAGCAGTACCACAAACTGCCAATGACGATGGGTACTAATGTGATGCCAGAGGCGTATTAGAAGTTGGGCGATGGGTTGATTGCGTCGCACTTGCTCACCTTAAAAATTGAGCAGCGGATGGAGAAAGATCACCGTAGTGATCGTCAAGCTTCGAACATACATGTTGGGACTGCGACTGGTGAATAACCAACCGATCAGTTACTTCGTCAACCCAGACTTCGATGGTGAAGATACTTTTCACGTCGAGAATATTTGAAAGTCGGCGCCAGTGAAACGGCACTTACTCGTGGTAATCCATGACGTTGTAACCATGGTGCTTGATGAGTTCGTCCCGCTCGGCGGATTTCAGGTCTTCGCGGACCATTTCGGCGACGAGTTCGTCGAAGGTGATCTTGGGAGTCCAGCCGAGTTTTTCTTTGGCCTTCGTTGGGTCGCCGAGGAGGGTTTCGACTTCGGTGGGGCGGAAATATCTTGGATCCACTCGGACGATGGCGCGATCCGAATCTGAGGGGTGAGGACTGAGGAAACCTACTTCATTTATGCCTTGGCCTTCCCATCTGATTTGCATGCCGAGTTCTTTGGCGGCGGCGTTGACGAAGTCGCGGACGCTGTATTGC
>SXGU01058077.1_pt1 | contig 28488 bp, 30 predicted proteins | sample 3174531 | NCBI WGS metagenome assembly SXGU01 (sample SAMN11356863, study PRJNA531348) | freshwater metagenome | isolation source: freshwater sample F1-140 | place: China: Fuxian Lake, Yuxi | collected 2017-12-25 | reverse complement strand
GATCGAGGTCGAGTGTACCGCCTACCAGCCAGCCCGGAAAGAACCGTAATGGACATCGATCTCGACCAGTACCGTCAGCAGGGTTATACCGTGGCGCGGAACCTGATCCCCACCTCCGACCTGCTGAGAATCCGCATGCGCCTGATGGATCTGCTGGAGGGCGGGCACAGCTGGCCGCCAGACCACTTCCAGGTCCTCGATCCGACGCGCTTCCGCAACAGCCGGGGCGGGACGGTGCCCGTCGGTGTGCAGCGCCCCGCCCGTTGCGAACAGGTCTTCCGCGACATCGCTGAACACCCGCGGCTGGAACAGGCCATGGGGCAGCTCCTGGGCGGCCCGGTCGAAGTCTACACCGATCAGGCCCTGATCAAAGGCCCGCAGATCGGCGGCCAGTCCTTCTACCACCAGGACTCGTACTATTGGAAGATCGCCCCGGAAAAGGGCTGCAATGCCTGGATCGCCCTCGACAAGTTTGGCGCCGAGGCCAGCGCCCTGGCCATCATGCCCAAGAGCCACCAGGGCTGGCAGCTCACCACCCACGAGGCCTATTACGACACCCCCACCTTCCACAGCGCCAAGAGCGGCCAGGCCTTCACCCGCTGGCGCATCCCGCTCACGGAGGTAGACTTTGCCCCCGAACACCTACTCGCCATGGAACCAGGGGACGCCGCCTTCTTCACCAACTACACCTGGCACCGCTCCGAACCCAACAACTCGGGCGCCCACAAATGCGCCTATGCCGTGGCCTACCAGCTCAAAGCGAAACGCTGAGCGCCGGGTTTCACCCCGTCGGCGCTGAGCAGCGCCGACGGGCTACCTCAGAAAGCCCACCCATGATCGACGTCAAACTGCTCCGCTCCGACCCCGAAGCCATGCGCCAGGCCATTCACCTGCGCAAGGTAGACCCCCAGAAGGCCGACCTGGACCGCTGGCTGCAGCTCGACGAGCAGCGCCGGCAGCTCCAGTCCAGCATCGACAGCCTGAATACCGCCAAGAAGGAGTTGTCCCGGCTGGGCCGCAGCGACCCCGAGGCCGCCCGCCAAAGGGGCCAGGAATTGCGCGAACAGAGCCGGTTGCTAGAACAGGAAATGAGCGAACTCAGCGCCCAGTGGCAGGCCATCCTCGACTGGATGCCCAACTGGCCCCACCCGGATATGCCCCGGGGCGCCGGCGAGGAGGACAACCCCGAGGAGAAGGCGTGGGTCCCGGGCAAGGGCTACCTGGATGCCGCTCAGTTGGGCCACAGCGCCGCCCAGATGCCCTCCTTCCCCTGCCACGCCGAGAACCCGGACTTCACCCCCCAGGTCCACGCCGAACTGGGCGCCCGCCTCGGCATCGACACCCAGCAGGCCGGCAAGGTTTCGGGCTCGCGTTTCACCTATATACGCGGCGACCTGGCCCTGGTGCAGTACGCCCTGTCCCAGCTGCTGATCGGGGAGTTGCTGCGCCGCGGGTACGAGATGCTCATCCCGCCCCTGCTGGTGCGCGAGCCGGCCCTGTACGGCACCTCCCATTTCCCCGAGGGACGGGCCCAGGTCTACGCCATCCAGAGCGACAACGTCGAGGACCAGACCCAGCTCTTCCTGGTGGGCTCCTCTGAGCCGGCCAATTTCAGCTGTTTCGCCGGCCGCACCCTGCAGGAGGAGGAGTTGCCCCTGCGCCTCTTTGCCTATACCCCCTGCTTCCGCTCCGAAGCAGGATCGTGGGGCAAAGACGTCAAGGGCATCAAGCGGGTCCACCAGTTCGACAAGCTGGAGATGAACTCGGTCTGTACCCCCGAGCAGTCGGAGGCCATGTACGAGGAATTCGGCGGCATCAACGAATGGCTGATCCAGGAACTGGAGCTGCCCTACCGCATCGTCGACAAATGCACCGGCGACGCGGGGTACCTGGCCAGCCACCGGCAACGGGACGTGGAAGTGTGGATGCCCGCCTCCCGCGAGTACATGGAGGTGATGACCGATACCAACACCACCGACTACCAGGCCCGGCGCCTCGAGATCCGCTACAAGGCTGGCCAGGGCGGGACCCGCTTTTGTCACACCGTCAACGACACCGGCTGCGCCATGGGCCGTATGCTCATCGCCATCGTCGAGAACTACCAGCAAGGGGGCGGGCTGGTGAAGGTGCCCAGGGCCCTGCGGCCGATGGTGGGCAAGGACTACCTACAACCCCAATAGGCACTCCCATGAGCGCGAAGATCATCGATGGCAACCAGGTCGCCGCCCAGATGCGGGCGGAGATGAAGGCGCAGATAGGCCAACTCCGCCAGACCGGCCGGCCCGTGCCCGGCCTGGCCGTGGTGCTGGTGGGTGACAACCCGGCATCGGTCTCCTACGTGCGCGGCAAACGCAAGGCCGCCGAGGAGGTGGGCATCCATTCGCTGGAGCATCGTTTCCCCGCCGACCTCGCCCAGGCTCAGCTCGCCGAGCTCATCGCCGGTCTCAACCAGGACCCCGCCGTCCACGGCATCCTGGTGCAGTTGCCCCTGCCCCCCCAGATCAGCGAGAGCGCCATCATCAACGCCATCCATCCCGACAAAGACGTAGACGGCCTGCACCCAGTGAACCTGGGCCGGCTCTTGCGCCAGGAGGAGGGCTTCTTGCCCTGCACGCCGTACGGGGTGCAACAGCTGCTGGTGCGCTCGCAGATCCCCGTCGCCGGCAGGCACGCGGTGGTGGTGGGCCGCAGCTCGCTGGTGGGCCGGCCCCTGGCCAACATCTTATTACAGAAGCGCGAAGGGGCCAACGCCACGGTCACCGTCTGCCACACCGGCACCCCGGATCTGGGCCTCTACACCCGGCAAGCCGAGATCCTGGTGGTGGCGGCGGGCAAACCCAATGCGGTGACCGCCGAGATGGTGAAGGAGGGGGCGGTGGTGATCGACGTGGGGGTGAACCGGGTGGAGGACGCCTCGCGCAAGCAGGGTTATAGGCTGGTGGGCGACGTGGATTTTGCGGCGGTCGCGGAGAAAGCCAGCGCCATCACCCCGGTGCCCGGCGGGGTGGGGCCGATGACCATCACCATGCTGCTGCAGAACACCCTGTGGGCCGCCCAGCGGCGGGCCTAGGAGGGACGGCCGGGCGGCGGGCTCCCGCGGCGGGCCGCCTGGTACTCGAGGTGCCCGCGCAACTGGTTCAGCTTGGCGCTGATCTCGGCAAAATAGGGGTTGTCGCGCGGCCCGCGGATCAACTTCCAGCGCTCCAACTCGCCGGGGTCCAGGGCCGCCGCCTGTAATCCGTAGACCAGGCGCAGACCGTGCTGCAACAGCCGTTTGCCGGCCCGTTCACGCACGTTGGTGTGTACGAGCTGGGCGATAAAGGGGAGCTTGAAGGGCAACTCGGGTTGGAACTGTTTTAACTCCTCGGGGAACCGGAGGCGCGGGTAGAGATTGAGGTGGATCATCGGTTTTTCCAGCGCCTCGAAGGCCCGGTCCCAGTGCGGCCCCGCAAAGGGGCTGCCCTCCTTGTGGTCCTCGGGCAGCGCGGTGCCCAGCAGCCCTTTGAGCAGGGCGGTCTGGCCCTCGATCCTCAGGCCGCCGACGCCGTAGTCCACCAACTCCATTTTGAGGCCCTCCTCCCCCATCAGCGGGCCAATGGGGCGGACCACGTCGTTCTGGATCTGGGTCTCCACCACCTCGCAGCGTACCTGCCAGTACCCGCCGCGGGCCGGGAAATAGAGCACCACCCGCTCCCCTGGATGCAGGTTGTAGGGATTGTCCTTGTTGGCCAGATCGGCCTTTGCCGATTTTTTGATATAGAGGACGGTGCGCTGCAGGTCGCGTTCGAGGCCCAGCACGTTGACCTGCCCCAGCTTCAGCAGCTCCTCGGCGGCGCCGGGTATCTGCCTCAGGTCCTTCTTGGCCACTTTGGCCACGGTGACCAGGCGGTCAGGCGGGGCTTTCTCCTGCATCAGGGAGCGGAAGACCTCGATGGCCGGACGCGCCTCGGCCAGTTTGCCCGCCGCCGGCACCAAGGGCACGGGGCGCAGATCGTCCAATGCGGGCGGCAAGGTGCTGGCCCTGGGGAACTGACTCTGGGTGTTCTTGACAAAAACCTCGAACTGCACGTACGCGGTGAGGGGCACGCGGGTATCGCCGTAGTTCTTCACCGTGTAGCGGAGGTTCTTCCGCCGCTCCTCCTTGTTGAGTGGGCCGAGAGGCTGGAGCTTGAAGGCTCCCTTGACCTTGAAATCCAGTGCCTCGATCACCTCTGGCAGCAGCCGGAAATGGCCCAGCACCTGGCATTCCACCTTGACGGGGGCCTGCCGGTGCATGAACTGCAGCAGCACGATGGCCTTGCCGTTCTGGAGCAGGGGCTGCTGCTCGGCCTTGAGGCCGTCGGGGGTGGTGAGGTAGAAACCGGCGCCCTCGTGGTAGAGCTGTTTGCCGCGCTTGAGGAAAAACGACTTACCGAGTTTGGCGACGGCCTCCGCCGCAGGCCCTGACTGCAGATCGACCAGTGCCGAGGTCGGATTCAGTTCCGCCAAACGCAGTATCTCCGCCTCGGCATCAAAGGACTCGGTTGCCTTTTTCGGCGATCGTGAGAACCCCAGCATGCAGCCCAGCTCCGCGTCGGGATTTGATGCATCATAAATATGGGCTTTCCCACCACCCAAACAAGCGAGGAAACGCACCATGAAACTGATGGATTACCTTGGCTGGCAGGAGGTCAACTCCGAGAACCTGAATTTCTACAGAGCAATCGGAGTGGATTACCTGATGGTCCACGTCCCCGCCGAGCTGGCCGACGGCACCGACCGCACCGAGGAGTTCCGCCAGCTGAAACGCATGGTGGAGAACCACGGTCTGCAGCTCTACACCCTGCACTCGGGCGGCCTGCCCCGCGACCAGATCGTCTACGGCCGCCCCGGACGCGACAAACAGGTGGAGAACTGGATCAAGGTGCTGCGCGCCATTGGCAAGGCCGGGGTGCCCACCACCGCCACCACCTTTTTCGCCATCAACCACTTCCGCACTCCCTCGACCAAGGGCCGGGGCAACGCCGAGTACAGCACCTTTGTCTACGACGAGCTGATGATAAGTCCGCCCAAATTTCCCGGGCAGGAGATCAGCGAGGAACAGATCTGGGAGAGCATCGCCTGGTTCCTGGAGCGGGTGATCCCCGCGGCCGAGGAGGCCGGGGTGCGCATCGCCCTGCACCCCGACGATCCGCCCATCCCCGAGCCTTTGGGCGGGGCCGCCCGCATCGTCACCAGCATCCCCAACTACCAGCGCATCTTCGACCTCGCCCCCAGCCCGAGCAACGGCATGCTCTTCTGCCAGGGCTGCGTCTCCGAGATGGGCGAGGACGTGTTCCGCGCCATCCGCTACATGGCCGAACGCGACAAGATTGTCTTTGTGCACTTCCGCAACATTCGCGGCGGCTCCTACAACTTTCAGGAGGTCTTCATCGACGAGGGCCAGGTGAACATGATCGCCGCCATGCAGACCTACCGCGACGCCGGGTACCGCGGCGCGTTTATGATGGACCACACCCCGGGTATCCCCCACCCCAGCGGCCACTGGGCGGGCCGGGCCTATGCCAACGGCTATATCAAAGCCCTGATCCAGATGGTGTACGGGCGCAATCCCTGAACGCCGGGCCACCGCCCCCCAGGTCCGTGCCTGGGGGCGGCAGTGCCTAGCCGGGTGTGGCGGCCCCGCGCCCCTGCCCCTCAACCGGCCGGGTGCGCTTCCATCCACGCCCGCATCGGAGCGCTGGCCTCTTCCAGCTTCTGCCGCGAACCCGGCGGGGCAAAGGGGCTCAGGTAGGTGGTCAGGCCCCCGTCCACCACGATGTTCTGCCCGGTGACAAAACGCGATTCTTCCGCCGCCAGGTACAGGGCGCAGTGGGCGATGTCCTCGGGCATACCAACCAGCTCCAGGGGCTGGAAGAATTTGTGGCTGTCGCGCATCACCTCGCCGAAGCGCTCGAGGAATTCGGCTTGACTGGTGGCCTCCACCTGTCTGAGCAGATTCTCCTCGTACATCTCCAACCAGATCGCCCCCGGGCTGACGGTATTCACCCGGATGCGGTGCGGTGCCAATTCCGCCGCCAGGGAACGGGTGCAGCCGATGATGCCGCCTTTGGTGGCGGCGTACACGGTGTTGAGCGGGCTGCCGTCCACCCCGTGTACCGAGGAGACATTGACAATAGCCCCGCCGCCGCGTGCCTTGAGCAGAGGCACGGCAAAGTGGCAGCCGTGGTACATACCTCTCAGATTGGTGTCCATCACCCGGTCGTAGTCGGCGGTCTCCACCTCGTCCACCGGCAGCCGCAGGCCGATGCCGGCGTTGTTGACCAGGATATCCAGGCCGCCAAAACGGTCCTGGGTGGCGGCCACCAGCGCTTTCACGTCCTCGGCCTTGGACACATCCGTGGGCACCGCCAGCACCTGGCCCCCATCGGTTTCGATCTCCTTCTTTACCTGTTCCAGCTTGGCCTCGGTGCGCGAGGCGATGACCACCCTGGCCCCTTCGCGGGCAAAAAGCCTGGCGGTCGCCCGGCCGATGCCTTGCCCCCCGCCGGTGACAATGGCGATTTTTCCCTGCAGTCGCATGGGGTCCTCCTCTCGATGTGGACCACGTACGCATTCCGCTCTATACTTGGACCTAAATTCTGAATCTAGTCCTCCTGCCGCCGCGGAGCAAACCATGGTACGGCCCCTGCCCCCCTGCCTGCACACCCCGGCTCCCTACACCGGCCCTGCCAAGGCCGAGGTGCTCGCCCTCCGCCAGCGCCACTACAACCCCGCGGTCTTCACCTACTACCAGGAACCGCTGATGATCGTCGAGGGCTACCTGCAGTACCTCTACGACGAAACCGGGCGCCGGTACCTGGATCTCTTCGCCGGCATCGTCACCGTTTCCTGCGGCCACTCCCACCCCAAAGTGCTGGCCCGCGCCAAAGAGCAGCTCGACCGCCTGCAACACACCACCACCATCTACCTGCATCCGCTGCTGGGTGAATTCGCCCGGCAGTTGAGCGCCAAACTTCCCGGCGATCTGGACGTGGTCTACTTCACCAACAGCGGCAGCGAAGCCAATGACCTGGCCCTGACCATGGCCCGGCTCTTCACCGGCCACCACGATGTGGTCGCCCTGCGCAACGGGTACCACGGCGGCATTTCGGGTATGATGGGGGTCACGGCCCTACACACCTGGAAATACCCCCTGCCCCAGGGGGCCGGCATCCACCACACCGTCTGTCCCGACCCCTACCGCAGCCCCTTCGCCGGCCCGCCCGAGCAGATCGCCCGCCAATCGGCCGCCGATCTGGAGCAGACCATCCGCTGCTCGACCCCTGGCCGTATCGCCGCCTTCATCGCCGAACCCATCCAGGGTGTGGGTGGCACCACCACGGCCCCCGCCGACTATTACCGGCTGGCGTACGTGGTGGTGCGGCAGCACGGGGGCCTGTGTATCGCCGACGAGGTGCAGACCGGCTTTGGCCGCACCGGCGACCAGTACTGGGGTTTCGAAAACTTTGGCGCGGTGCCCGACATCGTCACCATGGCCAAGGGCATCGGCAACGGCGCGCCCCTGGCCGCCGTGGTCACCCGCCGCGAGATCGCCCAGACCCTGGCCCAGCGCCTGCACTTCAACACCTTTGGCGGCAACCCGGTGAGTATGGCCCAGGGCCTGGCGGTGCTGGAGGTGATCGAGGAGGAGGGCCTGCAGGAAAACGCGCGGGTGTTAGGCGGGTGTTTCAAAGCAGGCCTGGAAAAGCTCCAGACCAGACACCCGCTGGTCGGCGACGTGCGCGGCAGGGGCCTGATGCTGGGCCTGGAGTTGGTGCTGGACCGGCAGACCAAAGAGCCGGCCCCCGCCCAGACCGCCGCACTGTGGGAATACGCCCGCCAGCAGGGTGTACTCACGGGCAAGGGCGGCCTGCACGGCAACGTGCTGCGCCTCAAACCGCCGCTGTGTATCACCCGCGAGGACGTGGATTTTGCCCTGGAGGTTTTCGCTGAGGGGTTAAAGCAGATCGAGGCGGGAGACCGCCCTCAAAGGGTGTAGAGATCCGGCCGGCGATTCCCCAGATGTGAGCCCCCTTCCCTGATCCGGTCCACTTCGGACAGGTCGATCTGGCAGGTGCTAAAGGCGACCTGATCGCTGACCTCGTCGACGGCGATATCGCCGGTTGGACCGGTGAGCAAGGCCTCCAGCGGGTGGGTGAAGGCGATGAAGATCTCGCTTTCGTAAGAGCGGGTGCGCATAAGCCACAGGTTGCGCTCGCCGTACATCCCATAGGTCGGGTTGAAGATCACCCTGGCACCCTGGAGGGCCAGGGAGCGCACCGTCTCGGGCCAGCGGCGGTCCGCGCAGATCATCACCCCAAAGAGGCCGAAGTCAGAGTCGAAAACCCTCAGCCCCTGTCCGGGCAGGTACTTCGAGTCGTGCGTCGAGTGGCAGTGGATCTTGTCGTACACCCCTTTGAGTGCACCCTGCCGGTCGAAGATCAGCGCACTGTTGTACCCACCAGCCGGCGCGCGACGGGTGCAGCCAAAGATAACCCAGGCCTGCTGGCGCCTAGCCCACTGCGATACACTGGCGACCAGGGGGCTGGTCTCGGGATCTACGGCGTACTGGTGTATATTCTCCCGCGTGACCTCCTCCTCGGTGGAGACGTAGCCGTCGAGAAAACACTCGGGGGTGATCACCACGTCCACCGGCTCCCGCTCTAACTGGCGGAGCGCCGACATCAGCTGCTCGTGGTTGGCCCGCAGATCCCCTTTGACGGGGACCATCTTGAGTTGGGCGATGCGGATCACGTCCTTCAAGGTTTTCCTCCTGTCAGGTGACGACCACCCCCTCTACCGGGGAAAGCGCAGGAAATCCCGCGCTGTCCCCCCCATGATCTGGACCCGCTCGTCCTCAGTTAAACCCGGCAGCAACTCGTCCAACACCCCCACCAGTTTCCCATACCCCGGGTCCTCGACAATCCAGGGGAAGTCAGAGGCCCACATCAGCCGGTCGGCGCGCATCACCATGTGCAAAGAGGCGTGCCAGCCGGCCAGGTCGAGGTACGGCCAGGCCTCCTTGCTGAAGGCGTACTGCCCGGAGAGGTGCACGCAGACGTTTTCGTACGGGTGCAGGCCCCGGGTGTTGGCCAGGATGCGGCCGATCTTGAGGCCCATCGTCGAGTAGCGGGTCAGGGGCGGCATGGGCACCTCGATGCGGGGCCGGCCCTTCTCGTCCAGGCTGAAACTGCCCTCGCCCGGGCAGACCATCAGGTGGTTGAAGACCACCCGCACCTGCGGGAACTCCTCCAGCAGGAAGGGCACCAGGTGTGCGTCCGCGGCCCGCGGGTAGAGCCAGAGCACATAGTCCCGCTCCGCGGCCCGCTTCCAAATGGGATAGGTGCCAAAGCTGCGCACGTCCATGGTCGCCAGCGGATCCGCCGGCCCGCCCAGGCTGAAGAGGCGGAAGCCGATGATCCCCCCCTCCCCCGCCAGGCGGTCCATGTGCTGGGCCGGGTCCGCTTCCTCCGGGGGCACCAGGCCGATACCCAGAAAACGGCGGTGGTACTCCTTGAGACAATGGCGCAGGTATGCGTGGTGCTCAATGCTCGTGCCGCCGATCTGCACCAGCACCGCCTGGTCCACCCCGTTGGTTTCCATCTGCCCCAGCAACTGTTCCACCGTCGCCTCGGCCTCGGCGGGCAGGTCGGCGCTCACCTCGCGGGGGAACTCCGCCGAGGCTTTGGCGAAAACGTGAACGTGTGCATCCAGTTTGCCCATTAGCTTACTCCAGGCCAAAGAGCCGGCGGCGCTCCGGGGTCTGGAGCCGGTCGGCCAGGGCGGCGAAACGGCCCGGGTTCACCTGGGCCGAGGTGCGCTGCTCGTAGATGAGGATGATGGATTTGCGGGGCTGGGCCGTCCGGTTGACCATGGAGGTGTGCATGCCATAACTGTTGAAGAGCACCGCATCCCCGGCCTTGCCGAAAAAGACCCGGTGGCCCGGCATACTCTCCAGCCGCCGCACCAGTGGGTACGGGCCTGCGTCGGGCCGGTGGCTGCCTGGCACGTAGGCAAAGGCCCCTTGGTCGGGGCCCACCTCGCTGAGGTAGAGCTGCACCTTGAGGTGCAGGGGGTTCTTGCGCTCCACGTCGTAGTGCCAGCCCACATAGCTGAGCGGGCTGGGCGGCAGGGTGCGGAACTGCGGCCCCAGGAAGAGCAACTCCCCGCCGGTGAGATCCATCAGCAGCCCGTAGTAGCTGGCATGGTCCACCAGATCGATGAAGAGGGGCTCGTCCCCGAGGGGATTGGGCAGGTCGAAATACGCAACCGGCGCGGTGCCTCTGGCCACCCCTTCGAGCCACTGGGGTTTGGCTCGCAGGGCGCAGCGATCAAAAGCCTGTTGCACCTGCAAAAGCTGGGCCTGGGGCAGGACCTGGCCCAGGGCGAGGCAGCCCTCGGTTTCGATCTGGCCCCGTTGGCCTGGACTAGGCTGGATCATCACACACCTCCCTCTTGCACCGGGCTGAGCGAGCGGCTATTTTCTGCGGCCTCAGTTTAACCCATCTCGTGCCCGCAATCAAGGGGGTTCCATGTACATCGCCATCACCGGCAGCAGCGGCCTCATCGGCAGCGTGTTGGTCGCCGAGTTACACGGTCGGCACCAGATCACCGGTTTCGATCGCACTCCGCCCGCCGCGCTGCCGCCAGGCGTGCGTTTTGTCCAGGGCGACCTCGACGACCGCCAGGCCTTGGCCGCTGCCCTTGCAGGGGCAGAAGGGGTGATCCACCTGGCGGCGGTCCCCTGCGATATCCCCCCCTGCACACGGCGGTGGCCCCCGGCCCGCGTTACCACATGCTGCCCTGCCGCTAACGCCAGGGCGAGGTGGGTATCTACTCCTACTTCGACGTGCGCGACTTTGCCCTGCTCGCCGAGGCCGCCCTGCAGGCGCAGCATCTGCACCACGAGGTCTTCCTGGTTGCCGCCGAGGACTCCGGGCATGCGGACCCCACCGCCGAGGTGCTGGACCGCTACTACCCCCAGGCGCAGTTGCGCTATCCGCACCTGGGTGTGAACACCCCCTTTGTCACCTGTGAGAAAGCCCGCCGGCTCCTGGGCTTTGCCCCCCGTATTTCGTGGAGAAACCGATGAACGCCAAATACCGCGTCGCCGTTGTGGGTGGAGCCGGCACCTGGGGCCGACACTACCTGCGCACCTTCGCCGCCCACCCGGACTGCCACATCGTCGCCCTCGTCGACCGGGCCAGGGACCGCCGCCAGGCCTTTGCGGAACACTACGGGGTCGAGACGGTCCTCGACGACCTGGAGCAATTGCTCGCCCGCGAGGTGCCGGACGTGGTCTCCATCATCCTGCCGGTGGGCGCCAACCCCGAGGCGGTGATGGCTTGCGCCCGCGCCGGCGTCAAAGCCGTCTCCTGCGAAAAACCCATCGCCGTCAGCCTGGCCGAGGCCGACGCCATGGTCGACTGCTGCCGCCAGCACGGCACGGCGCTGGCCTGCGGCACTGCCCATTGGGAGGTCCACGCCCTGCTCGACACCGCCGCCTGGATCAGCGACGGCCACATCGGCGCGCTGACCGGGGCCGCCATCCCCCAGGGAATCCCCAACGAGATTTCGGGGGCCGGCTGCGTACAACTGTCGATGATGCGGGTCCTCACGGGCAGGGAGGTCGAATGGGTGGAGGGCTGGGTCCTGCCCCCGGCCCCGGGTTGGAAGGCGCCGCCCGGGGCGGACGAAAACGGCATCGATTGCCCTGCGTATGGCCGGCTGGGCCTGAGCGGAGGAATTGTCTGCGAGATCGCCCAACCCACCCCCGGGGTGAGTTGCCGGGTGTGGGTCGAGGGGGAGGCCGGCCAGATCTGGCTGTCCTCACCCCGCCCAGTGCTCATCCAGGGACGCGGCCCCAACTCGACCCCAGTCTATCCCGACTTCCTCAGCGCCCCCGAGCCCCCCGACTTCTTCCTCCCGGTCGTCGAGCGCCTGCTGCGCGCCTGCGACCAGGGCGGCGAAGCCCAGTGCAGCGGCCACGACTACCGCCAGGCCCTGGAGATTGCCATCGCCCTCAAACGCTCGGCCCGCGAGGGGCACCGAAAGGTGTACCTGCCCCTCGAAGACCGGTCTCAGTTGATCTACCCGCACCCGTACCGGATGCAGGGCGGCGACGTGGCCGGCTGGGAAAGCATCGGCTACGCCGGACCACCCAAAGTGTAGGGCTGAACATCGCTTCCCCCCAACCCCTGTCCGCCCTATCTTTGGGGTGCGATGTTCACCTTCCACCTGCTCCCGCAGCAGTTCAAGGTCGTCAACGCCGGCGCCGACTCTGCGGCCACCGCCCACCAGCAACAGGTGGATGCGGTGTTCTCCGGCCCCGGGCCGATCAGGCGATTCTGGTGGGCAGAACACATCTCGAGGGCAGTGGTGCCCTCCTCAAGGAACCAGTGGCGGGAAGCCGAGGAGGAACTGGACCGCGCCAGTCGCTTCACTCCCGAGGAGCCGACCTCGCTCCACAATCTGGGCTGGCTCTTCGAGCAAACCCAGCGCGCCGAACAGGCCCTTGGCGTGTATCGGCGGGCTCTGGAATTGACGCCCGATTTCGTTCCTGCCCAGGAGCGCCTGCAACTCCTGCTCAACAAGAACGCGGACCATGCCCCTCAACCCAAAAGGAGGAACCAGCCATGAGCAATGCCCACACCTTCACCCTCGAAGACATCGCCGGCAAGCCCGTTGACCTAGCCACCTACCAAGGCAAGGTGCTCCTGGCGGTCAACGTGGCCTCGCAGTGCGGCTATACCAAGCAGTACCAGAACCTGGTCGCCCTGCACGAGCGCTTCAAGGACCGCGGACTGCTGATCCTCGGTTTCCCGGCCAACAATTTCGGGCAGCAGGAACCGGGTACCAATGCCGAGGTGGCCGAATTCTGCGATTCCCGGTACGGGGTCGCCTTCCCGATGTTCGCCAAGATCTCGGTCAAAGGCCCCGACCAGCATCCCCTCTTCACCTATCTCACCTCGACCCCCAACCCCGACTTCACCGGCGATATCGAGTGGAACTTCGAGAAGGCGCTCATCGGCAAGGACGGCCAGTTGCTCCGGCGTTTCCGCAGCAAGGCCCTGCCCGATGGCCCGGAAATCACCGCGGCCGTGGAGCAGGCCCTGGCCAGCTGAGCGAAGCAACATGATGGATGACCTGGCGTCTCGGGCCCTCTTGTACGGCCTGCTCTGCGGGGTTGCCCTGCCACTGGGCTCCCTGGCCGCTGCCCTGTGGCCCTTCAAAGAGCGCACCGTGGCCGCCATCACGGCCCTGGGGGCCGGGGCCTTGCTGGCGGCCCTCACCCTGGACCTGGTCGGCGAGCAGCTGCACCGGGGCGAGTTCTACACCCTGGCCCTGGGCTGCCTGTTGGGGGGGGGGATCTTCGTGCTGCTCAACCAGATGGTCAACGAACACGGGGGATTCCTGCGCAAGACGGCCACCACCTTTGCCCACCTGCGCCGGCAAAAACTCCAGACCTTCAGGCATCTGGCCCGCCGGCTGAGCCAGGTGCCGCTCCTACACCAGCTGCCCCCGGAGGAGATCCGCTCCATCCTGCCCTTTGTCACCCCGCGCAGCTACCGGCAGGGCACTACCCTCTTCCGCCAGGGGGAACCCGGGGACAGCCTAATCATCGTCGAGCGCGGCAAGGTGCAGATCGTCGACGTCAAAGCCGGGGGCCGCCTCCTGGCCTCGCTGGGGGAGAATGAGGTGATCGGCGAAATGGCCCTGCTCACCGGCGAACCCCGCTCGGCCATGGCCATGGCCGCCACCGATCTGAGGGTCTGGACCATCCTCAAGGAGGACTTCGACCGGGTACTGGACAGCTCTCCCCACCTGGCCGCTGCGGTCAAGGTGCTGGTTACCGAACGACTGGCCGACATGCAGCGCCAGCACGCCATCGACCCCGAGCGCGCCGCCACCTGGCAGCGCCAGGCCATCCACCATCTCGACGAGCGGCACGTCATCCTCACCGCCACCGATATCAAGGAGGCCGCCGTCACCCACGGCGGGGCCCCGCTGGCGATCTGGCTGGGCGCCCTGCTCGACGGCATCCCCGAGTCCCTGGTCCTGGGCGCCAGCATGATACACGGTTCGGTGAGCACCTCGCTGATCGCCGGGATCTTCCTCTCGAATTTCCCCGAGGCGCTGTCGAGTTCAGCGGGCATGCGGCAACAGCACTACTCGCAGCGGCGAATCCTCTGTATGTGGGGCTCGCTGATGTTGGTCTCAGGGGTGGGTGCCTACCTGGGCAACCTGCTCTTTGCCGAGGCGCCTCATTTCCTCTTTGCCCTGATCGAGGGGGTGGCCGCCGGCGCCATGCTGACCATGGTGGCCGAGACGATGCTGCCCGAGGCGTACCACAAGGGCGGCGCCATCACCGGCATATCCACCCTGGTCGGCTTCCTGCTGGCGATCTTCTTCAAGACCCTGGAATGAAAGGCGCACCCCGCGAAACATGAAGGCTCTCGACCGGTTGGAGAAACACGTCCACCTCCTGTACGGACACCGCGGCTACGTGATCCACAGCTAGGCCCTGACCCTGTTTTACCTCAGGCTCTTCCTCATCGTCTGCCTGCCCCTCCTGGCCCTCGGTTATGGGCTGGCCCTGCCCCAGCGGGCCCCCATCCCCGTGCCGCCCCTGTGTTTCATCAGCCTGGTGGCCCTCGCCACCCTGGGCATCGTGCTGCTCGGCCGGCTGGGCTGGGCCGGCCCCATTCTGGCCTACACCATCGCCGGGATGGTGTAGGCCGCCCAGTTTCCCAAACTGTACGGCGAATACCACCTGGCCTTCAACGGCTTCACCTACGTGCTTATTCTGCCCATCCTGATCATGGCCCTCTCGGCACCCGCCGGCAGATCCTGCCGGTAGCGCTGCTGGTCTTTGGCTTCAACGCGGTCTTCTTTGTCCTGCTCTTCCCCCACCTCCGCGAACCCGAACACATACTCTCTGCCCAGATCGGCTGGGCCGCCCCCAGCGTCAGCCTGCTGCTCTCCTTGGGCATCGTCTTCCTCTTCCGCCGGCTGATGGACAACGCCCTGGGGCGCCTCGAAGCCGTCAACCGCGCCATCAGCCGTTTTGTGCCCTCCCAGATCCGGGTCCTGCTGCAGAAGAACAGCGTCGAGGAGATCCGCCTGGACGAGAACCGCGAGCTGGCGATGACCGTGCTCTTCTCGGACCTGCGCAACTTCACCAGGCTCACCGAAGCGCTCAGTTCGCTGGAGGCCTTCTAGCTAATCAACCAGTACTTAGGCTGTATGGCCCCCGTGGTTCGCAACCGCAACGGGTACATCGATAAATACATCGGCGACGGCCTGCTGGCCCTCTTCCACCGGCCAGAGGACGCGCTGGTGGCCGCCGTCGAGATGCAGCAGGCCCTGGAACAGCTCAACACCGGCCGGCCCGCCAGCGCCCACCTTGCCATGGGCATCGCCGTTCATTACGGTGTGCTGCGCCTGGGCACGGTGGGTGAACACGACCGCATGGAAGACACGGTCATCGCCGACACCGTCAACACCGCCAGCCGCCTCGAAGGACTCACCAAGGAGACGGGCAGCCGCACCCTGGTCACCACCGACCCGGAGCTGGGCCGCTATTTCCAGGGGCTGAACATGCAGCGGCTGAAGGGCCCTCAGGCCAAGGTCTTCACCTACCTGATGGGCGCTACCCATCAGTTCGACACCTCCACCCTGATCGCCACCCACCGGCACCTGCGCATCAAACCCTACCACTTTGACCGGGCCGTGGCCTGTTTCCACCAGTGCCTGCTGCAAGGGGGCGTGCACGCCGACGACGCCGGCCTGCTGAAAGCCCGCTTCGAGAGCTACCGGCCCTATATCCTGCCGGCCGATCCCACCTAGAGGCGGCCCTCTTTCTGCAAGATATCCCCGGCGATGGCGTAGGTGGTGCCGTGCATGGCGATCACCACCAAACCGATGCCGGCAGCCAGGTATCCCCCGGCATAGAGATTGGGGATGTCCACCGACTCGTAGTTGTGGGCATGGGTGCGCACCTGGTGTACCTGGAAGCGGTAGTTGTCGTACTTCTCCTCCAGCTGCAGGGATACGGGAAAACCGGTGAAGAGGGAGTAGTCGGCGATGCCGCCGATCTCCTTGACCACATGGTCCACCTGCACCACCCGCTCCTCGCCTCCCGCGCTGAGCCATACCCGGCCATCCCGCCCGATGCGTTTGACCCGGGTGCGGTAGCGAACCTCCAGACGCGGCGAAGAGCTTTCGAGGATCTCGGCGATGCGCCGGTAATAGGGCAGGCCATTCCGGCTGTCGCCGATGAGCTGCCAGTGCAGCTCGCGCGACTGGCGCATGGCGTAGCAGACCTGGCGGCCCGCGTCGTGTAACTCGGTGGCCGCCCAGTCCGCCGAGCGGCCGCCGCCCACCACCAGCACCCGGTGGCCCGGATAGTCCAGCGGGTGGTCGTACTGGCTGGAGACAAAGGGCAGGTCCTCGCCCTCCACCCCCAGGCGCCGCAACTGGCAGCGCTGTCCGGCGGCGTAGATCAGATACTTGCAGGTATAGGACCGGGTACTGCCCGTGGCCAGCTCGGTGCTGGTGAGCAGGAACCCGCGTTCGTGGGGCTCGATGCGCGTCACCTTCTCCCCGGTGCGCAGGTGTTCCTCCTGCCCAAAACGGGCCGGCACCCGCTGGTAGTACTCGATCAGATCCGTCTTGCAGATCAGCTCGTTGACGTCGAGGGGAATCCCCTCCTCCTCGGCGTACTGGGCCAAGGGGTAGAAGGCGAACTCCATCCACTGGGCCGGCGACAGGGTGAGCAGATTGCGCGGTGCCTTGTTCCACAGCCCGCCCACCGGCTCCTGGCTGAGCAGCAGGTAGTCGAGGGGCTCGCCCTGGCGGAATTCCATGGCCACCTGGGCCAACTCCTCAAATAGCTGGCGCGGGTGGTGCAGCAGGCGGAAGAGATCCGCCGGCGCCACCCCGCGCTGCGCCAGCCGGCGCAGATCCAGCCCCAAGAGTGTGCCCTGGTGCGGTGCCAGGTACTCGGCCAGCTGGGCGTACCGCTCGCTGAACATGCGGCTTCCCCGGTAGAAGGGGTGCCAGCCACCCAGCACCACCGCGAGCGCCAGGCCCGCCGGCCCGCCGCCGACGATGATGGCGGTGTGGTGTTCGGCCTTCATCCGCGGCCGATATAGGACTGGGTGGTGGGCAACACGATGGCTTCGAGGAAATTGACGTGTAAGGGCAGGGTGGCCATGTGTACCGCCACCTCGGCCAACTCCTCCACACTCATCATCGGCTCGGCCCCGTCCTCCTTCATGCCGCCCAGGTTTTCCTGCTGGCGGCGCTCCACCAGCACGTTGCCTGGGTGCAGGCAGCTGACCACGATCCCGTGTTCCCTGCCTTCGAGGGCCGTGGCCTGGGTCAGGCCCCAGATCCCGTGTTTGGCCGAGGTGTACGGCGCCGAGTGCATGCGGGCCCGCTGCGCCGAGATGCTGCCGATGTTGACGATGCGCCCCCCGCCCTGGGGTTTCATGATCTTGAAGGCCTCGCGGGTGCAGAGGAAGGCCCCGGTCAGGCAGGCGGCTATCACGCGGTTCCACACCTCCAGGCTGAGGGACTCCACCGGCCCGCCGTCGAAGGCCCCGGCGTTGTTGAACACCACGTCGAGCCGCCCGAAACGCGCCACCGCCTTGGCGAAGAGCGCCACCACCTGCGCCTCCTCGCCCACGTCGGCAGGCACGGCCAATGTCTCGATACCCTCCTGGTTGAAGGCCGCCGCCACCTCCTCTAGTTTGGCCGCGTTGCGGGCCGAGATCACCAGTTTGGCGCCCTCCTGGCCCAGACCGCGGGCGATGCCCTTGCCGATACCCTGGTTGGCGCCGGTGACCAGGGCCACCTTGCCGCTGAGTTTGCCCATCCTGCCCTCCTTTCCTTGGGGTGGGTTGTGGTTCATGGGGTTGTTGCCCGCAGTTCGAGCAGGCGGAAACCGCCTGCCTCCATTTCGAGTTCAAGTTGCCCCAACACACCCAGCAACAGGGTGTCCGCCAGGGCGTCCCTCACCTCCCCCGACCCCAGTTCCAGCCGCACCGGCCGGGCCTGGTCGGGCCGGCGATTGACCACCAGCAAGTGGGTGGCCTGCAGGCCGTCGCCGAACAAGCCGAATTCCAGATCCCTGTCCGCCCGGCGCACCAAGGGGTTGTCCCCCAGCCGCGCGGCGTGGTAGACACCGTGGAAATGCAGGGGCTCGAGGACCTGGCCCGTTCGCTGCAATTGCCTATTGAGCTGACGGGCGTCGGCAAAACTGGGTGTCGGCGTCCCCTGCGCGTCCACCAGCCCCTCGTAGGTCCAGCGGGCCCGCACCTTGCCCTCCTGGTCGAGCAGTTGCTCCACCCCCGAGCTGTAGAGAAAATAAACAATGCCCGCAGCACCCCGGGCCAGGGCCATACCTGCCTGCACCCGCAATTCCCCGGCACTGGGCTTGCGGTAGTAGGCACTGCCCTCCCGCCACTCGGCGTGGGCCTGCACGATGGCCTGCCAGCGGCCGTTGCGGCCCTGCATCCGCCGGGCCACCTGGTCGTAGCTCTTGGCCAGATCGTCTAGGGCCTGCTGCACCCCGGCGCCCTCGGTCGCGACCCCTTCGCGGAATACGTAGTGTTCGTGCTGGAAGATATTGGGGGTTCCGCCGGCGGGGAAAAATGCGTCGAGGAAGCCTTCGGCCTGGCGGAAATGGTCCAGGCGCCCCACCGAAACCGCGGGCCTGGCCCCATCCTCCTCCTGCAGGATTTCAACCGCTCTCTGCAGGGCCGGGTGGAAGTCTGGATCGTAGTCCTCGTGCCCGACCAGGTAGGCCCAGAATCCGGCCGATCCCTCCCAATGGCCGCGCAGGGCCCTGACCCGCTGCCGGACCTGGCCGGCGAAGGCGGTGTCCAGCTGGGTGCGCGTCGCCCAGTTTCGCAGCTTGTCGTACGGAGAGTATCCGGGGGGTTCGTAGTAGATGGGCAGCCGCAGGCCCGAACGGCTGCAGAAGGCCATCACCAACTCCTCGGCAGTGGCCGAATCGCCCTGGGCCCGCTGCACCCATTCCAGGGTGTTGAGGCCCAGGTCGAGGAGCAGGGCCTGGTCGGCCGGGCCAAAACGGAACTGGTCGAGGCCCGCGGGCAGCCAGACACCGATGGTCAGCGGACCCACGGGCAGGGGCTGGGGCCGGTACTCGGTGTTCGCCGTGGGTTTCCAGAGCTGGCAGCCCCAACAGCACAACACCGCCATCCCCCAGACTACCCACCTCATCGCAGTTTGGGGTTATCGGCGTGCCGCTGCCGATCCCGCCGGGTCTTCTTCTCCATGGCCCGGGCCATGGCCGCCTCCAAGTCCACGCCGGTCTGGTTGGCCAGGCAGATCAGCACAAACAACACATCGGCCATCTCCATGCCCAGATCGGCCTCTTCACCGGCCTTAAAGCTCTGGTCCCCGTACTGGCGGGCCATCAGCCGGGCCAACTCCCCCACCTCCTCCATGAGCACGGCGGTGTTGGTCAGTTCCGAGAAATAGCGCACCCCCACGCTGCGGATCCACTCGTCCACCTCGCGCTGGTGTTCGGCCAGGGTTTTGCCCGCACTCACGGCCCGCGCCTCAGGAGTAATCGCCGCTGGCCGCTTCCACCTGCACCTCGGGTTGACCGTCGGCGAGGCGCTGCTTATTCACCTCGTCGATGCGCCAGGGCGCCACCGACCCGTCGCTGCCAAAACGCCGGTAGTAGCCCTTCCCGTAGCGGGAGACCGGCATGAGCACCGTGGGTGAACGCCGCTTTTGCAGGGCATACGGGTCGAGGATTTTGCCGCTCTGCAGGTCCACCACTTCGATCTCCCCCACCCGGTTGCTGCCCAGGCCGCGGGCCGCGGCAAACCTCAGGTAGGGCGTAACCTCGGGGTCCAGGCCCATCAGATAGGTAGCCACCGCGTCCACATGTACCTCGTTCTGGCCCAGCACCGCCCACCCCAGGGGGTAGTTGCGCCCCTCGTTGAAGGCCGTGCCGTCGCGCCCCACCAGTCCGTCCACCACACACAGGCGCGGCATGCCCAGGCTGCGCAGGGCCGCCACCAGGTCGCAGAGTTTGTGGTAGAAGCGGTCCTCGAAGAGGCTGAGGCCGCTCTCGGTCAGCCGCCAGATCCCCTCGGCAAAGGGCTGGTCCACCTCCTGGATATTGCATAGGTGGCGGACCGGGCTGGTGAGGATACCCATCAGGTTTTTGATCGACAGGGTGGTGCAGCCCAGGTTGTGGCACTTGGCCAGGGGCACGTTGAGGAAATAGCTGCACTCCACCACCTCGCGGGCCAGTGGGTAGGTCTCGTAGACCACCCCCCCGGGCACGGCCACCGGCCTGGTCTCGACCCCGTTGAGCACCCGCAGGGGCACCCGCCGCTGGGCCAGCATGTCCTTGTACCCAGAGCCCTCCCAGGTGTGCCCGTTCTGCGGGTGTTCCCCGGACTGGCCTTCGGCCACCAGCAAGTGCTCGCGGGGCACCCCTTTGTCCACCAGGGCGTCGAGCACCCCGCCGACGAATCCCGGATGGGTGATGACCCTTTTCTCCGCTGGAAAGAGCACCGTGGCGTTGGGCTTGACCAGCACCGTGCCCTTGGCCGGCAACCCCAGGTCCAGGGAGTTGAGGGCGGCGTACGCCAGGCTGCGGTACTGGGCGAAAGGGGCCTCGTCGGCCTCGATGCGCGCCTGGTAGAGGTAGACTTTGTCGGGGTGGATCTGCATGGAAACCTCCCTAAGGGTGATTCTCTGTAAGGTAGCGGCAAAAAAAAGGCAGTCAAGAGACCCTCCTGACTGCCTGGGTACTGCTGGGTATTCGCTTCAGATCCGCTCCAGACGCGCCCCCAGCCCCAGCAGCCGCTCCTCGAGGAAAGCGTGTCCGCGGTCGAGCTGGTACAGATTGGCGATGGTGCTGGTGCCCTCGGCCGCCAGTGCCGCCAGGAGCGCCGCCCCGCCGGCGCGGATGTCCAGGGCCTTGACCCTGGCGCCCTTGAGCCTGGCCGGGCCGTGGACGATGACCAGACGGTCCTTTTCTGGGGAGAGTTTGGCCCCAAAGGCCCGCAGCACCTTGATATGGCCGAAACGGTCCTCGAAGATCGTCTCGCGGATGTAGCTGTCGCCTTGGGCCACACACGAAAGGGCGGTGATACAGGGCTGGAGGTCGGTGGGAAAACCAGGATGGAAGTTGGTGACCACGTTGATGGGCGAGAGCGGGCCGGGCCGCCGCACCCGCAGCCACTCCCCATCCTCGTCGAGGTCCACACCCATCTGCTGCAGTTTGGCCTCGAAGATGCGCAGATGGTCCCGGCGCACCCCCTTGAGGGCGATGTCGCCCCCGGAAATAACCCCGGCCATCATCAGCAGGCCGGCGTCGAGGCGGTCGTACATCACCGTGTGTTCGGCGCCGCGCAGTTTCTCCACCCCGGTAATGCGCACCGTGCGGGTGCCGATCCCCTCGACCTTGGCGCCCATCTTGGCCATCAACAGCGCAAAGTCCTCGATCTCGGGATCGGAGGCGGCGTTTTCGATGATCGACTCGCCGCGCGCCAGGCTGGCGGCCATCACCAGATTCTCGACCCCGGTGTGGCTGGGCACGTCGCAGTACATAAAAGCGCCCCGCAGATCCGGGGCGCTGACGTGGATGCCGCCCCCGCGCATGCCGTCGACCACAGCGCCCAAACGGGCAAAACCCCGGTAGTGGAAATCGACCGGGCGCTGCCCGATGGTACAGCCCCCCACTTCCTCAATCTGGGCCTGGCGGAAACGGCCCAGCAGAGGCCCGACAAAGAGGATGGAGGCCCGAAGCCGGCCGGTCAGTTCGGCGGGCAGGCGGGTGTTGTCGATCGTGGTGGCATCGATCACCGCCGTGCCTTCGCGAGGTTCGTACTCGACCCTGGCGCCTAGCCGGCGGAGGACTTCGAGGGCCACCAGCACATCCTTGACCGGCGGCAGCCGGTGCAGGATGGTCTGGCCTTCGGAGGCCAGGACCGAGGCGGCAATCATGGGCAAGGCCGCGTTTTTGGCGCCCTGCACACAGGCCTGGCCCTGCAGGCGCACGCCGCCCTCGATGTGGAGCAAAGGTTCGGTGCTCATGGGTATCACTCTGGAGTTATCGACGGGATGTTGCCCGGGGGATGGGCCATGCTGCCTTGGGGGCGCGTGCCCAATTTACTATCGTTGCCCAAATTCGTCAACTGTTCTGGTTGACAGGGGCCGGACCTTCCATATATTCTCCGCAAACCACCACCCCAAACCCAGGGAAATCGCCATGTCAGAGACCCCGAAGATCGTCGCCTACCTCAAACCCGTCTGTGGCTGGAGCAACGGCGTGCGCGAGGTGCTGCGCCGCCATCACCTGCCCTACGAGGACAAAGACATCATCAACAATCCCGGCAACTACGCCGAGATGGTGCAGAAGAGCGGTCAACCGCTTTCGCCCTGCGTCGAGGTGAACGGCGAGATGGTCGCCGACATCAGCGGTGAGGAGCTCGAGGAATACCTGGTTACCAAAGGCCTGGTCCAGCCGGTCTCGGCCTGAAGCTCAGACCTCCAGGATCCCCGCCAACACCAATCTCATGCCTTCGGCCAGGCCGGGCTGCTCGTGGTTGAGCGGCCCGGCGGCGGCCCCCCGCACCAAGGTCAGCGCCCCCCGGGGCGGCAGCGCCCCCCCGCCCAGCGGCAACACGTAGACAAAACCGATATTGCCTCCGGCACCCCGCTGCAGGAGCAGTTGCTGCAGACAGGGCGGCACCGGACTCTCCTCGCCGGCATTGGCCTGGCCCATCACCAATAGGGCGCTGCCCTGCGCCAGAGCCCGGCCCGCCAGACTCGCCGCCGAGAGCGGCTGTCCGTAGTGTACCTCGCCTGCCAGCAGCCCGCGAACCGGGCCGGCCTGTGCCGCGTCCTGGCAGACCACCCCACCCAGTTCCAGGCGTCCATCTCGGTCCACTTTTTCGAAGATCAGGATCTCGGCGGCCTCGATCTGCAGCAGCAGTTCCATGGCCCGCTGCGCGGCCTGGTCTGCAGGTAACTGGCGGAGCATCGAGACCAGGTGGGCGGGGATCTCCACTGGTGCGGGCATCCTGAAGGGAATGGCGTTTACAGGCATAGTCCTTTCCTTGACATCCGGCGCTTAGGCCTTATATTTCATCCCGGTTTTCGGTGGCTCTTTAGCTCAGTTGGTAGAGCAGAGGACTGAAAATCCTTGTGTCCCCAGTTCGATTCTGGGAGGAGCCACCAGTTCTTCTCTAACATAGACGGCCACTTACCTTCCGCAAGGTGAGTGGCCGTTTTTTTCATTACACGGCCGAGGAGTCCCAGCCATGTAACTTCGCACCGACCGTTATGCTTTCCTCGACAGTACGCTCAACAGCGACCTCAACTACTGGAACCAGGACTTTTTTCCAGCCTGGGCCAACCTCACCTGCTTTCAGCACCTGCCTGGGCGACCGATGGGGGCAGGCGCTGAGCCGCACTACCACGACAACGACGAATTCTGGCTGTTCACGAAGGCCCACGGCGAGGTCGTGCTCGATGGCCAGGTCTATGAGGTCACACCCAACACCCTGGTCAACACGCCTATGGGCCCGGTGCATCACTTCCAGATGTTCACCGAGTACGAGGTCGTGCCGGCCATCACCCGCCTGGAGCGCGCGCGCCGGCCCGGCCACCTGTACCCGGCGCTCCAGGCCCGCCGGAGCGCACGGTCCCCGGCTTCGTCATCCCCGGCGCGCAGAACGTCGGCCCGCTGTATGACTTGCGTCCAGCAAACGAGCGCGCAGCCGAGCATGAGAAAGACCTCACGAATATCCTGACGGCCTTTATAACGAATGCGCAACCGGCGGCACTGGTTGAGCCAGGCGAAGGTGTGTTCCACCACCCAGCGGTGCCGGCCTTCACCTCCCGGGGGCAGCCAACCGGCACTTTCGCATTGACGTCGGGATCACCCATCGCCGCCGCCATGTGGCCATTTCTAGTGTCCACCTACTGACTACGATCGTTGCCGTGGTGTCCATAGGTGGCTAATGAGGCTCCGTGCGAGGTCACTAGGGCTGCCCCGGATCGGGCAGCGGTGCGACTTGACGCATTACCCGCCTAAGCCTACCCTCTCCCGGACCCAATCGGCAAAAACATCCTGATCCTAAGACAAGAAGGATTGGACATGGTAAATGCGGGAGCGAGGGGCATAGGTGCTGCGGCGCTGGTGGGCCTTGTACCGACTGTTCAAGGGTATACTCGCCCTCTGCGGGGGCCTTGCCGACGAACATCCGACCCTCGGCGCCGGGCATTCGTTCAAGGTGCTGCAACTCGACGCCGCGTACGCGTACGAGGATTCCATCGGCGACAACGCCTATTTCGTCCAGCTCAAGCTGGGTTGGTAGGGGACCGCCGGTGAAACTGACCCAGGTCGAATGTATCCCGGTGGAGGTGCCGCTCAAGGCGGGCCTGACCACCAAGACCGCCGGCGGCGAACACGTGGTTTCGCCCTACGTGATCGTGCGCCTGCACACCGACGCCGGGCTCGTCGGCCTGGGTGAGGCCACCCTCTCCCCGCGCTGGAGCGGGGAAACCAGCCCAGGCTGTATCGCCGCCATCGAGGGCTTGATGGCCCCCCACCTGCTGGGGCGGGATCCGCGCGAGATAAATACCCTCACCCGCCGCCTCGAAGGGGCCATCCGCTACAACCCCTTTGCCAAAGCCGCCGTGGAGATGGCGCTGTGGGATCTGGCCGGCAAGGCGGCTGGTGTTCCTCTGTACCAACTCCTGGGGGGCAAGGTGCGCGAGCAGTTGCCGATGAAGATGGTGGTCGGCGCCTTTGCGGTGCCCCAGGCCGTGGCCCTGGCCGAACGCTTCTTGGCCTGGGGCGCAAGTGCTCTCAAGGTGAAGGTTGGCCTGGATCCAGGGGAGGACGTGGCGCGGGTGCGGGCCGTGTGGGCTGCCGCCGGCCCAGGGGTGCCCATCGGCATCGACGCCAACCAGGGCTGGGACCTGGCCACTGCCCGCCACTGCCTGGCCCAGTTGGCCGACTGCGATCTCGCCTTCGCCGAACAGCCCGTGCCCGCCGACGACCCAGAGGATCTGCTCCGCCTGCGCCGGGACACCCGCGTGCCCCTGATGGCCGACGAGAGTGTCTTCACCCTGGCGGAGGCCCGCCGCCTCACTGCTCTGGGGGCGGTGGACGTCCTCAGCGTGTACCCGGGCAAACACGGCGGCCTCGGCGCCACCCGCCAGATCGCCGCCGTGGCCCGCGCCGCCGGGGTGCCCTGTTCCATGGGCAGCAACCTCGAACTGGGCATCGCCACTGCCGCCATGCTGCACCTGGGCATCGCCGAAGGCCAGATCGCCAGCGAGCGCTACCCTGGCGATTTCCTCGGCCCGCTCTACCACGAAGCAGATCTGCTGGTGCAGCCGCTCTCACTCGGACCGCAAGTAGCCCTGGTGCCCGAGGGCCCTGGCCTGGGTGTCGAACTCGACGAAGCGCAGCTCGAACACTATCGAGACCGCTCGGGCCGGGCCGTGCAGCTGGGCTGAACTCAGGAGGGCGGCAGGATGAGCCCCTCGGGGTTGCGCACCCCGTAACGGGCAGGCAGCTGGCGCCAATCCACTCCGGCGCGCCCGTTCCAGTCCCACATCACCTCGCCGCCCAGCAGGGTCAGTTCGCAGCGCAGCCGTTGCCGCCCCTGCAACCTGCCCCCGTGTACATCGAGAAAACCAAAATCCCCCTCCACCACCTTCAGCGCGCAGAGATCGGCGACCGCCCCCACACTCAAGTGCCCCAACTCCGGGTGCCCGATCTCCCGCGCCGGATTGATGGTGGACTCGCGGATCACCTCCTCCAGGGGCACCCCCAGGGCGAGGAACTTGGACATCACATTGGTCATGTCCATCATCGCGTCATTCATGCACAGGGTGTGCAGGTCGGTGGAGATGGAATCCGGGAGGAATCCCTGCTCGATGCTGGGCACCGCGTTGCGCCAGCAGAAGCTGCCGCCGCCGTGGCCCACGTCGAAGATGATGCCTCGTTTCCGGGCCTGGTACAGGTAGCTGAACAGTTTGCCCCCTGCATCCACCCAGGGCACATCCCCCAGGTACATGTGGGTGCTGATGTCGCCGGCGCCCATGCGCTGGGTGACCAGTTCGTAAAAGGGCCGCTCCTTGGGAAATAAGCCAAAATCCACCATTGAGGGTTTGCCCAGCTTGCGGCCGGCCTGCAACATGCGATCCACCGAGGTCCAGTCTGGGGCCCAGTAGTGGGCGGTCTTCATGCCCACGATCACCTCGGCGTGTTCCCGGCCCACGGCCACTGCCCGCTCCACGTCCATGTCGCTGGTGTTCTGCTCCAGGGCAGTGGAGACCATACCCATGCCGACGATGTTGAGAAAGGCGAACTTGCGGGTGTGGAAACGGTCGATAACCCGCAGGCGGAAATCCTCGAAGGTGCGCCAGCCCGCCGAGCCGGTATCCACCATGGTGGTGACCCCGCTGCGGAAACTGAACCCGTCCGGCAGGATGCTGTTGTCGCCGGCCCAGGCATCGCGGTGGCCGGGCGTGGCGTACATGTGGGTATGGATGTCTACCAGCCCTGGCGTCAGGTACAGCCCACCCACCTCGATCACCTTGGCCGCCTGCCCCGCCGGAATCTCCGGGTCCACCGCCGCCACCTTGCCGGCGCTGATGGCCACATCCCGCAGGCCGTCGATGCCGTTGCCCGGATCGATGAGGTGGCCGCCCTTCAGCAAGAGCTCGAAGTTCATCGCTGTTTCCTTTCCCTGGTATGGAGATGCGGTGGTTGGTGCAGCGTGTCTCCTTGCCCGGCGCGGCGGCCAGGGCCTACCTTCTGTACATGAACCAAGACCAACCCCTGGAACGCAAAGAGGTCGACCGCGGCCTGCGCGCCTTTGTGCTGGTCTCGGGCATCTGGGGCTTCTGGGGTCAGATGATCGGCACGGGCACGGCCATGCTCAACGGCTTTGCCCTCACCCTGGGAGCCACCGCCTCCTTTTTCGCCCTGATGACCTCCATCAATTCCCTGATGGGGTTTGCCCAGTTGCTGGCCCCGCGCATCGGCTGGCAGGTGGCCGACCACCGCCGCTTCATCCTGGTGTGCCGGGCGCTGGCAGTTGCCCTGCGCGCCGCCATCCTCTTCATTCCCCTGCTGCTGCCGCCCGCCTACCAGCTCGGAGCCCTGGTCGCCCTGGTCGGGGCCAGCCTGGTTTGCCTGCAGGGCAGCAGCCCCTTCTACGGCAGCTGGCAGGCCACCCTGGTGCCCGAACACCTGCGAGGCCGTTTCACCAGCCGCCAGACCATCGTCGGCACCCTGACCGCCATGGCCGGCAGCCTGGCCACCGGCCACTACATAGACGCCTTTGCCCCGGCGGACAAGGCCCGCGCGTTCACCTACCTCTTCGCCCTCAGCCTGCTCGTCGGCCTGGGCAGCGTGGTGGCCCTGGCCAGGGCACCTTTCCCCAGCACCCCGCCGCCGCCCCGCGGGCGCCATCTGCAGCAACTGCGCGAACCCTTCCGCAACCAGCCCTTCCGGCGGGCCCTCTTCTTCTACATGGCCCTGCAATGTGTCCTGGGCCTGGCCGACCCCTTTTACAGCGTTTTTATGCTCGACCGGCTGGGCCTCAGCTACACGGCGATCTCGGTCTACAACATGATCGCCATGGCCGCTTCGGTGCTCGGCTACCGCGCCTGGGCCTACCTGGTGGACCGCCACGGGCCCCGAGCCATCTTCCCGCTGGTGCTGGTGCCCAAGATCGCCGTGCCCCTGGTCTGGGCCGCCAACAGTCCCGAACACCATCAGCTGGTGTCGGTGGCGATGGTGCTGGAGGGTTTCTTCTCTGCGGGTGTTTCCGTGGCCATCACCGCCCTGCTCTACGGCCTGCTGCCCCCCGGCGAGCAGCGCCCCACCTTCATGGGCTGTTGGTCGGCGGCCCTCAACCTCGCCTACAGCGCCAGCACCTTTGGCGCCGGCCTGCTGGCCGCCTGGTTGGCCGGCCCAGACCGGGTGTTCTGGGATTTTCCGGTGGGCAATCTGCAGCTGATGTTTGGGCTCTGCGCCCTGATGCAGCTAGTCCCTCTGCTCCTGCTGCGCCGGGTAGAGGACTACCGGCAAATGAGCGCCACCCAGGTGCTGCGGGCCGAACGCCAACACTGGGCGCAGCTACTGCGCCGCCGGCGCGGTCCCCCCTAACGGCCCTGGGCCTTGGCCCGCCGCCGATGCCCGTGCAACACCCTTTCGGTGTAGCCGTTGGCCTCCTCCCGGCCGGCGAAGACCAGTTCGAGGGCGGCCTGGAACTCGAGGCTCCCGGCGAAGTCGGGCGCCATGTTCCGGTAGTTGGGGTCGCCGCTATTTTGCCCGTCCACCACACCGGCCATACGCTCAAAGGTGGAGCGCACCTGCGCCCTGTCGACCAGGTTGTGGTGCAGCCAGTTGGCAATGTGTTGACTGGAGATACGCAGGGT
>SXGU01320298.1_pt1 | contig 28500 bp, 25 predicted proteins | sample 3174531 | NCBI WGS metagenome assembly SXGU01 (sample SAMN11356863, study PRJNA531348) | freshwater metagenome | isolation source: freshwater sample F1-140 | place: China: Fuxian Lake, Yuxi | collected 2017-12-25 | reverse complement strand
GGCTCCTCACCAACAGGTCCGAAACATGCGCGCAGATCCCTGTCCCGCTCTTCAGCCGAAGGTCGCCACGAACTGTTCAAGATTTACTACACCCCAATGCGGACTCCTTGAAACCCATTGGGGTGGTAACACCGTTCCCCTAGCACCATTAACGGTCTGCCAGTCACCGCCATCGGGAACGGGGCGTTCTCGGGCTGCACGAGTCTAGCGAGTGTGTATATTGAGGGAGACGCACGAGACTTTAACGAAGGGGTGGTGTTTGAAGACAACCTCGCTGCCATTGTCTATTATCAGGCCGGAACTTCCGGTTGGGGAACCACATGGCAAGGCCGTCCCACAGCCTTGTGGAGGTTAACGCCCTCGTATACCGATTGGGTGCTGTCCACGGCCTTGCTCACCCAATATCCAATGGCCAGCTCGCAGACGGATGACCCGGATCAGGACGGCATGAGCAACGATGCCGAGATGCTGGCCGCCACCAACCCCACCGACAGCCTCTCAGTGTTGGTGTTGGAAATCATCCCTCGCCCCAATGACCTCAGCGAAGAGGACCGGTCACCTCTGGCAGAGGGACAACACGCCCTATATATCCGGAGCGTGCCTGGCAAGAGTTATGGAGTTCAAAGCAAGGACACCATCGAAGCACCGTGGCGCACCGCCGCCGTTGTCACTGCGACCACGACACAAAAACGCTTGGTTTTCAGCAAGCCAATGGGCCAGGCATTTTACAGGGTCATCTTGGCGCAGTGAGATCTGCCCGATGCCATGAAAGAGTGAACCTTGCACGCTGAGGTCCGTAGGGTGATTGGGCGAGCCATTGGGCTAGCCATTTGTTAGCGACAACGTCACTCTCCAAGGCGAAGCCCATTCCTTGGCACAACGGGCGTTGGCTTTAATCCACGAACCACGGCCACCGGTCGGTCCCCTCCCCTCTCCTGCCCTCGGGCATGAGCCCGATGGGTGTCGTCGGATGGCCCGCGCGGTTCGCCCGTTGTCTGAATGGGCTATGGTTCAAAATGCAAATAACGTGATACCAAAACGGGGTCCAGACACCCCAGGATTGCAAAGGAAATGCTACCAAACACTGCAAGAAACGACGGTTTTGGAGTCAGAATGCCTTCAACTCGCTTACCCGCACTCCCGACTTTGATCCGCTCTCTGAAATGAGCGGGTTTGCCAGGGGTCACCATTTGTGATACATCTGCTTACATGGCATCGTTGACACTCAGAATTCCAGACGTTCTCGAAAAACAGCTCGAAGCCCAAAGCAAGGAGCGCGGCATCTCCAAGAGCGATGTCGTCCGCGAAGCCATCGAACGCGACCTCAAGGTTCAGGCCTGGCGGAAACTCCGCGAGGAGTTTCGTCCGCATCTTGAACGTGAAGGCGTCTTCACCGAGGCCGATGTCATGCAACGCCTGGGCGAGGAGCTTTGAGAATTGTCCTCGACTCCTCGGTGCTCATCGCTGCCATCGCCCGCCCCGGCGTCTGCACGGAGCTGGTCGATGAGGTTGCGCGCGACCATACCTTGGTCCTTTCTGATTACATCCTTGGCGAGGTTGACAGGAAGCTGCGGGACAAATTCGGCCTCTCCGCCAAAAGCGCTCGTTCGCTCGTGTCCGGAATCCGGGCGCGCAGCGAGCTCGTGAAACCAACCCAGATTCCACCGAACGTCTGCCGGGATCCCGAGGACTTGGCGATTCTTGGAACTGCCGTGGCCGCTAAAGCCCACCTGCTGGTGACCGTGGACAAAGACCTCCTCACCCTTGGCGAGTTTCAGCGCATCCCGATCATCAAGCCCGGCGACTTCTGGAGGCGGTTCAGGGGCGCTTGAGGTTTGTGACGAACGTTTGTTTTGAGCATAAACGTGGAGCCATTCGTACGCTGTAACATACTCCTGGTTAACGCCTTGGAAAACACTGTCTGCGCATAGAGTAACGTAACCGCTTGTTATGTTCATAAACTCTTTCTTTGTCAAAAGTTGCAACTCTCGGCATTGTGAAGTGCAAGAACCCAAAGGGGCTGAACGTCTGACCACAGCATCACATCGATCCCGTGAGACGGGCCGCAAATCCATTGTCACCACCGATGTCTGTTAGCCGCTGTTCTCGGCCTTGATGCAAATAGGTCAAACGCCGGTGATCCATTCCCATCAGGGCAAGCATCGTCGCATGGACGTCATGTATATGAACGCGATCTTCGGCTGCCCTGAGCCCCAGTTCGTCGGTCGCCCCAATGATTTGTCCCCCTCGAATACCGCCACCTGCCATCCACAGACTAAACCCGTTGGGATTATGATCCCGTCCTTTACCACCCTGCGACGACGGGGTTCGCCCGAACTCTCCCGACCACAGGACCAAGGTCTGCTCAAGTAACCCTCGGGACTCCAAATCGGCCAATAAGGCCGCGACGGGCTGATCGACTTTTCGCGCCTGTCTCAAAGTCCCTTCGTAGGCGTCGTCGTGGTGATCCCAATCCTTAGAATCGCCACTGCCCGAGATGACTTGAACGAAGCGAACGCCGCGTTCCACAAGGCGGCGGGCGATCAAGCATCGGGTTCCAAAGTCCCGGGTGACTGACTGGTCTAAACCATACCGTGCTCGAGTGACCGAGCTCTCCCGTTGGACATCGACGGCTTCAGGGGCTGCGGATTGCATGCGGAAAGCCAATTCATACGAGGCGATGCGCGACTCCAATTCGCTGGCGGCAGCTGGCAGTTGTTCGCTATGGCGCCCATTTAACCATTGGGCTAGATCAAGGACACGCCGCTGGCTGGATTCACTCACGCCCGGTTGGCGATTGAGATACATGACGGGTGTTCCTTGGGCCTGAACCGGTGCGCCTTGATAAATCGCGGGCAGGAATCCGTTTCCCCAACATGGCGTCCCTCCTTTGAGTTTCCCGTCGGGTTCTGCCAGTACAACCATGGCGGGCAGATTGTCTGACACCGAACCCAATCCATACGTGAGCCAGGCCCCGACACTGGGGTACCCCAACCGAGACTGGCCTGTGGTCAGCATATACTGGGCAGGGGAATGATTGAAGGCATCATGAAAACAACTCCGGACCACGGCCAAATGATCCGCCTGCGATTGCAACATCGGAAACGCCTCCGAGATCGGAATTCCGGATCGGCCGCACTGTTGGAATTGCAGACGGCATCCCAGGAGCGGCTCTTTGGTGACATCGGTGAATTGTGCAGCAATTTTCCCGAAACTCGCCGGCATGGGTTGGCCCGCCAAACGGTTGAGCAGTGGCTTGGGGTCGAAGGTTTCCATCTGGCTCGGACCTCCAGCCATCATCAAGAAGATCACCGATCGCGCTTTAGCTGGAAAGTGAGGGGCTCTCTCAGCAAATGGATGGCGCATGGACGCTGCGTCCGGCGCCAGGATATCGGCGCGACCTTCGCGATTCAGCAAATCGAGCAACGCCCAGGCGCCCATGCCGCAACCGGCTCGGGTGAGCCAATGGCGTCGCGAGTGCTGACCGTGCTTAGGGGATATAAATGAATTCATTGGTGTTAAGCAACGCGAGGCAGAGTTCAACCAGAGCAGTTTCCGATGAGGAAGATGGCGCAATGCGGCGCGCGTCGGCGGTGGTTGCGAGGAAGTCCAAAGCACGTTGGCGCTCCTGCGGCAAGACAGGCCTGCCATAAGCATGCCGCCAAGCCAGATTAACCCAACGCTCCGCATTCCAACCCGTTTCCTGAATGATGCGCCGGGCGAAAACCCTCGCTTGTTCCAGCATACTGCGATTGTTCAGCATCGCCAGGGCCTGATTCGGAACGGTGGTCACATCCCGCAGACCACAGCTGGAAATGTTGTCAGGTAGGTCAAAGGCGCTGAGGGTTGGAAAGCGAAAGGACCGTTTGATCAGCAAGTAGATCCCGCGTCGATTCGACTCCTCCGGTGTACTGGTAGGCCATCGCAAGAAATTCCCGATCATTTCCTGGTCATCGAGTGGAGGCGCGAACGGCAGCCCCCCCATGTCACGGTGAAGGGAACCAGAAACCGAACGAACGGAATCCCAGATGGCCTCAGCCTCAAGTCGATGAGGTTGGTATCGCGAGAGCCAGCGGTTGGAGGGATCCAACTCCAGAGATCTCTCCGTCGTCAGGGACGACTGCTGATACGTGCTGGATCCAAGGATCAATCGGTGAAGATGCTTCAGACTCCAGCCCGACTCCATCAGCTCAACCGCCAGCCAGTCCAACAATTCGGGATGGCTCGGGGCGTCGCCTCGCCAGCCGAAGTCGTTTGGTGTCCGCACCAATCCCTGCCCGAAATGCCATTGCCAAACGCGATTCACCAGCACTCGCGCCGTCAATGGATTAGATTCCGATGCCACCCAGTCAGCTAGCGCCAATCGCAGCTGGGTCGGCGCCAGCTGGGTCGGAAATCGCTGCCCCTTTATCGCCTCAGGAACCCCCGCACCCACCACTTCGCCTGGCATCTCCAGTTCCCCACGCTTGAGAACACGGGTTTCCAGTGGGCTGTCGCGGTGGCCCAATACTCGCCGCGGAATCACCGATGGCCCCTCCAGATGCGCCAGCGCCAGCGCAACCCGCTCCCTGTCCAGACCCTCCTTACTGCCACCAGGCCGTTTCGGCTGTTTTGGCTGTCTCGAGAGGTAGTAATCGCCCAACCGAAGTAGCAATGCCTGCCGAGTCTGAGGATCCGATTCTCGTTTTATCCGGGCACGAACCTGCTCCAATTCGAATTCTGTCTGCGTGTTTCCCAACGCCGCGCGATCCCGCAGTCGCTTGCCCGAGGCGTCCAGATCATATTGATCCGAGGCGGCAAAAATCGCTTGGAGTGAGAAGTATTCGCGCTGAGGTATCGGATCATACTTATGGTCGTGACAACGCGCACACGCCAGCGTCAGCCCCAGAAACGCAGCGCCCGTGGTGTCGACGGCGTCGGTCAACTGGTCGTATTCCAGTTTGCCTGGAACCATGCCCGCTTCCTGCAATACAGGTCCTGTCGTGAAAAAGCCCGTCGCAATGAGCGAATCCGGGTCGTGCGGCGCCAATTCATCCCCCGCGATCTGCTCACGAATGAAACGGTCAAACGCCTTGTCCGCATTCAAGGATCGCACCACGTAATCACGGAACCGCCACGCGTGTCCAAAAAAGATGTCCGTCTCAAACCCGCCCGAATCGGCATAGCGCGCCACGTCCAACCAATGACGTCCCCAGCGCTCACCGTAGTGGGGCGATTGAAGGAGCTGTTCGGTCCAACGCCGCCATGCATCCCGCCTCGTATCAGCCACGAATGCCTCCACAGCACCCCATTCAGGCGGCAGTCCCAATAGGTCCAGACTCGCGCGACGCGCCAGGGTTCTTCGGTCCGCCAAATCCGCACCTCTCAATCCCAATGTCTCCAATTGAGACAGCACAAACCGATCGATTGGGTTCTGGCACCATTCCGGTGTTTGCACCGAGGGCACGGCAGGACGTCGAATCGGGCTGAACGACCAATGCTCCAAAAAGGGTGCTCCCGCTTCGATCCACCGCTGTAACAGTGCGACCTGATCCGGCGTCAACCGAGCACCAGATTTTGGGGGCGGCATGATCTCGTCAGGGTTCGTCGAGGTGATTCGCGCCACCAACTCGCTGTTGAGGAGGCTGCCAGGCGCAATGGCCTGACGACCGTCGCGGAATGCGGTGGCATTGACTCGATCATCCAACCGCAAGGAGGCCTTTCGCGACTGGGCGTCCGGTCCGTGGCATTCGAAACACTTGGAGGATAACAACGGCCGGATATCGCGGTTATAGTCGACAGGCTCCAATGCCTCAGTTCGCCAAGTCGCCATCAGTTTCCAACCCACGACAAGCCATCCCATCCAAGCCAGGATGTGCCAACACGCGCACCACCGGCGACCCGTGTTGTAACGCTTGGTATTGAGCATGACTTCTAAAGAAAAGTGCTTCCGGAGACGCGGGTCAATCCCGTGGTTTTTGGACCCCTTTCTTCGAATTCAATTGCACGAGATAAGCCACCAAATCTTTCAGCGCTGCATCCTCTAATCCCAGTTGTTCTCGCATCCAGCTCACATGGGGATCTTTGCGGTCCGTCCCGCGCCAACCCATGCGAAAATCCCTCAGCTGATTATACAGATACCATGGTTGTTGACCCGTCAGACGGGGCGCTCCTCGGGTCCGGCGTCCTTCGGCATTCACGCCATGGCATGCAGTACAACCCCTATACAAGGACTCTCCGCGCTTGGGATCTCCTTCTCGGGGCCGTTGAACAATCGGAGTGGGCAATTGTTGTAGGTAACGAATCAACACTCGAGCTTCCGAAGGGCGCAGGGTGTCCACCACGGGGTGCATGGCTTGCGTGCGGGTCTCGGGTGGAAGGAATCCTTTGACTTTGGATTCATCCAACCCCCGCGCCCGCACTCGAAACTGTTCCAACTGACGCCTCAGATACCATCCTTCGAGCGATGCCAATGCCGGGGAACCCAGCGTTTCGTTTCCCTCGGCATTCGACCCGTGGCAAACCGCGCACGTCTGGTAAAGTGACGAACCCGTTGCGGCCGCCAAGGCCTCGGCGCACAGAATCAACGAGGCTACCAGCCAAATCCAGGTTCGCCTCACCCCATGGACTCGGATCGGCGTCCCGCCATGATTCTGAAACACTTCGGAACCACGGATTCCAGCGTGTCTTAAATTCATGATCCAATTATCGTCTCAACCGCCTTCAATACCAGATTCTTGTGGAAGTCGCCAGACCGGAACATCACCCATAGCTACCGCTGGAGTGGGACGACAACCTGTCAGCGACCATAATGCGGGGGAGGCGGATTATTCGATTGGATCCGATCTATCTGGTCGGCTTCAAAACTTTGAGTCAGACGGTCCAGCACCTTCTTGAGCCGCGCGATTTCCTTGCCTTGCTGGATCACCACCGCATTCAGTTCCTCAGTTTGGCGTTCCACGTGACTGAGATGCAGCTCCAATCGCTCCAATCTTCCCTGTGTTTCGTCGGGTTTCAAAACTCGTCCTCCCGCTCAGTATAGAACAATCGGTAGGCACGATCGTAGTCCGCCTCCAAAACGGATACGATCGCCTCTCGACCCAGATCCCCATCATCAGGAGCTTCTGGATCCACAAATGCCATGGTAGCAGCAATTCCGTGCTTCTCGAGCCAAACCACCATCAGCTCGGTCTTAATCATGGGACCAGTGAAAAACTGTCGCATGGAATAAACCAACGCCATTTCGAGCCTAGAATCAATGTGTCCTTTTGCTCAATCAACATCAGGGCCGCTGGCTATCGCAAGCTGGCGTTGGTCATGACATCCACTGGACTTCCCGAGGCTCCCCATCAAAGACTGCACTAAGCTATGTCGCGATTAGTCATCCGAGGGCTGGTCAAACGTTTTGGTGGATCGAGTACCGATTCCCGGTGCGCGGTCGCGGACGTCGCATTTTCGGTGGAAGCCGGGAATTGTTTGGCGTTGGTGGGACCTACCGGCTGTGGCAAGACGACTACCCTGCGGCTGATTGCAGGGCTCGAAACCCCCAATAGCGGCAGCGTTTTTCTCGATGGAATCGATATCACTCAGAAACCACCCGGCGAACGGCGGATCGCCATGGTTTTTCAAGCCCTCGCCTTATACCCCCACCTGACTGTGCGCGAAAATGTCCAGTTTCCGCTCCAGATCCAATCGGTGTCTCGCCGGGAATTGGACCAGCGGACCACTGAGATCATGGAAGAGTTGGAAATTGCCGCCCTTTCCGACCGGTTACCGGAGAAGCTATCGGGCGGCGAACGGCAGCGCGTCGCGTTGGCTCGTGCGTTGATCCAGAAGCCGGCTGTCCTGTTATTGGATGAGCCCTTCACCGGATTGGATGCCCCGAAACGACAGGCATTGCGAGGGCACTTGCGTCGGTTCCAGAAAGCCCAACGCGTCGCGGTCATTCACGTCACTCACGACCAATCCGAGGCCTTGGCGTTGGGGAATGAGATCGCCCTGATGCGCGAGGGTCATCTCGAGCAGTTAGGAAAACCGGATCAGGTCTACGCCGAACCGGCCTCTGCCTTCGTCGCCGGTTTCCTGGGCACACCTCCAATGAACTTGCTGACTGGGCGCATCGAATCCTCGGATCAGGGCTTGGAATTCCTCCCGGGCACGCCGACGACTTCAATCGATCAGCCGATTCGACTGCGAATCCCACTGTCGACGAACGGGGTCCCTGGCATGAGGCAGCCCGTGGTGCTGGGCATTCGGGCGGAGTCCATTTCACCCGGGCCGCACCTAGCCGACTCGATCCCGGTGGCTGTGGTTCACAGCGAGTGTTGCAGCTCGTATTGGTCGGTCTGGGGAAATCTTCAAGGTCAGTCGCTCGTTTGGCGTCAATCAGGGCCTGAACCCATCGAAGGCTCAACGGTTTGGATTCGGATTCCCAGTCAGGCAATTCATTGGTTCGATGTGGTCACGGGTAAGCGACTGTAGAATCCTGGCAGTTTCGCCAAAGAAATCCTCGCCCTAAACGATGCCTTTGGCTAATCGCTGCGGATGACCACTGGCACCGTGACGTCGTCTGAAGCCGCTGTGACGAGCCCGGGGAAGGGCGACAACCGTCTTCCACCGCAAATCAAGTTCATCATTGCGAACGAGGCGTGTGAACGATTCAGCTATTATGGCGTCATTGCCATTCTGACGCTGTATGTGAAGAACTTCCTGGAGCAAGGGCCATCCAAAGCAGCTGAAATCTCCCATCTGTTCAAGTTTGGCGTCTACTTCATGCCATTGTTCGGGGCCTGGTTGTCGGACCGTGTATTGGGTCGCTACAAGACTATTCTGTACGTCTCGCTCTTCTATTGCGCAGGCCACGGCCTGATGGCGTTGGCCGACGTCTTTTGCCCGCTCACCACCAAACCCACGGAAGTGGGAGCAGCACTGGACGCTTGGAAAACGCTCAACCAGGGCAACATCGATGGTCGGATGTGGTTCCTGTTTGGGGGACTATCTCTATTGGCATTCGGTGGTGGTGGCATCAAGCCCTGCGTCGCCGCTTTCGTTGGCGACCAGTTCCACGCCGGCAAGGAACACCTCCTGGAGCGTGCCTATGGACTGTTCTATTGGAGTATTAATTTTGGCTCTTTCTTCTCATTCCTCGTGGTGCCACTCGTCCGCGATCGCTACGGATACGGCTGGGCTTTTGGTATCCCGGGCATCTTTATGGGCATCGCCACCCTGGTCTTTTGGCTGGGAACGAAACACTACGTGCATGTCGCGCCAGCCAAAGGAAAGGATGGAGGCGCGTTCTGGGACATGCTCTGGTATGCCCTTTGCCACCCGGCTAATCGCCGCTCAGGGCATGGGTTCTGGGACGCGTGCCGGACTCAGTACACCGAAGTTCAAATCGAAGCCGCCCGCGCTGCGACCCGCGTACTCGGCGTGTTCTCGTTGATACCATTTTTCTGGGCATTATGGGACCAAAACAGCACGACCTGGGTCGTGCAGGGTGAGAAAATGATCGCCTACGAATTCCCAGCGTGGCTGCGCACTTCGTTTGTCTGGCCCGCTTTTGACTTTATCGTCGGCCCAAAGATCGGGGCTGAACAGATGGGATCTCTCAATGCTCTCCTGGTCATGTTGACCATTCCGGCTCTGACCTTCGGCATCTATCCTTTCAGCCGAATGCTGGGTGTTCGGCCCACCACACTGAGACGGATGGGTGTTGGCATGTTTCTTTGTGCGGCTTCCTTTTTGTTGGTGGCCTGGATCGAAGCCCAGTTGGTTGCCGGCTCCAAACTCAATGTGCTCCTTCAGACGTGGCCCTATCTCCTGCTAACCATTGGCGAAGTGTTGGTTTCCAACACCGCACTCGAATTTGCCTTCCGCGAAGCTCCCGTCTCCATGCGCAGCACACTCATGAGCTTTTGGTTGCTGACCGTCGCCGTGGGAAACCTCGCCGTTTCCCAAGTATTCCGCCTAAACGTCAAAGCCAAATTGCCCGATGGCACCGAGTTACTTCACATCTCTGGTGTCAATCAATTCCTGCTTTTTGCCGGGCTTTTGGGAGCTGTCTCCGTCGCCTTCGTCTGGGTCATCCATCGCTATCAATATCGCGACCACACCCAGCACTCCGCCTGAACCGTTCCTGTCCACCAACCCCTCATCCCTTTAAGCCATGTATCGAGTCAAAGGTGCCGATCAACGCGAGTACGGACCCATCTCCACGGAACAAGTTCGGCTCTGGATATCAGAGAATCGACTCAACCGCTACACGCTGGCATCCACGGAGGAGAATCCAGCCTGGCGTCCCTTGAGCCAGTTCGCGGAATTCGCCGATCTCATCAGCGCACAGCCCGCAGCCGTCTCCAACATCCCCGCCTCAGCCAACATCCCGCCAGCAACGCCCAACAACATTTCTGATGCTTCGATTGGCGCCGCCGTTCCGGCCGTCACCCGCGAAGCAGCCCTTTCATTGGTGGCTGGACCCGCCATTTCTCTGATCGTCCTGGGTTCACTCGGTATCGTCTATTGCCTGCTCTCCATCCCAAAACTGTTGCTCCAAAACTGGACCGACATGCCCATACCCCCGGGTATTCCCCCGGAAATGGAACCCCAATTCCGCATGGTGATCGACTTCATGAAGAACTACGGAAAATCCTACGGCATCGTTTTTTATTCGCTCATCGCAGTATTGCATGGTTTGGTGCTGTTCGGAGGTATCCAGATGAAACGGCTGCAAGGCTTAGCCCTCTGCTGGGTGGCATCGGTCCTGGCCATCATCTGTTACGGATGCTGCTGTTGTATCAGTATCCCCTTCTCGGTCTGGGCCATGGTCACATTGACGAAACCCGGAGTGAAGGCACATTTCCGCTGACAAATGATGGCCACTCACTCCGAAATCGCCCCTCCACGTCTGGATTCGGTCGTCCGGCGACGGCGTCTTTTCTGGGGCGCTCTCACCCTGGCCGGAGCCGTTGTGATCGCGGGGATTCTTTGGCGATTTAATCCGATGCATCATGCCTTCTATCCTCGATGCGCTCTCTACGTCACCACCGGACTTCAATGCCCCGGTTGCGGTGGCCTCCGGGCGATGCATCAATTGTTGCATGGAAACCTTCGCCAAGCCTTGTCCTTGAATCCAGTGGCTGTGCTCGCACTTCCCTTCGCGGCCTTCTACAGCGTCCGCCTAATGCTGTCGCACTGGCAGGGAGGCACAATCACCCTGCCCTTCCGCAATCAGCCGTATGTCTGGGCGGTTCTTGGCGGTCTGGTCGCCGGATTCACCATTGCCCGCAATCTGCCGATCGGACGCTGGTTAGGTTGGTGAGGTCAAGAGGGGTGGTTCCCTAGGGAACGCACAACCAATTCATCAATACTTACCGCGTTGGCCCTGGAATCTTCCGCCGCACGTACCGCGTCAAACTCCGCCCGCACCACAAGTCGCATCGAGTCGTCGGGAGTCGCTAGTTCGTGACCTTGACTGGCTCGCAACGCATGAAGGACGTGCTGAACGCGAATCTGCGCCAGCGGCTGCGCCGGGACAAACGCCGGCTCGACACCTTCAACCTCATGAAGAAGACCCGCTTCCGAAAGGGTCTGCAGAATTTTGGACGCCAATCGATTGGGCACCCCGAATCGTTCCGCCATTTCCGCAGCCGCAATCGGCGGCTGTTTCAAAACAAATCGCCGCCCAATCTCCGCCATGAAACGCAACGCAATAAACTCACGACCTTGCTGGTGAATCTGCTCTGCCTGTCGATCTTGTAGATAGGCGTGACGGAACTGGAACGTGTAGGCTGTCTGGGCTCCCAGCAATAGTATGGTCCAGGACAGATACATTCCTGCCAAAAACAACGGTACCGCTCCCAGACTGCCATAAATCTTGGAGTACGTCAGCACTCGGGTGTTGTACATGGCGCCCAACTTGTTGTTCCCCCACCAGAGAAGCGCCGCGACAATTCCTCCCACAATCGCGGCCTGCCAACTCACTCGCGTGTTGGGCATCAACTTGTACAATCCTGCAAACAGTAAACAGAGCAACATCACCGGCAATAGCGATGTCTTGAGGATGCCAACACCTGGGATGGATTGCATCCAGTTGGTGCCGCCCTGCAATGCATTGAGATATCCCGAAGTCATGGCCACGAGCAACACAATCGGTCCCAAAGTGATTGCCGCCCAGTACATCACGATACTGTCGAACCAACTGCGTCCTCGCGTGATGCTCCAGATGTCATTGAACGCATGTTCCACCGTTCGCAACAACGAGATCGCGACGAAGATCAACCCGGCCATGGCAGTCACGCCGATGGTCCCGAAGTTGATCTTCTCCGCGAAATCCAGGATGGTGTTGGCCACCTTCGCTCGCTGAGCAGATCCATCCTGGTCCTCCAGCCCGAGCGTCGGAGCCACACTGGTGACGAACTGCTCAATCTGACCGGTTAGTTTGGCCCGGGATTCGGTCTTCTTCACGTCAAAAACTAGAGACGCAACGGACAGCGACACCGCCAGCAATGGAACCAACGCTAATAGCGTGGTGTAGGCCAAAGCCGCCGCACGAACTTGGAGTCGGTTGTTCCAGAAACCGCGCGCTACCAGGGAACAAAACCGCAGGGACCGGTGAAACTGGCTGTTTGGCGCGGTCGCCCCAGGGGTCACAGCATCGGTAGTCAACGCCGCGGTCACTTCTTCCTGCAATCGTTTTAACTTGCCCACGGAACTTTCGCCCATGCCTCCAGTCTAACGACTTCATAGGGATACGCCGCAAGTTTTTGGTGGATTTCGACAAGTCGAATGGCTGCTCACAAAAACGATTCCATCCCAACGGCAGTTGTTCCATGATACCCATCGTTGATATGAGCCCCCGCAATCGACCCTTATCCGCACAGCACATCTCGTGCATTGCTGGATGTTACCTCCCGGGGCTATTCATCGCTTGGATTCTGAGCCTCAATTGGTTGCAGGCTGCATCCAACCCCAAATCCATTGCGTCATTGCAGGTCCACCCAGCGTTCTTGGAACTTCGCGACACGCATAACCCGCATGGTCTGTTGGTTTCTGCGGTCTTGCAGGATGGATCCAGGCACGACGTCACGCGGTTGGTATCCTTCCACTCTCGGCACCCCCAGCAACTCCGGGTTTCTACCAATGGCGTCGTCCACCCGATGGCTCCTGGCTCCAATTCGATTGCCATCGTGCTGGGCTCGCACCGCGCCGAAGTGCCGGTCGTTATCCGAGATCCCGCAACCGCCACTGAAAGGCACTCGTTTCGGCAGGAGATCGAACCGCTGCTGACGCGGGCGGGCTGCAACATGGGCAGTTGCCATGGCAAGCTGGCAGGTCAGAACGGGTTTCGTCTCTCCCTCCGAGGTTATGCGCCCGAGCTCGATGCCGATTGGCTGCGCGACGAAGGAGCCACCCGCCGACTCGAACCCGCCGACCCAGAGCACTCCTTGCTCGTTCTAAAGGCCACCGCCCAAGTACCTCACGAAGGCGGCCAGCGAATTATTCCAGAATCCCGAGGACATCAACTGCTCGTTCAGTGGATCGCTGAACGGGCTCCAGGTCCGTTGGAAATTGAAAAAGACCCCAATCCGACTCGCATTGTCGTGCTGCCGGGGGACTGCACCCTCCAACCGGGTGATCAGCAGTCCCTACTCGTCCAGGCAGTTTATCCAGACGGCCATGTCCGCGATGTGACTTGGCTCACACAGTTTTTCTCAAATGACGAGGCAACGACATCGGTGACACCGGATGGCCTGGTATCCGGGCGTCGGCATGGAGAAACCGCCATTCGAGCCCACTTTCAAGGATTGGTGGAAGTCGTGCGTTTTTCGTTGCCCTATACCAACACCGTCGAGGAATTTCGCTTTGCTCGGACCAAAAATGCCATTGATGACGCCGTCTTCGCCAAGCTCAAGGCCCTCCGCATCCCGCCATCCGCTCTGTGTCTAGATGAGGTATTTCTCCGCCGGATTCAACTGGATCTGACCGGCACCTTACCCTCCCCCGAAGAGGTCCGAAGATTTCTGGAAGACCGGACACCCGACAAGCGGGCGCGGTTGGTGGACGAGTTGTTGGAGCGGCCATCGTTTGTTGACTACTGGACGCTGCTTTTGGCCGACTTGCTCCAAAACCGCAAAGAACGCGATCACGACGTGCGCGGCGTCAAAGGCGTGCGCAGTTTTCACGGTTGGCTCCACAAGCAGGTGTCGCGCAATCGTCCTTGGAACGAACTTGTGCGCGATCTCCTGGTGGCGTCTGGCAGCGTGGCTGAACATCCTGAAATTGGGTACTTCATCACCACGGTCGGCGAAAAAAGCCCTGTGGAATCAGAAGCGGTGGATTCTGTCGCCCAGGCCTTATTGGGCACGCGGATTGGCTGTGCTCGTTGCCACAATCACCCTCTGGAGCGCTACACTCAGGATGACTTCTATCATTTCGCTGCCTTCTTCAGTCGAATGTTCGTGGATCGTAAAGAGCCAGACAAGAGTCCCACGGAATTGCTGGCCATGAGCCGCGATGAACGGGATCGGGCGCGGGAATTGGATGATTCCGGCCGGAAATTGCGAGATTCGGAACGGGTATTGCTCCAATCGGACGGCAACGAGCAGGAGACGCGAAAGCGCGAATTCGAGAAGCATCAGCGGGAATTCGCCGAACGGAAACGGCGCCTCGCGGAATCCCGAAACCAGACTCCAGTGGCCTGGCAACCGAGGACGCGAAAGAACCTGACCGCCCAACCGTTGGATCGCACGACCATGGAGTTCAAGCCCGGCGGCGATCCCCGGGTCCAGCTGGCCGATTGGATCACGTCACCGACCAACGCGGCCTTCACCGGGGCTATCGTGAACCGTCTTTGGAAACACTTTTTGGGAGTGGGCATGGTGGAACCTGTAGACGATTTGCGCGCCAGCAACCCGCCCTCCAACGACGCGCTTTGGCAATTGCTCAACCGTGAGTTTGTCGCGCACAGGTATGATCTGAAGCACCTCATGCGGTTCATCGTCAATTCGCGCACCTATCAATTGAGCAGTCAGACCCTCCGGGGCAACGAAACCGAGACCCGGTTCTATTCGCATTATTACGCACGACGCCTGCCAGCTGAAGTGCTGCTCGATGCCGTGTCGTCGGCTACAGGCGTGCCGGATACTTTTGCCGGACACCCCGTGGGCCTCCGCGCGGTTCAAGTTCCGGAGCCACACCTCTCCAGCTACTTCCTTTCCCTGTTTGGACGCAGCGAACGTGTCACAGCGTGTGCCTGCGAGCGCAACTCGGAGGTCACACTCCCTCAATTACTGCATCTCCAGAACAGCGAGGAGACGACGCGCAAGATTCGTGATCCCGGAGGTCGCCTCCAGAAATGGATCCATTGGAATGCAAGTCGGGAAGAGCTGGTGGAGCAACTCTATCTGGCGACGCTAGCCCGACGACCTCGCGCCACAGAACTCGCCAACGTGTTGGATAGTTTCGGAACCGCCGCCTTGGAAGAAGCCGGTGCCGACTTATTTTGGGCGCTCTTGAATTCCAAAGAATTTGCTTTCAATCATTGATTCGACATCACCCAGAAACCAGCAACACACCGTTCTTTTCCCATGATCGATGTCTCTCTTTCCACTCGGCAATCGTCGTTGTGTTCCGGTTTCTCTCGACGGGATTTCTTGCGCATTGGCGGACTGGCACCCTTCGGAATTTCTCTCGCGGGATACCTGGCGAACACGCCGGCATCGGCACAAACGGCAAACGCGTTGCGGCCGCGAGCCAAATCAGTGCTCCTCGTGTTCCTCGGTGGTGGCATATCGCACCATGACACATTCGATCCCAAGCCCGATGCCACCGAGGAAATTCGAGGGAAGTACCGCAGTATTCGTTCCTCGGTTCCCGGTCTCCATGTCACTGAATTGCTCCCTAAACTCGCCACCGTCATGCACAAGGTGTGCTTGGTACGGTCGGCAGCTCACGAAAACGATCATCATGAAACCGCCACCAATTGGGTCTTGAGCGGCCGATTTGGATCGCCCTTTGGGGATTACCCTTCCATGGGATCGGTGGTGGCTCACGAAACCGGGTTCGCCAGTTGTCTTCCCCCATATGTCGCCATCCCCAAGAATCCTAGTTTTACCTGGGAACTCGGAAAGAGTGCCTGGCTCGGCGGGCGCTATGAATCGTTCAAAACCGGCGATCCCAACGCGAAGGATTTTCGAGTGCGCGATCTCGCCATCCCAGCGTCTCTCACACCAGGATCGGTCGATCGCCGGAAAACCTTGCTTCAAGCCGTGGATACCCTGGCAACCCGCATCCAGGGCAATGACCAACTGACCACCTACGGCGAGTTTTCACGCAAAGCCTCCGAAATGGTGCTCTCCAGCACCGCACAAAATGCGTTCGCCATGGATCGAGAACCAGGGCCGATGCGAGACGCCTACGGGCGGACTGAGTTCGGCCAAAGCTGCTTGCTCGCTCGGCGCCTCATCGAATCCGGCGTTCGATTCGTCAGCCTCAACTACGGAGGTTGGGATCATCATGCAAAGATCTTTGATAATCTCGAGAAGAAGGTGCCGGTGTTCGATCAGGCTATGGCGGCTTTGATCGAGGATTTGGATCAACGCGGATTGCTCGAAGACACGTTGTTGCTCTGTATGGGCGAGTTCGGCCGCACCCCAAAAATCAATAAAGACGCTGGGCGCGATCATTGGGGCCGAGCTGGATCCCTACTGTTTGCCGGTGCAGGTGTCCAACGCGGCAAGGTCTTGGGCGCTACCGACCGCGACGGAGCCTTCGTCACGGATCGACCGGTTCGCCCAGCGGACGTCTGCTACACCGTCTATGAGGCACTAGGTATTGACCAAAAAAAACGCCTGCTGACTCCCGAAGGTCGGCCGGTCGAGATTCTCGACGAAGGCTCGACCGTCCGGGAGTTGTATTCGTGAGAAGCCGCGCCACGAACCCCGTAACGATGAGTTTCCGCAGCCTCAACCCCTTCCTGGCAAGCAGCGCAGCATTTTTCGTACTACTGGGCGCCGACGCTCCCAAGGATCCGCCGAAACTGGAACGTCCCCAACTCCTTTTTTCCCAACCCCTGGGTATCGCTCTCAGCGAATCCAATCGGATCACGGTGCGTGGACGGTTCCTGACGAACGCGACCGAGGTTTTCCTTCATTGGAGCAATACCTCCAACGTCGTCCCCATTCTCTCGAGGGGTCCGGCCAAGTCCATCGATGGCGTCAACGCGGATCGCATCGGCGATCAGACTCTGGAACTGGCAATCGCGCCGACCCAATCGTCGATCGATGGAACCAATGCCACGCTCGTTGTCGTTTCCGAGGGGGGACGAAGCCTGCCTTACCCACTGTTCTTGCTGCCCAGCCAAGGATGCGTGAATGAAAAGGAACCGAACAGTGGGTTCCGTGAGTCCCCAGCTCTCGAAACTTCCCAAATCATTCGAGGAGCTCTGGAATCCACGGGTGATGTGGACGTCTTCCAGTGCGAGATGCGCGCAGGCGATCGATTGCATGTCGAGGTTTTTGCCGATCGATTGGGATCCACCTTAGACGGATCCTTGGCCGTCTATGACGCCGACGGGAATCTACAAATCACCAACGACGATACTCATGGACGGGATCCTTTGGTGCAATTGGTTTCCCCAAAGATAGGTCGGCATTACATCGCACTCAGTTCGGTTAATGAGCGCGCAGCGCCAACCCACCTCTACTTGCTGAAGATCCAGATTGATAAAGGTCCTTAGAGCCTGTCTGAAAATTCGAAGGGGCCCTATTTTCAGACAGGCTCTTAATCGCGCTTGGGGATAATGGCACCTCGGAGGTTCCCCACTCGCTATCCGCGGAATCCGTAACCCCTTCGTTCGCGAAACCCAGTGGACGAAAGGTGACAAACGAACCGCTGCCGTGCAGCTTCCGGGTCAACCGTCGTGACTAACCAACCGTCATCTGACCCAAATCCGTCCCCGATCGACAAGATTCAGACGCCTCCCGGCGTCGTGCGCACCGACATCCTCTCTGACAAACACGAATTGACTATCGAGTTCGATCCAAAGTTGGTCACCGAGGATGCCATTCGTTCCGTCGCCGCCGAACTCGCTCCCCGAGGCCACCAGCAATACTGCAAGACACTGCTGCATTTACAAGGGAGAGCCTCCGGGGCCGCTGAACAACGCCTGGAACGTAAGGCCCAAAAGATCGAAGGCATTCGCCGCGCACGCGTCACGTTCCTCGGTGGTGTGATGAGCATCACGTTCGACGATGCCAAATTGAGCGAGGAGCAAGTCCTCGCGCGAGTCCGCGAAACCGGCGCCACCGTAAAGCCGTTTACCATGGAGCCCACCCAGGCTCCCCAGACCGCCAGGGACTGGTTAATCCATATCACCACCGGCGATCGGCTGGAAGCGCTCTTTATGGGGCTGACCTTGGTGTTCATGATCGCCGGCTGGGTCTCCGTCAAGATGGGCTGGGGTCTCCAGACAATCCTGTACACTGCCGCCTATGTCACCGGAGGTTATTTTGGGGTTCGGGCTGGATGGGAATCGCTTCGCCAGTGGACCATCGACGTCGATTTGTTGATGGTGCTCGCCGCGCTTGGGGCTGCCTACATCGGGTCCCCATTCGAAGGCGCCATGCTCTTGTTCCTTTTTTCCCTCTCCAATGTGCTCCAGGCATTCGCCATGGACCGAACCCGCAACGCCATCAAGTCACTGATGAAGTTGCGACCAGAGAAAGCCTTGGTCAGGCGCGATGAACGCACCCTCGAATTGCCCGTGCAAGCTCTGGTGGTCGGCGATGTGATTTTGGTGCGTCCCGGAGAGAGCATCCCACTCGACAGTGTCATCGTGGAAGGTTCCAGTTCTGTCGATCAATCCTCACTCACGGGTGAATCCATGCCCGTCTCCAAGAAGAAGGGCGAGCCGGTGTTTGCTGGAACCATCAACCAGACTGGTGGGCTCGAAATACGTGTGGTGAAACTCGCCAAGGATTCGACGATTGAAAAGTTGGTTCGCATGGTGGAGGAAGCTCAGAGCGAAAAGGCCGACACTCAACGATTCCTCGATCGAGCGGAGCAATTCTATGCCGCGGGTGTCATCCTCTTCACATTGGGCTTAATCCTGGTTCCCCTGCTCGCCTTTCGAGAACCATTCCAAATCGCGTTTTACCGGGCCATGACGGTGATGGTAGTCGCTTCCCCATGCGCCCTAATCATCAGTACTCCCGCTTCGATTCTTTCCGCCATCGGGGGAGCCGCCCGCCGAGGCGTGCTCTTCAAGGGAGGCGTTCACTTGGAACGTGCCGCCAAGATTCGTGTCGTGGCCTTCGATAAGACGGGTACCCTCACCGAAGGAAAACCTAGAGTCACCGACATCTTCGTCAACGGCCTGATCCAACCCATCCCTTCCGGTTCCCTCGATACCGCGGCAGTCTCTCTCCTTCAACTGGTCGCGGCGGTGGAGGCCAAATCCGAGCACCCGCTCGCTCAAGCCATCGTCACTGAAACCCGTCGACGCAACCTCCCCGTCGAGGAGTGCACGGCCTTCGAGTCGATTTCCGGCAAAGGCGCCAGTGGACACGTCCAGGGCAGGCGCATCGCCGTTGGTAATGCCCGCTACTTCCAATTCCTCGGACTTCCCATCCCCACTGAATTCGCTCAATCGATCGCGACTCTTCAAGACGACGGAAAAACCAGTGTCATCATCGGTCAAATCGACGAATCCTCTGGAGCGGCAAAATTGCTCGGCGCCATTGCCATCGCGGATGTTCTGCGCACTGACGTCGCCTCCGTGATCCGACAACTCAAGGCCGATGGCATCGAACGGATTGTCATGCTGACCGGGGACAATACACGGGTGGCCAAAGCCATCGCGCGGCAAGCAGAAGTGGACGAGTTCCATGCCGATCTCTTGCCCGAAGACAAAGTCCGGGTGATCAAGGAACTCAAAGCGATTGGCCCGGTTGCCATGGTGGGCGATGGGGTCAACGACGCTCCGGCTCTCGCCACAGCGTCGCTGGGCGTGGCCATGGGAGCCGCCGGCACAGATGTCGCCATGGAAACCGCCGATGTCGTGCTCATGAGCGACAACCTCCACAATATCGTATTCGCCCTCGAACTCAGCCGTAAGGCCAGGCGGATCGTCATTCAAAACCTGGTGTTCGCCATGGGCGTCATCGTAGTCCTAGTCATTTCAGCGCTCGGCTTTCAACTGCCGCTGCCAGTCGGAGTCATCGCCCACGAAGGCAGCACAGTGCTCGTCTGCCTGAACGGACTTCGTTTGCTTGCGTTTAAGGAGTCCCAAGTCTAGTAGTGGTAAGGTCATTATGCCTTGTCTTGCCGGGTGCCACGCCCTTCGCGGTTTGGGCAGACCGTCCAAAAGCAAAATGCGGCACAATCAAGCGATCACGTAGAGGAGAGGTTTGACAGTGCTCCGTCGGCTGGATAGCAAGAATCCCTTTTATGGTTCACCTAGAATCGGTCGGTTGGGAAGCACGCGCATTATCGCGTGATGCCAGTCGCGTCCCCATGTCCAGCTTGAACTCGGCCGCATGCCTCGAACACTCCGGAACTTATCGTCACCGGTCCGGAATTCAACGAGGGCTCGCAAAACCGAATGCGCACGCGCCTGCCCCCTGCTCCGCAGCTGGGGCGTATGCCACGCTGCGGCAGGCGCTTTGGGTTACTTCATTTCTCCTTCTAGCCCTCAACTCGTTTGCCGCCGATTTGCGCCTCTCCGTCTCCACTCTCGATGGTCAGCGCCGCCCCGCGCTGGTGCTGTCGGGATTGAGTTCGGGGCAGTACGGCATTGAGGCCTCCACGAATTTCTCGAATTGGTTCAACCTGATCTCATCGCCCGGTGCGGGAGGGGAATTGCGCTTCACACACACTGATGCCGCAAAGTTTGGCACGCTGTATTATCGCGGCATCCAACTGCCGGATTCACCCGGTCCATTATCGAAAATCGTGCCGAATGTAGACTCCAATTTCTTTGCGGTCGGGGTGATCACCCAGAAGGAAGGGGGCCGTCTGTCGCTGACCAACGGGGGCGGCACCATCTACACCTTCACTGTCGCGCCCAGCAACGTGGTACAGGCCGCTGCCATCACTATGCAGCTCGTGACAAACCTCGTCTCGTTTCCTTTCGAAAATGAACTGCGAACCAGCGTGAAGTTCGGACCAGACGGCTTCCGGTTTCACGGTGCTGGGCTGCTCGAGATTCATTTCCCGACCAATATACCGCACTTGAAGGTCTCCAGCTTCGCCTTCGACGGCGAGGGTGGCGACTTTCACTTGGCACCCGACCGTGTGACCACGAATTCGGTCAAAATCCCCGTCAACCACTTCAGCGTGTTCGGAATGGCTGTTTGGGCGCCTACCGAGCGCACGAAAGCCTTCGAGACCCGCGTCAGTAACGCCGAGTCCGCCGCTCAACACCGGATCGCGGAAATTCTTGGGAAAGCGCGCTATCGGGCGTTGCTCGGCCAGGATAGCAGCAACATCGAATCCCTGGCGGAAGTTCTGCAAATCCTGCAAGATTATTACGATCGCGAGCTTAAACCACAGTTCTCTGCCGCGGAAAAGGACTGTTCACTTTTCCGTTCGCTCACACCCAAAGTGCTCGGCATTGAGCGAACGCAGCAGTTGCTTGGTTCCGAGGGAGGCGAGTTGTTCATCGGAACCGCCAGCGGACAAAAGGCCATTTGCAATTGCCTGGAGGAATTGATCTTTGCCTGTGAAGAAGCGAACATCTCGGCGGAATCCTTCATGCAGGGGTTGCTCGGCATCGAACGTCAGGGGGCGTTGCTCGGGTTGAACACCTCGGAAAATTGCGGCAACGGCAGCCTGACCGAGTGGACTAGCGACGCGCAAAATAAGAAGTTGCCCTGCATGACACGATGGATCGGCACGCTCACCTACAGCGAGCAGGGCACGTTCTCGAGGCAAACCACGACAAGCGGCACGCAGTCCCAGGACTTTGTATCGACCGTCCAGGAATCTATCTCAATCCAGTACAGTTTCGAGGGCGGCGTGGAGCGGGTGGAACTTGAGGATGACTCCATACCCGGCCTGTTCTCCTCACTCACGTGGGACTTGTACTTTTATCCGGACGCCAGTGGGTCTTACTCCTACAAACGGGATACCCGCAAATCGTTCGTGTGCAAAAGCGAGGATGGCGTGAAGCAGGAGGACAATCTCCACACAGCCAACGGCGCTGGCAGCGGTTCGAATCAGGTGAAGGTTCACTTCGTTTTTGAAGAAGGCGAACTGACCGCATTCACCATTCTGCAGCGTGAAAGTTTCAAACTGAAGCTTGCCGTGAACAGCAAAGCCACCCGCACCGATTGCCCTCGCCGCGACCGGAACACAGGAGAACTTGTTGAGCAATCTCCGCGCGTCGTCTTCGCCAACCTCGGTGAAGCCACCTACAACTTCGCGGTGAACTACGTCCCGACCGAGCAGGTGGTTTTTTCCAAGGTTTCAGCCGATGAACTCGAGGGCACCGTGACCGGCAAGCGGCAGGAATTGTTTCTGCTCGGGACGGAAGTGGTCGAAGTCCCCTATAAGTGGACTTTTTCACTGAAACGCAGGCCGGAGTGACGGGCGGAACCACGAACTGGCCTGAACCAAACGGCCTGGCGCCTCGATTTGGGCACTTCATGCATGACGAAATGTCCGTAATCGTTATTGTCTAGTTGCGTGCTTTGACCAGGACCGACGCCAGCCTGACCATCCTTAAAACATCCCAACCTCCATTCCATTCCTTTGCTTCTCCACTTACTCACCTCACGATGGAGTCGGCTTGGCGGACTGAATCAATGGTCCCCCGCGACGTTCTCACGCTCGGCTTGGATGGGTTGCCTGGCGGTAATTCTCGTGGCGTTACTAGTGCCCGGTACCACGCTCGCCCAACCGAGGCTCGATGTGGCGTACGACAATTTAGGCGGAAGCCTCGTCTTGAGCTGGGCTGTGGCGGACACCGGTTATCAATTGGAAGTCTCCGATCGCCTCGATCCCAACTCCATGGCACCGCCGGTTGGTTGGTAAACCGTGACCCAAGAACCTCAGACTCAGGGCACACGACGAACCCTGGTTCTGACGCCTGCGGCCGCACAACGGTTTTATCGCCTGCGTCAGGTGGGCGGCAATGAACCAACCGCTCTAACCACGATCGCCGAGAGCTCACCGTCGGGCGGCGAATCCGGCGTGGCGGTGACACGTGAAACCATTATGCGCTTCAGCGCGCCACTAGCCAACGACGCAATGGTTGGCCCGGACACATTCTTCGCGGAGTTTAGTGGTCGCCGCTTGTTGGCGCGGCCTGAGCTCTCGAGTGATCGCAGGACAGCGACTTTGTTTTAACTGGAGAACTTGCCCGCCAGCGCGAAGGTTTGGGTCAGCTTCGTGGGCGATGACGTGAGCGATGCCAAGGGGACGCGAGTGGACGCCAACCACGATGGCCAACCCGGTGGAGTGCAGGTGTTGGAATTTGAAACGCTAGGAATCAGTGGATTGAACAACTCGGCGGTGATCGGTCAGGTGTTTGCCTCGGGAAAAAACGCCGACGGCTCGAACAAACCATTGGTCAACGTGACCATCACAGTCGATGGCGCAGAGGAAAAATTGCGCGCGACGACCGATGCGAATGGCGCGTTCAAGCTTTCGCCTGCCCCAGCAGGTCGCTTCTTTGTGCACGTCGATGGACGGACAGCGCAAGGCTCGCAGTGGCCCGGCGGTGCCTACTATCCGTTTGTGGGCAAAGCCTGGGACGCCATGCCCGGCAAAACCAACAATCTCGCCGGGGGTTCGGGTGAGATCTTTCTGCCCTTGATTCAAAGCGACACGCTCAGGGCGGTGAGCGCGACGGAAGAAACAAAAATAATCTTTGCGCCCAGCGTGCTGGCGGCCAATCCCTCCCTCGCGGGCGTGGAGATGAACGTTTCCGCCAACTCGCTGTTCAGCGACAACGGAGCGCGGGGCGGCTAGGTGGGCATGGCTCCCGTGCCTCCGGATCGATTGCCAGAACCCCTGCCGCCGGGTTTGAACCTGCCGCTGGTCATCACAATCCAGACCGATGGCAGCGCGAATTTTGATCGGCCAGTGCCAGTGAAGTTTCCGAACCTGCCCGATCCAGTGACGGGTGTGAAGCTGCCACCCGGCGCCAAAACTGCGTTGTGGAGCTTCAACCACGACACCGGGAGATGGGAGATCCAAGGCTCTGCCACAATCAGCGCCGACGGCCAACTCGCGGTGACCGACCCAGGTGTGGGTGTGCGTCAACCCGGATGGCATGGCGTCGCGCCCGGAACCGGTGGCAGCAGGCCACGTCGTCAGGACAGAAGTGACGACGGACCCGGTTGTCCACCCTACTGCGGGCCGCGGCCCGATCCACCCTGTAATGAAACCGACCCATGCGGGAATCTCCATTACGAATACACCGAAGCCCTGCATGAATGGCAAAAAGAGGCCAAACTCAAGGACAGTTATACGGCGCTTTCTGTGATCAACTTGGGCAAGAAAGTCGACGAGGCGTACGCTAAGTATGTCGAGTGCCGTGAAGTCAACGGGCGTCCGTGCCAAGACGGACCGGGACCCGCATCGGTGACGCGATCGAGGACACGAGGTGGTGCTTCCCTGGCTAGCTTGCCGGTCGAGGCAACGAGTCGAATTGATACGGCGGTTCAAAACACCATCGAGGAACAGAATCATGCGCACTCAAACACATCGTTGCCGGGCCCTGGTGCGTGGTTCGCACTCGAATCACTAGAATTCAGCAATATTCAGCGCGGGCGATTGAACATCGCCGGGGTGGTGGAAAATCTCGTTCTGATGCCGGGCCAGCCCTACCGGATGAGCTACTACGACGCGGTCAATCGCCGCAGCGGTTCCGCATATTTTCACTCGAAGGAATCGGGGGAGACAACCTACATCCCGTACGCGCGCCTCTACGGTTCCGAGTTCAAGCCGCAAACCGACACGGATGCTGATGGGCTGTCTGACGCGGCGGAATTCACATTGGGAACCGCCGCGATCAAAGCCGACTCGGATGGCGACGGCATTCCGGATGGGCAGGAAGTCGTCACTGGACCCCATCACACTGGACATCTACAACGACACGAACCCCCACGAGGTACGCTTGGAATCGCTGTTGTGTCGTGAACCGTTCACGTTTGGCGGCCGGCTCAATCAACCCCAATTCTTTTACGCCTCTCAGGGCGCTGAATTTTTGGGTCCAGTGTTGTTTGCCAGCTCCACTTTTTTGAATGGCGGACCCTGGCGATTCGCCGGAGGCATCATCATCCGTCCGCAACGCATCATCGAGATTGGAAACCTGGCCCAAACTTTTGCTCCGCCGGGCCGGATCACCTTGGGTTCGCCAGGCGCGATCAGTCTGATCGACGACGCTCTGCTGCGTCCAATCGGAGGTGCATTCCTACACCATCCTTCCGGCAGCACTCTGGAACTGCCCTCCACCAGCGATGACCTCGGGTACAGGATTATCGACGCCGCCAATCAGTTTACTGGGACTTCGCAGTGAATACACTCAGGCCGGCGGTGAAACCGTGCTAGCTGGCGGGATACTGGCCACGCGGTCTTCCGCCCGCATTATCGGGGGCGAAATCACAGGTTCCGGCACGGTGGTCTGTCCTGACCTCAGACTGGGTGATGGCGCCACCTTGAGCCCCGGTACGCCCTTAACACACGACCTAGCAAAGAGTCTCCCCAAGGGGGATTCATCAAGTCAGGCTGTCGTTTGGGATGAGGTAGCCGAAGTGTTCGAGACGTTTGGTGAACGCCCTAATATTGTCCAAGTGCAACGCGATGCGTAGGCCTTCCACCTTGAGCACCGCGTCCCGAAGAATCGGGTCAGTCGACAGCAGTCGGCGCAGTTCTTCGTCATTGTTGATCTTGAGCACCAAGTAATCATGTTGCCGCCGGAACGGCGCAATGCGCGCCAGGGTTTCTTCAAAGAATCGCTCCCAGATGGCCGGAGGCTTGGCGGAAACCACCCGACGAAAGAGTCGGAGACGCTCCTCGACATCCTTTCGCCGTGAGCAGCCCCCTAGCAACGTTTTGTGGGTCATTCGATAGCGGCCCGGCGCCAATGGATCCATGAACTGCCGGAGAGTGAGGTCCGTGATCCTATCTGTGTTCCAGCACGTGGCCACCAGGCGAGATTCGTCCAACAGGATCCTGGACTGGTTGGAGGATGTACGCGTGATCTCGAACGTTCCACGTTTTCCTACCACGTACTCACCCAACTGGGTGAGACGGACGGCCTGAAGTCCGTCGAAGGGCGAGAGGTAACCGGTCCCGGTTCGATGGTACAGTGGATGAGTTGGAAGCGCGTAGGCGATCTCGGCGAGCCCCAGCGCCGCCAGCATGAACGCATAGCCTTTTAGCAGCGGCACGCTCACTATCTCGAACATATTATTGTCCGCAAGAGTAACCGTGCGGGACCAACTATCGTCTGCACGCTGAATGTTCGCCTGGAAACTTGAGGAGGTTCGATCAAAGAGGCAGGGCTCCAGTTCTCGAAGGAAATGATACTGGCGGATGTTCTCCCACGATACCCACTTCCCCGAGGGCAGTTGCCCATAAAAAGCCGTAAGCTGCACGGCCACTTTGGCGTCGTAACCACAGTGTCGATTGCGGGCCGCCGAAAAATGCGCCAGCAATTCCTCGTGTAGAAATCTTGCATTCACCATGATGGCCTCGAGTAATCGGCGGACAGGGTCGGCGGATTCTGGATTGGCAAGAAACTCCTCACGGAACTTGGCGCCGATCGAGGCGATTCCTCCTACAAGCAATCGCCCCCGCAGCATGGCGAGGTCCGACGCCACAGCGTCGCCCACGAAAAACTCCGTTCCGCCAATGAGGTTTGCCAAGGTGCGCAGAGATCCGATCGCGATCGCTTCGCTCTTGGTATATCGAAGATGGCCTTGGGAAACATATTTGGCAACCGTCCCGAGGTTGTCCAAAAGCTGGGCCGACCCGGAGTATCGAATCGCATCAGCGGGCGGGTGCTCTACCGGCAGAAGTTCGTAGTCTGGAGGTGGGGTGAGCACTGCCCGGAACACCGCCCGGATGGCGCTCGGCAAGGCGACATTAAACCGTTCCTTTTGAATCGTGCTGCTGCTATGCAGATAGGCCCAGCCGTAATCCAACTGGTTTGCAATTACGAGGAACGTGTGCTCTGGCAAGAAGTGCAGCGGATCCCTGTAAACCAGCCTCAGGTCAGGATTGACGTCGGCGATCGTGATGCCCAACTCCTGCTCCAACGCAACAAGGTTGACCTCCCGCTTCCACGCAAGCGCACGAATGCATTCCTGGGTCGCGCTCGGCAATGCCTCGAGAAATCGACTGCAAAGCTCGGGATCCCGAAAGATTCGCAGCAGCACTTCGACATGTTCCGCTTTCGTTGGAGGCTTGACTTGTTTGGAGGGCCGCGGTCGAACCGATGCGGAGGTTTTGGGATCATGCTGGGGTGGTGACGCGGAATGCCCCTGAGAACCCGTTAATCCTTCGGTCAACTCGCGCGCGCCAATGTCATACATCCACTTAATTGCAGGCGCCCCGTAATATTTGTTCAAAAGGATCTCAAGAGGTGCCTTGAACCCATACCTCATCTCTTCATAACTCATCATGTTGGGATTCAGCTGCTAGATGGTGTCAGCCGAGAATGTCGTCTACATCGGCTTCGGTGAGTGACTTCAATGCGAGACCATCGCTGGAGATGACCGCGTCGAATAGATGCTGCTTGCGTTCCTGGAGTTGGCGGATTTTCTCCTCGACGCTGTCACGTGTGATCAATTTGTACGTGAAGACCGTGCGATCCTGGCCGATGCGATGGGCTCGATCAACAGCCTGGGATTCAGCGGCGATGTTCCACCAGGGATCGAACACGAACACGGTGTCGGCGGCAGTGAGATTGAGGCCGAGGCCGCCTGTTTTGAGCGTCAGAATGAACACTTTAAGGTCATCGCGGGTTTGGAACTGGCGGACGAGTGACTCGCGGTTGTGGGTGGCCCCGGTCATGGTGAGGTGTCCAATGCCGCGCTCGGCGAGATCCGTGGAAAGCAATTCGACGGCCGCCAAAAAATTCGTGAACACCAGCACCTTGTGACCATTGAGCACGGCGTCCTGCACACTTTCAATCAAGAGCTCGCGCTTGGCAGAAATGATGGCTCCCTCGCTTTTTTCCTCAGGAATAGTCGCGATTTTTCGCAACTCAAGCAGCGCCTCCAGAATGAAAAAGCGGCTGGCATTGAGGCCATCCTCAGCGATGCGGCGCTTGAGGGTTTCATAGTAGAACCGTCGCCGCGCATCATAAAATCGCCTTTGTTCGGCGCTCATATCCACATAGAGCGTCTGTTCGACCTTTTCCGGTAGCTCCTTAATTCTACATTGTTATAATTTTCTTCCGGCTGGCTTCGCGACGGAACTTAGATTCCATCGCCAGCTTCCGTCGTCGATGTCGCGCCTTGATTCCCGCCTCCACCTCCGCCGCGCTTCGCTCCTCTTGGAAGTACCACG
>SXGU01227768.1_pt1 | contig 28509 bp, 32 predicted proteins | sample 3174531 | NCBI WGS metagenome assembly SXGU01 (sample SAMN11356863, study PRJNA531348) | freshwater metagenome | isolation source: freshwater sample F1-140 | place: China: Fuxian Lake, Yuxi | collected 2017-12-25 | reverse complement strand
CACTGCGCCGTCGTACTCGATCAGCACCGCGGTGGCGCCGGCAGCCTGCATCCGGGTCACGGGCTCGGCGAGGGCGCCGGCGGGGATCCAGCCGGGCCGGCCCAGGCGGGCGGGTCGGCCGTCGATGGTGCCGGTGAGGCCGGCGCCGGTGACGGCTTCAACGCCGTCGGCGTCGCGGTGGTCGGGGACGGCGGCGAGGATGGCGCGTGCCAGCGGGTGCTCGCTGCGGGACTCAAGGGCGGCGGCGATGTCCATGACCTGCTCGCGGGTGTGGCCGGTGGCGGTGGCGACCTCCACCACCGCGGGCTGGTTGCGGGTCAGGGTGCCGGTCTTGTCCAGAGCGACGGCCCGGATCCGGCCGAGCGCCTCCAGGGCGGCGCCGCCCTTGACCAGGGCTCCGATGCGGCTCGCGGCGCCGATCGCGGCAACCACGGTGACCGGCACGGAGATCGCCAACGCACACGGAGAGGCGGCAACCAGAACGACAAGCGCGCGCTCGATCCAGGTCGCAGCGTCCCCGAGCAGGCTGCCGACGATCGCGATGATCGCGGCGAGAACCATGATGCCGGGCACAAGCGGCTGGGCGATCCGGTCCGCGAGTCGTTGGGCGTTGCCCTTGCGGGACTGTTCGGCCTCGACGATGGTGACGATCCGGGCCAGAGAGTTGTCCTCGGCGGTGGTGGTGACCTCCACCTCGAGGACGCCGGTCCCGTTGATGGAGCCGGCGAAGACGGCGTCACCGGGGCCGGCCTCGACCGGCACCGACTCACCGGTGAGGGCGGAGACGTCCAGGGCGGTGCGGCCGGTGCGGATCACGCCGTCGGTGGCGACTCGTTCACCGGGCCGGACCAGCAGGAGGTCGCCGATTGCCAGCGCGGCCGGAGGGACGGTGACCTGGGCGCCGTCGCGGAGGATGGTGGCTTCGGCCGGGACCAGGGAGAGCAGAGCGCGCAGACCGCGGCGGGTGCGGGCGACGGCGTACTCTTCCAGGCCCTCGCTGATGGAGTACAAGAACGCGAGCGCTGCGGCCTCGGCGACCTCACCCAGGATGACCGCGCCGACCGCGGCGATGGTCATCAGGGTGCCCACGCCGATCTTGCCCATGGCCAGTCGCCTCAGGGTGCCGGGGACGAAGGTCCAGGCCCCCAGGGCGAGGGCAACGGCGTTCAGCCCGGTCACCACACCCTCGGAGGCGCCGGCGCGGTGGGCGATGTAGCCGGCGAGGAGCAAGAGTCCGGCGAGGGCTGCGAACCTCAGCTCGCTGACCTCCCACAGACGTTCGGGCTCTTGCTCCTCCAACTCACCTTCGTCGTTTCGGGGTTCGTCGTCGGCGCAGCCGCAAGCCGTACTCATCGGGTCTCCCTCGTGGCCGTCGAGGTGCCGTAGGTGGGGCAGAGAGCCACCGCCTGCCCGGTTGCGGCCAGCAGGGTTTCGGCCGAAGTGAGCAGGTCCATCAGCTCCGGGCGGGTCAGCGAGTAGAAGGACTGCCGGCCCACGGCTCGGTACTCGACCAGGCCGCATTCGCGCAGGCACCCCAGGTGCGCCGACACCGTGGACTGCGCTAGCCCGAGTCGGCGCTCCAGGTCCACCACCCGTGCCTCCCCCGATGCCAGCTGCCGCACGATCGCCAGCCGTACCGGATCGGCCAGCCCGCGAAACAGAGCCGTTGCCGGGGCCAACGTCGCCCGCTCCTCTTGCATCATCGCCATATCCGGATGATACCTTGCGGCGTCGATAGATCGTCAAATCCGGATGCCACCTGGTTTTCGTGCTGACTCTTGGGCGTCCTCGGAGAGAGGTGTCTGTGCGCGATGTTGATGAACAAGACCGAGACGTGGGTGGTCGACAGTCCGGCTCGCCGGGCGCTGCAACGCTGGTACGAGGCGCCCACCCTGCGGCGGCTCGGTGGCTCGCTGTCGGCGGCCGCGCCGGGGCCAGCGACGGGTTCCTCGCCGGCACCTTCAGCATCCTGGGCATCATCGCCGGCGGCTACGCCGTCCAAGCCGGACTGCGGCTGCGCACCGAGGAGGAACAACTCCGCGCCGAGCCCGTGCTCGTCACGGGCATCGCTCGACTCCGCTGGGGCGAGTGGACCTGATGCTGGCGCTTCTAGACGTCCACAACGTTCACGATCTACACGCCGGCCAGAGCACCCGGCTACCGATACTCACCATCCAGCCCATGAACACGGCATGCACGCCTTACACCCGGGGCACCGTCGGGCGGATCTCAACGGGAACTACACGGTTCCTCGATCAGAAGTTGCAGGTGGGCTGCGCATGCTGGTCGTAGAGCCCCGGCGGGAGCCGGAGGGCGCGGAGGAGAGGAGCCGGTGATGATGGGTTGGTATGACGGGGACCACATGGGTGGTTTCGGGCCGGTGATGTGGATGTTCATGCTGGTGTTCTGGGTGGCGCTGATCGCGCTGATCGTCTTCCTGGTGGTCAAGCTCCTTCCCGCCGGAAGCGGCCCGCGCTCGACCCAGTCGTCGGGCGCAGTACGCGAAACGCCCGAGCAGATCCTGGACCGTATGTTCGCGACCGGGGAGATCGACGAGGAGACATACCGTTCTCGGCGCTCGGCGCTCAGCGAGATGCGCGGCGAGGGGCAGACGAGGGAGCCGAGATGACCACGACACGGAGCAGGACCACCATGGCCCTGGTGGCTGCGGTGCTGCTACTGCTGGCCTCGGTGGGGACCGCCATCGCGGTGGCCGCCTCCGGTGACCGGGGATCGGTGGGCCACCAGCCGGGCTACGCCAACCGGTACGACGATTCCTATGGCGGCCCCGGGAACAGTCGGATGGTGGACCCGGACCTGGGTGACCCGGGCTGGGGCGGCTCGATGATGGGCGAGGGGGGCGACGGCTACGGCTGGATGATGGGGTCCGGGTCATCTGGACAAGCCTGGACGGACGACTGGCCGGATGGCTGGTCGGGCGATGGCTGGAGCGACTCACACTCCTATGGATGGAACGGCACCGGCCCGGTGACCGCCGCGCAGGCACGCGAGGTCGCGCAGCGATGGTTGGACCGCTACGCCACCTCGGCCCGCCTGGGTGACCCCGTGGCCATGCCGATGGGCTACCGGTTCCTGGCCTCGCAAGGCGGCACAGTGGTGGCCATGATCATGGTCGACGACGACACCTCCACGATCTTCGGACAACTACGGCCGACCGGCTACCGGTGAGCATTCCGAGACCCCCTGGCTCCCCGCCCCGCCGCGGGGAGCCAATGCGCGCACTCGTTGTCGACGACGAGGACGCGATCCGGCGCGTGGTCGCGGCGTACCTGGTCAAGGAGGGCTTCGACGTGCTCGAGGCCGCCGACGGGACCACCGCACTCGAACTGGCGCGGGCAGAGCATCCCGACGTGATCGTGCTCGACCTGATGCTGCCCGACCTCGACGGGATCGAGGTGTGTCGCCAGTTGCGGAGGTTCACCGACACCTATGTGGTGATGTTGACGGCCCGCACCGACGAGGTCGACACCCTGATTGGTCTGTCCGTGGGCGCTGACGACTACCTGACCAAACCGTTCAGCCCACGAGTGCTGGTGGCCAGGATCCGGACGGTGCTGCGCCGACCCCGCAACGATGACGCGGACGCGACCGATGAGGACGCCGGCCAGGTTGTCGAGATCGGTGACTTGCGCATCGACGCCGCCGGCCGTGAGGCGTGGGTCGCAGGGGAGCGGGTCGAGTTGACCCGCACCGAGTTCGACATCCTGTTGCATCTGGCGAGTCGGCCCCAGCACGTGCACACCCGGGGCCAGCTGATTCAGTCGGTCTGGGGCCCAGGCTATGTCGGTGACGACCGCCTGGCTGACGTCCACGTCTCCCACCTACGCGCCAAGCTCGGCGATGACGCCTCCGCACCACGCTATGTGGTCACGGTGCGAGGAGTCGGCTTCAAGATGGGCGGCGGCTGAGGTGCGGCTGCGTTTCTGGCCCGGCTATTCCTGGCGCAGGGCCGGGCTCGGGACGCGGATCTTCGTCGCGATCGCCCTGGTGATCCTGGCCGGTGCCAGCACGCTGCTCCTGGTCGCACTCGTGACCGCCCCGGTGGTCTTCCGCGGCCACCTGGAGGATGCCGGTGTCAGCGCCGAGTCCGCGCTGGCCTCGCAGATCGACGAGGGGTTCACCCTCGCCCTGGTCACCTCGATCAGCGCGGCCGTCCTCGCCGCCTCCCTGGTCGCGGTGGTGGTCGCCGCGGTGATCGCGCGACGGATCAGCCGGCCGGTCGCTGTGGCGGCGGACAGCGCGGGACGCCTGGCCGATGGCGACTACGGCGTCCGGATGGCGATGCCCGGGGTGGGGCCCGAGCTGGACGAGCTGGCCGCTGCGGTCAACACCTTGGCCCAGCGCTTGGAGACCGCCGAACAGCACCGGATGCGACTGCTGAGCGACCTCGGGCATGAGCTACGCACCCCGCTGGCAGCACTGGAGGCCACGGTCGAGGCGATCGTGGATGGGATCCTGCCCGCCGACCCCGAGACCCTGACAACGCTGACCGACCAGACCGGGAGGCTCACCCGACTCACCCGCGACCTGCAGGCCGTCTCCCGCAGCGACGAGCGCGCCTTCCGGCTCGAGCTTCTCCGGGTCGATCTCGCCGATCTGGCCAGAACTGCGGTAGCGGCCCACCAGGCCCGCTACCGGTCAGCGGACGTCACCCTCACCGCGACTGCGCGTGGCGACGAGACCCGAGCCGGCCCGGCGCACGAGTCGGTGTACGGGTGGGCAGATCCCGACCGAGTCACCGAGATCCTCGACCAGCTTCTGGACAACGCACTGCGGCACTGCGCCGGCGGGGACACGGTCACGGTGACATGTCATCCCCGGGCGGACACCGTCAGCCTGGTCGTGGCCGACACCGGCACCGGCTTCAAACCATCGGTCGCCGAGGGCTTGTTCGCACGGTTCCACCGAGGCCCCGACCCGCTCCGTGGCCCCGCCGGAACCGGCGTAGGGCTGACCATCGCCCGCGCACTCGCCGAGGCCCAGCACGGCCATCTGGGCGCCGCCAGCCCCGGGCCGGGCCGGGGAGCGGCCTTCACGCTCACCTTGCCCGCCGCACCGTGACTCAACAGACCCACGCCTTCGCCAAACGACGCCGCAAACGGCGATCCTGAGGGCGAGTGAGGGACGCTTCGGCTCAGTCGATCGGCTCAGTCGATCGGCTCAGTCGATCGGCTCAGTCGGGTCGGATGGAGGTACACCCGCCAATCGCGTCCAGGAGCAGCTTCGATGAACGATCACGTAACCAACGCATCATGGCGAAGAGCTTCGGCCTTTCCTGGGTCATGTGCACCGACCACTGTGGGCCCAAGTACTTCAAGGTGAACCTCGAGCTCGCCTACTGGGATCTTCGACCGGTCACCTGGTGACCCGCGACGGCACCGACCCGCAGACAGTTCTGGACGCCTCGCCGGGAAGGGAAGGACGCGCTCCCGGGCGCTTCGACCCACGGTGTGGAGTCGTTCGGCTCTCCAGCTCAGAGCGCATGAGTCCGAGGATGGGCACGGGTGTCTGCGGACTGTTGCACCTGGGCCGTATCAACGGCTCCGGGGGGTCCGACTGGATGAGGAGTCCTTCATGCATCAGCACAAGCGCACTCTACGAGTCGCAATGACTGCCCCGATGGTGCTCTTCGCATTCCAACCCGCTGGTTCCGTCGCCGCTGCCGACTCCCCAGCCGCCGCCCCGATCACGTGTAACGGGCAGGCTGCGACGGTCGTAGTCACCGCGGACTCACCGCATGTTGTCAAGGGAACCGGCCACCGTGACGTCATCGCGATCCGCGACGGCGGTCACGTGGTCCGCGCGCGCGGAGGCGACGACCTGGTGTGCGGCTCGAGTCGCATCGACGTTGTACGCGGCGGCGGGGGCGCCGACCATCTCTATGGCCGCGACGGCGACGACGGCCTCTACGGCGGTTACGGACGCGACCACCTGTACGGCGGTCATGGCGACGACGACGTCTACGGCGGCGCGGGCACCGACCACTGCTTCGGGGGCCAGGGCGCCGACGACGTGCACGACGGCTTACACCACGGCTCGCACGACGGCTCGCACGACGGCTCGCACGACGGCTCGCACGACGGGGGCATGGGGCACGAGCGCCGCTGACCTATTCGGCAAGGAGTCGCTGAGCGTCGGCGGTGGCCTGTCGCCCCCCAGGAGACTCGCGCATCGGCTGTCACGTCAACTGATCCATCGCTGGCGCGGGCACTACTGCTTGAGGTGCTGCTGATCTTGTTCATCCCGTGCATCGATTAAGAGGGACGCGGTGATCGCGTCGTTGGCCTTGCGCTGAACTGGTCGAGTCACAGTCGCTCCAACAGCTCGATGAGTCCCACCAACATGGCTATTGTCAGGACAAAGACGAGTATCAAGACGGTCCAGATGAGCCACGTCGAAGGCGGGTCGCGGCCCGGCTCGTCGGCTGAGTTGTCCTCGGTCATTGCTTCACGACCCGAACAACAGATAGAGGCCCGCATAGGTGTAGAGCACCATGGCGGCGAGCAAGGGCAGTTGTCCTGTCACCTGATGGCGGCGAGGCAGCACAGACAGGGCTCGGTCGTGAGCTGCGACGGCCCCAGCGATATGACCGGTGACGATGGCGAGCACCTTGATCGAGGCCAGCAGCGTCGGATGCAATGACAGGAAGTAGTTGGCTTCCTCACCTGAGATGCCGAGCAGGTCGGCCCCGTTGTTCATCGGGTCGCTCAGTTGGATCATGGTCACCTGGCCGTACTCGACCAGGAACGACAGATAGTGGGCGATGAAGTAGCCCACGATGATCGGCGCGATCGAGTGTGCCAGTGCGGACGGAAGCTGCCGGCGCGTGAACCCGATCGGCCGACTGGTGGCGGCCAGCGTGGCTGCGCTGAAGGTCAGTCCGACTACCGCTACCGCTGAGATCAGTCCCGCCGATCCGAGCCAAGTGGGGTTGAGTTCGCTCCCTTGCACGAACCGCACCCAACGGTTGAGACCACGGAAGCTGTCGTAGGCGGTCGACCCCAGGAGAACAGCGACGAGCGCAACGAGCCCTGGCCTCGGCTCCAGGCGGGCGAGGTTTCGCAAGGGACTGAGGAACACCAGCCGACCGTCGTGGTCTCGCCCCCACAACGACAGGTGTGAGACGACCGTGGAGAACGCCTCGAAGGGGTCCGCGTGCTCGAACCAGGACCGTCCGAATATGGCGCCGCCGACGAGCATGGCGGCGACGTAGCCGGCAATCCAGAGCCGGACGGGGCCGAGGTTGACCGATCCTGGGTAGACGAGCTCCAGCCACACATAAGCAAACGCGGCGATCGCCGCAGGCCAGTAGCCGAAGCGAGCGGGATAGGAGAACACGGCCTCGTCGGGATCGGTGCCGGAGATCCGGGTCAGCAGCCAATGCATGGATCGCACCGGACTCATGGCGCGGTACACCGGTCCAAGAAGCAGCGACGCCGGGATCAGCCCGACCCACAGGTAGGCGTAGAAGATGCCGAACACGGGGTTGTTGAGCGAATCAGGGCCGAGTATGGCCAGGCCGAGGGTGACCAGGAGTCCGAGGACGCCGACGACGCGGCAGGTGATCTTCCAGCCGCGGCTGTCGGCGAACCGGCCCAGCGCAGCTGGAACCTGTCGACCCGTGTTGTGGCCGTCAAAACGGGGTTCGCGCCAAGCCAGCAGGAGGACCACGAAGGACAGGACCAGCGCAGCCGCCCCACCGGCGATGGCCAACGAGGCTGGGATGGGCAGGTCGGTTGCGCCGCCGAGCCCGTGGGCTTCGATCAAAGGGACGCCCCTACCGGACTTCGAGGCTGGCGACGACGTGGCTGGTGTCGTGCTCCTCGACCTCGACCACCCCTGGCGCCTTGATGACGAGCTTCTTAGTCGACGTCCCTGCTTCGAACTCGACGTACTGCTCCGGGGTGGAGTGGACGTGCAGCTCACCGTCTCGGTCGGTGTCGAATCGAATGATCAGGGTCTCGCCCACCTCGAGATCGATCTCCTGACTGTTCGGCTTGACCTGATCGCCCTTGATCGTGACCACCAGCTCGGGACCGGCCGGTTGGCTCGGCGTCGGCGTCGGGGTTGAGGACGCGCTGGGGGAGGGGATGTCCTGGCCAGGCGTAGGGCTGGATGGGGTCGCCGACTCGGAAGCAGACGGGGTTGTGGTGGCAGCCTCGGTGGTGGGGTCCTCCGGGTCGTCGGAAGAGCACGCGCCCAATACAAGTAGGAGGGGCAGGGCGGCGGCCAAGAGGCGAGGGCGCTTCATCGGATCTGACCTTTCGTCGTGGTGTCCGGTACGTCGACGGTGTGAGTGATCTTCACGAGTCCGTCTTGTCGATGAGGGGTTGGGGGCGCGCAGAGTCCTCCGTTGGGCCTCCGACGTCGGCGGCGAGTCGGCCGATGACGGGAAGGAAACGACCGGTTCGCGCGGCGTACTGACGAAACTCTGCTGGGTGGGTGCGGAGCAGGTAGGGCTCCTCGACGAGACGGACCTGCAGCTCGATAGCGACGATCACGAGGACCAGACTCCACAGGGTCAACACATTGGGCACGATCAGCAGCAGGCCACAGCCGGAGACGACCATGAAGCTGAACACGGGATTGCGCATCCACCGGAACAGCCCGGCAGTGATCAGGCCTGTTCTTTCGTCCGAATCGACGCCGATTCGCCACTCGGCGCCCATGCCGAGCTGCGCGATCAGGCATCCGACGGCACCTGAGATCGCAAGAATGGCGCCCAGGGGAACTGCAAACCTGGTGATCTCGCCATCCCAAAACGGCGGTAGCCCGACGAGGTCAAGGGTCATGCCACTAGGAAAGCCGATCAGCGCGACGATGAACGCCGCGCCGCCCAGCCACTCGAGAGAGCCAGGTCGACCGCTGATCCCTCGGAAACCTGCATCGCCGGTGCGGCGTCGTTGCAGCCAAGAGCGCGCTACGAACACGACCAGGACGTAGATGAGGAAGCCCAGCAAGGCGCTGACAGTCGGATTCATGACGGCCAGTGCCCGGTTGCTAGCACCTCAGTCACCACGTGGACTCCTGGCACTCTCGACTGGGGTTGCTCTCGACCTGCAAAGTGGCGTGCTGAACGTCGTGACGCTGCCGCAGCACCGTCCGGGACTGCAACAGGACAGCCTGTCCGTCGGCTGACGGCGCGAGGACCAGATGAGCGGTGGCAACGTTCATTCCGGATGTCAAGGTCCAAGCATGGAAGTCGTGAACGTCGGCGACTCCGTCGACGGCTTCGAGGTCGGAGATCACGGTGTTGAGATCCATGTGGGCCGGGACGTGTTGCCCGAGCACAGCCAGCACCTCGCGACCCAGCATCACGGCTCGGACTGCGACGAATACGCCGATAGCGAGCGCGATCGCGGTGTCCCAGTAGCCCTCGCCGGTCAGGGCGATCAGACCGCCGGCGACGAGTACGCCGACGCTGCCCGCGGCGTCGGCTACGACCTCAAGGTAGGCGCCTTTGACGTTGAGCGACTCGTCCGCACCGCCGCGTAGTAGCACCAGACACACCAGATTGATGACCAGGCCGATGGCACCCACGATGAGTAGCGGACCGTTGGCTACGTCGACCGGCTCGCCTATTCGCGAGATGCCCTCGAGAACGACGTAGACGGACACTCCCAGCATCAGGAGGACTGTGAAGCCGGACGCGAAGACCTCCGCGCGGTAGGAGCCATAGGTCCGGCGTCCAGATCGATCCGTGCGGGTCGCGATCTTCGTGGCAACGAGCGCGGCGCCGAGGGCGACGACGTCGGCGGCCATGTGCCCGGCGTCCGAGATGAGGGCTAGAGACCCGCTCAGCAGGCCCACGCTCAGCTCGACCACGAAGAAGACGGCGACCAAACCGAACGAAACGGCCAGTCGCCAACGGTGACTCGTCGAGGCGCTGCTCGAACCATGGTTGTGCCCCATCAGTCCAGACCTCCCTCTTGGTTGAGCGTCGGACACAGGGCAACGGCAGCCCCGGTGGCGTCCAGTACCTGCTCTCCTGCTGCGAGCAGCTGCGTGACGGGCACGTCGGGATCGAGGGAGAACTCAGACGCCCTTCCCCGGGGCTGGGATCGGACCAACCCGCAGTCACGAAGACAGGCGAGGTGTTGCGACACCGTCGACTGTGCCAGCCCGAGATGGTCGACCAGATCGACGACGCGATGAGGTCCAAGTTGCAAGTGGCGCAGGATCTCCAACCTGGACGGGTCACTGAGTGCGCGAAACAGGCACGCCGCGACGCGCAGGTTGTCTCGGCCATGGGTGCGCGGGCCCGCTTCGAGCAAAGAATTATTCATCGGCATATGCCGATGTTATCGGCAGAGGCCGACATTGTCCACCAGTGCTCATGGTCAAACTCCCGCGTAGGAGTGCAGTCCGGAGATCCAGAGGTTGACGCCGAAGAAGTTGAACAAGAAGGCCATGTAGCCAACGACGCCGAGCCAGGCCGCTCGCCGTCCTCGCCAGCTGGGTGTTGCTTGGGCGTGCAGGTAGGCGGCGTAGCAGACCCAGGTGATGAACGCCCACGTCTCTTTGGGATCCCATCCCCAGTAGCGGCCCCAAGCGTTCTCCGCCCAGATTGCTCCCGCGATCACGGCAAACGTCCAGATGGGGAAGGCGACCATGTGAGCGCCGTAGATGAGCCGATCCAGGGTGCCGGCCGAAGGCAGTCCGTCGCGTGGGACGGCTCCTCTACGTTCGGCACGCTCGCGGAACAAATAGGCGACCGAGGCAACGAACCCCAGCGTGAAGATGCCGCCGCCAGTGATGGCCGCGGCGACGTGGACCACCAGCCAGTACGACTTCAGCACCGGCACAAGGTCGTCGGCGGGTGCGTAGAGCACAGTCACGGCGAGGCCAAGTGCGAGGAGGACAATGCCGACGACCCACACCGCGAGGACGCGAACGGCGGCCAACCGGATCCGCGCCAAGAGGACGACGGCGGCGGCCAGGGACGCGGCGAGCGTGAACTCGTACATGTTGCCCCAAGGGGCGCGTCCGGCCGCAAGGCCGCGAGTAAGCAGGCCGGCGGAGTGCAGGACCACGCCTAGCCCTAAAAGAACCACGCCGAGCCGCTCCAGGAATCCTTGCGTCGGCGTTGACCCCGGACCCCACGCGGCGCCGGAGGTGGATTCGTCCGCTGATGTCGCACTTGGTCCGAAGACCATCGCCGCGTTGGCTGTGACAACCTCGGCCGGAGCCGGCCGGGCCAACCGCAGACGTGCGGTGGTCACGGCCAGGCACACCATGGCCAGGGCGTACACCATGATCGCGGCTGCAACCGCGCGATCGCTCCAGATGGCTAGGTCAGTCGCGGACATGGGCGTATCTCCGGTCGTCGTGGAGGCTGTCGGATGCGTCGCCGAGCAGAGGTGCGAGGGCGGACTCGAGACGTCGAAGGTCCCGATCGGGCAGGCTGCGCCTGGTCAGGCTCTGCCCACCCAGCTCGACCCGGGCCGATCCCTGGCTCTCGACCACTCGCAGCCACCAGCGGCGGCGCGGGATGGTCAGGGAGGCGGTCAGTCCGACGAGGAGCAAGATCGCGGCGAGGAGGGCGATCTGCCGACCGGGGTCATAAGCCACCTGGAAGTTCACGAACCGGTCGACCCGCTCGAAAGTCAGCGAGCCGCGACCGTCGGGCAGTTCGACCGTCTCGCCAGGCGCGAGGGAGATCTGGAAGGGCTTCGCGTCCACGCTCAGCTGAGTCAGGTTGCTCTTGTCGATGACGAAGACTGACTGAGGGCCGCGGTCGAGGCCGAGGTCTCCTGAGTAGCCCGTGAGCAGGATCTGGGGGTTCTGCAGGTCGGGGAACGCAGAGATGGGGGCCGCCGTACCTGTCGCGGCAGTGGGCAGGAACACACCTTCGAAGGCGAGCCCCTCGGGCTGCGCGTCTGGGGCTTTTATGACACCGCTCGAGCCATAGTTCTGGTCGGTCGGCAGGAAGACCACGGGTCCCGACGTGACCACGTTGTCCTTGGCGTCGCGCACCGTGATGACGGGCGCATAGCCGTTGCCGGTCACGAACATCTTGGTGCCGTCAACGTTCAACGGTTCGTTGGGACGCACGATCGTGGTCTCCGCGCCGGCCCCTGTTCCTTTGGTGACGGAGACCGTGGCGTCGAACACCAAGGGTTGCCCGAGATTGGGACCAGAGTTGGCGTACACGACGTCGAACGCGTCGAGCGTCATGCTGAACGGCGTGAGCTCACGTAAGTCCGTCAACGTAGCCGCCGTGAACTCGTCGTACTGCGACCGGGTATTCGTGAATCCCTGACCCTCGACGACGACCACGCGCCCCTCGAAGCCGACGAGTTTTCCGTAACCGACACCGACGAGGAGGATGAGAAGGGACAGGTGGAAGCCCAGATTTCCCAGCTCGCGAAGATATCCCTTCTCCGCGCGGACCTCGTCGCGATCGATGTCGACACGGAAACGCGCGGCGCGCAGCGCTGAGGTGGCTGCTAGCCGCGCGTCCGAGATCCGTTCTCGTTCGATATTCCAGCTGCGGTGCTGCTCCAGACGTTCAAGACGGGGCGGCCCGGCGACCGGGCGAGCTCGGACGTTGCGCCACAACCGCAAGGACCGAGGGAGAACGCAACCCAACATGGAGACCAAGAGGAGGAGGTAGATCGCGGCGAACCAAGGGGCCGCGTAGACCTCAAACAGCCCGGCCCGGTCCAGCCACGGCCCGAGACGAGGGTGATCGACGAAGAACTGCGGGACCGCGTTCGGATCACTGGCAACCCCACGCTGAGGCAGCAGAGACCCCGGGACCGCCGCTAGGGCGAGAAGGCAGAGCAGCGCGACAGCCGTGCGCATCGACACGAGGGTGCGCCAGGTCCAGCGCCACCATCCCCATGAGGGACGGAGGGTGGGGTGCACCGGCACGGCGGGCACGGAAGCTCCTTGCGACGAGGACGACATCAGCAACTACGAAGCAGGGTAGTAGTTTGTTGAAGCGCTATCGAACCGGGCCATCGTTGGGAGGGAGAATCGCCTTGAGGACACGCAGGGTCGCCGCGACGCTAGCGGCGCTGACAGTGGTTCTCGTCCCATCGCTCGCCTCCGCCCACACCGAGCTGGTGAGGACGGATCCGAAGGACGGCTCCCGGCTCGACGTGACGCCTACGACCGTCACGCTGTATTTCAATGACGCGATCAGTCCCGAACTGTCGACGGTCTTGCTGTCGGTGGGCGACAAGGGGGATGAACGACGCAGCGTCCTTCCTGTTCGACAAGGAAGGACGCCCTCGACGCTCACGGCCACTGTGCCGCCGGAGGCGCTCCCCGAGGGTCGGGCCGGCACCGTCTGGCTAACTACCTATCGCGTGACGTCCCGAGACGGCCATGCCGTCGAAGGGTCTATAGCCTTTCGCGCACCGGCTGCGGACGGATCGGACGAAGACCCGGCGGCGGCGCCCACGACCCCGGGTCAGTCGTCACCCACGCTGAGTCCTCAGCCCAGCAGCTCGCCGCAGTCAGTACCCGAGGCGGTTGACGGACCGACTGCGACGACAAGCACGACGACCTCCACGCTGGTGATCGGCGGCATCACCCTGCTAGGCGTCGCGACCGGCTGTGGTTGGTTGATCCGAGCCCGACGCCGCTCTTTCGACTCGTGAGGCAGCGCGGCCTGGCGTTCGCGCTTGTCGCGGTGGCGCCGGCAACCGCCATCGGACTGCTCCTGGTCACAGGCGGCCTCGGCCCTGGCCTTCCGGGGCTCCCGGACCCGGGCCGGGTCACGCGGATCGGCCTACCGTTCACTCAGGCGCTCCGCGACCTGGCGGCGATGGCAACTGTGGGAATGCTGGTCCTCGCGGTGGCCTGCGTGTGGGCACCGGACGGCATGCGGGCCGGACGACTTCATGGACCCTCTCGACGGCTGGTCGACCTCGCGGGCCGGATCGCTCTGCTGTGGGCGGGACTCGGGATGGCGCTGATCGCTCTCACATTTTCCGACGTCTCCGGATCGGCGTTCGGCACGGCCGGGTTCGTCGACCAGGTGCTGTTCTTCGCGCACGACTACGAGCTGGGGCAGTACCTGCTCTGGAGTTCCGTGCTGGCCATGAGCGCAGGTCTGCTCGCACTGACGGCCGCCAGCGTCCGCGTGGCCGGTCTGGCGGCCGTCATCGCTATGGCAGCTTTGTGGCCCATGGCGCTGAACGCGCACGGCGCAGGGACGCTCCGCCACGACCTCGCTGTCGACGCGCAGGCCGCGCACCTACTCGGTGTGGCCGTGTGGGCGGGTGGCTTGTTCGGTCTCGTTGTGGTCCGGGGTTCTTTGGGAGACCGGCTGGGGGCCGCGGTGCGCCGCTACTCCTCTCTCGCCGGCTGGTGCTTTGCGCTGGTGGCCGTGGCCGGTGTTGCCGGGGCAGTGATCCGGATCGAGCGTCCGGCGGCGTTGGCCTCGGACTACGGGGTGTTGCTCCTTCTCAAGATTGCGGCCGCGGCTCTGCTTGGCCTGCTCGGGCTCCAGCACCGGCGTCGGATGGCTGGTCTCATCGAGTCCCGGGGGGCAGCCGTCTTCCGTCGGATGGTTGTCGTGGAGGCGGTTGTAATGGCCGCGGCCGCCGGAACTGCCGTGGCCCTCAACCGCACACCTCCGCCCGCGTCGTCGGACGCACGCATCGTCGACGGCGCCGAAGACCTCCTCGGCTACCCAGTGCCGGATCGCCTCCACGCGGTCGACTGGTTCACCGCGTGGCAGGTCGATGGATTCTGGCTGCCTGTCGCGCTGGTGGGCGTTCTCCTGTACGTCGCGGGAGCGATGCGTCTGCGCCGACGTGGCGACCGCTGGCCGGTTGGTCGCACCATCGCATGGGTATTGGGATGGACTCTGTTTGTGTGGGCAACCAGTGGCGCTCCCGGCGCGTACGGCCGAGTCCTGTTCAGCATGCACATGGTCCAGCACATGACTATTGCCACCACCGTCCCGGTGCTGCTCGTCCTCGGCGCTCCTGTCACCTTGGCGTTGCGGACCCTTCGGCGGAGAGCGGACGGCTCGATGGGGCCGCGGGAGTGGACTCTCGCGATAGTGCACTCTCCTGTGTCCCAGTTGTTGTCGCATCCGCTGGTCGCGGCCGGCAACTTCATCGTGAGCTTGGTCGTCTTCTACTACAGCGGACTGTTCCCGCTTGCGCTCGAGACGCATACCGGCCATGTGTTGATGACCGCCCACTTCCTCGTATCGGGCTATTTCTTTGCGGGATGCTTGGTCGGGATCGATCCTGGGCTGCGCCAGCCGGACTACCCACTCCGAGTGCTCATGGTCATGGTGACGTTCGGCTTCCACTCACTGTTCTCAGTCACCCTGATGGCCAGCTCACGGATCCTTGCCGAGGGCTGGTTCGTCAGTGTCCGACCCTCGTGGGCGGCCTCGCTCGCCGATGACCAGTACCTCGGCGCGTCACTGGGCTGGGCCCTGGGCGACTACCCGCTCGCGTTGCTGGCAGGTTTGCTCGTGTTTTCGTGGGTCCGATCTGACCAGCTCGATGGAGCGCGGTTCGACCGCCAGGAGGAACGGGACGGCGGTCGTCAGTTGGCGGCTTACAACGCCTATCTGTCAGGCCTCGGTCCGGGACGAACGGGTACGTCGGCGCACGACCCCCGCGGCGAGCAGCCCGGCGATTCCTAGCGCGACAGCGCTGCGTGCGGGCCAGGGCCCGAGTGTCACCGCCAGGGTGCGCCGGTCGGACACTGGAACCTCCACCACGTCGCTTCCGGTCGCTCGCACCGGCAGCCGCGACAGCACGGTTCCGTCCGGACCGATAGCGCCGGAGACGCCATTGACCGATGCCACCACAACCGACCGGCCAGTCTCCAAAGCGCGGACCCGGCTGATTGCCCACTGCTGCTCCAGCTGCGCAGTTCCGAGAAACATCGCGTTGCTGGTCTGAACGGTGACGAGGTCGGCGCCCCGCAGAACTTGAGGCCCGATGACGTCGTCGTAGGCGACGTCGAAGCACAGCGCGTCCGCGACGGCCAACCCTCCTATGTTCAGTGGCGCGGCATCGGAGCCAGGGATCATGTCGCGCCGGATCTCGGCGACGCGGGAGGAGATCCGTTCGGCCAACGATCGGAACGGTACGTACTCGCCGAACGGCACCAGGTGTTGCTTGGTGTATCGGTCCGCCGAACCGTCGCTGGTCCACACGATGCCCTGGTTGAGTGCCCGGTCGGCGCGATCTGTGTCCACGATCGAGCCGATCACGATCGGAACCTCCGCCGCGGCAAGTGCGGTGACTATCCCGCTCTGAGCCTCCACGTCCCGGATCGGATCGACTGCGGTGGCGTTCTCCGGCCAGAGGATGAAGTCCGGCTGGGCAATGCCACCGGCCCTGGCCCGCGTCATCAGGCCTCGGGTCTCCTCGACGTGGTTGCGGGTGACCTCGCGGTGGAACGCGGAGAGCCGGTTTCCGGCCCCCGGGACACCACCTTGGACCACGCCGACCTGTGCGGTCTCTGCAAGGGGAGAAGCTGGCAGGACCGCCCCCGCTGAGGCGGGAGTCACGGCGAGCAGCCAGGGCGCCATCAGCGCCAGCAGGCCGCTGGGCCTTCGCGTAGGACTAAGGACCATAAAGGCCAAGGTGCATCCCATGAGAGCCACCAGAAAGCTGACGCCGGTCACTCCCACCCAGCTCAACGTCGGGGCCCAGGCCGTATCCACGACTCCGAAGCCGAGCCGGCCCCAGGGCATGCCACCCAAGGGCCAGGTGCTGCGCAGTTGCTCGGCGGCCGTCCACAGCAGCGCGCACCACAGGGGCCAGCCCCGTAGGTGTGCGACCCATCGGAACGCGATCGCCAAGATCGAGAACCAGACCGCTTGGACGAAGGTAAGAATGACCCAGGCTCCGGGCCCGATGGAGGACCAGAGCCACCACAGCACCGGCCCCATAAAGGCCAGCCCGAAAAGCGTGCCGGTCAGCAGTGTGGCGGTTCTGGAGCCATGGCGGACGCCCACGACGAGCAAACCAATGCCGACCGGGGCCAGGTAGGGCAACGTCCACGGCTCGAACGCCGCCGCGGTAGCCAGACCCCCAACAACCCCGCACAAGGCCGATACCGCTATGGGGGCTTTGGCTCTGGCGGACCTGGCTTTGGCGACGGCGCGACCAGGTGATGTCATGGCTGCTGGTCCTCGAGTCACTGAGGTATCTACTATGCCGGGTAGGAGCAAGCGAGGAGTTTTGGTGAAGTCGCTGGGTCAGCTCGAAGCGGTCGTGATGCAACGACTCTGGGATGCCTCCGAGCCTTTGTCTGTGCGCGTGGTTCTGGAGGACCTTCGGCGCGAGCGTGCAATCGCCTACACGACCGTGATGACGGTCCTTGACAACCTGTACGCCAAGGGCCTGGTACGGCGCCACAAGGACGGGCGGGCCTTCGTCTACGAGGCCGAACAGAGCCGGGCGGCGTACACCTCCGCACTCCTCGATGACGTGTTGGACAGCACCGGGGACAGGCGTGCGGCGCTCTTGCACTTCCTGGGCCGACTGGACGAGGACACCCGGGCAGACCTGCGCGGAGCGCTCGGCCAGACCGATGACGGGTCGGCGCGATGATCACGCTATTGCTGCTGGGCTTCACGCTTCTGGTCTTTGGGTTCGCGAGGTTGCTCGTGCGATCAGACTGGGCGGCGCGAGCTCCGGCATGGGGGATCTGGGTCTGGCAGACGACCAGCGTCTCGGCGGCAATCTCCCTTGTCTTGGCTGGAGTCGTTGTCGCCGTGCCCGCGACGCCATTGCGTGATGAGTTCGCTGCGCTGTTGCGCTCCTGCTCCCACGCGTTGGCGGAGCACTACGAGGCGCCGGGCGGCCTCGCCGCGGCGACCGTCGGCCTCACCGTCAGCGTGGCCATCGCGATGCGTTTCGGCCTTCTGACAGTGAATGAACTGCGTATCGCGCGTCGACGTCGTACCGGGCAGCGACAGGCGCTGGCCCTCGTAGGCGTCACGGACCCGAGAGGCTTCGATGTCGTCGAGCACAACGTCGCCCTTGTCTACTGCCTCCCAGGGCGGTCCAACACGGTCGTCGTCACACGCGGAGCAATGAACACACTGTCGTCGCACCAGCTTGACCTGGTGCTCGCACATGAGCGACGTCACCTGCGGGTGCGGCATCATCTGGCGCTGAGTCTGGCCGCGGCTTTGTCGCGTACTTTCTACGGCGTCGGAGTGTTCGGCCTCGCTCACCAACAGATCGGGGCCCTGGCTGAGATGCAGGCCGATGACGCAGTGCGCCACATCTCGGATCGGCAAGACCTCGCCCGAGCCTTGGTCGCGCTCTCGCCGATGCCAGTCGGTCCCGCCTTGGGAGCAAGCGGCTCTGCCCCGCGACAGCGCTGCGAGGCCGCTGCGCGAATTGAGCGACTGAGTCGGTCGACGGTTCCTATGCGCAGGCCGCGGTTCGTGTTTGCTGCCACCTTGGGAGCGCTGGTGCTCGCGGCGCCCGTCGCTCTGGCTCTGAGCCCTGCCGTTGAGGGCACCTGCTGCTCGACGCCAGTCGCGAGCTCAACTTCGGCTCACGGCCAGGGGTTTGGCGAGCACCCCTCCAAGCCGTAGGTCTGCTGCATCATCACCGGCGCGGGTTCGCCTGGACCGGGGCACGTCACATGGGCATGCCCCAGCGCGTGACCGACCTCGTGGTTGACCAAGTAGCGACGGTACTGCAGCAGGTCGCCCTCATAGTCGGGAATTCCTTCCGCCCAGCGCAACGCGTTCAGGACGACCAATGCTCCGTTGCGGCACGAAACCTGTCCCTGTGTGTCAAGGGGAGCGCACAGCTCGTCGGTCGTGCCTGGCGAGGCAACTAGCACCCGTACGTCCGGGTCGCTCGCAACTCGCCCCAGCACGTGGTCGCCCTCGGAGGTCCACCCCCGCGAATCGGCGAGCGTGGCGTCGACGAAGCCAGCCACGGCTCGCGGCCGAAGTGGCAGACCGGACTCAAGCTCGACGGTGTAAGAGATGGCCTCGACGGCCTCTGGCGCCTCGCCGCTGGCCGCAACGACAGCAAAGGTGCCGGGTCCGTCATCGGGGATGGGTGGAGCGGAGGGCTTCGGTCTTGGAGTGAGGCTCGGGGTCGGCCTCGGGCGCTCAGTTAGTGACGACGCCGGGCTGGGCTCGTTTGGGGGTCGCGTCTCAACAAGCACGGACGCGGCGGCGCGTGGTTTGTCGCCGGCGCCCGTCCCAGGTCCAGTGGATGTCCCGGCTCCTCCTGTGAGGAGCAGTACCACACCGGCGGCGCCAAGGGTGCCGGCCAGTGATAGCGCCCCGACTGTCAGATGGTTCCACCGGCGACGCGAGGCTCGGTGCCGCCCTTGCGGCACCACTACTCGTCGCTCTCCGCCAGCACGTCTTCGACCAGGCCGCGCAAGGTCGGCTCGCTGACCTGCCCCACGACGCGGGCGGCGATCTGGCGGTCACGGTCGAGAACGACCGTCATGGGCACCGCCATGGTGCTCAGCTCCCCCCCGAAGGCGAGTGACGCCGCGGGGGAGTCTTTTGACGTGAGGCTCGGGTACGGGATGTCGAAGCGCTTCTCGAAGGCGAGTGCGGCCGCATCGTTGTCGCGCACGTTGAGTCCAAGAAACTGCACGCCTTGGTCTTCGAACGCGTTCGCGACCTCACGCAGGGCGGGTGCCTCGACCCGGCACGGGCCGCACCACGAGCCCCACACATTGACCACCGCGACATCTCCATCGAGGTCGTCTGCGGCAACGACGCCGCCGTCAAGAAGGGTGCCCGAGAAATCGTCGACGCCTACCCGATCCTCGGGGGCGTACCGCTGGATCGTGCCCTCGCCTGACTCGTCGCTAGTGATGCCACCATCGATCTCTGTCTGACCGCCAACCGAGCAAGCGGCGGTAGACGTGAGAAGTAGGCAGACGACTATGCGGGTCGCGACGGCCTTCGGGCTGTCCACCAACCAGACACTACTATTCTGCTTAGTACAAGGCGGACGCCACGTCTTTTCGCGTCCGCAGCAGCCCGATCTCCGGAGGAGCAAGAGTGCGAACCCCTACTCAGATCACCCTAGGACTTGCGGCCGCGGTCGCCGTCATGGTGGGGATCTTCTTCGCCATGGGGGCTGCATCCGACGACGGACCAGTCGCCAAGGTCGACACGTCCAAAGCGGATTCGCCGCTATTGCGCGAGGACAGCCGAATCATCGGTGAGGAAGGGGCCAGTGGTGTCACCTTCGTCGAGTTCCTGGATTTCGAATGCGAGGCCTGCCTGGCTCTGTTTCCCATCGTGGAGCAGTTGCGCGAGGACTACGCCGGCGAGGTCACCTTCGTAGCTCGATACTTCCCGTTGCCCGGACACTTCAACTCCGAGCGGGCCGCGCGGACAGTCGAGTCTGCGGCCCGGCAGGGCAAGTTCGAGGAGATGTACATGAAGATGTACGACACCCAGACGTCCTGGTCGGAGAAGCAAGAGCCGATGGACGACCTGTTCCGCAGCTACGCGGAGGAGCTCGGTCTCGACATGGCGCAATTCGATGCTGACTATTCGTCCGAGGAGGTGGCCGCGCGCGTCCAGAGGGACGTTGACGACGGGACGTCTCTCGAGGTCCAGGGGACGCCGACGCTCTACATCGACGGCGAGCTGATCCAGCCGGAGAGCGCTCAGGACCTGGTCGACGCGATCGACGCAGCCCTCACGAAGTGATCGACGCCGCCGTCAACGAGGGCGGCACCAACGTCAGATCCGACCGGCGGCTCGCGTGGTGGCTCTTGGTAGGTGGCCTCATCGGTCTCGTCGCCGCAGGCACCCTGCTCGTCGAGAAGATCGCGCTGCTCAAGGATTCGAACTACGTTCCGAGCTGCAGCATGAACCCGGTCCTGAACTGCGGCTCGATCATGAAGACCGATCAAGCCGAGATTTTTGGCTTTCCGAATCCCTTGCTCGGCATCGCCGGTTTCGCGGTCGTCGCGACCACGGGGGCCGCGGTCCTGGCCGGCGGTCGTCTCGCCCGCTGGTACTGGCTCGGATTGCAGGCCGGGACGGTGTTCGGCGTCGTCTTCGTCGCGTGGCTGGTGTTCCAGAGCCTCTACCGCATCGGCGCGCTCTGCCCCTACTGCATGGTCGTGTGGGCCGTGGTGATACCTACGTTCTGGTACGTCACGATTCGCAACCTGCATGCGGGAGCTTTCGGTGAGCGGGCGCAGCGGTCCGCGGCATCCAGAGCGCTGCGCAGCTGGCATGCTCCGCCTCTGCTAGCCGTGGCGCTACTTCTCGTGGTTCTCATCGGCGAGCAGTTCTGGTCGTACTGGTCGACCCTGCTGTGAATGGTGCCCAGGACGCGATCTTGAGCGGCTCGCTCGTCATTGCACTTCCGATCGCGGCTCTGGCCGGTCTGCTGTCGTTCTTCACGCCATGCTCGCTGCCGCTTGTTCCCGGCTATTTGTCCTACGTCGCCGGTATCGCCGGCCAGGAGTCGACGGTCACTCGCGAGCTGCGAGGCGAGCCGATCGAGACAGGGCGTAGACGAGTGCTGGCCGGGTCGCTGCTCTTCGTATTGGGGTTCGCCGCCGTCTTCACCAGCTACGGAGCCCTTTTCGGCAGTCTCGGCGGAAGGTTGGTCGAGCACCAGGACGCGATCATCCGTGTGGCAGGCGTCATCACGATCCTGTTGGGGCTGCTTTTCGCTGGCCTGGGGGACCGGATCCCGGGTCTCAACGCGAGTATCCGGCCACGACTACGACCCCGGGTGGGCCTCGCCGGTGCGCCCATCCTCGGTGCCGTGTTCGGCGTGGGCTGGACTCCTTGCATCGGACCGGCGCTAGCCGCGGTGCTCACCTTGGCAACGACGTCCGCAACCGCAGGTCGGGGAGCGCTCCTCTCGCTGGCCTACGCGCTCGGACTTGGCACGCCGTTCGTACTTGCTGCGCTCTCCCTCACCCGCGCGATGCGCGTCTTCTCGTGGATGCGGAACCGCACACGGTGGGTCAGCATCGGTGGCGGGGTGGTCCTGATCGTGGTGGGGGTGCTCCAGGTCAGCGGCGTCTGGTCCGAGCTCGTGGCTCGGCTGCAAGCCGTGATTGCGGCTTGGCAGCCTCCCATTTGAGCCAGTTCGGGCGATTGAGGTCGCCGGTCCTGCGCACTGTTTGTGGCGCTAGCCAGCCGAGGAGCGGCTCAATCGCGGAAAAGGCCGTGCTGCTGCATCGCGGCGTAGGGGTCGACGGGGTCGCCGCCGCCGGGACGGACCTCTACGTGAAGGTGAGAGCCGGTGACGTTTCCAGTCGCTCCGACGGTGCCGATGACGTCACCACCTCGCACCGTGTCGCCGACACTGACGCTGAACGACGTCTGGTGGCAGTACCAGAGCTCAGTGCCGTCATCGAGGGTAATGACGGTCTTGTTGCCGTAGGGGCCGTCGTAGCTTGCTGCCGTGACCACGCCGTTGGCAATCGCGTAGATCGGGTCCCCGGTGTCGCCGTTGAAGTCCAGGCCGGTGTGGTAGCTCGACCAGAGTCCGTACTGACCGAACGTCGCCGTGAGGTTGACCGAGGACAGGGGGTACTGCCAGAGGTTGAGCTCGAGGAAGGCGGCCTGCTTCTCGGCGTCGGCCGCGATTTGCGTCAGGGCGGTGCTGCGATGGCCCGCAAGATCCTCGACCGACCCGGGCGTGCCCTGGTGTGTCTTGTTGCGATCGGCCGCGCGGTACGAGTTCCGGGTCACGACCTCACCCCGGTCGGCAACGGCCCTGCCGATGTTGCTCGAGCCACTGAGGGCCGAGGCGGGCTCTGGCCCGCTGGCGACGGTGCTGACTGGCAGTTGGTCGCCCGTCGTTAGAACGCCGCCTATCGACACTGCGAGGGCAGCGATGCCGAGTAGCACCGGTGCGGAGGGGAGCGCTTTTGAGAGTGGACCACGGGAAGAGGCGTGCTTGATCGCGCGGCGCCTGCCGGGCTGGACTGGCCGATCGTTGACGTACGTTGCCGCCTCTGCCTCTGGCCGCCACCGGTCGATCGTGAGCCGCGCGGTGTCCTCAGCTTCGAAGGAGGTGGTCTGGTCGACCGGTTCGAGAGACGCGAGTACATCTTCGACACTGGCTCGTCTGTCGACGTCGTCCCGATATGTCGATACCTCCGAGGATTGCGGCACCGACGCCCGACGCCTTCCGACGTATGACTGCCTGTCCGCCTCCGCCCGGATGTCCGCCGCGAGGAGGCTCGATGTCGTGCTACGAGAGTCAACGGGAACGTTGGCCGCCCGTCGTCCTGGAGCGTGGGAGGTCGCTGCGCCGGCGCGTGCCGGTGAAGGCACGTCTGCTCGGTGCTGACCCACGGATAGACCTCTTGTGAACGCATCGGGGGCGGTAGGCGAAGCCCGACCATAACGGATTGGCAACGGCCCCGAAAATTCACTGCGGACAGGGACTTGCGCTTGCTCGGCGTATCCACACGGCACTGCTGCGGTCGTGCGCGGTGAGATTGAAACGCGGTCCGATCGCTTCTCCGTGGCGTCATCTCGTAGTCACGTGCAAGGCGTGCGACGACTGTTGGCAGGTCGTCTGCGTAGGAGACGTTTCGCGCGACCACTCCATCGAAAGGAAACCTCGTGCGAAACCCACGTCTCGCGCTCCTGGGTGCGGGCCTGCTTGTAGGTACCGCCGCCCTCGGAGCCGGAACCGCGGCCGCTGTGCAGGTCGGCTTCACCGACGACCGCTCTGCTGTCCCCGCGTCCCAGATTGACCCCTCCAAACCCCGCAACGTCATCCTGTTCATCGGCGACGGCACCGATGACTCCATGATCACCGCCGCCCGCAACTACGCCCTCGGGGCGGACGGCCGCTTCGCCCTCGACGAACTGCCGTTCACCGGCGCCATGACAACCCACGGCCTCAAGGTCGGGCCTGGCCCGGACTACCAGAAGGCCTACGTCTCGGACTCGGCGCCGACGGCCAGCGCCTGGTCGACCGGCAAGAAGACCGTCGACAGCCGCGTCTCCCAGGGACCCAGCACGGCGGACAACGTCCCGGGTCAGGACTACGAGACCGTGCTCGAGAAGTACGAGAAGCAGGGCAAGCTCACCGGCAACATCACGACGTCCGAGATCACCGACGCCACGCCGGCCGCAGCCGCCTCGCACATCAACCTGCGCGCTTGCCAGGGCCCGACGGACCTCACCAACTGCCCGACCGCAAAGAAGTCCAACGGCGGTAAGGGCTCCATCGCTGAGCAGCTCGTCGACTCCGGTGTCGACGTGCTGATGGGTGGCGGCAAGAACCGCTACGACCAGGTGACCGACGCTGGTCCGACGGCGCTCACCTACGCCACGACCACCAAGGGTTACCGGCTCGTGCAGGACAAGGCCGCCATGGACGGCATCACCTCGCTGCAGGGTGGCCCAGTGCTCGGTCTGTTCACCGGCGGCAACATGACGCCGATGTTCGCACCGCTTGTCGCCGCCCCACCGCCCGGAACAGGAGGGCCTGACGCTCAGTGCCTTCCCTCCGTACGCGGCAACCAGCCGACGTTGTCGGAGATGACGACGAAGGCCATCCAGCTGCTGGACAACCCGAATGGCTTCTTCCTGCAGGCTGAGAGCGCCATGGTGGACAAGCAGGAGCACGCGTCCGACATCTGCGGCGCGATCGGCGACCTTGTCGAGCTCGATGCGGCGGTCAAGGTGGCTCTAGAATACCAGAAGACCCACCCGGACACGCTCATCATCGTCACAGGCGACCACTCCCACTCCACCCAGATCGTCGGTGGAAACACCGACGGAAAGCAGGTCGCCACGCTCAGGACCGCCGACGGCGACCCGATGACGGTGGCCTACTCGACCAGCGACGCCGGCTCGGACCACACCGGTTCGCAGATCCGGGTAGCCGCCAAGGGTCCGCAGGCAGCGAACGTGACGGGCACGATCGACCAGACCGACCTGTTTCTGACGATGCTGGGTCGCACACCGAGCACTCTGCCGGGTCCGGGTACGCAACCCCCGGCACCGCTAGCGCCCAAGGCTAGCGTCGTGGCGACGGACAACAAGATCAGTAAGTCGGACCTGAGGAAGAAGGGGCTCCGGGTCGTGGTCGCCGCAGCCGGCGCCACGAAGGTGACGGTGACCCTCTCGCAGAATGGCGCGATCCTGGACGCCAAGGCACTTGGGAGCGATGGGGGGACCGCCAAGCTGAAGGGGAAGGCCGGCCCGGGCAGCGTCACCGTGACGGTCACGGCCGTCGGGCCAGGCGGGACCGTCACCGACACCGACATGGTCAAGGTCAGCAAGTAAGAACCTGCGAGGCACCACGACGACGGGTCGGCATCAGGGACTGGCGCCGACCCGTCGTCCGCGCAAGGGACCCGCAGGCCATGTGGGCATGGGTCAGCGTCCTGCACGACCACCCTCGTAGAGCGACCCCGGGCGGCGACGTCTCCTAGCAGGGACGGGATGGATCCGCGTGCGACCCGTCCGCGCCGCCGAACAAACGCCGCAGTCGGCGGTGGCGATGCGCGAACAGGCGAGGCACGAGCCAGCCGAGCACGAGACCGAAAGGAGCGAACCTCGGACGATACGACAGTCGGTCGCTGACTCGACACGAGGTGCTGCTCGTGCGTTCGACGACGCGCTCGTGCTCCCAGACCGAGGCACTCATCATGCGGGACCGCTCCAGAAAGCGGTGTCCAGGCTGTAGTTCGACGATCGTGAGGTCGTCGTAGTCGATCGGCACCACGCCGAACAGAAGTAGCCATGACCGGAACAGCCGCTCACCGAGCTGGATTCGATCAGCCGACAGGCTGCCCGCTCCCTTTGGAAAGGTCATCCGCATCAGGGGCATCAACTCAGCGTTTACCCCGGCGAGATCCGTCGCGTGCTCCCATACCCGCTCGGCAGGGGCACTCAGGTCGGAGCGGACCTCGAAGGTTCGGCGCCCGGCCTGCCGGGCCGTGTCGTCCTGCACGGCCGTCAATCTTCGTCCATGAGGTAAGCCGCCACGTCAGGGTGCTGACGGCTCGTGTGCCAGGGGAACACCCATCGGAAGAGGCTGAGGCCCGGGCGCCGGCACCAGCACTCACGTGCGCAGTCGCATCGCCTGGCACCCGCTGCCTCCGCCACCTTGTTGCCAACCGCCAGTAGCAGGTAGCCGCCGAGCCCAAACAAGAAGAGTCGCTTCACGAGAGAACCTCCACCAACTGCTCCAGGCTGGGCGATCCAGCCAGACCCTGCGGTGTCGAGTAGACCCGGCAAGCCAGTCCGATCTGCTCGTGACCAGTCGCGAACGGATCCCTGCCGTCGACAAGGACCGTCGGTGACCCGGTGAACCCCGTGTTGGCAGCGTCCTGCGCGGTCTCCACTTGGCGCAAGCGCACGGTGAGATCGTCCCGCCCCACCGCCTTGAGCGCCTGGGCTAGGCGTTCCTCGGCCACCTCCCAGTTCGGGCAGCCATCGAAATAGAGCAACTCAACTTTCATGACCACCATCCACGCGCGCGGGCCGGCTACCCATGCCTCAGCAGTATCCACCCCCTACCCGACGGCCACCCCGGCTCGCCTTCGACCGGACGGCAGGGAGGGCGGCTCCGGAGTGACCGGCCCATTGATGAGCGACCTCGGCAACCTCTGTCAAGAACAACCGCCCGTCAGGTGAGGTGACCTGATGCAGCAGGCGTGGCGCTAATATCGCTACTCTGCCGCTGTGACCGGCGCCGGAGCGTCCCTGTCGACCGTTGCGGTGCCGAAGGCGCCCGTGCCGCCCGCGAGTGCGCCGGCCGCTGCGACCACGATGGCCGCAATACAAACTGGTTGTTTCATCCGCGTCCCCTTGCTCTCTTGCGTCAACCATCGCCTTGTCGTGGCCGGCGCCTTCCGGGAGTGACCTAGTTGGCCGCTCGAATGGAACTGTCCGGGCACGCCGTGGATCTCACTCGTTGCGCAAGAGGGGTTCGATCTCCTGCGTGAACTCAACCGTTCAGCGGTACGCGCCGCGCCAGGCGGTGGCAGTGTCGGCGTCGTAGTAGCGAGTAAAGCCGCTGCATGCCTCGGCGACCAGGCCGCGGTCGGCGTCCGTCAGGGAGCGTAGTTGGCCGCTGACGAGTAGTCGGGTGCCGGTGCGGTAGGCGGGCGGCGTCGACTCGAAGGCATCGACCTCCGGCGGAATCATGTCGACGGTCACGGTGTCGGTGTCGCCACCCGCGAACCACTGATTCACCGTGAAGGACACCGCCACGTAGGCGCCGTCATCGGAGTCCTCGTCTCGAGCAGGACCGATCTTTGTCACAGTCCCGTCGAAGGCGAAGGACGACGTCTGCCGGAGGGTCTCCAGCGAGTACGAGGTGGTGCAGCGCAGGAGCGCGGGCGCAGGTAGGGCGCCCGACGGAGAAGGGGCCACGGGTGCATCCGGGGTGCGTGATGACGGTGACGGCACCACCCGGACGGGGCTGTCAGTGGGACCACGCGGATCGTCGAACACTCCGGCGACCCCGAGTGCCAGGGCGACCGAGGCGGCGACCAGGACCGCGCCGCCGACGGCGAGCCGGACTCGCTGTACACGAGGCAGATGAGGAGCGCTTCGACCATTCTGGGCTCGGGCGAGCACGACGGAGGGATCGGGTAGGCGGGGTGCGCGTGCGGCCTCCTCGCTGAACATCTCCTTGAGCTCGTCTTCGAGGTATCGGGTCATGACAACTCTTCTGATCTTGATGGTCCTGTTGACTAGACAGGCAACGCAATTGGTCGAGAGCGCGCGATGCCAGCGATCGCACCGAGCCGGGTCTGATGCCCATCGCCTTCGCGATCGAGGCGTCGTCGAGGTCGCAGTAGTAGCGGAGGACCAGCACGGCGCGAGACCGCGGAGAAAGCGCGTCCACCATTGCGCGGAGACTTTCTCGGTCGGCGTGGGCTACGGCGTGGTCGGGAGCGCGGCTCCGGATCAGGGACTGGTTCATCCGGTCCGGTGACAACGGCTGCTCGGCCGAGGAGCGACGTCGATGCCAGTCGATGTTCCGGTTGACCAGCATCTTGCGCATGTAGGCGTGCGGGTCCCGCGCCGATGACACCTTCCGCCAGCGGGCATAGGCCTCAGTCAAGACCGTCTGGGTCAGATCCTCGGCCCGGTGACGGTCGCTCGTGAGGACGTAGGCCAGCCGCAGAAGGTCCTGACCACGGCTAGCCACGTACTCCTCGAAGTCCACGTCTGCTTCCACCCCGCTAAGCCGGAAGAATCACTCTCCACTGCTTAGACGCATCCAAGCTGCGGATGCGCTGCAGACTCTGAAACCAAGTCACGCCCGGCTGGCCCTCCACGGCCCTTGCTAGACGGCGCTCTCGAGCATTGGCGTGCGAAGGCCAGGCCCAGTTGACACCTGATGCTCACGCGAGGATTAAAACCCTGTCCACTAACGGTCCACATTGGGTCCGCCCGAGTCGGTAGTGAACGGGTATCCTGAGACGGGAAGCGAGGGCGAATCCCTCACCACATCGAGTGAATCGGTAACTTCCGGCCCGAGACCGTAGTCGTCGCAATGCCCCTGATTGCGTCCAGAGGTCGCAGGTTCAAAT
>SXGU01038827.1_pt1 | contig 28533 bp, 20 predicted proteins | sample 3174531 | NCBI WGS metagenome assembly SXGU01 (sample SAMN11356863, study PRJNA531348) | freshwater metagenome | isolation source: freshwater sample F1-140 | place: China: Fuxian Lake, Yuxi | collected 2017-12-25 | reverse complement strand
GGTCGATGGCCTGCGCCTCCACCGCCGGGTTCCACCACGGATCGTTGAGGATCACGTAGCTGGCGGCGGTGAGATTCAGGCCGAAGCCGGCGGCCTTCAGCGAGAGCAGAAAAACGGTTTTCGCGCGGTCGCGCTGGAATTCATCGACGAGCTCGGCGCGGTTTTCCGTCTGGCCCGTCAGCATCAGGTAGCCGATGCCGGCGGTGGCGAGGCGCACGCGGATGATCTCGAGCATCCCGACGAACTGGCTGAAGACGAGCACCTGGTGGCCCTCGTCGCGCAGCTCCTCGAGACGTTCGAGCAGCGCTTCGAGTTTTGCGCTCGGCAGGTCGCGGTGCGCGGGATCGATCAGCGCGGGGTGGCAGCAGATCTGGCGCAGGCGGAGCAGGCTCGCGAGGATGTTGAAACGCACGGAGTCGAGGGCGCGATCCGTGGCGACCCCGAGCAGCTGGGCGCGGGCGCGCTTGAGCTCGGCGTCGTAGAGCTTCCTTTGCCCGCCTTCGAGCTCGACCACGATTTCATCCTCGGTGCGCGGCGGGAGATCGGGGGCGGCCTGGGCCTTGGTGCGGCGTAACAGGAAATGTCGCACGCGGCGGTGCAGGCGGGCGTGGGCGGCGGGATCTTCCTCGGGATATTGCCGGCGGAACGCGGCCTGCGTGCCGAGCAGGCCCGGCTGCGCAAAGGCGAAAATGCTCCAGAGATCGGTGAGGCGGTTCTCGATCGGCGTGCCGGTGAGCACGAGGCGGTGGCGGCCGGGCAGCGCGCGGGCGACCGCGGCGACCTGGCTGGTCGGGTTCTTGATGAACTGACCCTCGTCGAGGATGATCACGTCCCAGGCGTGCTGCTGGAACCACCCGGCGTGCAGGCGGAGCTGGGTGTAGTTGACCACGAAGAGCTGAATCTCCTTCGGCGGCTTTGGCTCGATGGTCAGCGCGGGAGTGAAGGCGGCGGCGGTCAACGTCGGGGTGAAACGCGCGGTCTCGGTCAGCCAGCCGTGCGTGACACTCTTCGGGCAGACGACCAGCGCGCGGAAGGGCGCCGGCTCACCGGCCGCGCGCGCCGCCACCAGGTGGAGGAGCCAGGTGAGCGCCTGCACGGTCTTGCCCAGACCCATGTCGTCCGCGAGCACGCCACCAAAGCCCTGGGCGGCGAGGTGCGCGAGAAAGTGGTATCCCTCGTGTTGGTACGGACGCAACGTGGCGGTGAGCCCGGGCGGCAACGCCGGGGCGGGTTGGGCCGCCAGCACCGCCGCGCGTTCGCGCAGGCCGGCGGCGAGGCGGGCGTCGCGCGACTCGAGGCTGGCGGCCTCGGCGGCCAGTTGGAGCGCGTGCATCCGGTGCGTGGCGGGCTTGCCGGTGGCAAAGACATCCTCCGCCGCGAGGCCGAGCCGGTCGAGGGCCGCGGTGGCGGGCTGGCCGGCGTCGTCCGCGGCGAGTTCGAGGCGGCGCCAGCCAAGGCCGGGCAGGCTCACCCATTTGCCGCGGGCTTTCAGGAGCAGGGCGATCTCCTCCGGGGTCAGCGTGGTGTCCTCGACGCGCAAGGCCACAGTGAGATCGAACCAGTCGTGCGTCGCACCTTCCGCCGGGGCGGCCGTGAACTCCACCCGGGCCCGCAGCGGCGGGCCGAGCAGGCCGGCAATTTCGGGGGATGCCTCGAAGTCCAGGCCGGGCGGCAGCGTGGCGTGCCAGGCGATGAAATCCGTGGGAAACGTCTTGGTCGTGTAGCGCGACCATACTTCCTCCCACGCGTTCCAGCCCAGCCGGAAATCCGCAAAATGAGCGCTGACGGCCTGCGCCGCTGTCAGATCGAAATCGAGCACGGGATCGTCGGCCCCGCGGGGCGGAGGGCCGCCCCCTTTGATCCACTGCCAGCCACCGACCCCGCTCCAATGCTGGGTGCAGGGCGGATCGTCGGCGTGCGCGAGGAGTTGTACCTGGAAATGGGCGGTGTCGAATTCGCGCTGGGGCACCGTCATCCAGCAGCGCAACACCGGGCGGAGCACGACCCGGCGCACCTTCAGCTCGAGCGTCTGCGGGAGCCGCAGCCCGGTGGCGCGCAGCTTGGACATAATCGCGGGGTCATTCAGCGCGGCCGTGGGCAGCTGGCGGGAGGGCAGCGGCGGCGGACCGCGCCAGACGCGGCCGTCAAACAGGTAGAGTGGCTCCGGACGAATCGCGATGGGCTTGGCGGCGGTCGCATCGCGGCCGTCGGGTGTCACCAGGCGCAGGTCGAGCCGCCCGGGGCCGCGCGCGGAGACCATGGCTTCGGTGACGAGCGGTTCGGGTTCGACGACGAGCGGCCGGCCGTCGGGCAGGACAATCGCCGGCCGCGCGGCGGTGGTGCGCAGCAGGACGGCCGCCACGGCCTCCGGCAAATCGTATTTGGGAGAGTAATACGTGCCGAAGCGCAACTCGGCCGCGAGGGCCGTGCCTAGGGCGGCCTCCGCCAGCGGGAGATGTTCGTAATCGGCCGGCCGCGTGTTGCCGAACTCGCGGAATAATTTTTGCGTCGGCTCCTTCCACGGCTTGTCGGGGGCGGAGCGCACCTCGATTTGCAGCCCGCCGGTTTCGGCGATGCGCAGGCGGAGGCCCACCAGGCCCGCGACGGGACTGGGCGGCGTGGCGGCCCGCAACTCGTCGCCGGCCCCCAGCGAGCGGCGCCAGACGTTGAGTTCCTGCTGCACCTGCCGGTTGCCGATGGCGGCCTGCACCGCCCGCGTGTCGGTCATCGGCCGGAACACTTCGGGAATGGGGCGGCCGTGGGTCTCGTAGTCGTAGGCGATATATTGCCAGAGCTCCCAAGGATCCCTGGGTGGGTTGAGGCGATCCCACCAACCGGCAAACGAGGGCTGGTGGAGCCCGGCGCCCGGCGGCGGGGTGTGCTCGAACCCGTGCCGGACCAACACGCCCGGGTAGAGCGTGCCGAAGGCGTTCGACAGATCCAAAAACACCGTCGCGAGCTGCCCGAGTTGATCGCCCTCGGCCGCGGTGAGCGGGCGGCCGAGTTTTTCCGCGATGACCGGCGACCACTGTTCGCGGAAGGATTTATGCCGCGCCACCGGTTTGCGCGTCGGGGGTTCGGGCAGCGCAGCGCCGGCGGTTGCGCTCTCGTCCGCTCCGGCGAGCCAGGCCAGGCCCGCCGCCTGGACGTGCTTGCAGGTAACCGCCACCGGGCAGGAGCACTGCCCCGTCCATTTTCCCCGCGTGTAGAACAGCGCCACTTCGTACATCGCCTGCCCGCGCACCAGCGCCTCGACGAAGTGGTCGGCGTCGGCCCAGATGTCGGCGACTTTGCCGTCCTTCCAGTATTTGCGCCCGCGGTCCTGCGTGTGCTCGTCAAACGTGGCGAGCCAGGTGCGCAGCGCCGCGAGCGCCTCGGGCGTCTTGACGCTGCGGATCAGGGGGAGGCGGGACTTCGCCATGGGAAATGCGCGGACCAACGGGCACCGGCGGGCCGAATCAGGCGGCCCCGCGGGTGCGCGTGGCGATGCACGGCTCAGTAAACCTTTTCGTCCAGCAGCGCGAAGAGCTCGGCCTCATGGATGCGCCTTTGCGTCATGGAGTCGCGGTCGCGCAGCGTGAAGCTGCCGTCCTTTTCGATCGTCTCGAAGTCGATGGTCACGCACCACGGCGTGCCGATTTCATCCTGCCGGCGGTAGCGCCGGCCGATCGCGCCGGCCTCGTCGTAGAAGACGGCGTACTTGCGCTTTAACTTCGCGTGCAGCTCCTGGGCGCGCCCGACCAGCGCCTCCTTGTTCTTCAGGAGCGGCAGCACGGCGACCTTCACCGGCGCGAGGCGCGGCGACAGGCGGAGCACGGTGCGTTTCTCGACGTTGCCCTTGTCATCCGTCACGTCCTCCTCCGCGTAGCCGGCACAAAGGACGGCGAGGAAGATGCGGTCGACGCCGACGGCCGGCTCGATCACATGCGGCACAAATTTCTTCTTCGCCGCCTCGTCGAAATACTCCATCGGCTTGCCGCTGGCGGTCGCGTGTTGCTTGAGATCGTAGTCGCCGCGCGCGGCGATGCCCCAGAGTTCCTGCACGCCGAACGGGTACTGGAACATGATGTCGACCGTGCCCTTGGAGTAGAACGCGAGCTTCTCCTTCGGGTGCGCGTAGAGCGAGAGGTGCGAATCCGGCAGGCCGATCGAGAGCAGCCACTGGCGGCACCATTCGATCCACTCCTGGTGGCAGGTCGCCCAGTCGGCGTCCTCGGAAATGAAATACTCCATCTCCATCTGCTCGAATTCGCGCGAGCGGAAGATGAAATTGCGCGGCGTGATCTCGTTGCGAAACGACTTGCCGATTTGGGCGATGCCAAAGGGCAGCTTCACGCGGCCGGTGTCGACGACGTTCTTGAAGTCGACGAACATGCCCTGCGCCGTCTCGGGGCGGAGGTAGGCGACCGACGACGCGTCGGTCATGGCGCCGACATTCGTCTGGAACATCATGTTGAAGGAGCGCGCCGGCGTGAGATCGCCGGGGTTGCCGGTGGCGGGGGAGGGGATGAGCGGGACCTCTTCAGCCGTGGCCTCGGTGAGGTCCCGCGCTTTCGCGACCACGAGAATTCCCCGGGCGCCCACCTTCCTTTTCAGCAGTTCGGCCTTTTCGCGCAGCGCGGCAACGGTGCGCTCGTTTTCGAGCGCGGAGACATAACCGATGCCGTCGCCGGAGACGGTTTCCGCCTGCGCCGCCGCCTCCTCCTCCCGGCGGAAGGCCGCGACGATCTCGAGCACTCGGGCGCTGGGCTCAACCACCCGCTTCCGCCCATCGCGCGGCTTCAGGTGTTCGAAGTACTCCGTCCTGGTGGCCTCGTCCGCCTGGGTGAACTCGATGGGCTCGGGGTGGACTCCCACCTTGGCGAAAAACAGCTGATCCGCGCGATAGCGCTGATTGGAGACCTTGCAGTCGACCAGGGGATCGGTGAAGCCGGCGACGTGGCCCGAGGCCTCCCAGACTTTGGGGTGCATGATGATCGACGTCTCGACGCCGACGATGTCGTCGCGGCGGCGCACCATGTCGTCCCACCAGCAGTCGCGGATGTTCTTTTTCAGCTCGGCGCCGAGCGGGCCGTAGTCGAAGAAGCCGTTGAAGCCGCCGTAGATTTCGGACGACTGGAAGACGAAGCCGCGGCGCTTGGCGAGCGCCACAATGGCGTCCATGGAGACGGTGGGAACGGAGGATTCAGCGGACATAAGGGTGAGAGTTAGCCGGGCGCACCGGCCGTGGTCAAGGGCGGCGGTGGCGGTCTAAAATCACCGGGGTGGCGTAAGACCTTCGGCGGCAAAATGCCCGTCGTCCGCGATTGCTTCGCGGATGTGCTCGCGGTGCATCACCTCAAACGAAAGGCGGTCGGTCAGGCTCAGCCGTCGCGCGCGCGCCTGGCGGCAACGGAAACGTCGCCTCGGCGACGAACGAACCGGTGGCGGTGACGGTTGCCGGTCATTTTGAAAGTTGCAGATTCGCGCGGATGGAACCTGTTTTGTTGCGTCCAGTCCCACGCCGCTCCACCGGCTCCCGTTCAGCTCCCTTCCTTTCGCAGCCATGAAATCATCCCTCCTCTCCCGCGCGGCCCTGCCGTTGCTCGCCTTTTTCATCGCTTTCGCCGGCACCTCCGGGCTCACGCTCTGGGCCGCCGAATCGAAAGCGGGTCGCAAGGCCGATCGCAAGGCGCCGGCGGCGAAAACACCGCCCGCCGTGGAGCGGACGGACGAAAAACGCGCCCCGCTTTCGCTCAAGACCGACTCGAAGCCAATCGACCGCGAAGCGCCCGACCGGATCAGCTATGCCTCCGTGGTGAAACGCACCGCCGCGAGCGTGGTCTACGTGTATTCCAGCAAGACCGTGCGTGGCCAGGATCTTGCGCCGTTCCTCAACGATCCGCGGTTGCGCCGTTTCTTCGATCAGCTCGTTCCGCGCGATGACGCCGACGAACTCACCGGGCCCGGCAGCGGCGGGCGCAGCGCGCCGAAGGGCAACAACCGCAAGGGCGGCGGCAACCCCGCGCCGCGCAGTCGCTCGCCAGACCGCACGCAGCAGGGCCTCGGTTCCGGTGTCGTCATCACCAGCGATGGTTACATCCTCACCAACAATCATGTCGTCGAGGACGCCGACGACGTGAAGGTGTCCGTGGGCGACTCGAACAAGCGCTATGAGGCCAAGGTCGTCGGCCGCGATCCGCTCAGCGATCTCGCCGTGCTCAAGATCGAGGCGACGAACCTTGCCCCCGCGACGTTTGGGGACAGCGCCCAGCTGCAGGTCGGCGATGTCGTCCTGGCAATCGGCAATCCGTTCGGGGTCGGCCAATCGGTGAGCCGCGGGATTGTGAGTGCGCTCAGCCGCGGTGTGGGCATCGGTCTGGATGAAGTCCTCAAAGGGCCCGATGCGGCGATCAATCCCGGCAACTCGGGCGGCGCCCTCCTCGACACCGACGGCCGCGTGGTCGGCATCAACAGCGCGATCCTCAGCGGCACCGGTGGTTTTGCCGGGGTGGGTTTTGCGATTCCGATCAACCTGGTTCGATTCGTGGCCGAACAAATCATCAACACGGGACGCGTGGAACGCGGCTTCCTCGGCGTGCGCACCCAGGAACTCACCGAGGATCTCACCGCCCAGTTTGGCACGGAGCGCGGCGCGCTGATCACCGAGGTCACGGAGGACAGCCCGGCGGAAAAGGCCGGGATCAAGTCCGGCGACATCATCACGAGCGTCAATGCCGTCGAGATCCGTGATTCGCGCCATCTCCCCCTCGTCGTGAGCCAGGTCGCGCCGGGCGGCGAGGTGACGATCGAATTGTTGCGCGCGGGCAGCAAGACGACGGTGACGGCGAAGCTCGCCCGCCGCGATGAAGACAAGATCGCGGGCAACGACCGCCCCGCCCCCGAGAAGGAGGAAGGCGTGCTCAACGGCGTGGGCGTGGGCGACATCACGCCGGAAATGCGCACGCAGCTGCAGATTCCCGCCCGCATCAAGGGCGCGATCATCACGAATGTGGAGCCCGACAGCCCGTCGGCCAAACAGGGCCTGAAGGAAGGCGACATCATCATGGAACTCGACCGCCGCCCCTGCACCAATTCGGCGGAAGCCGTGCAGCTCAGCGAGGAAATCAAGGGCCCCAAGGTGCTCGTGCTTCTTTGGCGCGGCGGGCGCACGCAATATCGCACAATTGACGAATCGAAGTAGGCGGCGCCGACCCGAGGCGACCGAATCCCGTCGATCGAGCCGCGGTCGACGTTGTAATTTGCGGTGACCCCGAAATTCCGGAGTGCGCGGCGTTGACCGCGGCGCAGTGGCGGGTTTTTGTCGGCCGGCATGTCTCTCTCCCTCGTTGTCCTCGCCGCCGGCATGGGTTCGCGCTATGGTGGTCTGAAGCAAATTGATCCGGTTGGCCCGTCGGGCGAGACGGTGCTCGACTATGCGGTGTTCGATGCGCTGCGCGCCGGGTTTGCGCGGGTGGTGTTTGTCATCCGGCGCGATTTCGAGGCGCTGTTCCGCGAGAAAATCGGGGCGCGTTACAGCGGTCGAATCGCGGTGGACTATGTTTTCCAGTCGCTCGAGGCGCTGCCGGCGGGCGGCGTGGTGCCCGCGGGTCGCGAGAAACCGTGGGGCACCGGGCATGCCGTCTGGTGTGCGCGGGCGGCGCTCCCGGGCAGTTTCGCCGTGATTAACGCGGATGATTTCTACGGTGCGGATTCGTTCACGCAGCTGGCGGAGTTTCTCCGGGCCACCCGCGGCCCGGCCCATGCCATGGTCGGATTTCGTCTCGCCAGCACCCTCTCCGAACACGGGGCGGTGTCCCGCGGGGTAACCAGCACCGCGGTCGACGGCGCGCTGCGCTCGATCGTCGAGACGCACGGCATCACCGCCGGGGAGGTCGGCCCGGCCGGAAAATATTCCGGAAACGAATTTGTCTCGATGAACTGCTGGGGCTTCACCCCGGCGCTGTTCGCGGGGCTCGACGGGAAGTTTCGCGAATTTTTGGCCGGCTTGGTCGCGCGGGATGAGGGCACCCCGCCCACCCCCGATCCGATGAAGGCGGAATTTTATCTGCCGGTGGCAGTCTCGGAGATGATCACCCGGGGCGAGGCGACCGTGCGGGTGCTGCCGACCGAGAGCGCGTGGTTCGGCATCACCTATCGCGACGACAAACCGCGGGTGCAGGCCGCGCTGGCCGCGCTCGTGCGCGCCGGGCGTTATCCGGCGCAGCTCTGGGCCTGATTGACGTCGGAGCGAAAACGCCGGCCGCGCGTGCTCAGTTCAGATCCTTGTCCTTCCAATATTTTGTTCCCTGCAGGGTGGCTTGGAGGGCGATGCCATTCTTCGTGATTTGGTAGACGTCGACGCCGGGGATGACGCTGCCGGCGCCGGAGACGGCCGCCCCCTTGTCGTCCGACTTGGCGGCCGCGTCGGCCTGGCCGCTGAAGTCCCAGCCCTTTTCGAGGAAGGCAGCGAGTTTGTCCTTGTCGCTGAAAATAAAGATCGCGCGGAAATCCTTGACGCCGAGTCCAAGGCCGATGCCGGCGGAGCCCATCTTCATGAAGGTCTCGGTGTCGCGCAGGAAACCGCTCGTGACGACGATCCCGCTGCCACCCGCGACACTCGCGAAGATCAGATTCACCCCGACGTTGGAAAACACCGCGTATCCGGCGGCCTTCTTGATCTTTGTCTTGGCCTCAGGGTGAGCTTGGTAGAGTTCGGCGAGAACCTTGTCGCGCATCTTGCGCACCTCGGCACGTTTTTCGTCGGCGCTGGCCCCGGCGGCGAGGAGCGGCGCGCTGGCGAGCAGGGAGCCAATGAGGAGAATGCTCAGGGCATGGAGTGGCGGGCTGGATTTCATGGGCGGGGGGCGTTGGAGGGAGCGAGTGCGATCAAAATCTGGTGTAATCCGGCCATAATCGCAAGGCTGACGCCAGCCGACCGCACCGGTTGGCCGTGACTCTCCCGGAGGGCAGATGCAGACGGCAGATGCCTCGCTTGACGCTTCGTGGGAGTGGGGCATCGTCTTTCCGCCGCGCCATGCACTTCCGGACCTCGCCGATCAGTTTTTTTGCCCTCGCTGCCTTTGTGGCGGTGGCTTGCGGCCCGCTCCCGTGCCTGATGGCGCAGGTGGCCACCCGGTCTCCCTTCATGCCCGTGGCCGGGCCTGGCTCCGCGGCGGCACCGACCGCGGGAGCAACGCTGGAGTTTCGCGGCTACCTGCAGACGAGCGACGGGGTTCAGTACCGTCTCTATGATCCGGCCAAGAAAGCCGGCTCCTGGGTGAAATTGAACGAGCGCAGCGCGGAATTCGACGTGCTCGCGAAACAGCACGACGAGGGCCAGCGAACACTCACCATCGAGCATCAGGGCCGCACCCTGACGCTCGCGATGCGCGAGTCGAAAGTGGTCTCCGGGGGCAGCGCCGCGCAGATGGCTCCCCCGCCGCCAATCATGCCCGCTGCGCCTCCCAATGTGACGCCCGCGGTGACACAGTCCGTTGTCTTGAATCCCACTCCGGCCGACGAACAACGTCGGCTGGAGGCGGTCGCATCGGAAGTTGCCCGGCGCCGCGCGATGCGGGAGCAGGCGACGCAGCAGATCAGTCAGGGAGCGCCACCCCAGAATCTGCCACCCCAGAATGCGCCCGGGAATCCCGGTGGCGGCCGCCCGCCGGGGCAGCCGACGCGCCAGGCGCGATAGCCCGCGGATTCTGCTTGGTCGCGACCCGTGGCCGGCCGCCCAGCTTGGCGAGGCTGCGCGTACACCGCCGGCCGGTTGGTTTGGAAGACTCTTGGCGGGGTCGGACCCGCAAACCGGCGTCAGGTCGCGGCGGAAGAAAGCGTTGTTTCCAAGTCCGACAGCCTGCTAGCGTCCCGTTCTTCATGCCCGACGCGCCTTCACCGACGACCTCCGCCCCGTCGTCGAATTGGGCGCTGGTTCGCCGGCTCTTCGCCCTCGCCTGGCGCTATCGGCTGCATTGCCTGCAGGTGCTTGGCATCCAGCTGGTGCTGCTCACCATGGGTATCGGCGGACTCAGCCTCACCGGGGTGGGGATCGACTACATCAAGCACAAGATCGACGGCACGCCGCCTGGTCCGGGCAAGTTTCAGCTGCTGTTGCCCGCCGACTGGCCTTCCTGGCAGGTGTTGGGCCTGCTGGCCGGCCTCATCCTGATTCTCGCCGCTGGCCGGGCATTTCTCAATTTCACCTACGCGGTTTCCGTCAACCGTCTCGTCCAGCAGCGGCTGGTCGTCGATTTGCGGGGTGAGGTGTACGACAAGTTGCAGCGGCTCAGCTTCAGGTTTTTCGACGCCAACACCACCAGTTCCATCATCACGCGGGTCACGAGCGACGTGCAGGGCGTCCGGATGTTTGTCGATCAGGTGATGATCCAGAGCGTGATCATGCTGATTTCGCTCACGGTCTATGTGATCTATATGATGAGTCTGAGCCCGTCGCTCACGCTGGCCTGCCTGGCGACCACTCCGCTGCTCTGGGTGCTTTCGGTCTGGCACGCGCGACGCACCCAGCCGGAATACGTGCAGAACCGCACCTTGGTCGAAAAGATGCTGCAGACCTTTGTGGAGAGCATCCAGGGCATCGCCGTCACGAAGGCCTTCGGTCGCGAAGCCGAGGATCGGGCGCGCTTCGACGCCGCGAACCACGCCGTGCTGAAGCAGCAGCACGTCATCTTCTGGCGCGTGAGCCTCTTCGCACCAGCGATCGGGTTTCTCACGCGGATCAACATGATGGTGCTGCTCGGGTACGGCGGCTGGCTCGTCATCCAGGGGCGGCTGCCGCTGGGCACCGGGCTGGTCGTCTTCGTCGGCCTGCTCGAACAGTTCTCCGGTCAGGTCAACAATGTCGCCACCATCATCAACTCCGTGCAACAGTCGTTGATCGGCGCGCGGCGGGTTTTCGAGATCCTCGATGCGCCGGTCGAGGTGAAAAACGCCCCCGGGGCGCTGCGGCGGCCGCGGCTGGGTGGCGACGTGCGCTTCGAAAACGTCTCCTTCGCGTACGACGGGGCGCAGGCGGTCGTGCGCGACGTCGATCTCCACGTGCCGCCGGGCAGCTGCGTGGCCATCCTCGGCGCCACCGGCGCCGGCAAGAGCGTGTTGATGAGCCTCGTGCCGCGCTTTTTCGATCCCACGGCGGGCCGGGTCCTGCTCGACGGCGTCGATGCGCGCCAGCTCGATCTCGACGACCTGCGGCGCAATATCGGGCTGGTTTTCCAGGAAAGTTTTTTGTTTTCCAACACCGTGGCGGCCAACATTGCCTTCGGGCACCCCGAGGCCACGGCCGCGCAGATCGAGCGGGCCGCGCGGATCGCGGCCGCGCACGATTTCATCATGGAGCTGCCGCACGGCTACGCGACCGTGCTCGGCGAGAGCGGCAATACCCTGTCGGGCGGCCAGCGGCAGCGCCTGGCCAGCGCCCGCGCCGTGCTGCTCGAACCCGCCATTCTGCTGCTCGATGATCCCACCGCGGCGATCGACAGCGAAACCGAGCAGGAAATCTTCGAGGCCCTCGATCGCGCGATTGCCGGCCGCACCACCTTCATCGTCGCCCACCGGCTGAGCACCCTCCGCCGCGCCGACACCATCATCGTGATGGAAAACGGCCGCATCGTGCAGCGCGGCGCCCACGCGCAGCTCATGCGCGAGCCGGGGCCGTACCTTCACGTGGCCAGCCTGCAGCTCGTGGACAGCCGCGGATTGCAGGAGCCGGGGCCCGGCGGGGTTGCCACATGAAGCCCGCCCCCACCGGCCTCGCGGAGATCCGCGATCTCGGCCTCGTGCGCCGGGTGCGCGAAGACGACGAGGACGAGATCATCCAGCAGCCGCTCGAGTGGTCGCTCATCCGCCGCCTGTTCACCTATGCCGCGCCCGTCCGGGGGAAGCTCACGGCGCTCAGCGTGCTGACCGTGATCCGCGCCGCGCAGCTGCCGGCGTTGGTGTGGATCACTTCGCTCATCATCACCGGGCCCATCGCGCGCGGCGAGGTCTCCGCGCTGGCGATCGGCCTCGCCGGCTACGCCCTGCTCGCCGTCTCGACGGACGGCCTGTTTCACTTTCGCCAGCGCTACGCGCTGGAAATCGGCGAGACGGTGGTCAACGGCCTGCGGGCGGACGTCTTTGCGCAGACGCAGCGGCAGCCGATGAGCTTTTTTCACCGCGTGAAGCTCGGCCGGATCATCGGCCGCGTGACGAGCGATGTGGAGGCGCTCCGCGTTGGCATCCAGGACGTGCTCTTCGTCAGCGCGATCCAGGGAGGCCAGATGCTGTTCGCCGCCATCGTGATGGCGTGGTCCGACTGGGGGCTGTTCCTGATCGTCCTCGGGCTCGCGCCGGTGCTGTGGATCATCAACCGGCATTTTCGCGTGCGCCTCAGCCACTACTCGCGCGCCGCGAGCGACAGCTTCAGCCGGGTGACGGCCACGCTGGCGGAATCGGTCAATGGCATCCGGGTCACGCAGGGTTTCGTGCGACAGGAGACCAACGCCGGGCTCTTCCGGCATTTGCTCGCCGACCATTCGCGCTACAGCATCGCGCTGGCGCGCACCTCGGCGATCCTCACCCCGCTGCTCGAATTGAACAGCCAGTTTTTCGTCGCGATTTTGCTGATGTTTGGCGGCTGGCGCGTGTTCCATGGCGACATGGGGATTGGCGATCTGATCACCTTCTTCCTGCTCGCGAACCAGTTTTTCGCCCCCATCGCGGTCATCGGGAACCAGTACAACCAGGCGCTTGTGGCCATGGCCGGCGCCGAGCGCGTCTTCCGGCTGATCGACACCAAGCCGGATTGGGAGGACGCGGCGGACGCGCAGGACCTGCCGGATCCGCGACGGGCCCGGCCGGGGGAGAACGGAGCAGGGAGAACGGAGCAAGCAGGAGGAGGAAACCCGACGGCGGTCCGTCCGGCTCCCATCGCCCGGCTCCCTGCTCCCGGCGCGGCAGCGCCTTCCGGCGTGCGGGTGGAATTCCGCGCCGTGTCCTTCGGCTACGATCCGGCGCGGCCGGTGTTGCACGACCTCACGTTCACCGCCGAACCAGGCCAGACCATCGCGCTCGTCGGTCACACGGGCAGCGGCAAGAGTTCGTTGGTCAATCTCGTGGCGAAATTCCAGCTGCCGGTCGCGGGCGGATTGTTCGTCGACGGCCGCGAGATCCGCACGATCACGAGCCGGTCGCTGCACTGGCAGACGGGCATGGTGTCGCAGCAGAATTTTCTCTTCAGCGGCTCCGTGCTGGACAACCTCCGCCTCGCGAAACCCGGGGCGACCCGCGACGAGGTGCGCGCCGCCGCGGCGCAGCTGGACTGCCTGGATATTTTGGAAGCGCTGCCGCGCGGCCTCGACACCGAGGTGGGCGAGCGCGGGGCGGCGCTCGCGGTGGGCGAGCGGCAGCTGGTGTGTTTCACCCGGGCGCTGCTCGCGGATCCGCGGCTCGTGATCCTGGACGAGGCGACGAGCGCGATCGACGCGCTCACCGAGGCGCGGTTGCAGCGGGCGCTGGTATTGCTCTTGCGGGGACGCACCAGTTTCGTCGTGGCCCACCGGCTGAGCACGATTCGGCATGCCGATGTGGTCCTCGTGCTCGAGCAGGGGCGGTTGCTCGAGCGCGGCACGCACCCGGAGTTGGTCGCGCGGGGCGGACATTATGCCGCCCTTTACCGGCAATTTGTGCAGGTCGACGACCCGGCCCCGGACCGCGCCGGTGAAAGGGGCCGGGCGGAGCCGGCGGTTCCCCCGCAGAAAGTTGAAGATTTTCCTATGCAAAGCCCCGGTTTTCACTCTACAAGTGCGATTGTCCCAGAGGGAAATCATCAAAAATAATATCATCACCATGGCTAAAAAAGCTGCTCGTAAACCCAACGCTGCGTTCATGAAACCGGTCACTCCCAACGAAAAGCTCGCTGCTGTCGTTGGCGCGGCCCCGCTTCCCCGGACGGAGCTCACCAAGAAGATCTGGGTGTACATCAAGAAGAACGGTCTGCAGGACAAGAAGGTCCGGACCCAGATCAATGCCGATGACAAGCTGAAGGCCGTCTTCGGTGGCAAGATGAAGGTTTCGATGTTCGAGATGACCAAGCTGGTCTCGAACAACCTCGTCAAGTAAGGTTCGTCGTTTTCTTTCCGCCGCCGCGAGCCTGCTCGCGGCGGCTTTTTTTTGCCCGACGGGCGGCCGGGCGCCTGACCTTCGCACCGAGCGCCGCGGTTCACGGCGAGAAAACGAGGCCGGCCGGAACACGTTCGATGTTGCGCCCCGCCCGGCGTCGCCCCTGAAATTGCCGCGCCCGTCCGGGATACCAGCTGCCGCACCATGTCGCCTCATCTTTCCAACCAGCTGAAGATCGCGGCGGCGTGGGCGGGGATTTTCCTTGGGGGGTTGGCGACGGGCTGGTGGACGTATCAATCGCAAGAAACCGAACGGCTCGAGCAACTGATCGCGCAGGCGAAACTATCCGCCGTGTCCGTTGCGGCGGCGGACTTGCAGCGCCTCGGCGGCACGCGGGACGATGTTGGCACGCCGGGCTACGTGGCGCTCAAGGCGACGCTTCGACGGCTCAAGGCGATCAATTCACGGGTAAGGTTTGTTTACATTTTCCGCGTGCAGCCCGAGGCGGGTAAGATCAGTTATCTGGGCGATTCCGCCGAGCCCGGGGCCAAGGATGAGTCGCTGCCGGGAGACAACTACCCGCAGGCCGCGGACTCCCCGGGCTTGCAGCAGATCATCCGCACCGGCCAGTCCGCCATCGAGGGTCCGCTCGCCGACGATTTTGGGGTGTGGATGACTGGTTACGCCGCGGTTGGGAGCTGGACAGCCGCTGACACCACTGCGGCGCGTCATGTCCTGGGCGTCGATATTGATGCGGCCGGCTGGCGCCGCGACCTTTGGTGGGCGGGGCTCGAGGGCGGGCTTTTCGTTTGGATCCTCCTCGGCATCCCGCTGAGCGCCTGGCTCATCACCCGGCGCCAGCGCGAACAAAACGAGGTCATCCGCAATCTCTCGGAGGCGATGGAGCAGAGCCATTCCGCGATCATGATCATCGATCGCGATTTTCGAATCGAATATGCGAACCGCGGGCTGTGCCGACAAGTCGGTTATACCCGGCGCGAGTTAATCGGGCATGGCTGGCGCGGCTTTCAAGCGGCCGAGGGCACGGACCCGGTCGTATCCGAAATCGCCGCGAGCATGGCGGCCGGGCTGGCCTGGGAAGGCGAGTGGACCGCGCGGCGGAAGGATGGCACGACGCTGCCCGTGCGAGGCGGTTTCTCGCCGGTAAAACACCGCGACGGCAGGATTGCCTGTTTCGTGGCGGTGTTTGAGGACGTGACCGCCACGAAACGGCATGAGGCCGAGTTGCAGGACGCCACCGAACACGCCCAGGCCGGAGATCGGGCGAAAGGGCAGTTCCTCGCGACCATGAGCCACGAGGTGCGGACTCCGCTCAACGGCATCGTGGGTTTTACTAATTTGCTCCTCGATACGACGCTCACCGCCGAGCAACGCGAGTACGTGCAGACGATCCGCATGAGCACGGAGGCGCTGATTCAGCTGACGGGGGACATTCTCGATTTTGCCCGGATCGAGTCGGGCAAAGTGAAACTCGATCCCACCCCGTGCGACCCGCGGGACTGCATCGAAGACTCCTTCGATCTGCTCGCCTCCAAGGCGGCGGAGAAGCGGCTGGAGCTTTTGCACCACGCCAGCCTCGACGTGCCGGCGGCCATCATCGTCGATGGCGGACGCCTCCGCCAGGTGCTCGTCAACCTGATTGGCAACGCGATCAAGTTCACCGACCACGGCGAGGTCGAGGTCACCGTCGCACTGGCGCCGGTGGCAACCGCGCCGGCGCCGGCGGCCGGGCCCGGCGCCGGGGAGCCGCCGCTGGTCTCGTTGATCTTCACCGTGCGCGATTCCGGCATCGGCATCCCGGCCGAGCACCATCAAAAGCTCTTCCGGGCGTTCACGCAGATCGACGACTCGACGACGCGGCGCTACGGAGGCTCGGGGCTCGGGCTCGCGATCAGTCGCAATCTCGTGGAACTGATGGGCGGAAAGATCAGCGTCAGCAGCGAGCCGGGCAAGGGTTCGCTCTTCACGTTTTCGCTCCGCGTTCCGATTGGCAGCCCGGCGCCACCTCCGCCGAATCTCAAGGGCGCGCGGGTCGGGCTCGTCGTTCCGCCGGGGCCGCTTCAGCGGGAGCTGGGCGGATTGTTCCGGGAGTGGCGCGGCGAGTTGATCGAAGCCGACACCGCTGAGGCCCTGCCGGCGGGGGCGTGGGACCTTGCCCTGGTGGATCTTTCCGGCGATTTGATGCGCGAGTTTGTCTCCCGGACGCAGCCGCCGCCCGGCTGGGTGTTGGAGAACGCCGTGGGCCTCGTGCCAATTTCGATTTCGAACGACTTGCGCACGGCGTTGCGCCGGCACTTTCGCCTGCTGGTCAACAAACCGGTTCACCACGCCGCCCTCTTTGCCTTGCTGGCCGGGACGCGGAAACGCGCGCCGGTGCCGGCCGCGCGCCCGAATCATCCCGGGTTGCGCGTGCTCGTGGCCGAGGACAACCTGGTCAACCAGCGGCTGATCAAGCGCGTGCTGGAGAATCTCGGCTGCCTGCCGACCCTGGTGGAAGACGGCCGCCAGGCCCTCGACGTGCTCACGGCGCGCGCCGCGGAGTTCGATCTCGTGCTGCTCGACATGCACATGCCGGAGATGGATGGCATCGAGGCCCTGCGGGCGATCCGCGCCGGTCAGGCCGGGGAACCAGTGCGGAACATCTGGATCGTCGCGCTCACGGCGGATGCGCGGGAGCAGCAGCGCGCGCAGGCCATGGAGGCCGGGCTCAACGGCTATCTCACAAAACCGCTCATCCTGGCGGAGCTCGATGCCGCGCTGCGGCAGTTTCGGGAAGAACAAATCCGGCGCCAGGCGTAGCGGCGCCTCAGCCCGCCAGCGCCGCGCGGATCTGCTTGCAGGAGGTCTTGAGAATCTGCAGGCGGGCGAAACGCTTGTTGTCGGCGGGGATCAGGTGCCACGGGGCGTTGGGTCGATCGGAGAGGGCGAGCATGTCGCCGACGGCGATCTCATAGCCCGGCCACTGGCGGCGGTTGCGCCAGTCCTCGGCATTGATCTTGTGGCGTTTGTAAGCCGTCTCCTCGCGGTGACGGAAGCGGCGCAACTGCTCCGCGGGTGAGAGCTGTAACCAGAATTTTAGTACAATGATGCCATGCTCGGTCAGCTGCGCCTCGAAGTCGTTCAATTCGGCGTAACCCCGGCGCCACTCCGCCTCGTGGCAGAAGCCCTCCAGCCGCTCGACGAGCACGCGGCCGTACCAGGAACGATCGTAAATCGTCACGCGCCCGGCGCGCGGCACATGCCGCCAGAAGCGCCAGAGGTAGTGGTGGGATTTTTCCTCGTCGGTCGGCTTCGCGATGGGGATCACGCGGTAATCCCGCGCGTCGATCGCGCTCGTCAGCCGGCGGATGGCACCGCCCTTGCCGTCGGCATCCCAGCCCTCGAACACCCACAGGATCGAGCGGCCCTGCTGCGCCGCCGTGCGCACCGCGAGATTGAGCCGGCCGAGCCACTTGTCGCGTTTGGCCGCGTAGGCGGTTTCCGAGAGTTTTTGATCGAGGGGCAAAGCCTGGAGACGATGCAGGCCGGCGGGCCGCAGCGGGACCGCGGCGCGGGGCTTTTTCGGCGCCACCTCCCGGGCCCGGGCCCGCCGATGGGCCTGAAAGCGCGCGAGCAGGAGATCCGCCACCGCCAGATTGCGGGCGCGGGGATCGGCGGCCGGGATCATCGACCACGGCGCGCCGGTCTGATGGGTCGCCGCGCGCATCCGCTTCGCCAGGCGGTCAAGGCGATCATAATCGCGGTGGGCCTTCCAGCTCGCGGGCGTCACGCGCCAGGCGGTGTCGGGATCATCCTCGAGTTCGCGGAGCCGGGCCCCTTGCGCCTCCTTGGACAAACTCAGCCACACTTTCACCAGCAACGCGCCGTTGGCCACCAGGAGACCCTCGAAGTGGGCGAGGTGACGGAGCATTTTTTCGAACCGTTCGAGTTCCGGCGGACTGCGCGGGTTCTCGCCCAGCGCCTCCGTGTGCCAGCCCCCGGCGTAGATCGCCATGCGGCCGCGCGGCGGCTGGGAACGCCAGAAGCGCCACATCGGCGGCCGCTCGCGCTCCTCGTCGGTGGGATCGTGAAACGCAAACGTCTCGACGCCGCGCGGGTCCAGCCAGCCGTTGAGGATGTTGACCACGTCGCCCTTGCCCGCGGCTTCGTCGCCGGCGATCACCAGGAGCACGGGAAAGGACGCCGATTGCAGGGCGACCTGGAGCTGGATCAGCGCTTCGCGGACCTCGGGCACGCGGGCCTCGTAGGCATGTTTCGGCATGCGTGACAGTGCTCTCGCCTTCTCCATGCCGGACAGAAGTGGCGGGCGCACTCCGCGGTGTCGAGCCGCGTTCGTGCTCATCCGCCGACCGGCCGCCGGGCGGCCGGTCGGCGGTTCAGGGTTCTTTTGGCGCAGTCGGCGCGGGAGCACCGGCCGGGGCTTTCGCCCGTTGCCCGAGCGCATCGTAGGTGGCGTACTTGTACATTTCGCCGAGGGTCGGATAGTTGAAGCACGTCTCGATGAACAAGTCGGCGCCCGCGCCGGCGTGCAGCGCGACCAGGCCGAGATGCACCAACTCGCTCGCCTGCTCGCCGATCGCGTGCACCCCGAGAAGCCGCATCGTGTCGGCCGCGAAAAGCAGTTTGAGAAAACCGTGTTTGGCGCCGATGATCTGGCCGCGGGCGTTGGCGGCGTAATGCGCGATCCCGGCGACGAAGAGCGTGCCTTTTTCCCGCAGCGCTTCCTCCGTGGCACCCGCCATCGAGCACTCGGGGATCGTGTAGATGCCGTAGGGCAAAATCGCGGCGACGTGCGTCTTGTACTTCAGGTCAAACGCATGCACCATCGCCACCCGGGCCTGCTCCATCGAGGTCGCAGCCAGCGCGGGGAAACCGACCACGTCGCCAGCCGCGTAAATATGCGCCACGGCAGTCTGGTAGTGGGCGTTGACGCCGAGCAGGCCGCGTTTCGCGGCGGCGATCCCGGCGGCCGGAAGATTGAGGCTGCTGGTGTTCCCGCTGCGTCCCGCGGCGACCAAAATCGTGTCGACGTTGATGCTTGCGCCGGACGCCAGCGTGACGGCGAGGTGGGCGGGCGAAGGTTCAACCGCGGTCACGGACTCATGGAATCGCAGATCAATCCCCATTTCGATCATGCACGCGGTGAGCAACCGGGCGACGTCGGCGTCGAGGAAGGTCAGCAGTCGATCGCGACCTTCGAGCAGGGTGACCTGGAGTCCGAGCGCGGCGAACATGCACGCGTATTCGCAGCCGATCACCCCACCGCCCACGATGAGCATCTGGCGCGGGATGTCGTGCAGGTCGAGAATGGTGTCGGAGTCGTAGACGCGGGCGTCGTGAAACGGGAACACCGGCGGGCGAAACGGACGCGAGCCGGTCCCGATGAGCACGAAATCAGCGGTCAGTGTGACCGGCTCGACGCCGCGATTCTCCAGGCGCACGGTGTGCGGGTCGACGAACGAAGCCTGGCCCTTGTAGAGATCGATCTGGTGGCGCTTCAGGTTGGTGATGATGCGCTCGTGCTCGGTGCGCTGCACCTGGCGTTCCCGGTAAAAAAAATCCCGTGCGGTCACTTTGTCCTTGAGGGACATCGTCACCCCGTAAAGGCCGCGCTGGCGGAAACCCGACAGGTAGAGCGCCGTCTCGCGCAGGGCCTTCGAGGCCAGGGTGCCGGTGTTGGCCGCCGCGCCGCCGAGCACCTGCTCACGTTCGATGAGTGCGACCCGCCGGCCAAAATACGCCGCCTGGGCCGCGCCTTTCTCGCCGGCGGGCCCGGATCCAATCACAATGAGATCGTAGTGGGTGGGGGACATAGTCACGGTCGAGGGTTGGGCCGCGCCGGGGATGTGACACAGACGATGGAGGCCGACGGCGGGAAGTAAACGCCGCAGTCGCCCGGCGGTTGTCGGGCGGCGCTACGCCCCGCTTGCGCGGCTCCGTCGTTGCCCGGGAGCGCGTTTCCTTGCCCGCAGACACCCCGGTGGCCGACCTCGCACCCGTCAACTTCGCGCGAAGCGTCGGCCAGAGTGTCACGTAATACGTGACACTCGGAATTCAACTACCATTGGGTCCAAGAAAATGTGTCACGTATTACGTGACACCCTGGCCGAGCGCGTGGGGCCGGGCGTCGCGTCGAACGGGGGCGATTTTCCCGAAGCTGCGGGTAAAGGGTGAAGTCTGGCCGCGGCCCCGGGGTTTTTTGTGGCGGCGGTTCCGGGTGGCTTCAGGCTGCTCGCTCCGCATGAAACATCCGCCCTCCGCCGAGCACTTGCGCGCAGTCACGATGCTCCTGCTGGCGAACTTTTTCTGGGGGCTGAGCTTTCCGTTGATCAAGGTCCTGGTTCTGTTGCACGCGAAATTGCTGCCGGAGGCGGGCACCTGGTTTTCCGCGGTCTACACGGTGGCGCCCCGCTTTCTGCTGGCCGTGGCGATCATGCTCGCGCTGCGTCCGCGGGACAGCTGGCGCGCCAACGCGCGCGAGTGGCACCAGGGAGTAATCCTCGGTTTGTTCGCCGCCGCCGGGATGCTGCTGCAAAACGACGGGCTCCAGTTCACCGCCGCGAGCACGTCGGCGTTTCTCACGCAATTCTACGCCATTTTGATTCCCGTCTGGATCGCGCTGCGGGCCCGGCACAACCCGGGCGCCCGCGTGTGGATTTGCTGTGTGCTCGTGTTTGCCGGTGTGGCGATCCTCAGCCGCTTCAACCCACTCGACCAGTTCAGGTCGGGCTGGGGCGAACTGACACTCGGCCGCGGCGAGTGGGAGACGTTGCTCAGCTCACTCTTTTTCATGGGGCAGATCCTCACCCTCGAGCGCAAGGATTTCGCGGGCAACCGGCCGGAGAAGATCACCTTCGTGATGTTTGCGACCGAGGCGGCGATCTTCTGGGTGCTGGCGGCGGCGACGGCGCCGGACGCGAACGCCCTGCTCCTGCCGTGGACGTCGCCTGCCTGGCTCGGCTGCACCGTCCTGCTGACCGTGTTTTGCACGCTGGGCTCATTCTCGCTCATGAATGCCTGGCAGCCGAAAATCACCGCCACCGAGGCCGGCATCATCTACTGCATCGAGCCGATCTTCGGTTCTGCCATGGCTCTCTTCCTGCCGGCGATTTTCTCGGTGTGGGCCGGCATCAACTATCCAAATGAAACCGCGACCTGGACGCTGCTGGTCGGAGGCGGATTGGTGACCGTGGCGAACCTGTTGCTGCAGGTGAGGCCACCGGTGAAGGAGTGAGAGCCGCCTGTTTCCGAGAAGTCCCGTGATCCGTAGTTCCGAGGTCCCGTGGTCCGGTGCTCTGAGGCGGAGCCTCGCTATGGCTTGGGCGGAGTGGCCGCCGGCGGTGCCATGATGATCACGCGTTCGGCCGGGCCGGCACCGCCGGCGGAAGAGGGTGCCGGCTCAGATGTCGTGGTGGAAAACGTCATCACCCGGACGTTTTCGCGCACGCCACCCTCAATCGCTCCGAGGACCACGTCCGTATGGAGCGCCGGTGCGTCGGTGGTCGTCGACGATCCGGAGAAGATCATTTGCCGCGTGGCTCCGGTGGTCGCTCCCGCTGGCATGACGGGGAATACGCTTTGATTGCCCGCGCCCGCCAACATCGCGGAGGGTGAACCTGCCGGCGGGGTCGTGGCGTACGCCATTCCGTTTGTCAGCATACCGACCCACGGGGAGCGTTGCGCATAGGCGTCGGCGGCCTCGGTTCCGAGCGCCTGCTGGAGGTCGGCCTTGGCCCGGGTGCCGAGTTCCTGGATTTGCGTGCGGCGTTGCGCCGCGGGGATCGCGGCGTCGGCGTTGATGCGCTGGGACTCGGCGGCGAAGTTCTCGCGCGCCGTGGCCACGCGATCGGTGGTGCCGGCGGGGAGGCTGAGCCGCGTGACGAGTGAATCCACCGTGCGCAAATCCGCGTCGGTGGCGCGGCGCAAGGCGGCGTAGCGTTCATCGCCGAGCGCAGCGCGGATATTCTGCTGCAACTGCTGCTGGGCCTCGCTGCGGGCGCGCAGCGACTCGGGAGTCACACGCCCGTTCAGGGCCTCGGCCGGGTTCTTGTCGTCGAACGCCTTTTGCAGGGCGTAGATCTTGCGAAAATCAACCTCACTTTCGATGCCGTCGCCATAACGTGACCGGAGCATGGCGGCCGTGGGCGACGTGCGCATTTCGTAGGCGAGGCGTTCGTCCGGCGTGAGCAGTGCGGCGATGTCGCGCTCGCGCTCCGTGCGGAGCAGCCGGAGCTTTTCCTTGTCGGAGGCGAGCTGCACTCCGCTCGAGCTGAATTTGGCCATCATCTCTTCGTAGTCCTGTGTCACGCGCCGCAACGCGTCGCGCTTGGCGGGGGACAGAAATGCGAACTGACCGGAGTCTCCCGCGCCCAAGAAGCCGGCGTCGTCCCCGAACGCTGCGACGAGCGCTTCGGACATCTCCCGGCGCAGGAGCAATTGTTGCTCGCGCGCGGCGGCGCTGCCGGGGGTGTTGCGCCACCAGCGTCCGTCGGCCTGGGTCGTTTTCGCCGCGCGCGCTTGCGCGAGCAGCCGGGAAAACGTCCGGCCGAGCAGCAACTCCCGGGCAAGATCCGGGGCGACCCCGGCGGCTTCCAGGGCGGCGACATTACCAGAAGCGAGAGCGGCCCGCAGGGCGGCATCCGGGCCGGCGGGCTTGGCGCTGGTGGCCCCGGTCGCCGCGGAGATGGCCGGCCGGGATGCTCCCGTGGGCTGCGGAGAGCGCGTGGCGACGAGGGCGATGAGCGCGAGATTGGCGAGCAGCGAGGCGATGAGGAGCAGGGAGGAGGGTTTCACGCTAGTGGATGCAGACAGGATGAAGGGAACGCAGGGTCAAGCGCCGCCGGGCGTGGGATTTGTTTGGGAGACTTGAAGAAAGGCGGAGGAGGCGGACCCCCGTAACGTAGCCAGCGTCACTCGCTGGCGCATCCAAGTCAAACGGGGGAGGTAAGCGGTACCGTCGCAAAGCGCCGGCCGAATCGCCACAGTGGTGGTGTTGCCCAAGGTGCTTGCCGGTCTGCTTGAACGATTCCAGCAGCTGCACGATCGTCACCGAGCGCGGCACGAAGAGGGGCGGCGTCATCAGGTCGCGCATCTTGCCCGGCAAGCCGATCGCCGCATTGGCCCAGAGCGCCTTTACCGCCACCAGGCCAATCACCTGGTCGCGCGTGCCCTGGTAGACGGGAAACTGCGCGTGCCCGCTGGTGACGATCTTCCGCCAGTTCACCTCGTCGGCTTCGTTGGCGTTTAAGAAAACGATCTTGCTGCGGCGGGTCAAACCAAGCCAAACGGGTCAAACCAAGCCAAAGTCGCCGCTCAGGTCCAATGTCGTGCGGGCTGCGGTGTAGTTGTAGGCGTCGGTCCCAAGGGCCGGAAACGCGGCGCCCTTTTGCTCGCCCCGGTAGTTCCATTTGGCGATGAGCGTGACGGGTTTTTTGGTGAACGTGACGCCCCAGTTCATGTTCCGCGGAATGAAGCCGGCGAAGTCAGCCTGCCGGCTGCCGCTGAGCTGAAGCTTGGTGGCATTGACGAAACCGGTGAAGAACCGTCCCCACTGGCCGAGCGGGCGCAGGCTGTGACGGATACTGAACTCGGCTCCCATCACGCGCGCCTGGCCGGAATTGCGGACATCAATGGTTCCCCGGATCACGCTCGGATCGCCGAGCTGCGTCTCGTCGAGATCGCGCTCGCTGATGGTGGAATTGGAAATGATCTCGCTGAAGTCGGGCCGGCCGTAGGTGCGGGAGTTGCCGTTGAAGTTGGCGTTGGCGAGCTGGGCGCCGTCGGCGAGGACGACGGTGAGGTTGGTGGAAAAACCGCGGGACGAGACGGTGTTGATCTGGGCGTCGTCGTGATCGCCCGTGATGCCGGGCCCGATCCGCTGCTCCCGAGGCCCCGCGATTTCAGGGCGGCCGCCGGGCATTTCGTCACATTGGCATGGGCATGATCCGGCGGATCTCGACCGAGCCGCCGTTGGCGTAACCCGGGCAACCCTTCGCGATCCGGCTGGCCGCGGCCAAATTCTTCGCGGCGATCAGCATGTAGCCGCCAATGACTTCTTTGCCGCCCGCGAACGGGGCGTCGATTCCCTGGGCGCCGCGCGGGCCTCGGAGCACCCTGGCCGGGACGTCCTCGAGCGGTTCACCCGAGAGATACTGGCCCTTGGTCTGCATGCTGTTGATCCATTTCATCCATTTCTGAAACGTTTTCTGCATCTCCTCCGGGGTCGGATCAGGCATGCCGGCCGGCGTGCGGAAAAGAAACATGAAGGTGGGCGCGGGAGTTTTGGTCTTCTTGCTCATGGATTTTGGGTGAATTTTTTTTGGGGGACGAACTGGCCAAGGAGCTCGGACGAATTCCCAGCCCAGTCTCCCGCGTGGACGCCAGGGAGCGGGCGCAACCGCGCGCTACTTCTTCAGGGCGTCGGCGGACGGAGGATTTTTGCACGACTGCCAGGCGAGGAAGCGCCACTTGCCCTTTTCCTCGCGCCAGACGGCGAGGTAGTTGAGGTCGTTGATGACCTTCGCGCCGCCGGCCTTCGGCTGCATCGTGAAAATCGCCCGGCCAGTCATCAGCACGATGCCGGGAGCGATCGGCGAAAAGGTGCGATCCTTGTATTCGATGCGCTCGTAGATGTTTCCGCCGTTGGCGATGCCGTCGACTTGCGAGGCCTTGTTGTCCACCTTGCCGCTGGAGTGCGCGTAGTGGAGATCGTCGGAATAGCTGGCGGCCAGGCGCGCGCGATCGGCGGCTTTGGTGGCGGCCACGCGTTCGTCGTCGGCGGCGCGGACGGCGGCGATGAGTTTGTCGGTATCGGCGGCGCGAGCCGAGAGGGTGAGAAAGGCCACGGCGGCCAGGAGGCGAAGCAGGTTTTTCATGGGGGAGTGGCCGGCAGCAAAGGCGGCGCGCTGCTGGCACGCAAGCCGGATGGCGGGCGATCCGCTTGGCCGTGTCCATTTAGCCCCAGCCGTAAAAGCGACTTTTGCCCGTGTCGGGAAGAAACACGAATTACGTAGCTGCGAGCGCCAGCGAGTGGACGACGTTTGTTGGTTGAATCCACTCGCTGGCGCTCGCAGCTACGACGGACTTCGGAATCTTTCCTGGGAACACGGCTGCTGCCGCGCATGATAACGACGAAACCATTTGATGAATGGTAGGGCGAACCGTCCCCGGTGAGCCTTGCCTCCGGCAGGCAAGCCGGCGCTCGCAACGGCTCGGCGGGGACGCCTCGCCTTACCGTGCAACTACCTCGTTACGGGGTGCGCCGATCGTACCGCAGCAGCGTGCGGCTGATCTCCGAGGCGACGAAGATGGCCATCCCGTCGGCGGAAAAGCACACGGCTTCGGCCTGCGGGAGATTGTGCGCGGCGAGCCGTGCCGGCGCGCGTCCGAACGCGGCGGACCACGTTTCGCCGGGCTGCCGCGAAAACAGCAGCACGTCGCCGTAAGTGAGCACGACGGCGGCCGAGCCATCGGCCAGGAAGTCCATCGCACAGGGCTGGGCCCGGCGTTTGCCGAGATGACCGGGGAGGAGGGCTTGGACGGCGTTGGGTTGGGGGAGTTGAGGCACGATCGTCACGAAGCGGGCCGTCACCTCGCCATGTTGCAGCGGCGCCGGCAGGGGGGCGCGATACAGGCGGGGCGGCGTGTCGCGTTTGGTGAGCAGGTAGAGAGCACGTTCCCGCGCATCGATGGCGATCGCTTCGCAATCGTGCGGCCCGTCTTCGTAGCGCAGCCGGAGGGTCGCGGCCGGCCGCTCCGCGAGCTGCCCGGCGACGGCCAGGCGGGCGGCGGAGGGTTCCTCCACGAAATGCACGCGCACGCTGCGGCGTTTCGCGTCGTTGTCGCCCACATCGCCGATGACGAGCCACGCCTTGCCGTCGAGTTCGACGGAGGCGAGGTCTTCCCAGTCCTCGTTTTTCACGCCGCCTCCGATTTGCAGAGTGCCGCGCAACGCGCCGTTGGTGCCGACGGCGTAGAGCAGGTCTTTTCCGCCGCTGTCGTCGTGCACCCAGAGAAGATCGGCGTTCCGGCGCGACGCGGCGATGCCGCTGGTCTCATTCCTCGGCGGCGCCTCGAGGGTGCCTGCGATGATCGGACCCGAGAACGAAGGCTCGGCGGCCGGCCGTGCCAGCGCCGATGACGCGACGAGTGCGACGGCGAAGGGGAAGGAACGGAGCGTGGAGGGATAATGCACGGTAGAAGGCCGACTCCGGCGGGATGCGGCCGGTCGCGGCAGTCTCCACATTCGGAGTCACGGAGCGATGCATTTTCGAGATTTGCCAAATGCCCGGAGATTTTTCTCTCCGCGGACATACAGCGGGTTGTCCGCGACGGCGGTGGTCGCGGAAATTCCCACGCCCAGCACGAAGAGTTTTCGTTTGTTTTCACCACGCTCGTCGCGATAGTCGCCGACATGCTTGTCAAGTCCCCGCAGGTCGCGTTCCGGCGGCTGTTCGATGAAGTCGGCACCGTGGATTGTGTCGGGGTGGAGGAGCGCGTCGCCAAATACACCACGCGCTCGATCAAGAAGGCATCCAAGGTCCAGGGCCTCAAGCTGGCGGTCTCGATGGTCGACCTCACGACCCTCGAGGGCAAGGACACGCCCGGCAAGGTCGCGTCGATCTGCCGGAAAGCCCTGCAGCCCCACGACGACCCCACGATTCCCCAGGTGGCTGCGGTGTGCGTTTATCCCTCGATGGTCCGGCACGCGCGGCGGGCGCTCGGCAGTGACACCGCCGTGCGGATCGCCTCGGTGGCGACGGCGTTTCCCAGCGGGCAGACGCCGCTCAAGACCCGTCTCGCGGAGGTGAAGCAGGCGGTCGCGGATGGCACCGACGAAATCGACATGGTGATCAACCGCGGGGCGTTTCTCGCGGGCGAATTTGGCCGGATGCAGGACGAGATCGCCGCGGTGGTCGGGGCCTGTGGCGCCGCGGCGCTCAAGGTGATCCTCGAGGTGAGCGAGCTGGAGACGTACGACAACATCCGCGCCGCGTCCTTTCTCGCGATGCGCGTGATCCGCGAGGGCGACTTCATCAAGACCAGCACGGGCAAGACTTCGCTCAACGCCACGCTGGGCAACAACCAGGTGATGCTTGAGGCCATCCGCGACTTTTACCTCGAGACCGGGACCTCCATCGGGATGAAACCCGCGGGCGGCATCCGTACGGCGAAGCAGGCGCTGCAATTCCTCGTCGCCGTGAAGGAAACCCTCGGCGACGCCTGGCTCACGAACGGGCGCTATCGTTTCGGCGCGAGCTCACTGCTCAACGATCTCCTGCGTCAGCTGGAGAAGGAGCGGACCGGGGCGTATCAGGCGCCCTATTATTTCAGCGAAGCGGCGGAGAGTTACTGAGCAATCAATCATTTCTTGAAACGCGAAGTTCGCGGAGACCGCGAAGAGAACCAAATGACCCCCTTTTTATCATGCTGAATGCAGCGAAAAATGTTGTTCGAATTTCACTCCGCGATCTCCGCGTCCTCCGCGTCCTCCGCGTTTCAAAGGATTTGTCCCCATGAACACCTACAAACACTGCCAGAGTTGCGGCATGCCCCCGAAGCGCGACCCCAAGGGCGGCGGCACCGAAGCCGACGGCTCGCGCAGCTCGATGTATTGCAGTCACTGCTACGGGGACGGGAAATTTACGCTCCCGGATTACACTGCGGCGCAGATGCAGGAGCTCGTGCGGGGCAAACTGGTCGAGATGGGTTTCCCGAGATTTCTCTGCGGCTTCTTCACCAAAGGCATCCCCCGGCTCGCCCGCTGGTCCGGCGCCCGCTAATCCCTCCCAACCCTTTCATGGCCACGCTTACTTCCGAAAAAAAATCCGTGCGCCCGGCGGTGCGCGCCGGGCGACCCGGCCCTGAGCCAGGTCGAAGGGCCCGCCCCGAGCTGATCTTTGGCGATCTCTGGCCCTATGATCCCGCGCCGGAGACCGCCGACCCCAAGCTCAAGGCGCGCTACGATCTCTTCATCGGCGGCAAGTTCGTGCCGCCGGCGGGCGGCAGGTATTTCGACTCCATCAACCCGGCCAACGAACAGAAACTGGCGGAGCTCGCGCTCGGCGGAGCGGCCGATGTCGACGCGGCTTGCGTGGCCGCGTCGCGGGCCTTCGCGACGGTGTGGAGCAAAATGCCGGGGCGGGAGCGCGGCAAATACCTCTACCGGATCGCCCGCCTGCTGCAGGACCGCGCGCGCGAGTTCGCCGTCGCGGAGACGATGGACAACGGCAAGCCGATCCGGGAAACCCGCGACTTCGACGTGCCGATGGCCGCGGCGCATTTCTTCTACCACGCCGGCTGGGCCGACAAACTCGAGTATCTCGCGCCGGGCCGCCGGGTGGCGCCGCTCGGGGTGGTGGGGCAGGTGATTCCGTGGAATTTCCCGCTGCTCATGCTTTCGTGGAAGATCGC
>SXGU01479758.1_pt1 | contig 28557 bp, 20 predicted proteins | sample 3174531 | NCBI WGS metagenome assembly SXGU01 (sample SAMN11356863, study PRJNA531348) | freshwater metagenome | isolation source: freshwater sample F1-140 | place: China: Fuxian Lake, Yuxi | collected 2017-12-25 | reverse complement strand
TATTATTATAATACAATAGAAATGTCCGATGATGTATCACCGGTAGATACTTTTAAAAATATAATTGCAGTAGATACACAAATCGCGTGTCCCATAGGAAAAGTTCCCAAAAAGGGTGGTGGCAGTAGTGGTGGTGGCAGTAGTGGTGGTGGCAGTAGTAGCGGGTATATACAACACGGTGGAACACTGGATATAAATAGATGGGCGGAACACGCAAATATTGAATTTAGTAAGTATTCTCAAAAAGAAGATTACGATGATTCTGTTCCGTCTTCTGCGTCGGCATCGGCGGACGCAGCCGGAGCAGCCGGAGCAGCAGCTTATGATGATTCCGACAAAGATAAAAAAGTCCTAGTTTTTTGTAAACTTATTATTTTCGTCGAAATATTACATATTCTTAATGAATTCATAGAAGAATCATTATCAAAATCTAACCCTCCAAATGGTGTTCCCTCCATTATAACATATATAATTGACTGCATTAATGAACATCTAACTAATTCTAGCGTCGTATTAGCGTATTTTAGATCTATATTCGGCGGAACTACAAAAGAACAAGTTGCAACAGCGGTTTGTGCCGGCGCGGCCGCATATTCATCGACATATTTACCGCTATTCATTAATTTATTATTTCGTTTTATTAGTAATGGGGGTGAAAATGTAAAATACGCGATTGATTTTGTAGCTGCATATATGCCAGCCCCCGTGTTAAGTGCTGCAGGAAATTATGCGTCGGTTTCTGGTGTTATTGCAATTGGTTTTATGGTATACGGATTTATGAAACCGATCAAGAGTATACCGGATCCATCTATAGTCGAATCTCTGAAAAGTATTACTCAGAAAAATACAGTATATCATTCATTATTGAATTTCGTTTTAGATATAACACCCGTTAAGCAAGCTATTATGATTCCTAGTAATGTAAAAGGTTGGTTTAATTCTTTAAAAAATAAATTTAAAGGATCAGATCCTGCTTCAGTTACAAGCGGTATTATTATAAAAAAATTTGTAAGATCAAATGACGTTAGTTCCACCAAATTAATAAATTTTAGTGGGTCTTTTAAAAAAATTATGAAGTGTATATGGGACCAAATTAAAAAAGACCCAGGTGATGAAGAACGCGACTTTTTTACAGCTTATTATAACGGAGTTTCAAAACATTATGAATCAAGTCTAGGTGCATTAAAAACAGTTCTTCAAAGACACGCATTATCTCTAATTGCAGATGATGTTTTAAGAACTAAATTTCAAAATGGGAAGTCCTTGAGTCCGGGCAGACGTAATGGTAAAACCAAAGCCGACGCCCAACATAAACGATCTAGAAGTCAATTGCCGTCATTAAGTAATGTGGGATCGCGTGGTGGATCATCCTCAACCGTAAAACGTAAACGAAAAAACGGAATGTACCATCGTAATAATAATAATAATAAAAAGAATAGATCTATCAAGAAAAAGTGGTGACAAAAAAATTGAAATGATTTTTATTGTTTGTATGTATTAATAGTGTTCGGACAATCAAATGGCCTATTTCAGAGATGACGATGACAGTTATTACGAAGACTATTACGGTGATGATTTCTCAAGCGATGAGGGCGATGACTGGAGACAACAAGAAATCGAAGCAATGGCCGGAAGCGGTGGTGATGGCGACGGCGGCGGCGCCAAAAAAAATACGGTCGATGTCGAATGCGTCTGCCGACATTGCAAACAAATTGAATTAGGTAAGGAATTAGGTAATCACAACGATAATTGTACCCCCCAGGAATATATTGAAAGAAGAAGAAAAATCGAAATGCAACAGCTCGCCGATTACACAGAACGAAATGGACATCTCGCGGCAGCGGACCCTCAACGTCACGCTTGCGGAAACGGTGCAGTTAAATCCAGACGTCATTGTATCCTATTACACAATGGATTTGCTGTTCACGTGCCCAACCCATCAGCCCCAATGCCGTATATGCGTACTGACGGCGGGATCGCATACGTGTCCGGTCTCCCCATACAACCTGGCGAAGTAAGAAATGACGACAACTTTCGCGATTCATTTAGAACCCCGGAAGGAATGACGGTCGAGGATTATCGCCGGCTCATTGACGATTATCACAAACACGAGCAAATGATCGATACGCCATTTGCCGCATTCCCGCGTCATCACGCACTTGCGATGGCATCATTGAGTTCGACGTGTGCGACTCTTGAATCCGGTCTATGGGCCACGAAAAAAACAGGTTTGCGCCTAGGAGACCAGGCATTGGATACGGTGACGATGACACTTCCGATGCAAATTCAAACCGATTCAAATACATATTTCAAGCGTGCATTCGGTACGGCAAAACAACACGCGCAAGACCCGTTCAAAATTACCAGATTTACTGAGATGTCCGGAATGCAGCGAAATACTGTACTCGCACATTCCGGAATCGTCGGACTCGCCATCTCGCGGTTATTCTCGCCGCCGTTTGTCCCGACGAACCAATACAGACAGACGCATATGGTATGCGTGAAACAGACACGCATTGTTGCCAGGCGGGTCCATTCAATGGAAGAATGCGAAATATTTGCGGACAATCGCTACGGAAAAGCCGGAAAATATAATGGAAATCCCGCGCTGATGTATTGCGGAACAATATCAAAATTGATTCCTGATTACGCCACTCTCACACCGGAAACGGCAAGAGCTGAATTGCGTGTTCTTTATGCAAGAGAAATACATAACATACTGGGGATGATTCGGCAATTGAAGCGCGGCCTTCGCAATGTCGACGAAATTCGTGCGATGCCAGTGTATCAAAGAATATACACGTTGTGGGTGTATTGTTTGAAAGAAATGATGGCGTTATACAGCAACAGAGACGGTTCCTTTTCAAATGTCAAGCATCTCGTTGATATTATGGGAGTTTCTGCCGAATTTCCTCTTATGCATTCAAGCGAAATGTTGTCGTTATATTCAAAAAGCTCTGCAAAATTGATGAAAGTTACGATTGCTACGCTTCGACGCTTGTCATCAAATGCGTCTTATGATGACGAAGATAGTGGATTTACAGTCGGGTGCAGAGCCGGAATTCTCACATTTGCCGCGGTTGAACCGCGGATGGTCGACCAGTATCTTGCACCCGAATTGGCGATTTGCGGTTTTGACGGAAATAACAAAGCCGATGCGCTTGAAAATCACATACCATCACGATGCCCTATTTTCGGCGAACTGCGCAAAAAATTCCAGGTACATATGCCGCGGACCGGCGACTCTGAATGGGACATCTGCCGCAAAAATGGAGGAATAATTAGGTCGTTCTATCAATAATGGGGTCGCACGCACGGCTCGCTCGCACGCTGACTCGCACGCAAGGCTCGCTCGCACACACGCTGACTCGCTCGCACGGCACGCTGACTCGCTCGCACGGCTCGCTGACTCGCTCGCACGGCTCGCTGACTCGCTCGCACGGCTCGCTCGTATCAATAAAATAATAAACTTTTTTATCGATATTCCGGTTCAAATAAACCTCTACATAATATTCAATTTTTAGTATAGAGATAATTTTTCAGATTATACGTGATTGTAGTAGCTCCGAAAAATATCAGTAACATTGAAAAAATATTCATAGGCCGATATGAATATCCAAAATATATCATTAGAGGTCCTATAACTACAATATCTAATATACGAATATTCTGTGATTTTACTCCAGAGGTTGAAATATAACCAAGGATTAGGCCGATTATTATAACAGTAATTTGTGTTATATTCATATTATATAAAACACAAATATTTTATTTCATGATGTTGCGGTGATTCTATTGTAAAAAATTTAAATGCTTTTCTTACAATATCCAGAATACAGCGTCTTATAGACACACCCCCAGTGAAAATTGCATTAAATATGAGATTAATGTTTTCAAATTGGGTGTTAAATTGATTAATATGAAAATACACGGTGTCTATAAAGGTAAACATACTATGAAGGGTGAAACTAAAATGTTTAACATCACCGAGTTAAAAAAACCTTGAAAATTGGTTGTCTCATAGACCTATAACGGGTGGAAATATTAATTATTTTTAAATATGTTAATTAATAATGATGAATGAGGACCTGAGGACTGAGGACATGTTTTTAGTTGAATTGAAATTTCCAAAAAAAAAGCATAAAGCATAAAATATTTGATGCTTTATGCTTTTTTTTTGTAAAAAATCGCATAGACCCAAAAACAGGTCCTCAGTCCTCAGGTCCTCATCCCCCATAAAAGTCGGAGTTGTAAATGTCCAAAGGTTTACTGCAAGTCGTTCTATCAATAATGTTGCACGGCTCGCACGGCTCGCTGACTCGCTCGCACGGCACGGCTCGTATCAATAAAATAATATCACAGAAAAGAATAAATGTATATCTAATTTTTCCTTTTGATCCAGTGATATTATTCCATAAGCGAATCGACCATCATTTTTTTGATATTATTTAGTGTCTCGATATTATCACAGTGAAAATATTCACGAATACCATCACCAACCTTACAATCGTACGTAATTACGTCTCCGAATTCTACCAACTCCATAATATATTCTCCGATTTTTTGCTCGGTTGAAGATGCACAATTGAATTGTGATGACAGATATTCATAATAAAATTTCCCTTGAGGAAAGATTTCTTCTTCCGGAAAATTCTCCTTTAATTTTTTATACTCCGCATCACTTAGCGAATCAAAAATACGGTTTTGGCGATTTGAAACACCAGTAAACCCGAACTTATAAAAGTTTTTACCAACTGCACGCAAATAATTGTGACCAGGCTTGCTTGTTCGCTGAGATTTTTCATTACTTGTCTTAACAACACAATATGTCTCAGGATTAATTTCCGACTGTGATGATTGCAGCGCGCCGAATGACACCTTTGTTGCACAATATTTCTTGTAGATTATACAACACTGCTTAATAATTTGTTCCAAAGAAGGCATATGACTCAAATTGAATTCATACTTTAGTCCGTGAATTCCCAATCTCATTTTCGTTTTTTCTGGATTTTTGAGCTGTAATATTCCACGATAAAGTCGCGCACCCTGCAAATTTCGCTTTGTTAGAGTACACGCGATTGGTTTACTGTCAATAAACTTATCGCCCATTTTTAAATAAACACCGCAATAATCCTCTAACGATGTGCCGACAATACATTTTTTAATACCCTCTTTTTCTTCCTCTGTTGTCGGGTTTTTTATATTGTATTGAATAAAATCAAAATCTAACGATATTTTGGTCATATCATCAGCGCTGATAACAATCGGAGTACAAACGCGGCTATTGCCATTTTTCGAATTGCGAAAGAATGTTCCGTTAATATTAATGATATATTCTCCTTTTTTCAGCTTATCAAAATCGGTTTCTACATAATATAATCCAGTGCTATGTTCGTCTTGTTTATTCGTACTTCCAATAATATCAGTATTGCAGCAATCACCAAGTTCGCGAAACTCACGACCCGGAAATTTAATATAAATAACTACTTTACCGGTTTTGATTTCTTCGTAATATTTATTGATCAATTCCTTTTCAATTCTCACAATATCTTCATCATTGCTCAACTCATCTAACAGTGGCTCATTTGTGATATTTTTAGACACAATAACCGTTTTTGCATTGAACGGATACGCACAATCGTCATTATTGAAGATTTTCTTGATTTCTTCACCCAGATTATCGTCGTCAATATCACAATATGACGTGCCTTGAGCTAATACTTCACTAAATTTATGTTCAGAAATTTCTCCTGACATCGCGGCCTGATAAATTTTATTAGTTTCCAAACTAGACTTCATATAAACGTGTTTATTCGTTTTGCTGTCTAAATACGTCGTCGCGTGAATTTGTTTTCCTCGAAATCTATGTCCATAATGCTTCATTCCTTGACCGCAAGTAGAAATATTTGAGGTATTATGAATTGATGATGTTGGATTCCACCTTGCCATTTTATTTATTTGGTCGTCCGTTGCAGGATTCTCAAATCCAAAAGTGACACGTTTATCGTGTGTGTTTATATCAACGAAAACCTTTCTAGACTCAGAATGTTCTGCATCGTCAATCATTTCTGATAATAATGTATGAATTGGGTGATGATCAACACCACGTATAATACCACGAACAGTACCAAGATCGCAAACAGAACTCATTTCGTATACTCGTATACATATATATACCGGTTCTCTTTAAGTCATATCCATATCAATTGATGCGGATTTCCATCAATTGATATGTGCCCTGAGACCACGCTGTCGAACGGCGAATGAAAAAAATTGAAATGTTTTTTTTGGATGGTGTGAATTACAGTGTATCGCCTTACAGAGTATCAGACAACAACAACAATGCAAGCCGAGATCCAGCCCCAGCCCCAGCCCCAGCTCAACGAAGAGTCCGCCGCCGCAGCAGCCGCACGCCTCAACCGAGACCAACTGATGGAGCTTTTCGACCAACAAGACGCAGCAGCTCGCGAATGGAATGCAAGCCCGGATGTTCAAGAAGAACTACGCAGACGTGTAAATATCATCAACAATACTCAAGACTATTATACAGGTACTAATGTTCATTGTTTTCGATCAATACAAATGACAAACGCCGATAATTGGGATTTGCTCTTTGGCGGCCCTTACGCACAATACCTCCACAATGACGCGGCCGAATATGGCGCAAAAATGATTCACGATGCAAATGACCCCAACGCACCGCTTGTTTTCGAAACGTTGTATGTTTCGCTTCTGCTCCAACAAAATGTGCGTCCCGGCGTTCATCGAGTGATTTTCATCATCTACGCCGATCCACACCGCGCAATGCTGTACGGTCATATGGTTCGTTACGAAGTCGAAGATGCCGGAGAGCAATACCACTCGATCGAGAATCTATTCGACGTCGAAACCCCCCGCGTAATCGTCGAAAAATGCACCGAATACGACATTTTGTCATTTCTCGCTGACGAATACGAAATGCGAGATTTACTAGGGGTCTTTTTGCGAGGATTGAATTCGCAGCAATTTGTTGAAAATGACCCGGATTACCCGATTTATCCGCACGCGTGTTCGGGAATGTTGCGCGGACTTCTTGAACTCGGCAATCCTCGTCGTCGCGAGGGCGAATTGCTGCCCGCCGCGCCCGCGCCCGCCGCGCCTGTGGTCGCCGATGCCGCCGATGCCGACGATGCTGCCGATGTTGACGAGGCCGCCGAGGAGGATGTCTATGAGATCATCGCAATTCCTCCTCCTCCTCCCCGCCCGATGATAAACAACGATATTGCACAAATCTACCAATTCTACTACAACAACGAACGTGATGAAGGTGACAATTATCGGGAAGCAGTCCGTGCACGCCGCGCCGAAAACAATCAAGTTTGGAATGATCTGCGTGATGACAACTACCACCACCACCACCGCGCCGCCGCCGCCGCTCACGACGACGTCATCGACAACCGTGATGGCAATATCATCGGGTATTGGCTTGAAAATGATTACCGCATCAATCAGTATCTCGATATTCAAGAAGAACGACGGCGGAACAGCGCAGAAGCAGCAGCCGAGGCACTTGCGGCGGCCAATGCGCCTTTCGTTGCAGCAGCAAACGTTCGCGCCGACGTTCGCGCCGACATCAATGAAGAGCAGCGAGTACAAGGGTAGGTAAATAATTGTCTGTGTCTGTGTGTGTGTCCCCGTGAAATGAATAAAAATATATTACTTTTTATTCATTATTCGGTTATTCGGTTATTCGGTTATTCGGTTATTCGGTATTTACATTCCGAATTGACTAAAATCGGCCATAACTGGCTTTGGTGCATTTATATCCTCTGTGCGAGAATAATTGGGTACTTTCTTGCACTCAAATGCGGGCTCAGGGCAACGAGCGCAAGCAGGGCACGGAGGACACTGTTCACCCTTGCCTGCACCGGCACCTGCCGCCGCGGCACCACTCGCGGCATCGTTGCCAGATACACTGTTCATTCCTGGAATACCGGCTGGCATATTCAATGGAAACGTGCTTGGCGATAATGCCGATACTGGCGAACCAACAGAAGACGCACTAATACCGCCATTTATAGTTGGGTCATATTTCACTTCGGCCGCAGCCTTTCCGGATCCGGATGAACTCACACGCGTATCAACCGGTTTCAATGCATCAGGCATTGGCGGCGTAGGTCCCGTAAATCCGTCTCGAACATACTTGCCTAAACTTGACGCGAAAATTAAACTGAATATTAAAATCAAAAAAAGGTGAATCTTCTCTAATTTCATTGGAATCGTAACTATTTACCGTATTATGTCGTTGTATATACTTATATAATAAAAATATAAAATGATTATATAAAATGATTATATAAAATGATTATTTACAAATAATTGATTTTTATTTGTCGTTCTTTGTTATTCGTAGATTACTGTCGTGTCGGGTCGCATCGCATCGCAATGTCCGGAGAAGTTATTATGACGAATAAACGAAAACAACCACAATGTCTATCCACAACGTATATAGATGCCAGTGGCTGTGAAATATCCGAGAATTTTATAATCGGCGTGGATGAAGCCGGACGCGGGCCATTATTTGGACGTGTATATACTGCAGCAGTGATATTGCCGATACCGACACCCAGCGGCGGCGACGACGGCGGCGGTGACACCGCATTTGATTTCTCGCTTATGAAAGACAGTAAGAAATTTCATTCTGATAAGAAAATACGCGCAGCTTCCGACTATATCAAAGAACACGCCGTTTCGTGGGCAATTTCATATGAAGAAGCTGACGTGATTGACCGCATAAATATTCGCCGTGCGACATTGCAGTGTATGCGCGCATCCATTGACGCTGTTATGAAAAAGCACTCGTCGTCGTCGTCGTCGTCGTCGCGCGAATACACACACACGAATAAGGACTATCTGCTTCTCATCGACGGAAATGACTTTATACCAATGGGTACATTTAATCAAGATACCAGCGAAATGGAATATATCCCGCACGTCTGCATTGAAGGCGGTGATAACACATATGCGTGTATTGCTGCTGCATCTATTCTCGCCAAAGTTGCGCGTGATGACTATATCGAAAAATTATGCGATGAATATCCCGTATTGGACGAATTATATGCATTGCGTGGGAATAAAGGGTATGGAGCAAAAAAACATTTGGACGGAATCCGCGAGCACGGGATTACACAATGGCACAGGAGGTCGTATGGTATTTGCAAGACGTTCGAATGAATGAACGAACGAATCGATCGATCGCGGTGTAATTATTATTTTCCAGCGGCTGCATTCGAACTCCATTCACTGCCTCCATATCCCATAAACCCACCTGGCAACGGCGTGCTTTGCTGGATTTGTCCGTATTTCATTGCATTGATTTGTATTTCATATTTTTTTAGTCGAGTATTCTCGGTTTTGAGTGCAGCGTTTTCCGCTTCCATTTCGGTGACTTTGGCTTGTAAGATGACCAATAATTCCTTGATGCTTGTAGACATTGCAGATGCAGCGGTGGCGATGATAGAAGACATTACGGCGGTCTGTGGCGTGGCGTGGCGTATGACATTGACGTATAATAAAAACCCGGATTCAATTTTATTTCTAACAATAATATATACATCACATCACACTACTCCACAATGGTCTGCGCGATTAGTTGCGCCGTGGCATTCATTTTCATCGTCGCAAATGTTTACTGCTGTACATTCGGTGATAAAACACAGGTTATCCAGGAATTCATCGCGAAATTATCGCCGGAAAACCAGCAGCGTTATGCCGTGATTACCCAAGAACGCCGCGGGATATACTTTATGGGGTTATTGCTCGGTTTCATCCTGGCGATGATATTGATGGTCACTTGCCGTACATATTTCGGGAGCTCCCGCGGCGGGTTATTGTGTATGATTGCCGCCGTTACATTTAGCGTGAATTACTTCTACTATATTCTGTCGCCAAAGAGCGACTGGATGGTGCTTCATCTGAAGTCAGGCGAAGAAACGCAGGCGTGGTTAAATGTGTATCGCACAATGCAGTATAACTATCATATCGGTCTCGTACTCGGTATTCTTGCCGTTGTCGCATTCGGGAATGCTTTTTGTGATAAAAAATGAAGCAAATGCATTTATTAGTTGAGATCTTTGGCATTTTTGAACTTCTGAATGTTGATATATTCAGCGGGAAGTTCAGTGGTGATTTTGGATTCTTTTGTGTATTGGCGAACCGTTTTCGGCCCCAAACTCTTCCCGCTGGTTTCAATACGAAAATTGCATCTCTCAAGGCTGATGCAATTTGTGTAAATCACTTCAGAGGCGCAGTCGCCGCCATCATCGGTCCATCCCATCTCTAAATGAGTAAATGTTCGGTTGTTTCTAACAATTACCAATTCGGCAACTGCAACAACCGTTCCGGCCGGTATTCCAGATTTGGTGTCCTTGCTGCGAACAAACCACAAAATATCACCTGAACGCGCCCCGTGTATGAAAATTTGACTGGATTGGCTTCCCTTTGATGCCACCGCCCAGTACCCCTCCGCCTTTTGAACTGTTTTGGCTTCTTGTAAAGTTCGAGCCAATCTTACCCTTTTACCAACCGTAAGGTTGGCGCCCTTCTTGAAATTCTTGCCGTCTCCAACCAGTAAAACGTAATGGTTTCTTGTTTCGTCTCTGCTGCTCATCGTAGTTTGAATCTTCACGTAGTCAATGACACTGCTACAATCTGATTTTTTTGGATTGTGCAAGATCTCGCATCCGCCACCGCCGGCCCACCCCATCCCACCCCACCCCGCGTACAGCAGCCCGGGTCATCCAAGGCCGGGGGTCATCCAGAAGCCGGGGGTCATCCAGAAGCCGGGGGTCATCCAGAAGCCGGGATGTGACTTCTCAAATAAAATTGATATTAAAATTATAATATAAAGAAATAGCACGTTCATTATTATTGAATCAATGCGTGTTCTTGTCATTGACACCGAGACAACGGGTCTCCCTCCGAAGAATGTTCCTGTGAATCACGTCGACCAATGGCCACACATCATCCAGTTGAGTTGGGCTATTTATAACGACGAAACCAAGAAAACAGAAGACGAAGTCGACTATATCATTTCTCTCGGAACACACATTCCGATTTCGCCGGAATCCACGGCGATTCACGGCATTACTAGCGAATTGTCGCGCGCCAAGGGTGTCGCCATCGAGGTGGCATTGTTCGATTTCAAGCGCGCAGCCGATCGATGTGGCGCGATTGTGGCACACAACTTGAACTTTGATATGAATATGATCAAGGTCGAATTGCAGCGCAACAAAATGTGGCATTTCCATTTCCCGATGGTCGAATACTGCACGATGAAGGAAGGTACGAAAATGTGTCAAATTCAGAAAATGTGGGATGACGGTTCGGTTTCGTTGAAATTCCCCAAATTGATCGAGCTTCATCGGCATTTGTTTGGTTCCAGTGAGCCAGACCCAATTGGACTCCACAATTCAAAAGTCGATGTTGATGTCTGCTTGAAATGCTATATCAAGATGAAGGAACCCGCCGCGAGTGTGCCCGTGCCCGTGCAGTAAATAACCGTAATTACCGTAATTACCGTAATAAACCAGTAATAAAAATAATAGAGAGTGTTCCTATTATTTTTATTGAATGTATTCAATATCCATCGTCGTCACTGTCGTAGAAGCTATATGGTACGGCACCATCCTCGTCATTACAAACAGAACGACAGACCTCGCGTACTCCAGGCCAAGGAGACGTCTCTAGATAAAGATGAACGCGTTTCATTTTTCGAAGAAAGTCGGCGCTGACAAACCATTGGATTTCTGCCGCATCACCGCGTTCTTTCAGTTTTTTTACGGCACATAGCCCGGTTGCATTTCGTCCGCCTTCCGCGACTGCAAGATCCCCACCGGTGCCGGTGCCTGTCCCGGTGCCGGTGCCTGTCCCGGTGCCAGTCCCTGTCCCCGTCCCTGGCGTCTTCGTATAAACAGAATACACAGCATTTTTCGGATATTTTCGCTTCATCTCTTCTAATTCAACTTCTCGTTCGCGAACATCCTTACTTTTAAATTCGAGTTCGTGAGGCGACTGTGACCACTTTGGAATAAATGATTCGCGGCCATAAGGCCAGAAGTTTGATTTTACTGAAATCAAGTATAACGCCCGCGATGGATTGATATTCTCTTCGAGAAGTCTATATATCGATTTTTCACAAGATGGCAAAATGATTGATTTCGAGTTCTTGCTCCTGATCCATTCGTGGTAGGACGGAAATGCCAGATGGATTGTCGCGTTAAATAAGCGAGACCAATCACCAAATGTTCGACACGCAACAACTTCGTCGGCCCTCGAATGCAGTAGTGGCCATAAATATAAATTCGCCAAATCAATTGATGACTCACCACCGGGTGTATTATAAGGCACCGGGAAACATATATCACCCTTTTGGGGTGCGAGATGAGGGCGTTTTTGCTCCATTTTGCTGCATATGAGCCAATGATTGCAAGCCGAAAGCATAAGTCGTTCTCTGTATGTATTGCCGTGGTCACTAGAAAATGCGCTACGAAATCCGCGATCCATCTTTTCAATACCTTGCACTGTTTGTATTTGCGGATATTGAAACTTGTTTTTTTTACCCCACGCGCGAATCCGCTCAATTAGGAGTTCATCCGAATATGTAAGCATTTTAGCGTGTTCGTCACTCGACGCTTGTTGTTTCGGGTTTTTCCGAAGTCGCCATTTCGGCGGATGATTTGGATCCCCTTGATTTTCCTGGAATTCTTCTTGTGTAATTACCTCTTTTGTCCAAGGACATAAATGCGCGCCATCTTTTGTTTCTTTTCTCTTATGATCGAATCTTGCAATAAATGCACTGGCGCTTGTAGTTCCTTTCACTATTGCAGCCCACATTATACGCAATGGTATATTGGTAATCTCGTTTCATAGTACATAATATAAAATTGTAATATTATTTCAATTTTCTTCCCCGGGGGGTTTAGACATTACGTAATTTTTATGTTTTATTTATAGTTATACTATGTATAATATTATTCATACATACATAATTTCCTAGAATGTTTTACAGCCAAGCTTGCCAAGATAAGTTTATTGTAAATGTCCTCAAAGGAAAACGAGACGGTGCATTCTTAGAAATTGGAGGAGGTGACCCAATTATCACGAATAATACATATACGTTAGAGAAAAACTATGGTTGGAAGGGAATTATGGTTGAGTATCAAACTAAGTTTGAAGCTGCATATAAAGAGAGCCGACCAAACAGTATTCATATCCTAGGTGATGCTACCAAGGTCGATTACAAGAGTGTATTTGTAAATAATAATATGCCCGCAAGTATGGATTATTTGCAAATAGATTTAGAAGTGAATAACCGGTCCACATTAACTACACTGGAAATGTTAGATAGAGATATATTCGATAATCACACGTTTGCGACTGTTACATTTGAGCACGATATATATACTGGAAATCATTATAATACGCGAGAAATATCGAGACAAATCTTTAGTAAACGAGGCTATGTAAGTGTATTCCAGGATGTTTGCGACCATCAATCCGCAATCGTATTTGAAGATTGGTATGTTCATCCAACATTAGTTGATATGGAGTATGTGAATGCATTGAAAGCAAACAATGAGCAGAATTATGTGAATAATCGTATTACGACTCGATCAATTAACTGTCAGAATATAACATACACGAGCGCGTAACGTGCAATCGGATTACGAAGAACAAAACTCGCAAATATCGTGTTCATCGTCGTTACCGCCTCCGCCCCCGCCCCCCTGTTTTTCCGGCTCTATTGTAAACTGTTGTGGCTGGTGCTTCGCCTTTCTTCGCAAATAATATGCACCCGTTTTCAGCCCCTTATTCCACGCATAAAACAGCATCGACGTAAGAATATTATAGTTCGGTTCTTCTACCCATAAATTCATACTCTGACTTTGACAAATGTATGCACCACGATCTGCTGCCATATCGATGACCTGCTTCATCGGGATTTCCCACACAATCTTGTATTTCTGTTTAATATGTTCTGGCAACCCCTCTATATATTGAATACTTCCATTATTCGCAATAATATTCGTTTTAATCCGGTCATTCCACAATCCGAGCTGTATCAGTTCGCGCATTAAATACCGATTCACAATAATAAACTCACCGGCAAGTGTTCTCCGCGTGTATATATTACTCGTAATCGGTTCGAAGCACTCATTGTTTCCCAGAATCTGCGACGTGCTTGCAGTCGGCATCGGTGCAAGCAACAATGAGTTTCTGAGACCATACTGCTTGATTTTCTCTTTAAGTTCGGGCCAGTTATATGATTTCGTGCGATATACTGGTGGTGTAGCTGCCGGATCAACATTCCACATATCAAATTGAAGAATACCCTTTGATGCAGGCGAACCTACAAATGTTTCATATGTACCGCATCTTGCGGCCAATGTCATTGATGCCTGCAGTGATGCATAATATATTGTTTCAAAAATCTCTCGGTTAAGCTGTTTTGCTTCTTCGCTATGAAACGGAATATCCATCATCATAAACACATCGGCCAAACCCTGCACCCCGATTCCGATCGGGCGATGTCTCAGATTGCTTGTTTTCGTCTTTACTGTCGGATAATAATTAATATCGATAATTTGATTTAGATTGTCCACGAGGATTGAGGTTATTTTCTCTAGCTCGGTGAAATTGAAGATTGCGGTGGTGGTGGTGGTGTTGGTGGCAGTGGCAGTGGCAGTAGTGCCAGTGACCACGAATCGGTTTAATGCGATACTCGCCAAATTACAAACCGCCGTCTCGTTTTCATCCGAATATTCCATAATTTCTGTGCATAAATTACTGCTTTTTATTGTGCCGATATTCTTCTGGTTTGATTTCTTATTCGCCGCATCTTTGAACAGGATATATGGTGTTCCCGTCTCCATCTGACTATCGAGGATTTTAAACCATAAATCTCGCGCTTTCACTTGACGCTTGTATTTGCCATCCTTCTCGTATTTCTCATACAATTCCTTGAATTCGTCGCCATATACATCAGCAAGACCAGGACACTCATCGGGGCAAAACAGCGACCACATTTCGTTTGCACCGCCGCCGCCGCCACCGCCCCCTCCACCCCCGCCACGGACACGCTCCATAAAGAGATCCGGAATCCATAATGCGTAAAAAAGATCGCGACCTTTCATCTCTTCATCCCCGTGATTCTTCTTCATTTCAAGAAAATCTTCTACATCCGGGTGCCACGGCTCCAAATAAACCGCGAAACTACCATTACGACGCCCACCCTGATCAATGTATCTAGCAGTATTATTAAATACACGCAACATCGGCACAATTCCATTTGAATGTCCATTTGTTCCGCGAATATGCGACCCAGATGCGCGAATATTATGAATGTGAAGCCCGATTCCGCCCGCGTGCTTTGAAATCCGTGCACAATCCTTTAATGTGTCGAAAATACCGTCAATACTATCGTTTTCCATTGCAATCAAGTAGCAAGAACTCAGCTGGGGACGCGGCGTAGCCGCATTAAAGAGTGTCGGTGTTGCGTGCGTCATAAACTTCAGCGACATTGCATCATATGTATTTTTAATATAGATTAACGTCTCATCCTGTGAAATCGTATCTTTACGAAGCGCGTGAATCCCAAGCGCAACACGCATCCACATATACTGCGGGCGTTCGACAATCACACCATTTACGCGCATCAAATACGACCTCTCAAGCGTTTTAAACCCGAAATAGTCGATTAAATAATCGCGGCTGTCATCGATCATCGTCTCAATTTCGTGGTATATCTTTCGGTCATTGGAATCCGGAATACGATCATTGACCGGATGAATGACTGTATAGGTGCATTTCGCGATATAAGGCGTGTTCAAATAATCCCAAATACGTTTGTCTATAATTGGCATATGCTTGTCATTAACATCGCGGAATTCATACAATTGCTTCATTGCATCATAAAACCCGCTCGTTGAAATGTTTTTATGCGCGTTGGATATAATGATATAGGATGCAAGCGTTCCATAATCCTGATGCTGCACCGACATCATCGCACACTGCTGTGCAGTCAATTCATCGATTTTAGTCGTCGGAATTCCGTCGTACAGTTGGTCGATAATTTTAATAACAAGGGTTGTGTAATTCACGCCGGTGATTTGTGCGTGTGACCCTAAATTCTTCAATCTAGCCAATATTTTATCAAATGCGACGATCTCGCGTTCACCGTTACGCTTTACCACGCACATATCTTCTGAAAAGTCCATTTTCTATGAGTAAGTATGGCTAACTTATTGATGGCTCCTGCATATATACCTAGAAAGGGTTTTAATTCAGTTTTGATGATATAATCACCGCAATAATAATATATACTAATAATAGTAATACCATACACATCAAAAATGAAGTTTGACAAAATTACAGTAGTATGGGCATTCGTACTAATTTTAGGATCAATGTTTGTTCTTTTATACACTATTTTATCGCCGAAGTTGACTATTCTGAATAAGGAAGGTTTTAGCGCCGACCGTGTGCCTTCCGGTGATTTTCCGCGTGAAGTAGATGAGCCGCTTTTATACCCGACTTATCCCAAGAAAAAAATCGGATATGGCGATATTTTTTCGGGGAATAATTCCGAAAATAATTCAAAGTTATATCCGGTTGCATCGGATAATGGCCAGGCAACAAACAATGTGCGTGATTGGGTGACGCCGGATAATGGTTCGTGCGTTCCAGGTGCAATGTGTGGTGCGTTGTATGATGCTAAAGCACCTGACGAATATAAAGTGTCAGAACCACTGCCATTTAATATTCCAGAAAAAAGAGTTGGGTATTATGCGTCGACGCGATTGTAATACGAATATATACTCATTCATTCATATCAAGTCCAAGTCGTCAATTTTGAAACACTTTATTAAAACATCCGATGGTCGCATTGCAGCATTTGATGTTCTATTGACTGTTCCGGTTTCTGTTCCAGGTCCTGCATACGGCGTCGTCGTCGTCGTCGTCGTCGCGATCACCCCCGCCGTTAACTTCACTACATTTACAAATTCCATCATTGATGACCCCCCTCCCCCTGCAGAATCCGCAGCGGTAGCGGTAGCGGCAGCGGCAGATTTTGTCTTCTTTTTAGGCGCACGATGCGCGAATCCGGTTTTACGTTCCTTTTCGATCGTATTCCACAATTGTTGTAACACTGGAACTGCCGCGCTGAACCATAACCGATTTCGCAGAATAAGAACACAGCTATACTGGTCTACATACCAGTATATATTTCGCGCCCAAAAGCACCCCGCTTTTTCGTTTTTCTCGAACACTGCCTGTTCCCAGGCGTCATATTCTTCTTGCGATATTCCAAGCGGTGCATATTCATATAACGGCATCGAATAAATCAGGCTAGTACAATTCGGGTTCGGGTTCTTCGTCGGGGGTGGTTGAAACCATAATATAACCCCCTTTTCAAGACCATTTGCAGTATAATTCCTCGATGCAGGTGCGTCACTTGGTGAATCCGCTAAAAACTCCTCTTCATCCGCATACTCTTTGATACGCGTTTCAACGAAATCCGTCTCGTCAATATCGCAAACCTCCATTTGTATTTGGGTCTGAATCCAATATTCCTCCTTCGGAATTCCGGTAATCTCGCGGTTTACAATATTTTTAATCTCCACCATTCGCCCGTATAATGCTGATGTCGGGTCGACATTGATTCCATCCGGTGATGCTCCAATAAATGGGTGTGTATCGTGCGCAATACACCCGAATTCACCTAGTTTTGTTTTGTTGCGATGTTCGTATAACATTGCAGTAATCGGTTCATATCGTTGGCCCCAGTGAAGAGGGGAATTTACGGAGACGTTGTTGTTATGTGCGCCGGGTGTTGGTGCGGCGGCGGCGGAGGCCGTGATGATTATTTTATGCGTGTCTTTATTGGCGTCGGCCTCTCCGCCGATCGAGTCGTTTATGGCAGTCTCGGCCTCGGCCTCGGTCTCGATCTCGGTCTCGGGCTCGGGCATCACTGTTGGTGGCGCCGCATAATTTTTGCATTTTTCATAAATGAGTTGATTTACAGATGCAGGTGTGCCGAATGCTTTTGATGCGGCGCTTGCAGTGATAAGATTATTGCGGCGCAAATACCATTCAGGTGTTCGTTGTTCAGGTTGTGGTTTTGCACGTAAAATATCTAATTTAGAAGTGATGGCATTAATACGATCAATGTCGGTGTCGGCGGCTGCGGATGCGGCATCGGTGTCGGCATCGGCATCGGCGTCGCCTCCACTTCCCGCAAGTGGTTTCGTATCTCGAATAAATGAATTCGGGTAAGACCTCGGCGGTGCTACTTCTTCATAAAATCTCTCGACAATCTCATTATAAAGCTCCTGAATATACATTTCTAAGACTTCGTTTAGTGCATCTGCCTCCGCCGACGTGGCTTTAGAATAGTCGGAACGATGCGCATCCAACTCTGAAAAGTACTGACATAAATACCCATACACTGTATCCTCTACGGTGTCGTTACTAAAATCCTCGCGTTTGTAATCTAATGCCTGTTCGCTCATAATATCTATAATTTCTTCGAGTGCATCATTGACAATAATCTCTCGTTCTTCATCGGTTGGAAGTATGGAATACGGCGACACGTCGGTGGTGTCGGGGGCGGTGGTGTCGGGGTCGGGGGCGTCGGTGGCTGCTCCGCCCCCTGATGCAGTTTGATGCGAATCGCCCTCGCAGTCAAGATTGCTGTCCACATTGCTATGTTTGATTTTAACATATATCATATCATACATATATATCTATATGTATATCTATATATCTATATATAGGTATTGTTTACTTTTTATTAAGTCAGATTTATAATATCAATTTTATACATATAGTATATAAATTTAGTATTTTTTAAGCACAGCGATAATCACATAATACAATAATGGTCGGAGCTGGTTTATTACCGGTTGCATTACACAAAGGATGTGTTTATTTATTGTTTGGTCGAGAGAATGAACTAAACGATACGCCAGGATGGGCCGATTTTGGCGGCGGGACAAAGCCCAATGAATCGATTATTGATGCTGCAGCAAGAGAGGGCAGCGAGGAGTTGAATGGAATGCTAGGTTCGCAGAGTGAGATGAAAAAGATCGCGATCAAAAAGAAAATCGCAGAATTAAAGTTCGATTCTTATACTACGATTGTCTTTAAAACTCATTATGACGAGAGATTGGAAGAATATTACCGGAATAATTATAAGTTTTTCGAGAAATACCTGCCGTCTGCGAAGAAAAACCCGGAAAATGGGCTGCTTGAAAAGGCGGAAATAAAATGGTTTACATTTGCAGAATTACGCAAAAATAAATCTAGTTTTAGAAAATTCTATCAACATATGGTTGATGTTGTATTGGCCAATGAGACGCTTATCACTAAGAACTTGCTGAAAATGAAATGTGCGCATTCTTGTAAGATGATCACAAGTAGATCCGTTTCTGTTTCTGCTTCTCGGTCGAGATCGAGATCGAAAGTGCACGGGCGACGCACAAAACGGAACGCACCGCGTAGAAACAACCGTAGTCGTAAGGCGAATCGTAATCGTAAATAATCATTCATTCATTCATTCATCGGAATCACTATCATCGCCGCTTCTTGCACCGGATGCCCCCGCCGCGGGAGAACCACTGGCGCCACCTTCGCCGGCGCCGCCGGCAGTGAGACGTCGCTTCTTCGACATTCCTGTCGGCGCAAGCGACTTCAACGTAGATTGACGCTTCTCACACCGTTTAAGCGTGAATTTTTTAAGTGCTGCATTAAAAAGCAAACAAGGAATACTTGTAACAAGTCCGGTCACTTTATCATAAACGACATCCTTGGCGCGTGCCAGTTTCTTCTGTTCTAGATTTGATACAAGAAATTGGTACAATGCGGTAATTTCGCGTTCGGTTAGTTCGTGCTCTTTACCGTGTCTCGATGAAAACTCGCGCAACTTGATCACCTTGGACGATTTATCCAACTTATTCCACGGTTCGCTCTTATTCGTGTTCTTCTCGTTTTCAAGAATTGCATCAATGTTAGGATGCGTAACAACATCCGGCTTTATCATACCGTAATTCCCAGTAAGAAGCATATTCTTGTAATTGATGTTTCGAAGCGCCTGGTCTTCTTGGGGTGTGGTCGTGGGGTTTGTGGCTGGTGCTACGGTGGTTGTGGCTGGTGCTACGGGGGCGGCGGCGGCGACAGTTTGCTCGACAGATGTGTTTGTTGACTTTCTAGGCATTTTCTTTGTACTGTATTGACCTTAAATGGTGTAGTATGTATACATAATATACGAAGATGACTTAAAGTCGTTTTTTGTATATTATGGATTTGGGATGATATTCGGAATTCGAGTGGTATTCAATAAAATTGAAATGTATATTTGTTATTGAATATGATGCATTGTTACGCAAATACGGAAAATGATCGAGTTCAGAAAAATTCAAACGACCGCTATTTCACAGGCTATGTTACTACTTCAAACATTTTCAGAGTGTCTTGTGAAAATGTTTTGCGGGACAGGTAAGTCTCTCGTCATCAAGGAAATTGTTCTCAAACAGAAGAAGACGTTGAGCGTCATTGTTTTCCCATCTCTTGCATTGATTCGCCAATTCACCGCGGATTATCTCAAAGATATTAATACCAAAATGTACGGTTTATTAAACGTATCAAGCGAGGAACTTACTGACATTCAAAGCACAACTGACCCCGCACAAATCCAGAAATTCATCACTAACCCCAAAAACAAAAAACAAAAGAAAATCATTTGTGTTACTTACCAAAGTTTGGCTGTGCTTCTTGACAGCCTAGGAGATACGAAAATTGGGCTTGCGTGCTTTGATGAAGCACATCATACCACAAGTGACACTTGCGTAAAACTTGTCTACAGCGACGAATATCGCGCGAAATACGAAAAGCGGGTATTCTTTACGGCGACACCTGTGAACGCAAATGGTATTACGATGTTTGACCGTGAACGCAATGAGATGGGGACATACGGCAACTGTGGACCACTTGCGTGCGAATACACGTACTTACAAGGTCTTCGTGACGGAATTCTATCACTGTTTGAATTGCGCGCAGATCTTTATACTAAAGACACGGTTTCAAACATTTACGAAAGCATCGCGCGGGCCATTTTGACAACGGGGAACACGCGTGTTCTTACATTTCACGCTGACGCTGCAGCGGATAGTGATTCGGAAACCTCGGTGTTGCGATTCGTTGATAAACCGAAATTCGTGGAAGCGTTTCATCGTGTGTGTGCGAAGGAGTTCCCCGATAAAGTTGGGAAGTTCAACGTGTCACGCATAACATTTACTGCAATCACGGCAGAAACAAAAAACAAGGACGCAATCCTAGGCGCATTTGATACGTGCACCGACGATGAAATATACATCGTGTCATCCTGCAGAACAATTGGCGAAGGTGTGGATACGAAGAAGGCGAATATGTGTGTGTTTGTGGATCCGAAGACGTCGATTATTGCAATTATTCAAAACATCGGGCGCATCTGCAGGAAGGTCGCAAGAACAAATAGACGACCGGCGACGATTTTGATTCCGGTTTGTATTGATTTGGAGAAATACTTAGAAGCCGGTGATGACGCTGAAAAGCGGGACAAAATCATCCGTGAACAATTGAACGACCGTGAGAATGGCGATTATAACGCGATTATGAATATCGTTGCGGCGCTGAAACAGGAAGACCCCGAATTATATGAATTGTGTTTGAAATACCCGAGCAATTTCACGGAGTCGGAGAGAAAGCACGCGTTGGAGGAACAAAAACGGGAATATGAATCGGGTGTTGATGTGTATCCTGATGAGATTGATGAAATGGTGGAAAATGGCGAGAGGGTGGAAATCCACACATCAAATGTGGAACAACCCATTATTTATCGAGGATTCAATGAAGATGAAAGCGAAGAAGACGAACGTCCGATTCAGCGGTTCTACGAAGTAGAGGAAGAAAACGAAGATGGTGAAATGGAAACGGTGTATCATCCAATTGTGCCGATGGATGGTAAAGAGGAAGATGAAGAAGCGTCGCGCAAACGATTGAATCCGCCAAAGACGACCAACCGCCCGAAATTGAATATTCACACCAATGATGAAATCAAACTGCGTTGGAGAATGGAAGATCTTGCACTGGGCGAACAATTTAGGTCAGCGGTGCTGGAATGTGAGGTGGAGCGTTTGGATACGGTTGAAAATTGGAAGGATACACATAAGAAGATGTGCGAGTTTATTGATGAGAATGGGATGGTGCCAAACAAACGGTCAAAATGCCCTTCTGAAAAGAGTTTAGGATTATGGATTACAAACCAAAAACCCAAACATAATGAAAAAGGGTCAGAGTTCAGTAGAACCACTATGAAAAATCCTGAAATATGGAATATCTGGACCGACACTCTTGCCAATTCAAAATACACCAAGCATTTGGTTATAGATTATGTGCAAGATTGGAAAAATACACACGAGAAAATGTGTGAGTTTGTTGATTACAACAAAAAATCACCGTCATATGGTTCAAAAAACCATGAAGAAAAAAGGTTAGCTAGTTGGCTTTCAAATCAAAAATGTAATTATGACCCACGTGGTTCAGAGTTCAGCAAACATATTATGAAAACAAACCCGGAAATATGGCAAATGTGGACTGATGCGCTTGCTGACACAAAATATTCAAATGTTTTAAAAAGAACAGACAAAGAAGAACGCATTCAAGAATGGAAAACCAAACACACACAAATGTGTGAATTCATTGATGCAACTGCGAAAAGACCATCTACCACTTCAAAACAAAACGAAGAATTAAAATTAGGACGTTGGACCGGAGCGCAAATTAAAAATCATAACAAGCAAGGGTCTGAATTTAGCAAAGAAATAATGAAAAATCCAGAAATATGGAAAATATGGTTTGATACAATTGATGCCCCAATGTATTCTGAAATTTTGAAAAGGACACATGAAGATTTAGATGAAGAATGGAAAACCAAACACAAACAAATGTGTGAATTTATTGAAAAAAATGGTCGCCCAATTTCACGTGTGTCAAAATGTATTAAAGAAGCAAGTTTGGGAAGATGGACTCATATGCAAAAAAAATTATACAACGAGCAAGGGTCTGAATTTAGCAAGGAACGAATGAAAAATCCAGAAATATGGAAAATATGGACCGAAACAATATCTGACAAAAAATATTCAAACATTTTAAAAAGAAAACGTGCTGAAGACCCAGTTCAAGACTGGAAAACCAAACATAAACAAATGTGTGAATTTATTGAAAAAAATGGTCGTGCGCCATCATCAAAAACTCCTGATGAAAAAATATTAGGATTTTGGATTAGCACTCAAAAAAAAAATTATGACATCAATGGACCCGAACATAGCATTGATAGAATGAAAAACCAAGAAATGTGGAATATTTGGAGGAATACGCTTGCCGATGAACGATATCGGGAACAATTACACACAGACCAAGTGCAGTATTGGAAAAACAAACATAAGTTGATGTGCGAATACATTGACAGTGAAAATAAAGCGCCTTCCACAATCGCAAAAGACCCAAATATTAAAACATTAGGCGTATGGGTCAGTCGTCAAAAACTAAATAATTATGACCCACGTGGGTCAGAGTTCAGCAACCAAATTATGAACACAAATCCAGAAATATGGCAAATTTGGACCGAAACAATCGAAAAATACCCCTGTTTGAAAAAACGGGGGCAAGAACAAGAAGCTTCTCCATCCCCACCCCCCACCAAACCCAAACCCAAACCCCGTCTCGTAATCAAATCTCATCTCATCCCCAATCCGACATCCTTGGAATGTTCTGCACCTGATCCTACCCCAAATCCATCAAACCCTAAACGCGTCATCACCGACTCGCCCTACAAGCTCACTGGTCGTGCGTGGTCGACGCAAAAATCCACCACAACCCACGAAAAGCTCCAGTCCAATCCCGCCGAATGGCACGCGTATCACGCTGCACGCGACATCAGTTTTCAGGGTTACGCTGATCAGTCCCAAATCCCGCGCAATCGCATCATCGACCATCTCGCTAACAAGCGTAAGCATCGCCTGCGTATTCTCGATCTCGGATGCGGTCGCAACAATATTGCACAGCATTTCGCACAGAATGACAAAGACCATAAATTCCAGATCCAAGGATACGATCACATCGCCGAGGAAGGAAGCGGCGCTCGTGTTGGAAATATCGCCGATCTTTCAGCACAAGAAGAAGACTATAGTGTCAATATCTGCATTTACAGCCAGTCGCTGATGGGGTCGGATTGGCGCGAGTATCTCAAAGAAGGACACCGGATGCTGGGATACAACGGTGAGTTCATCATCTCCGAACACATCAAAATGTTGGACGACGTTCGTGCAGAACTCGGTCGTCTGGGGTGCAAGGTTGAAAGTGTGAATGCGGATGCGGACGTTGACGCGGAAGCTGACGCTGACGATAAGGTGCCGAAATGGTTCGTGTTGGTTGCGAGGAAGGTGTAAATCAATGTATACACGAAATAAAAATACAATAATTTTTAATTATAATGTTTGCTTATAGTATAATATGGAATATAGAGTTGTAGTAGGAGATTCTGCCAGATTGCCTGGATTAGTGAATCCCTTATTAAATGAAGGGTGGGAATTACAAGGAGGTATTAGTGCCCATACGCAAATCACCCAACATCAAACATCCCGTAGTGGGTCGTTTACGACTGTATACGGTGAAGTTTGGGCTCAAGCGATGATTAAAAAAGATAATCGTAATAATACGACGCTTACAACAACCGACGATACCGTTCTCGATAACAAAACTCTTGAATCATTACAACAGTTTCCTCTCACTAAATCGTTTGGTGGAAAACGTAGATTTAGAAAACAACGAACCATACGGTCACGTCACATCAAAAAACAAACCACACATAAACGCCATACCCAGAAATATTAATTTTATAAATTTATTACAACAATAACAAATATTGTATTATGAGACATATTATTATTATTATTATTATTGTGTTTTTACATAATAATAATAATAATTCAATTTTATCTTACTAAAATACCGTAATACTTTACATCGCCACTGTCATTCGGGCGGTCTTATCGAGAAGGGACGCCGGAGTCGCCTTCGGCCTAGGTCCGTTGCCAACATTTACATTCGTAGAGTTGCCATTGAACCAGTTGTCAAGCAGCTTTGCTGCGGGCTGCACAGGGCGGCCTGCAGTCAGCAGATTGATTGCATCGGCAGACTTCGCTGACGCAAAGACGTCCTTGCCGGTAAAAGAGAGCTTGGCTGCAGCCGGGGCAGAAGCGGAAGCGCAGGAGGCGTTGTGGGTGTGGGATTCAAAGAGCATTTTATGAAATAATATAAGATTTTATTTTTATATTATTATTCGCGATGTAATCGTACTGACCGATTCTGTATTCGCATCCGCATCCGCATCTGCATCCGCAGAATTACAGAATACTTGCAACAACAGCAACTTTACCAGCAACATCGGCAACTTTACCGGCAACATTGCCGACTTTATGAATCACCGACACGATTTTGCCGATTGAAAACTTCTTGGCATCCGGAGAACTATCAGAAGAGAAACTGAGAACAGGTTCAGCGGTCATCATTAAATGCGGAAGGGTGGGTGGGGGATAATTCAAAGCAGGTTATACTATAATACGACATATTAGTTTTATGTTGTATTACGACATAATAGATTTATGTTGTATTACGCTACGCTTTACCTGCGGCCACCAAGAGGGAGACCCATCGATGCCGCCTCAGCACGAGTCAGAGCGCCGGCATTGTTGGCGGCGATTTGCGCAGAACGCGACGGATTCGCTAAAAACCCGTTAGAGTTCATAGTGTATCCGTTAGACACATACGCCTTGGCGTGAGGGGGGGTACTCTTCTTACCAGTCGAAAACTGGATAGAGCCAGAAGCGGAAGCGCTAAAGTTGGAGGGGAGAGAAAGGTTCAAAGGCATTTTATGAATTACCACAATATTTTAGTTTTATGTCGTTTTTTCGAATACAATCAATCAATGCATCGAACCCTGCATCACTACGCATAAAATTGAAACCTAATTTTATGGGAATGTTAAATACACACGACAATCGCAAGACACAATTCCATTACATTCCATTACATTCCATTACATTCAATGAATCTGTTTATTCTATCACTGGACCCCGCTAAAATCGCCGAATATATGATGGACAAGCATATCGCTAAAATCATCCTTGAAGCCGTGCAAATGTTATGCACTACAAAGCGCCTTCTTGACGCCGATGAACCAACCCTGGTCGAAATGGACAACACTATCGGCGGTGTCTATAAAATCGCACATAAAAACCACCCCGTGACGATTTGGTGCCGGGCATCTCAAGCCAATTTCATCTGGACGCTTGATTTGATCGATGCGATGCATACTGAATGGAAGTACCGCTACAATCACCCGCAGGAAAAACAGCACAAGTCATTCAAGGTCGCGCAATATCTTCGCGCATACACGCCGGATGCGCTAAAGTTTGAAAAGGTAAAAACGCCCGGGATTATGACCCCGTTCGCACTTGCAATGCCCGATGAGTTCAAGGTCCGTGCGATCCGGTCGTCGTTGTCGTCGTTGTCGTCGTCGCCGCGTTGCGCAACCGGTACAAGCCACGGAAATGACATCTACGACGCGGTCGCTTCCTACCGGAGTTATTATTTATCCGAACCCAAGCGCCGGATCGCGAAATGGGGAAAACGTCGTGGAATGCCTGGTTGGTACTTTCGCGGATTGCAACAGCCACAGTCACAGCCACAGCAGCAACCACACCCACGCTACCGCGTTAAATTTGTCATTGTAAAATAATTATAATTATAATAAGGAATAACTATTACTACTACCTTTTTATTCCACGGAATGAAAAAGATCGATATACTCGGGAAGCGAAATCAAGACAAAATGAAACAGATGGCTGATCCAGATGCAGTACTTGAAAAGAAAATGCCGAAGAAACAAATGTTAGATGACGAGAGATTTTATACAGACCAGAATATTGGAATTGCAATTTTAAAGGAGTTTCAAGATAATGATTATAAGGAAATAATTGTAAATAATGACATATGCACGAGCGCGGATGTGCCGCCGACGCCGACGCCGACGCCGACGCCGCCGCCGCGGAAGAAGGAAAAACCTGCCGGAACGCCAAATATTCTTACTTTAAAACACATTGTTCGAGAGATTGAGAATAAGAGAAAAGCTTATATGTATCAGGATAAACAACATTCTATCTATGATCCAAGGTATTCTATATCTCTCGAACATATCATTGCGCTTATTATAGAATCAAATCTGAATTGTTATTATTGTCGAGAGATTTGTCAACTCACGTATAAGGAAGTAATGTGCCGAAAACAATGGACACTCGATAGAATCGATAATAACTACGGGCATAATCATACAAACGTAGTTATTGCGTGTTTAGACTGCAATTTGAAGAGGGGGAATATGGATTCCGAGAGATTTCGCCAAGGAAAGCAATTCACTTTTAGGAAGTTAGAGTAAATAATGATAATAATATCCACAATATTATTATTAACGTGGATGTTGGTATTATGAATCGCACCGCACCGCATTACGCGTACAGCTTACTCTCCTCCATATTTCGCGTGACTTCCTTGATAAACTTGTCCGTATCCAGCAACTCACCAATATTTGCTGACCATTCCTTTTTATACCGAAACAGGAACGCGACAATACCGGCCATCGTGATTGTTTTCTTATGAATGTGTGCATAAAACGCATCAAAGTTGGCATCTAGTTCGGTTAGTACAGGATACGACTTCCGCAATATATCGTGAAATAAATTGCGAATATCTACCTTCTTGGGGTAATTCATATGAATAATCATATCAATACGCCCCTGACGCAATAATGCGTGATCCATATTTTCCGGGTGGTTTGTTGTAATAAATGTAACCAGTCCCTGACGTGATAATACACCATCCAACAAATTAATCAAGTTACTAAACGTGAAGTGTTTGTTCTCCTGGGTTCCAGTCCGTTTCTCAAACAAACAATCAATGTCTTCGATTAACAGAATCGACTTTGGCGGAATATCGCGAAATGCACATAATGCTGTATGATTGTCAACGTCGTGATTGATCGAGAAGATACACAAATGATATCCAATCTCCTTACAAAGCGCTTTAATCAAACTCGTCTTACCGCTTCCAGGAATTCCGGTGAGCAAATAATTCTTCTTATAGGGGATTCCGAACTCTTCATATTCCTTCTCCTTTTCCTTTGACAAAAAAGTAGTAATGTCATCGCGAAATTTATGCTTGATCTTCTCGTCGAAATAAATTGTCTTCAATTTGCGGCTTGGAATCTTATTATAACGTATCCAATCACCATATTTGTTCGCAATATAAATATGCAATTTTGTTTCGTCGACTTCGAGATCATCGTTATAATTTGATGCAAGTTTTATGAAATTATCGAACAGAATGCAAGAAGATGTGTACACTCGGATACATCTGTATTTTTCT
>SXGU01539140.1_pt1 | contig 28572 bp, 25 predicted proteins | sample 3174531 | NCBI WGS metagenome assembly SXGU01 (sample SAMN11356863, study PRJNA531348) | freshwater metagenome | isolation source: freshwater sample F1-140 | place: China: Fuxian Lake, Yuxi | collected 2017-12-25 | reverse complement strand
GGCCCGCCTCGCACACCCAGCAGATGGTCGACCTCTACCGCAGGCGTTTCGAGCACTACGGCCACGGCCCGGCCGACACGGCGATCGTGGGGCTGGGCGGCCAGTTCTTCATGCGGCCCAACAGCCAGGACGCGGTCGACGAGTTCCGCCCCTACTTCGACAACGCGCCGGTCTACGGCCACGGTCCGTCGCTCGAGGACTTCACGGAGGCCACGCCGCTGACCGTCGGGTCCCCGCAGCAGGTGCTGGAGCGGACGCTGTCGTTCCGCGACTACGCCGGCCACTACCAGCGTCAGCTCTTCCTCGTCGACCACGCCGGGCTCCCGCTCAAGACCGTGCTCGAGCAGCTCGACCTGCACGGTGCGAACCCCCCCGAGACGCGCACGGGGTTCGCCGAGGGGCGGCCGGCCCACGTCCCGGACGCGCCGACTCACGCGTCGCTGGTGGCCGCCGCGGGCGGGGCCCACGACACGTCGGTCCACGCCGTCGACGACGTCACCGGCACGACCGACCGCGAGCCCGACCGCGAGCCCGACCGCGAGGAGGTGTCCGCGTGACCTCGATCGTCGTCGTCTCCGCAGGTCTCAGCGTCCCGTCGTCCACCCGGCTGCTGGCCGACCGGATCGCCGCAGTCACCGCGCAGGCCCTCGAGGAGCCGGAGGTCGTCCACGTCGAGCTCCGCGACCTCGCGCACGACCTGATCGACAACCTGCTGACCGGGTTCCCGAGCCCCAGGCTCGGCGAGGCCCTCGACGCGGTACGCCGGGCGGACGGGCTCGTCGCCGTCACGCCGGTCTTCTCCGCCTCCTACTCCGGGCTCTTCAAGACGTTCTTCGACGTCCTCGAGCCCGGGGTCCTCGACGGGAAGCCCGTGCTCGTCGCCGCGACCGCGGGGACCGCCCGCCACTCGCTGGTCCTCGACCATGCCTTGCGCCCGCTGTTCACCTACCTGCACGCGGTCGTCGTGCCGACCGGCGTCTTCGCGGCCACCGACGACTTCGGCGACGCGGGGCTCGACGCCCGGATCGCCCGGGCCGCGGGCGAGCTGGCCTCGCTCTCCGCCGGGCGGGGAGCGGCGCGGTCCGTCCCGAGCACCCGGCGCACGGTCGAGGAGGAGCTCGCCGACCCGACCCCGTTCGAGCAGCTCCTGCGGACGCTGGCACCCAGCTGACCTGGGCCACACGCCTAGGTCCTTTGGGCCTGACTCGTGGCGACTTCCGCCACTGGCCGCAGGGCCGGCGCGGAGAGAGGGTGGGTCTGGCAGGAAGGAGGTGGGGACGATGAGGATCTCGTGGAAGGACCTCGTAGCAACCTTGCTGCTCGCCGCCATCGCGGTGCCCTACATCGGGTACCTCGTGCGCGACGAGATGCCGTTCATCGAGGATCCGCGCGGCATGGCAGCCACTGGTCTGCTGCTGGGCATCGCGGCGTTCCTGGTGATGCGGCAGGGCGACGCGATCGACCGGATCGGCAAGCTCGAGCTCGCGGCAGCCGGTGTCAGCCTGGCTCTGGGCGTCACAGCCCTGGTCGTGGCCGAGACCGCCGCGGCGGAAGCGATGCTGGCCGTGTTCATGGGTTCGCTCCTGATCGTGTGGATGCTGGAGCTCACCGACCACGTCGGGGTGCTCCACCACGCGCAGACGGGCTGAGCCCTCGCGGCACCCGGGGTGTCATCGGGCCTGGCCCGGTGACCCCCTGCATCTCTGCTCGGGGCCCCGACATCCCCTGACGGAGGTCTCGGCAGGGTGGGACCAACGACTCTCCTGCGGCGCCACCGCCGCTGCGATCGTCGTCGTGTGGGCGTCGCGCGAGGAGTCCCGTCGGCTGCGGACGCCGTGGCGCCTGGCGGGCTCACCTCGACGGAGGCGGCGGAGCGGCTGCGCCGGGACGGGCCGAACCTCCTCCCGGAGCCCAGGCGGGCGTCGTCCCTGCGGCTCCTGGCCGCCCAGCTCACGCACCTGCTGGCCGTCCTGCTCTGGGTCGCCTCGGGCCTGGCGCTCCTGGCGGGCATGCCCGAGCTGGCGGCGGCCATCGTCGTCATCATCGTCCTGAACGGCGGATTCGCGTTCTGGCAGGAGCACCGGGCCGACCGCTCCGCCCAGCGGCTGCGGGCCCTGCTGCCGTCGGACACGCGGGTCGTCCGGGACGGCCGCACGGTCGTCGTCCAGGCCGCCGGGCTCGTCGTCGGCGACGTCGTCCTGCTCGAGGCCGGCGACCGGGTGGCCGCGGACCTCTCCGTCGTGTCGGCGCGCAGCCTCGGGATGGACGAGTCCATGGTCACCGGCGAGAGCGGTTCGGTCCCGCGCCACGAGGGTGATCGGCTGCTCGGGGGGAGCTTCGTGGTGCAGGGTGACGCGACCTGCCTGGTCGCGGCGACCGGCACGTCGACCACGCTTGCCGGCATCGCCGACCTCGCCGCGTCCGCCGAGCGGCCGCCGAGCCCGCTGACCCGCCAGCTGGACCGGGTGGTCCGCGTCCTGGCCGTCATCGCCACCGGGACGGGGGTCGGCCTGGGCGCCGTCGCGCTCGGTCTCGGTCTCACGGCGACCGAGGCGTTCCTGTTCGGGGTCGGAGTCGCGGTGGCGCTGGTGCCGGAGGGGATGCTGCCCACGGTCACCCTGTCCCTGGCCCGCGGAGCGCAGAGCATGGCCGCTCGCCAGGCGCTCGTGCGGCGTCTCGACGCCGTCGAGACGCTGGGCGCCACCACGTTCATCTGCACGGACAAGACGGGCACGCTCACGCAGAACCGGATGAACGTGGTCGAGGTGGTCACGCCCGTCGGCTCGGTCACCGTCGAGGGCAACGGCTACGAGCCGGTCGCCACGGCGGTCGGTCCACGAGCGGCCCTGGACCGGTCCCGGCAGGCCGCCCTGGCCGCCGTCGCGTGCGTCACCGGTCGCGTCGTCGAGCGGACCGGGGAGCACGAGGGCTGGCAGGCGCTGGGCGACCCGATGGAGGCGGCCCTGCACTGCTTCGCGCTGCGACTGGGCGCGGAGGTCCCGGACCACGACGACACCCAGCGGCGGCCGTACTCGAGCGACCGGATGCTCACCTCGGCACTGGACCGGCACGGGGAGGTGTCCGTGCTGGGTGCGCCGGAGAGCGTGCTGCGCCGGTGCTCGGGGTCGAGCGAGGGCGCCGGCCTCGAGCAGCAGCTCGACCGGCTGACCACGAGCGGACGACGGGTCCTCGCGGTCGCGCGACGCACCTGGACCGGCGAGCCCTCCGCGGAGATGGAGGCCGGCCTCGAGCTCCTCGGCCTCGTAGCCCTCGAGGACCCGCCACGACCCGACGTGCGCGACGCGCTGGCCGCCTGCCGTGAGGCCGGCATCAGGGTCGCGATGATCTCCGGGGACCACCCGCGGACCGCCGAGGCGATCGCCCGCCAGGTCGGGCTCCTGGGCGAGGGCGGCCTGGTCGTCACCGGTGACCAGCTCCCGGCGGACGACGCCGAGCTGGCGGCGCTCCTGGACCGGGACGACGGCGTCGTCGTGGCCCGGGTCTCCCCGGCGGACAAGTTCCGGATCGCCTCCTCGCTCCGCGGACGGGGGCACGTGGTCGCGATGACCGGTGACGGGGTCAACGACGCACCGGCCCTGCGGGAGGCGGACGTCGGGATCGCGATGGGCGCCAGCGGGTCCGACGTCGCCCGCGAGGCCGCGGACCTGGTCCTCCTCGACGACCACTTCGCGACGATCGTCGCGGCCATCGAGCTCGGGCGGGCCACGTTCCGCAACATCCGCAGGTTCCTCACCTACCACCTCACCGACAACGTGGCCGAGCTGGCGCCGTTCGCGGTGTGGGCCCTCAGCGGAGGCAACTACCCGCTCGCCATCTCCGTCCTCCAGGTCCTCGCCCTCGACATCGGGACGGACCTGCTCCCGGCTCTGGCTCTGGGTGCCGAGCCTCCCCGCGACGGCATCATGCACGGCTCGTCGAGACGCAGGCTGGTCGACCGTTCCCTGCTCGTCCGGGCGCTCGCCGTCCTCGGGCTCACCGAGGCCGTGCTGGCGCTGGGTGTGTGCACCATCGTGCTGACCTCCGGCGGCTGGACGTGGGGGGAGACGCCCTCCGCGGAGCTCCTCGCCGTCGCGTCGGGGTCGACCTTCGCCGCTATCGCGGTGGCGCAGATGGCCAACGCGTTCGCCTGCCGCAGCGCGGTCGTCCCGGCCTGGCGGATGCCGCTGCTCGGCAACCGGCTGGTCCTCGCGGCGGTGGCGGCCGAGCTGGTGCTGCTGGTGGTGTTCCTGGGCGTCCCGAGCCTGGCCGACCTCCTCGGCGGCAGCTGGCCGGCACCGCTGGGCTGGCTCGCCGCGGGTGCCGGGGCGGCGGTGCTGGTCCTCGTCGACGGGGCGGCCAAGCGCGCCCGCGCGAAGCACCGGCTCAGGTGACCGGCGCCGGCTCGTGCTCGATGCGCGCCGCGTGGACGCGCGCGTGCGCGATCGCCTCGGGTGTGGTGTCGAACAGGTGGCGCTCGTGGGCGAGCCGGCCGTAGACGCCCAGCTCGCGGAGCACCTGCTCGTGGTGCTGCTGGACGCCGGACAGCAGGACCGTGACGTGACGGTGCTCGAGGCGGCTGATCGTGTCGGCGAGGACATGGGCGCCGGTGGCGTCGATGGCCGTGACCCGGGACATCCTCAGGATCACCACCCGTACCCGGGTCACGTCGGTGAGCTCGAGCAGGAAGTCGTGGGCCGCGGCGAAGAACAGCGGCCCGTCGAGACGGTAGGCGACGATGTGCTCGTCCAGGAGGGACCGCTCCTCGTCGCCGTGGTCAGCCTCGTCCAGGGGCATCTCCTCCAGCCGCGCCGAACGAGCCGCCTCCCGGAGCGCGAAGAAGCCCGCGACCACCAACCCGACGAGGACCGCCGTCACCAGGTCGACGACGATCGTCGCAGCGGCGGTGACGGCCAGGACGACGGCGTCGCCGCGCGTCGAGCGGAGGAGCGCCGCCAGGCTGGACACCCGGACCATCTGCACGGCGGTGGCGACGAGGACCCCGGCCAGCGCGGCCCGCGGGATGTCCCCGACCCATCGGGCGGCCACCAGCACCACGGCCAGGAGCAGCACCGCGTGGGTCAGGGCGGCCAACCTCGACGCCGCCCCGGACCGGACGTTGACCGCGGTCCGGGCGATCGCCGCGGTGGCCGGGATCCCGCCGAAGAGGGGCGCGGCCAGGTTGGCCAGGCCCTGCCCGACGAGCTCGCGGTCGGAGTCGTGACGCTGACCGACGCTCATGCCGTCGGCGACGGTGGCCGAGAGCAGGCTCTCCAGGGCCGCGAGCGCGGCGACGGCGACGGCCGGCAGGAGCAGGGCGTCGAGGTCTGCCCAGGGCACGTCGGGGAGCGAGGGGCCCGGCAGGCTGGCCGGGATGTGGCCGATGGTCGCCGCGTCCCAGTCGAACGCCGAGGTCGCCAGGGTCGCGAGGACCACGGCGGCGAGGGACCCGGGCAGCAGGGGCACGACCCGGGCGGACAGCAGGACCACGACGACGACCCCTGCGGCGATCCCGAGGGGCACCCAGTGGGGATCGTCCGCCCAGGCCCGCGCGGCGCGGGCGGCGAGGACCAGCACCCGCTCCGCGTGCACGTCCGTCCCGAGGGCGGCGGGCACCTGCTGCAGCGCGATGATGGCCGCGATGCCGACCGTGAAGCCCTCCACGACCGGGACCGGCACGTAGCGGATGAACCGGCCGGCACCCGCAGCGCCCAGCCCGACGAGGATCAGCCCGGCCAGCAGCCCGACGACGAGCACCCCGTCGGGCCCGTGGGTCGCGATGATGGGGACCAGGACCACCGTCATCGCTCCGGTGGGACCGCTGACCTGGACCCGGCTCCCGCCGAAGACCGCAGCCACCGCACCGGCGACGATCGCCGTGACCAGCCCGGCGGCCGCCCCCATGCCCGAGCTGACCCCGAAGCCGAGGGCGAGCGGCAGGGCGACCAGACCGACCATGAGGCCGGCGGTCAGGTCGCGGGCCGGCCGGGCCGCCGTCCAGTCCGAGCGCCGCGGCAGCAGCCTGCCGGTCCGGGCCAGTGCGGCGCCGGCGGCCTGGGCGGCTGCGCTCACGGGAGGGCGTCGGTCGTCAGCTCGGCCCCGAGCTCGCCCTGCACGGCGATCATCCCGGACAGGATCTTCCGGGCGACCAGGAGCAGGTCCCGGACCTCGGGGACGCTGACCGAGTAGACGACCTCGCTGCCGTGCCGGTGCGAGACCACCATCGACGTACGGCGGAGCACCGCGAGCTGCTGGGACAGGTTGCTCGGCTCGATGTCGATCCGCTCGAGGAGCTCGTGCACCGCGTGGTCGCGTTCGGACAGCAGCTCGAGGATCCGGATGCGCGCCGGGTGGCCGAGGGTCTTGAAGAGCTCGGCCTTGGCTTGGTAGAGGGGGACGCTCATTGAGTTGAAGACTACACCACTTGCAAACATCTTCAAGTCGTGGTGTACCGTCGGCGACGACGACCGCGAACGACCTGACCGCGAACGACTTCGACAGGCAAGGGATGACGATGACTGACGTGCGCACGGTGCTGGACGAGGCGGGGCTGACGAACCCGCGGGTGCAGGACTACGTCGCCCACTGGGCCGAGCTCACCGGAGCAGACCGCGTCGAGGTCGTCACCGCCGCCGACGACGCCCGGCTCGTCCAGGAGGCGCTCGACGCGGGCGAGCTGCTGCCCGCGGGCCGGGGGCGCTACTACTCCCGCAGCCACTCCAAGGACACCGCGCGCTCGGAGGAGCGGACCATCGTGGCGACCAGCCGGCCCGAGGACCGCGGCCTCTACAACAACTGGCGCCCGGCCGCCGAGATCACCCCGGTGGTCACGGAGCGGATGCGCGGTGCCTCGGCCGGCAAGACGATGTACGTGATCCCCTACCTGATGGCCCCGCCCGGCAACGTGCTCTCGCCGTGGGCGACCGGCGTCGAGCTGACCGACGCCCGCACCGTCGTGCTGCACATGATCCGGATGTCTCGCGTCGGCGTCGAGCACCTCCAGGACCTCGAGGACCCCGACTCCTTCGTCCGGGCGGTGCACGTGACCGGCGACCTCGACTCCCTCGGCCACGGCACCCCCGACGACCAGCGCTGCTTCGTCACGGTCGCGGACGAGCGGACGATCCTGCACTACGGGTCGTCGTACGGCGGCAACGCCCTGCTCGGCAAGATCGCCCACGGACTGCGTCAGGCGGCGTACGACGGCTGGGTGACCGACACCTTCCTCGGCGAGCAGTACATGCTGATCGGCATCCACGACAAGGAGACCGGCAAGACGTCCCACATCTGCGGCGGGTTCCCGAGCGCATCGGGCAAGACCAACCTGGCGATGATGCTCGCGCCGGACGCGCTGGGCGGCCGCTACCACGTCTCGTTCTACGGCGACGACATCGCGTGGCTGTGGGTCGACAAGACCGACGGCCGGCTCTACGGCATGAACCCGGAGTTCGGCGTCTTCGGCGTCGCCAAGGACACCAACGAGGGCACCAACCCGACCGCCCTCCACTCCGTCGCCGAGGGGAGCGGGGCGATCTTCACCAACGTCGCCTACAACCCGGACACGCAGGAGGTCTGGTGGGAGGGGCGCACGCCCGAACCGCCGGCCGACACGGCCGGCTGGCTGGACTGGAAGGGCGAGCCGATCGCCGACCGCGAACCCGGGGACACCAGCCCGTGGGCGCACCCCAACAGCCGGTTCACCACCACCCTCGACAACGTCCCCAACATCGCCCCCGACTACAACAGCCCCCGGGGCGTCCCGATCGACGCCATCATCTTCGGCGGGCGCACCCGGGACCGCGAGCCGCTCATCCGCGCGATCACCGACCTCGCCGAGGGTGTCTACGACGGTCTCACCCTGGGGGCGGAGGCCACCTCCGCCGCCGAGGGCGTCGAGGGGATGCTCCGCTACGACCCGATGTCCAACCGGCCGTTCATGGCGTACGGCGAGGGCGACTACGCCGCGCACTACCTCAAGATCGTCGGAGCGGCCACCGACCAGCCGATCTTCGCCCACGTCAACTGGTTCCAGCGGGACCCGGAGGACGGCCACTTCCTGTGGCCGGGCTACCGGGACAACCTGCGGCCGTTGCTGTGGCTGCTGCAGCTGCGCAACGGCGAGGTGAAGGGCCGGCAGACGCCGGTGGGCATCCTCCCGACGGAGGACGAGCTCAACCTCGAGGGTGTCGACATCACGCCCGAGGACCTCGAGACGATCCTGTCGATCGACGTCGCGCGCTGGCGCGAGGAGATGGGCTTCCGTCAGGCGCACCTCGAGGAGCTCCCCAACCTGCCCGAGGAGATCTGGGAGGCCCACCGCCGGGTGGCGAAGGCGCTGGAGGATCACAGCGGCTGACCCGGGGCGGCCGAAGGTCAGCCCGAGACGGGACCTCGACCTCTGCCGGCTGCGCCCCGGCGCGGCTGATGCTGGACGGGCCAGTTCCCGGCGAGGCACGAGGTGGAGACGATGAGCAACCCGGTCCTGACCTTCCTCGGCGCCACCGGCGCCGTGACCGGCAGCAAGTTCCTGGTCGACACCACCGACTCGCGCACGCTGGTCGACGCCGGGCTCTTCCAGGGCCCACCGGACCTGCGCCGCCGCAACTGGGAGGAGTTCCCGGTCGCGGCATCGTCGCTGGACGCGGTCACCGTGAGCCACGCGCACCTGGACCACTGCGGGCACCTGCCCCGGCTCGTGCGCGAGGGATTCGCGGGTCCGATCTACTGCTCGCCCGAGACGGCCGAGCTCGTGGAGATCGTGCTGCGCGACAGTGCGCACCTGCAGGAGGAGGACGCACAGCACGCGAACGCCGGCGGCTACTCCAAGCACCGTCCGGCTCTCCCGCTCTATGACCGGGAGGACGTGGAACGGACCTTGCCGTTGCTGCGACCGGTCGGGTTCGGGGAGACGACCCAGGTGGCCGCGGGAGCCAGGGTGACGCTGAACCCGGCCGGCCACATCCTCGGCTCGGCGACCGTGCTCCTCGAGACCGACGGACGCCGCACGCTGTTCAGCGGGGACCTCGGCCGGCCGAGCCATCCGCTGCTCCGGCCCCCGGACCCGCCGCCCGCCGTCCACACCGTGGTGGTCGAGTCGACCTACGGCGGCCGGACCCACGAGCCGGCCGGGCCGGACACGCTCGGCGCGGCGGTCCGGCGGGCCGCCCACCGTGGTGGGTCGGTGCTGATCCCGGCCTTCGCGGTGGATCGGACCGAGCTGGTCATCCTGGCCATCCACCGGCTGATGGAGGAGGGCAGGATCCCGAGGCTCCCGGTCTTCGTCGACAGCCCGATGGCGGTCGCCGCGCTGCACGTCTACCGACGCGCGCTGGGCGCCCCGTCCCCGCAGCTCCGTCCCGACAGCGGGGAGCTACGGGCCGCTCTGGACTCCGTCGAGGTGCACGGGGTGGGGGACGTCGCGGGCTCGATGCGCCTCAACCGGCCCGCGATGCCGTCGATCGTGATCTCCGCCTCCGGGATGGCCACCGGCGGCCGGGTCATCCACCACCTGGCCCATCAGCTGCCGGACCCACGCAACGTCGTGGTGCTCACCGGCTACCAGGCGGTGGGGACGCGGGGCCGGCAGCTCCAGGAAGGCGCCCGGCAGGTGAAGATCCACGGACGCTACGTCCCGGTGCGTGCCGAGATCGTCGACGTGCCGGACTTCTCGGTGCACGCCGACAGCGACGAGCTGTGCGCCTGGCTGGCCTCGGCGCCGGAGCCTCCGGAGGTCGTGTACGTCGTGCACGGCGAGCCCGACTCGTCCGAGGCCCTGGCTGTCCGGATCAGGGACGAGCTCGGCTGGTCCGCCGTCGTCCCGAAGCGGGGCGAGCGGGTGCGGCTCGACTGACCGGGCTCGGTGGCTTCTCTCAGTCGATCGGTGCCAGCGTCTCGAGGAGCCGGTTGACCCGCCGCTCGCGCCGCATCTCCTTGGCGGTGACGGGCGACTCGGGCGTGACGAGCACCGGTGCGGTCGCGTGGGCCAGGGCGGCGCGGGCGACCGGGCCCAGGTGGGTGCGCAGGGGGAGCAGGTGGTGACGACGGCCGATCACGAGGAGGTCCGAGACCTCGGCCGCGTCGAGGACCGCCTCGGCCGGCGGGGCATGCCGCACGTCGACGGCGACCTCGACATCGGGGAACGCCGAGCGGAAGGGGGCCAGGAGGGGGTGCAGCTCGGTCCGCCAGCGGTCGGCCCACTCCGCGCGCATCGCCTCGTCGACGACCTCCGCCTCGAAGCCCGAGTCCAGCCACCACGCGTGCAGCACGACGAGCGACGCGCCGAGCTTGCGGGCCTCCGCGAAGGCGGCGCGCAGGACCATCGGGGCCTCGATGGGGTCCTGGACCGCGGCGGTCACGACGGCGGTCGGGTGCGCGCGTGGCGACCACCCCTCGGGCACCGAGACGACCGGCCCGTGGGCCCGGCCGGCGACGCTCTGGACCACGGAGCCGCCGACGAGGCGGTGCAGGCGTCCGAACGCTCGGTGCTCCAGCACGAGGAGCTCCTCGTCACTGGTGCGCTTGGTCAGCTCGTCGACGACCCTGCCCATGCTGACCAGCTCGGACGTCACGGCGACCTCGTCGCCCGCGAGGCGCTCGGCCTCGGCCACCGCGCGGGCCAGGGTCGCGCGGGCACCCTCCAGCGCTTCGCCGTACAGGCCGGCGTACGCCTCGCTGGACGGGAGCTGCAGGACGTGCACCAGGTGTACCGGCCGCGACCAGCGCCGGGCCTCCTCGACGGCGAACCCGAGGGCGGATCCGGAGCCTTCGGCGCCGACGCCCACGACGATCGGGGTGCTCGGGGTGCTCGGGGTGGTCATGGCTGGTTCCTCTCTGGGCAGGCTGGTCGGCCCCGTCACTCGGCCGGCTGCTCGGGTACCACGACGACGGTGGTCCGGGCGCGCTCCAGGACGGCGAGGGCGCAGGACGAGTACAGGAGCCGCGACCAGCCGCTGACGTCGCTGCGCCCGACGACGACCAGCTCGGCCTCGGGTGCCTCGTGGAGCAGGCACTGGTCGACGAGCCCCTGCGACAGCTGCAGGTCGACCTCGACGTCCGGGTACTTCTCGCCCAGACCCGCCACGGACTCCGAGAGGAGCATCCGCAGCTCGACGACGTCGCTGGGTTCCGCCTGGACACCGGCAGCGCCCTGCGTGACGAGCGTGGGATCGACGAAGCTGTGCATGACCACGAGGGGGAGGTGGTGCAGCGACGCCTGCTGGAAGGCGAACTCGACGACGGGCAGCGAGGCCACGCTCCCCTCGGCGCCGACGAGGACCTCGTGCCGACCGTCGTGCGGCTCCTGAGGGCGGCACACGACCACCGGACACCGGGCCAGCCGGGCCACGGACTGGCTGACCGACCCGAGCACCAGGGAGCGCAGGGGACCGCGCCCCCGGGAGCCGAGCACGACGACGTGGGCCGAGGCCGAGGCCTCGACGAGCGCGTCCCTGGCGTCGGTCCCGAGCACGTGGGTCCGCACCTCGAGGCCCGGCACCTCGAGGACGGCGATCTCCCGAGCCTCGGCGGCCAGCGTCTCGCCGGCCTCGTGCAGGGCTCGGGTGAGCACGCTCTGGTCCAGGCCGGGGGTTCCCAGCCACGCGAGCTCGCCGACCCCGACCCGGCCGTAGGCGTGCACGATGTCCAGGGGGCGCCCTTCCAGGTGTGCCTGCCGGGCCGCCCACACGACGGCCCGCTCGGCGTGGGCCGAGCCGTCGGTGCCGACGACGATGCTGCCTGCGGGGATGTCTCTGGTCACGTCTCCACTCTCGTTCGCCCTCCCCGCCGGGCGTACAGGCTTGCGGCCCGCCGGCCCGGGACCTAGGGCCCTGCCGACGGGGGAGGCGGACGACAAGCATCGAGGTAGTGACCGAAGGAGGCGTCCATGAACAGCCCCGAGACTGGTCCGGTCGTCGTCGGCGTCGACGGCACCCCCGGGAGCGCCGGCGCCCTGCGCTACGCGGTCGCCGAGGCGGCCCGCCGAGGAGCCTCGCTGCGCCTCGTGCACGTGCTGCCCGTGACCGCCCCCGTCTGGCCGGGCGTGCCCATGAGCGGTGTGGGAGACAGTGAGCTCCGCGACGTCGCCACCTCGATCCTCGAGGAGTCCGTCGCCGCGGTGCGTGACCTCGCGCCCGACCTCGAGGTGGTGACCCGCCTGAGCGCCGGGTCCCGGAGCGGAGCGGTCGTCGAGGCCTCCGAGGACGCGCAGCTCGTGGTCGTGGGACGGGAGACCCAGCACGGTGTCGACCGGATCCTGGTCGGCGCGGTCACCGCGGCGGTGGCCGCCCACGCCCACTGCGGCGTGGCCGTCGTGCCGTCGTTCTGGTCGGGTGACCACCCGCGCGCCCGCGTCGTGGTCGCGATGAAGTCCCGGGCCAACGCCCACGCCGTCCTCACCGAGGCCTTCTCCCAGGCGCGCCGGCGAGGCGCGAGCCTCACCATCGTGACCGCCTGGGAGCTGCCCGACCCCTACCTCGACCGGATCGAGGTGCGCACGCACTCCGACGACTGGGAGGAGGAGGGTCGCAGCGTCATCGAGGACGTGCTCACGAGCTGGCGTCGCGAGTACCCCGACGTGGCCGTCGACGTCCGGGTCCAGCACGGCCGGGCCGCCGAGGTGCTGCTCGCCGCGAGCCGCGACAGCGACCTGCTCGTCCTCTCGCGCCGGCACCGCGCCATCCCGCCCTACGGCCACCTCGGCGGCGTCGCCCACGCGATCCTCAGGGCGAGTGACGTCCCCGTCGTCGTGGTCCCCTTCACCGACGCGCACGACGACCCGGCCGAGGACGTGCTCGTGCTCGAGGAGTCGGGCGCCCCGGTCAAGTGACGACCGGGCCCGTGACCGGCCGGACCGCACGCGGCCTGACCGGTGACGAGGCGGCCCGGCGGCTGGTGGAGCACGGCCCGAACGAGCTGCCCCCGGAGGTGTCGGTCAGTCTCCTCGCCCGGATCGGGCAGCAGCTGCGTGACCCGATGATCCTGCTGCTGTGCGGTGCCCTGGTGCTGGTCGTCGCCGTCGGAGACCACGCCGACGCGGTGATCATCGCCGCGGTGATCGTGCTCAACACCACCATCGGAGTGGTCCAGGACGTACGCGCCCAGCACGCGGTGGACGCCCTCTCGCGGATGGCGGCCCCCCGGGCCCACGTGTGGCGAGACGGTGCCCTGGTCGAGGTGGCCGCCGGGGACGTCGTCCCCGGGGACACGGTCCGCCTCGAGGCCGGCGACATCGTGCCTGCCGACCTGCTCCTGGTCGAGGCGTCCTCGCTCGAGGTGGACGAGTCGACGATGACAGGGGAGTCGATGCCGGTCCCGCGAGCCCTCGCGGAGGAGGTGGTCTCGGGCACGGTCGTCACCCGCGGCCGGGGCATCGGACGCGTGGTCCGCACCGGCGCCGACAGCGGGCTCGGCAGGATCGCGGCGCTCGTGGCCGGTGCGGGGCTGCGACCGACGCCCCTGCAGCTGCGCCTGGCCCGGCTGTCCCGTCAGCTGGTCCTCGTCACCAGCATCATCTGCCTCGGCGTGTTCGGGCTCGCGATGGCCCAGGGGATGTCCTGGACGGCGGCGTCGGTGCTGGCGGTGAGCCTCGGCGTGGCCGCCGTCCCCGAGTCGCTGCCCGCGGTGGTGACGATCTCACTGGCCCTGGGAGCCCGCCGGATGGCGCGACGCTCGGCGGTCGTCCGCCGGCTGCCCGCCGTGGAGACCCTGGGCTCGGTGACCGTCCTGGCCTCGGACAAGACCGGCACCCTGACCCAGGGCGTGCTGACCGCACGCCAGCTGTGGACCCCCGCCGGCACCTGCGAGGTCAGCGGGACGGCGTACGCCGTCGACGGGCGCGTCGAGGGGTCGCCGGAGGCACGCGCCGAAGCCGTCGGGCTGCTGCGCAACGCCGCCCTCTGCAACGACGCGTCCCTGAGAGCGGGCGACGAGCCGGGGGAGTGGCTCGCGGTGGGCGACCCCTTCGACGTGGCGCTGCTCGTGGCCGCGGCAAAGGGTGGTCTCGACCTCGACTCCCTCGCTCACTGGAACCGGATCGACGAGTCGCCGTTCGACAGTGACGTCGGGTTCTCCCGCACGGTGCACAGCGGCCCGGACGGCGTCGAGGTGGAGGTCCTGAAGGGTGCCCCGGAGCGACTGCTGCCGATGCTCGCACCGGGGCCCGTAGCGGAACAGGCCCGGGTCCAGGCCGAGCTGTGGGCCGCCCAGGGCCATCGGGTCCTGGCCGTCCTCGAGGACCGCCGGGCCGTGGGGCTGGTGGCGGTGACCGACCCTCCCCAGCCGGACGCGGCCCAGGTGGTCGAGGACTGCCACGCCGCCGGCATCAGGATCGTCCTGGTCACCGGCGACCACCCCGCCACCGCCCGGGTGGTGGCCGAGGAGCTGGGCATCCTGTCCGACGACGGGTTGGTCGTGGAGGGCGAGGCCGTGGCCCGGGGTGAGCACCTGGACCTGGTGGAGGAGATCGACGTCTACTCCCGGGTCCGGCCCGAGCAGAAGGTCGGCATCGTCGACGCGTGGCAGGCCCACGGTGACGTCGTCGCGATGACGGGAGACGGGGTCAACGACGCGCCGGCCCTGCGTCGTGCCGACATCGGCGTGGCCATGGGGCGCAGCGGGACCGAGGTGGCCCGACAGGCGGCCGACCTGGTCCTCCTCGACGACGACCTGCGCACCCTGGTCGTCGCGGTGGGGGAGGGGCGGCGGATCCACGCGAACATCCGGACGTTCCTGCGCTACGGCCTCGCCGGCGGTCTGGCCGAGATCGTGGTGCTGCTGACCGCCCCGCTCCTCGGTCTCCCGATCCCGCTCACCCCGGCCATGATCCTGTGGGTCAACATGGTGACGCACGGGCTGCCCGGGGTCGCGTTCGGCGGCGAGCCTCTCGACCCCGACCTCATGCGCAGGCCCTCTCCTCCGCCGACCCAGTCCGTGCTGGACCGAGGCCTCATCGGCCAGATCGTCGCGGCCGGCGCCCTGCTCTCGGTCGCGTCGCTCGGTGCCGGCCTCCTCGCCTCCCACCTGGGCCAGGACGTCCGGACGGCGGTGTTCCTCACGCTGGGGCTCGGGCAGCTGGCCGTGGCGCTCGCCCTGCGGGCGCCGCGCCGCGGCTGGGACTGGCGTGAGCGCGGTCTCGAGATCGCGGTCCTGCTGGCCGGGGCCTGCCAGCTCACCGGTGTCGCGATCCCCGGGGTGCGCGAGCTGCTCGGGACCGAGCCTCTCGGGACGGGCATGACCGTGGCGCTGGTGGGCATCGCCGCGCTCCCTGGCGTGCTCGTCGCGCTCTCGCGCCGACCATGGTCCCGGCGGCAGGGGACCTTCGCCTCCGGACCTGGACCGGTGGCCTGAGGACCCTGGGGGCATGGGCACTCCCCTGGGACGGCAACGACGCGCGGGCTCGCCGAAGCGGGTCGCGGCGGCGGTCCTCGCTGCCGCGGTGACGCTCGGCGGCTGCTCCGTGGACAGCCCGATGGGCGAGCGCCACCGGTCCGGACGGACCCTGGGCGGCATGCCCGGCTCCGCCATGCCCGGCGCCATGGGAGGAGGCCTCGGCATGCGCGCTGTCCAGGGCATGGGCGGGATGCACGCGACGATGGCCCCTCGGGACGAGGCCGACTACCTGCTGACCATGCTGCCGCACCACCGCGAGGCCATCGTCGCGGCCGAGTCGCTCACGCGCTCGCCGCACCCCGAGCTGCGGCGCCTCGGGCGGGCGATCCGGACGAGCCAGTCCCGGCAGGTGCGGATGATGGAGCGTTGGGTCGCCCGCTGGTACCCGCAGGAGACACCGTCCATCGACTACCAGCCGATGATGAGCGACCTGACGGGTCTGAGCGGGGACGAGCTCGACCGGACCTTCCTCACCGAGATGGTCCACCACCACATGATGGCCGTGATGATGTCCCGCCACCTGGTGAGAGCCGGCCTGGTCCGTCATCCGGCGGTGGCCGGCCTGGCCGAGTCGGTGATCCGCGAGCAGAGCGCCGAGATCCGCCTGATGCGGCAGTGGCTGCTGCAGTGGAGCTGAGCTCCTGAGAGCGGTCCCGCCAACTGGTGACCAAGGGCCCTGATTCGCGGTGCCTCGACCGACCTAGCGTCGTCCCACACAGACCGGGCACAACGGTCCCGATCGGGAGAGACGGTGGTGGCGATGGCGATGCCGACGGACGAGGACCCGGTGGTCGAGCTGAGTGTCGAGGAGTGCTGGGACCTGCTCGAGGAGGAGCAGTTCGGCCGGCTGGCCTACCGGCTCGTCGACGAGGTCCACCTGGTGCCGATCAACTACGTGACCGACGGCAGGTCGCTGTTGTTCCGGACCGGTTCCGGCAACAAGCTGCTCGCCGCAGCACTGCACTCGGACGTGGCCCTCGAGATCGACTGGCACGACGATCTCTCGGCCTGGTCGGTCGTCGCCCGAGGCCGGCTTCGTCGCCTCGGTGAGGACGAGGCCGCACGGGTCGAATCGCTTCCGCTGCAACCGTGGGTCGAGACCCTCAAGTACGACGTCGTCGAGCTCGCCGCCGATGTCGTCACGGGCCGCCGGTTCCGGCTGCACCGGCCGGAGCCGGACCACCAGCTGTCGCGGTCCCAGGGGTAGCCCGGGTGCTGGTTGTGGTCCGTCGACTCCCAGCGCGAGGACCAAGGACCCTGATGCACCCAGCGGGCGCGGTGTGATCGTCGAGGAAAAGGAGGTCCGTCATGAAGGACACGCACGCGACGGTGCCCAGCACCCGCACGACCGGTCGCACCGGCCCCCACGACAGCACCGCGAGCTCCGGGTGGACGGGACCGATCCTGGTCGGTGTCGGGCCCGAGGGGCGCCTCTCCGACGGCACGCTCGAGTTCGCCGTGACCACGGCGTTGCAGCTGGAGATCGGCGTCGAGCTCCTGCACGTCGTGCCCCGTCTCATCGGCGGACCCGCCGGAACCTCCGAGGTCGGCATCGGGTTCGAGCAGCTCGTCTCCCAGGGCCAGGTTCTCCTGGACGAGGCCGTGCGCCGGGTCCGGGACCGCGTCAGCGGAGCCCAGCCGGTGAGCGGACGGCTCGTTCGCGGCGCGGTCATCGACACCCTGGTGGAGCAGAGCGCCTTCGCGCAGATGGTGGTGCTCGAGCACCGCGACCTGCCGCGTTGGGAACGGTGGGGAAGCGGGTCGGTGACCGCGGGCGTGGCGGCCCGCGCCCATGCCCCCGTCGTCTCGGTGCCTGCCACCTGGCGGCCGGGAGACCACCCGCGGCCGATCACCGTGGCGGTCGAGGACGCCGAGCGGGCCGGGGCGGAGATCTGGACCGCACTCGGCCTGGCCGCGGTCAACGACGCGCGGGTCGTGGTGCTGCGCGCGACGTACCTTCCGCCGGCCATCGAGGAGATGATGCGGCACGAGGTCAGCCATGAGCAGATGCTGGTCTCCGCCCGGGCCGAGCTGGCGCACGACGTGAACCTGCCGGACGAGATCTGCGAACGAGTGCCCTGCACCTTCGCCGTGCGTTGGGGCCGCCCCGCGGACGTCCTCGTGGCGGCGTCGGAGCGCTCGTCGTTGCTGGTGGTCGCGCGCCGCGACCCGGCGCTGCCGTTCGGCTCCCACCTGGGTCCGGTGCTGCGTCAGGTGCTCCGGGAGGCGACGTGCCCCGTGCTCGTCGTCGAACCCTCGCCGCTCCCCGGCGAGGTCCCCGTCGCCGCCGCCGCCGGTGTGCACTGACGTCAGCCGGGCGAGAGCAGAGTCCGGAGCAGGACCGTGTCCGTCGCGCTGAACGCGCTGTCGGCGGCGTTCCTCGCCGCGGAGGACGTCGACCCCGGCAACTCGCTGGTCATCGGGTCGTTCGCGGTGCTGAGCGGGCCGGTGCCGTCGCTCGACGCCGTCCGCCGGCACGTCGAGAGCCGGCTGCCGCTCGCGCCGCGCTACCGCCAGGTGGTCCGGCGCACGGTGCTCGACCTGCGGGCGCCGACCTGGGAGGACGACCCGGACTTCGTCCTGGACCGGCACGTCGGGCGACTGACGGTGCGGTCACCTGGCGGGGACGGCGAGGTCGCAGAGCTGATCGCCAGGTGCATGGCCGTCCGGATGGACCGCGACCACCCACTGTGGGACATCACCCTGTGTGAGGGACTGTCCGACGGCAGGTGGGGACTGCTCAGCCGGGTCCACCACGCCCTCGCCGACGGCGTGTCGGGGACTGCCCTGCTCCGGGTCCTCTTCGACATCCCGGAGGAGGCGACCCCGCCGGTCGTCGGGATCGGACAGCGCGCCGGATCCCGGTGGCGCGGCGCCGCCACGGCGGCGCTGGCGGCGGGCCGGGGGAGCCTGGCTCTCGGAGCCGCGGTCGTGCCGGTCCACGGGCCGTCGGTCTCGGGCGTGGTCGGACCCGGTCGTCGCTACGCGTGGACCACGGTCCCGCTCGTCTCGGCCCGGCAGGTGCGCCGCGCGCTGGGTGTCACCGTCAACGACGTGGCGCTCGCCGCGGTGGCCGCGGGCTTCGGGGACCTGATGCGGAGCCGGGGCATCGAGGCCCATCCACACTCCCTGCGCTCCTTGGTGCCCGTGTCGGCCTGGTCCGGGACGTCCGACGAGCCCGACAACCACGTCACCCTGATGCTGGCCGACCTCCCGGTGGACGTCGACGACCCGGTCGCCCGGGTGCAGGCGGTGCATGCGCTGATGGCGCGGCTACGACGGACCGGGGAGCCCGAGGCCGGGGTGCTCGCCCAGCAGCTGATCGGTGCGGTCCCGTACGCGGTCGTCGGCGCGGCCACCCGCTGGGCACTCAGGGTGCCCCACCACCACCTCAGCACCGTGACGACCAACGTCCCCGGGCCACGCCGCCGGCTGTCGTTCCTGGGAGCCGAGGTCGAGCAGATGCTGCCGTACGTGCCGATCGCGGACCGGGTGCCGATCGGGGTGGCCATGTTCACCTACGCGGGCCAGCTCACCTTCGGCGTGACCGCCGACCGCGCGGTCTCCGACCTCGACGTGCTGGTCGACGGCATCACCTCCGCCTGGTGGTCGCTCGCCGGCACCAAGGTCCTCGGTCCCCAGGACTTGTGACCCTGACCGCTGGCACCCGCCAGGTCGCAGGCTCGAGACGGGTCGGGCCACCGGGGCCCGCGGAGGAGGTAGGACATGACCACGAGGATCGCGATCAACGGGCTGGGCCGGGTGGGTCGCGCGCTCCTGCGCCAGGCGGTGCTGAGCGAGGACCTCGAGGTGGTCGGCGTCAACGACCTCGCGGACCCCAGGACCCTGCGCGCCCTGCTGCGCCGTGACTCCACCTACGGTCGGTTCCCCGTCGAGATCGAGGCGGGCGAGGACGTCCTGGTCATCGGCGGTCGCAAGATCCCGTGCTCGAGCGCCACGACCCCCGCCGAGCTCCCGTGGGGCGAGCTGGCGGTCGATGTCGCCGTGGAGTGCACCGGTCGCTTCCGCACCGCGGAGACCGCCGGAGGGCACCTCGAGGCCGGCGCCCGCAAGGTGGTCATCTCGGCTCCCGGCAAGGGCGTCGACGCCACCGTGGTCATGGGCATCAACGACGGCGACTACGACCCGGCCCATCACGACGTCGTCTCCAACGCCTCCTGCACGACGAACTGCGTCGCGCCCATGGTCAAGGTCCTGCAGGACTCCTTCGGCATCGAGCGCGGCTTCATGACGACCGTGCACGCGTACACCGGAGACCAGAACCTGCTCGACGGACCGCACAAGGACCTGCGGCGCGCCCGGTCGGCAGCGGTCAACATCATCCCGACCACCACGGGCGCGGCCCGCGCCGTCGCCCAGGTCATGCCGGAGCTCGAGGGCCGGCTGGACGGGGTCGCCCTGCGCGTGCCGGTCGTCACCGGCTCTCTGGTCGACCTGGCCGTGCTCCTCGACCGCGAGGTCACCGTCGACGAGGTCAACGCGGCCTTCGAGGCTGCCACGCACACGCAGGCGTTCGAGGGACGGCTGCGCTACGAGGACGAGGACTTCGTCTCCGTCGACGTCATCGGCGAGTCGGCCTCGTGCGTGTTCGACTCCTCGCTCACCCAGGCATCCGGCCGGCTCGTCAAGGTCTTCGGCTGGTACGACAACGAGTGGGGCTACGTGTGCCGGCTCGCCGAGCTGGTCCGTCTCGTGGGGCACAACCCCGCCCCTGCCGGGGGTGCCTCGGTATGACCCTCGACGTGCGGATCCACGGACGGGGCGGCCAGGGCGTGGTCACAGCCGCTGAGCTGTTGTCCCTCGCCGCCTTCGACCAGGGTCTGCACGCCCAGGCGCTCCCGAGCTTCGGCTCCGAGCGGACCGGAGCCCCGGTCGTGGCCTTCTGCCGCATCGACGAGCAGCCGATCCGGGCGCACGACCCCGTCGACGCCCCCGATCTCGTGGTCGTCCAGGACCCCACCCTGCTGCACGACGCCGACGTGCTCCTCGGTCTGGCCGAGGACGGGCTGGTCATCGTCAACTCGAGCCGGTCGGTGGCCGAGCTGGAGACAGCAGGTCTGCGCCTGGGACCCGGACAACGCGCCCTGACCGTGCCGGCGACCGACCTGGCCAGGGAGCACCTGGGCCGCGCGATGCCCAACACCGCGCTCCTGGGCGCGGTCGCGGCCGCCACCGGCGTCGTGAGTCTCCACGCCGTCCGGCGCGCCATCGCGGAGCGGTTCGACTCGCGTGGGCGGCTGCTCGTCGCCGCCAACCTGCGTCTGGCCGAGGACGCCCACGACATGGTCATCGCCACCCAGGAGGCACACGGTGCTGAGACAGCTTGAAGGATCCCGAGCGGTCGCCGAGACCGTGGCTCGATGTCGTCCCGCGGTGGTCGCCGCCTACCCGATCTCGCCCCAGACCCACATCGTCGAGGCGCTGGCCGACCTGGTCACCGCCGGCGAGCTCGCGTCGTGCGAGTACCTCATGGTGGAGTCCGAGTTCGGCGCCATGTCGGCGTGCATCGGCGCGTCCGCGGCCGGTGCGCGCGCCTACACCGCGAGCGCCAGCCAAGGGCTGCTGTTCATGGCCGAGGCTCTGCCGAACGCCTCCGGGTTGAGCCTGCCCATCGTCATGACGGTCGCCAACCGCGCGCTGGGCGCACCGATCAACATCTGGAACGACCACTCCGACGCGCTCTCCCAGCGGGACGCGGGCTGGGTGCAGCTGTTCGCCGCCTCCAACCAGGAGGCGGTCGACCTGCACGTGCAGGCCTTCGCCCTGGCCGAGCGTCTCTCGTTGCCCGTGATGGTCAACATGGACGGTTTCGTGCTCACCCACGCGATGGAGGAGGTCGACGTGCCGGAGCAGGACGGCGTCGACGCCTTCCTGCCCCCCTTCCAGCCCCGGCAGTGGCTCGACCCGGACGACCCGGTGACCATCGGTGCGATGGTCGGACCGGGTGCCTTCACCGAGGTGAAGTACCTGATGGCCGACCGGCAGATCCGCGCGCTCGACACCGTGACGGAGGTGGCGGCGGAGTTCCGTGCAGCGTTCGGCCGGGACTCCGGTGGCCTGGTCCGGCCGTACCGGACCGACGACGCCGAGGTCGTCCTCGTGGCCATGGGCTCCACGCTGGGCTCCGCGACCGACGTGGTCGACGACCTGCGCGCCGAGGGAGTCGCGGTCGGGCTGCTCGGCATCGGCTGCTACCGACCGTGGCCCTACGACGAGGTGCGCGCCGTCTTGGGTGGCGTCCCCCGGGTGGTGGTGGTCAACCGGGCGATCGCGGTCGGGGCCGGGAGCGTCCTGGGCCGGGACGTCAGGCTGAGCCTTCCTGGTGGGACCACCGTCGTCCACGACGTCGTGCTGGGGCTCGGCGGGCGGCCCGTGACGCGCGCGGGCCTGCGTGAGCTGGTGCTCGACGTGCTCGCCGGGCAGGTCCCGGACGAGACGCTCCACTTCGCCGACCTCGACCGCGAGGCCGTGCACCGTGAGCTGGCCCGAGAGGCCGCCCTCGAGGAGGCCGCCCGATGACGACCACGCTCTACCAGATCGGCACTTTCGCCGCCGGCAACCGCCTGCTCGCGCCCGAGCAGCGGGCGGTCCAGTCGAGCACCGAGCGCGGCAACGCCATCACCTCGGGGCACCGGGCCTGCCGGGGCTGCGGGGAGGCCCTCGCCGCGCGGGTCGTCCTCGACGCGGCGTCCCGCGCCTCCTCCGGCCGGATGGTCACCGTCAACGCCACCGGGTGCCTCGAGGTGTTCTCGACGCCCTACCCGGAGTCGGCCTGGCAGGTCCCGTGGCTCCACTCCCTGTTCGGCAACGCGGCCGCCGTCGCGTCGGGCGTCTCCGCCGCACTGCGCGCCACCGGCCGCGACGACATCCGGGTCGTCGCCCAGGCCGGCGACGGGGGCACCGTGGACATCGGCATGGGCTGCCTGTCCGGGATGTTCGAGCGCAACGACGACGTGCTGTTCGTCTGCTACGACAACCAGGGCTACATGAACACCGGTGTCCAGCGGTCCGGCGCGACGCCGCCGGCGGCCAGCACTGCCACGACCCGTCCGGTGGGGACGTCCGTGGGCAACGCGTTCGGGACCGGCAAGAGCCTGCCCCTCATCGCCATGGCGCACGAGATCCCGTACGTCGCCACCGCCACGGTCGCCGATCTGCACGACCTCGAGGCCAAGGTGGTGACCGCCATGTCCATGCACGGCGCCCGCTACATCCATGTCCTCGTGCCGTGCCCCCTCGGCTGGGGCTCCGCGTCGGCCGAGACCATCCGGGTGGCCAGGCTCGCCGTGCAGTCGGGCCTCTTCCCGGTCTTCGAGGCCCGCGAGGGTGCGGTGACCGCGGCCATGACCATCCGTGCCCAGGTGCCCGTCGAGGACTACCTGCGCCCCCAGACCCGCTTCGACCACCTGTTCCGTGGCGACGGCCGGCCGGACGTGGTCGCCGCGCTGCAGGAGCGCGCCGATCGCAACATCGCCCGGTTCGGGCTGCTCGCCGAGCAGCCCGACAACCCACCGGACGGGCGGCCGCAGGACCCCGCACCGCTGGAGAAGGAGACGCCATGAAGCTCCCGTACGCCGTGAGCCTGGGCCCCGGGACCAGCGCCGCGGACCTGACCGGCAGCTGGCGGACCGAGCGTCCGGTCTACCAGACGCTGGTGGCGCCGTGCGGCAACGCCTGCCCGGCCGGCGAGGACGTCCGCACCTGGCTCTACCTGGCCGAGAGCGGCGGCGCCGGCTACGAGGCGGCGTGGCGATCGATCATGGAGACGAACCCGTTCCCGGCGATCACCGGACGCGTCTGCTACCACCCCTGCGAGACGGCGTGCAACCGCGGGAACCTGGACGAAGCCGTGGGGATCAACTCCGTGGAGCGGTTCCTCGGCGACCGGGCCCTCGACCAGGGCTGGACGGTCCGGGTCCACACCCCGGCGACCGGGCGACGGGTCCTGGTCATCGGCTCCGGCCCGGCCGGGCTGTCCGCGGCCTACCACCTCGCCCGGCGCGGCCACACCGTCACCGTCCGGGAGTCGGCTCCCGCACCGGGCGGGATGATGCGCTACGGCATCCCGCGCTACCGGTTGCCCCGGGAGGTGCTCGACGCGGAGGTCGACCGGGTGCTGGCCCTCGGAGTGACCCTCGAGCTGGACTCCCCGGTCACCGACCTCGACGCCGCGCGGGCCGAGGAGTGGGATGCGGTGTTCCTCGCCGTGGGCGCCCAGCTCGGACGCCGCACCTATCTCCCCGCGGCCTCGGCCGCGAAGGTCCTGGACGCCGTCTCGATGCTCCACGGTCTCGAGACCGGTGACCGTCCGCTGCTCGGCCGGAGGGTGGCCGTGTACGGCGGCGGCAACACCGCGCTCGACGCCGCGCGGACCGCCAAGCGCCTCGGCGCCTCGGACGCGGTCGTCGTCTACCGCCGGACCCGGGAGCGGATGCCGGCGCACGAGGACGAGGTCGCGCAGGCGGAGCAGGAGGGCGTCGAGTTCCACTGGCTGTCCACCATCGAGCGCGTCGAGCCCGACGGCCTCCTCATCGAGCAGATGGAGCTCGACGAGAACGGGTTCCCGCAGCCGACCGGCCGCACCGAGCGGCTCGCGGCCGACTCCGTGCTGCTCGCCCTCGGCCAGGACACCGACCTGTCCCTGCTCGGCCCCGACAGCGGGTGCCGGGTCATCGACGGCTCCGTGGAGACCGACCACAGCTTCGCGACCGGTGTCGCCGGTGTCTTCGCGGGCGGGGACGTCGTGGCGGGCGAACGGTCGGTGACCGTCGCCATCGGCCACGGCCGACGGGTCGCGGAGAGCATCGACGCCTGGCTCGCGGGCCGGTCCGCCCCGCCGGTGGCCGACCCTGACCTGGCGCCGTACGAGGCCCTCAACACCTGGTACTTCGAGGATGCCGCCCGGACCCATCGGCCGCTCCTGGAGCGGGCGCGGCGAAGCTCCACCTTCGACGAGGTGGTGCACGGGCTCGACGAGGACACCGCTCTCTTCGAGGCCCGCCGCTGTCTGTCGTGCGGCAGCTGCTTCTCCTGCGACAACTGCTACGCGCTGTGCCCCGACAACGCCGTGCTGAAGATCGGCCCTCCAGGGGAGTACGAGATCGACCTCGACTACTGCAAGGGCTGCGGGATCTGCGTGGAGGAGTGCCCGGCCGGGGCGATCCGCATGGTGCCTGAAGAGGTGTGAGTCAGGACCGCCGTGGCGCGCCGTGCCGGGGCGGGCACAGGAGCCGGTCGAGGACCACCAGGGTGCTCAGGGTCACCGCGGCCACGCTCCAGCTGGTGAGGCCGTGGTCCATGCCTTCGCTGGCCAGGTAGCCGAGCCCCAGGCACGCGACCGCGACCTCCAGGAGCGGAAGCAGCGGGCGCGTCCCCGACGCGGCCGTGCGAGCGGTCGGGTCCTCCCACCTCCCGACGAGCAGCACGATGACCAGGGTCGTCGCGGCCAGCGCCACCAGCCACAGCGGCCGGATCAGCCACCAGTCCCGGGTGTTCGGGTGGTCCGTGAGCCCGAAACCTCCGGCGGTGAGCACCGCTGCGCCCAGGACCCCCAGGGCGGTCAGGTGCCACAGGTAGATGGTCATCAGGCGGCCCTCGAGCGCCACGGTCGCCCGCCAGCGCCGCGGCTCGGCGACCAGCCGGGACAGCCAAGGCTCGGCCGCGATGGCGCCACCGGCCAGGAACAGGCCGAGGAAGAGCACGGTCGCCCGGGTGGGGTAGGTGTTGTTGAGCCCGTAGCCGTTCACGCCGACCATCGACATCCCGTAGGGGCCGAGCCAGACCAGCAGCATGGTGACGACCAGGCCCGACGCCGAGCACGCCACCGCCCGGCGTCGGTCGGAGAACCACCCGTCCGACCAGGCGAAGCCGACCATCTCCAGGGTCCCGAAGACCAGCAGGAGGTTGACGGCGCCGACCGCGGTGCTGGCCGCGCGGATCGACCACAGGTCCACCAGGCACACGGCCACCAGGCCGGCCAGTGGTGCGCCGACGCCCCAGCGTTCCCACGCGGTCATCGTGAGGGGGGTGACGGCCACGATGACGACGTACGTCGCCAGGAACCAGGTCGGCACGAGCGACGTCACGGACGCGATGCGCAGCCATTCGCCGTCCAGGCAAACGACCGGCGCGAGGGGCGTCGCGACGAGCCAGAACAGCAACAGCGGCACCACGGGGCGGGTGAGCCGCTCCGTGCGGCCGGCGAGCCAGGCGCCGTAGCTCGCCCCCCGAAGGCTCGCAGAGCGCCAGGAGCGTGCGTTCGCGAACCCGCCGACGACGAAGAACACGGGGATGACCTGGAAGACCCACGTGAGCGGATGGGTCCAGGGCGCGATCCCGAGCAGCCCCGCACGGTGCAGAACTCCCGCCGCATCGACGTACCAGCCCTGCTTCAGCCAGTGGCCGAGGACCACGGCAGCGAGCGCCAGGACCCGTACCAGGTCCACGGCGCGGCTCCGGCCCGTCGGCGTCGACCTCACGAGCTCGTCGAGGCGCAGCGAGGAGCTCCGGTGTCCGGACATGCTTGACGATGGCCCGGCCGCCGTGATCCAGGACACGGCCCAAGGTCCCACCGGATCGGTGTCCTTCGCCCCCGGTACCGGACCGCGTCGCGCGGGACAGTGGAGACATGAGGGAAGTCGTGGTCGGCACGGCCTGCGGGGTGTGCCCCGCGATGACCGCAAGATGAACAGGTCCACTCAGTGGTACGTCAACAGGGTCCGGGAGCCCGCCTCGCACCGTTGTCTCAGGTGTGGCGGGCCCTTGGTCTGGGTGGAGTCGGTGGGCTGGGTCGACTCGGTGCCCGGGCGCACCTACGACCTGTGTGACGCCGACCCCTTCGGCAACCACACCGCGGGGCCGCTCGTCAGGTGAGGTCTTCGGTCCTCCCACCGGAGCGACCTTTGCCCCTGACCTCCGGGACGTGGGACCGAGCAGCCTGGGTGGGAACCATCCGACCCAGGCCTGAGGAGGCCCCCGCAATGAGAGCAGCCGTCGTCACCGACTTCACCGCGCCCCTCGAGATCCAGGAGCGCGCCGTTCCCGAGCCCGGCCCCGGCCAGGTGCTGGTGCGGATGGAGGCCTGCGGCCTCTGTCACACCGACATCCACGCGGCCCACGGCGACTGGCCGGTGAAGCCCGCCCCGCCGTTCGTCCCCGGTCACGAGGGCGTCGGCATCGTCGAGAAGGTCGGGTCGGGCGTCACCAACCGCCAGGTCGGCGACCGGGTCGCCATCGCGTGGCTCGGCCACGCCTGCGGCCACTGCCGGGCCTGCGTGCGCGGCTGGGAGACGCTCTGCGAGGAGCAGCAGAACAGCGGCTACTCCATCGACGGGGCCTTCGCGGAGTACGCCGTCGCCGACGCCGACTACGTCGTCGCGGCCCCGGAGGGGGTGGACCCGACCGACGCGGCACCGCTGACCTGCGCCGGCGTCACGACCTACAAGGCCATCAAGGTCGCGCACATCGAGCCCAGCGAGCGGGTCGGCATCTTCGGCGTCGGGGGCCTGGGCCACCTCGCCGTGCAGTACGCCCGGCTCGTCGGTGGCGAGGTCGTAGCCGTCGACGTCGAGGACGAGAAGCTCGAGCTGGCCACCCAGCTGGGTGCCGACCACACCGTCAACGCGCGCGCCACCGACCCCGTGGCGGCCATCGAGGCGCTCGGCGGGCTCGACGTCGCCGTGGTGACGGCAGTGATCCCCCAGGTCTTCGAGCAGGCCTTCGCGTCGCTGCGTCGCGGCGGGCGCCTGGTCTGCGTGGGACTGCCCCCGGAGTCGGAGGGCCCGATGAGCCTGCCGATCTTCCCGACCGTCCTCAAGGGGATCTCGGTGATCGGCTCGATCGTCGGCACCCGCGAGGACCTCGCCGAGGTCTTCGCACTGCACGCTCTCGGCCGCACCCGGGTCGTCTCGCAGACCCGCAAGCTCGACGAGGTCAACGAGGCCATCGACGAGGTGCTCTCGGGCAAGACGCCGGCCAGGCTGGTCTTCCAGTTCTGAGTGCGTGACAGAGGTCCGCCGAAGGTCGGGACCTAGGGCCTCCGAGGCCCGGTCCTCCGACTCTCTCGGCGGGCCTCTCGCCGCTCCTAGCGTTTGTACCAACGCGGAGGCACACGGTCTCCGCCACCAGAAGGAGTCATCATGCGCTCGGCATTCGACAAGCTGCTCTCGTGGACGGGACTGGCGCTCGCCGTGTTCCTCCTCGCGGCCGGAGGTCTCTTGACCTGGGCCACCACGTTCATCGGCGACCAGGTCAACGACCAGCTCGTCATGCAGGACATCACCATGCCCACCGAGGAGGCCATCGCCGATCTGCCCGACGCAGACCGCGAGGCTCTCGAGGAGTACGCCGGCAGCCGGCTCGACACCGGCCCCGAGGCCAAGGCCTTCGCCGACCACTACATCCTGGTCCACATGAACGCGTCCAGCGACGGCCGCACCTACGAGGAGGTCAGCGGGGAGTTCATCCAGCTGTCCGACGAGGAGAAGGCGAGCGCCGAGGGCCAGGCCCTGGGTCAGCTCCGCCAGTCGCTGTTCATGGGCAACACCCTGCGTGGCCTGCTCCTCTACGGCTACGCGTTCGCCACGATCGGCACCATCGCCGGGATCGCCGCCATCGTCTCCTTCGGAGCCGGCGCCGTCCTGCTGGTGCTTGTCGCACTCGGCTTCTGGCACGCCCGCAAGGCCGGGCAGTCAGCCGAGCGGCCCGCGCCGCAGCAGGTTCTCCAGAAGGCCTGAGTGCGACAACAGTCTCCCGGGATCCCGCAAGGGGTCTCGGGAGATCTGTGTTTCGGGCAGTTCGACCCTGCCGGGCCGCCGCCGCGCGTGCCAGCGTGGGTGTATCAGAGATGAGGTGCGCGATGTCCGTCCCGCTGCTCCGCCTCGAGCACATCGACAAGCGCTTCGGCGCGGTACAGGTCCTCACCGACGTCTCGTTGGACGTCCCCGAGGGCCAGGTCACGGCGCTGGCCGGCGACAACGGTGCCGGCAAGTCGGTCCTGGTCAAGTGCGTGGCCGGCATCCACCGCCCCGACGCGGGGCAGATCCTGTGGGAGGGGCGACCGGTCGAGCTGAACAACCCCCGGGACTAACCGAGTGTGAAAAGACTTGAAATCGACGAGCGACAGCTGGTTACGGCTCTTAGGAGTCGTAACGTACGTTTTGAAAAACGAGC
>SXGU01472687.1_pt1 | contig 28578 bp, 27 predicted proteins | sample 3174531 | NCBI WGS metagenome assembly SXGU01 (sample SAMN11356863, study PRJNA531348) | freshwater metagenome | isolation source: freshwater sample F1-140 | place: China: Fuxian Lake, Yuxi | collected 2017-12-25 | reverse complement strand
CGGGTGTTTTCAGACATGGCCGGGGTGGTGCGAACCTTGGAAGCCGGCCTGCCACGGCTGGCGGCGGACCATGATCGCGTGCGCAGCATCTGCGCCTGGCCTTGGATAGTTAGTCGCTACTTGACAGCGCACTAGAATCAGCATGTCGAACCAACAGGCCATCATCGGATTGATTGATCAGGGCTGGAGCCAGCACCGCGTGGCGCGGGAGCTGGCCTTGGATCGCAAGACGGTCCGGCGGCACGTCCGTCTGAATCAGGCCGCAAAGGTCCTCCATTTCGACCGCCGGCTCCGCGCTCGGTCGCAAGAGCCATTGTGAGGCCGTGGCGGTGCAGATTCAGGAGGCCTTGGAAGTGGGTTTGTCGGCCCAACGGATTTATCAGGACCTGGTCGCCGAGCAGAAATTCGCCGGCAGCTACGAGTCGGTGAAGCGCTTTGTGCGCCGGCTGGGCGAGGTGACGCCCCTCCCATTTCGCCGGATGGAATGTGAGCCTGCGCAGCAGGTCCAGGTGGACTTTGGCAAGGGCGCGCGGGTGCTGGTGGAGGGCAAGCGTAAGCGGCCGCACCTGTTCCGCATCGTGCTCTCGCATTCGCGCAAAGCCTACAGCGAGGTGGGGTGGCGACAGACGACCGAGAACTTCATCCGGTGCCTGGAGAATGCGTTCCGACACTTCGGTGGCGTGACCCAGACGGTGGTCCCCGACAACTTGAAGGCGGCGGTGATCAAGGCCGACTGGTTTGACCCGGAACTCAACCCCAAGATCGTGTCCTTCGCCGAGAGGACGGCGCGCGCGTCATGCGGCTCGACTTTCCGGCCCGACGCTTTTACACGTCCCGCGTGCAAGACTGGTCTTCGATCCTGCTGGCGGCGACGGCGGTGCTGTTCATCGGCCTGTCGAAGGCGGGCTTCGGCGGCGGGTTGGGGATGCTGACGACGCCGCTGTGCGTCATCGCCTTCGGTCCGAAGGACGCCATCGGCATCCTGCTGCCGCTGCTGTGCGCGGGCGACGCCTTCAGCGTGTATCACTACTGGGGCAAGTGGGAGCGGAAGAACCTGAAGTTCCTCCTTCCCGGCGTGGTGGTGGGCGTGGTCATCGGCGTGCAACTCATCGGCCGCTTCTCGGCGCGGGAGCTCAACGTGTGCATCGGCTTGCTGGCGGTGGCGTTCGTCGCCTTCCAATTGCTGAAAGAGCGCATCTTCGCGGCGGAGGGCGCGTTCGCTCCGAACCACAAGATTGGCATCCCCTGCGGAATCGGCGCGGGCATCACGAGCACGTTTGCTCACGGCGCGGGGCCTGTGGTGAGCCTCTTCCTCATCCCGCAGCAGATGCCCAAGGAACGCTACGTGGCGACGACGGTGCTGGTGTTCACCTGGATCAACTGGATCAAGCTGCCGTTCTTTATCCTGGACCGGGACATGGCGGGCCTGCCGGTGTTCGCGCCGCATGCCATCATCACGGCGCAGACGATTCAGCAGAGCCTGGTGTTCCTGCCGTTCATCCCGATCGGGGTGTGGCTGGGCGTGTGGTTGAACCGGAAGATCTCCGAGCGCGTGTTCATGAAGGTCGTCTATGCGATGACTTTCCTGACCGGCCTGCAGCTCATCACCGGCTTCAACCCGGCGAATTGGCTCCGGTGAGCGGCGGTTTGGGGAGGAGCAGGATCAAGATCAGGATTAGGAGCAGGCGGAAATGCGTCTCCCTCCTGCTCGTGATCCTGATCCTGCTCTTCCCCGCTCCGACAACACCGGCGCGGCGCTTGACACCCCCCCTTCCTCCGCTAACCTCCGCCCTCCGCTTGAGGCGGGAACCGCGCGGTAAGCCGTGCGGAGAAATCTCAAGCCGAGCTTTAGCCTATGAAACGCCAGTATCAGCCCTCGAAAATCCGTCGCGTGCGCCAGCACGGCTTCCGTGCCCGCATGGCCACGCGGGGCGGTCGCAAAGTTCTCGCCAACCGCCGCCGCACCGGTCGCAAGAAGCTCACCCCCGTGTGATCCCATGTCCGCCAGCCCGTCCACGCGGCTGACGCTCGGAGCCGGCCAGCGCCTCAAACAGACGCGCGACTTCACGCGGCTCAAGGCAAAGGGCCGTCGCCTCGCGCGCGGCTCCGTTCTTATGAACTGGGCGGAGCTCCCCGTCGCCGGCAAGTCCAGGCTCGGCGTCGTTGCGTCGAAACGCATCGGCAACGCAGTCATCCGCAACCGGGCCAAGCGGCTCATGCGGCAGGTGTTCCGGCTCCACCAATTCGATCTGCGCGCACCTTCGGAAATCGTCCTCGTGGCCCGCGATTCGATCGCGGGCAAGCCGTTCGCGGATGTGGAACGCGATTTCCTCGCCGCGCTGCGCGTCGCGGGGCTGCTCAAGACTTGAACCTCCGGCAAGCCGGCGGCTAACCAGTGAATCTGGCCCAACACATACTTCTCTTCGCGCTCCGGCTTTACCGCTGGTTCGTCTCGCCTGCGCTCACGCTGCTCTTCGGCGCGGCGTGCCGCTACGAGCCAACGTGTTCGGTCTATGCGATGGAGGCGGTGCGCCGTCACGGTGCGTTGCGCGGCGGCTGGCTCGCGGTGAAACGCGTCGCCCGCTGCCAGCCGTGGGGTGGCTGTGGCTGCGACCCTGTTCCAGTTTTGGGTTTCGAGTCTGGAGTTTCGAGTTCACGTTCGAACGTTGTTGGCTCTGGCGGCGCGGGCACGCATCACGCATCACGCATCACGCCCGCTCCCCTCTCCGCCCACTAGCTCCCTTTCATGGACCGCAAATCCGTCATCGTTCTGCTCGTTTCGTTTCTGCTGATCCTCGGCTGGTTCAAGCTGGTCGGGATCATGTATCCGCCGCTGCCGGCGCGACCGGTGGGGAAGAGCACGAACACCGTCACCAGCGCGACGAACCAGGCCGTCGCGGGTGGAACCAATCTCGCGGTGCCGACGCTTTCCGCTCCCGCTCCCGGGTCCACGCAGTGGACCGCACCGAAGGCCGAGGAGCAGTTGGTCGTTCTGGAGACATCGGACGTGCGCTACACGTTCACGTCGCACGGCGGCGGCTTGAAGCTCGCAGAGCTGAAGCGCTTCCCCAAGATCGTCGGCAACCGCAAGGTCACGGAACCCACGCGTGTCGTGACGTTGAACACGAAGGCTCCGGTCGCCGCGATGACGCTGCTGGGCGGCGATTTGGTTCAGGGCGACGGCCTCTTCACGCTCGCGAAGTCGGAGAAGGGCGTGCGCGCGGAGAAACTTCTCCCCACCGGCCTGCGCATCGTGAAGGAGTTCACGCCGGGCTCGAACTACCTGATGCAGGTCAGCGTGTGGCTGGAGAACACCAAGGGCGAGGCCATCTCCTTGCCGCCGCAGGAGTGGGTCATCGGCACCGCGACGCCCATCAACCCGCTCGACAAGGGGCCGTTGATGAAGGTGAGCTGGTTCGGGGAGGGCAAGAATGATTCTGTCGCGGAAACGTATTTTGAGAACTCCACGCTGGGCTGCTTCCCCGGCACGAGACGCACGGAGCACAAGGTCGAGGGGAAGTTTGCCTGGGCCGCCGCTCAGAACCAGTTCTTCACCATCGCGGCCGTGCCGAAGACACCCGCCGAGCAGCTCGTCACACGCCGCGTGTCCCTGCCGTCGCATGACCCGGCGGACGTGCCCGAGGGTGACACGGCATTTCCCAGCCCCTTCGGTTTCCAAAGCGCGTTCGTGTATCCGGGGCAACTTCTCCAACCTGGCGGTGAGAAGGCAATCCACCGCGAGTGCGCGCTCTACGTCGGGCCGAAGGAATACCAGACGCTCGCCCGCCTCGGGAAGCAGATGGGCAACGAGCTGGACCTCATCATGGACTACGGCGGCTTCTTCGGCTTCTTCGCCAAGGGCCTGCTGCTCTCGATGAACGGCCTGCACTCGCTCGGCCTGAACTACGCGTGGTGCATCATCGCCATCACCATTATCATCAAGGGCCTCTTCTGGCCGCTCACCGCCATCTCCACGCGCTCAATGAAGCGCATGGCCGAGCTTCAGCCGCAGATGAAGGCCATCCAGGAGAAATACAAGGAGGACCCCGCCAAGATGCAGCAGAAGACCATGGAGTTTTACCGCGAGCAGAAGGTCAACCCCATGGCCGGCTGCCTGCCGATGGTCGTGCAGTTCCCCGTCTTCATCGGCTTCTACACCATGCTCCAGAGCTGCATGGAATTGCGCGGCGAGGGGTTCCTCTGGGCGCACGACCTCTCGCAGGAGGACACCGTGGCCTACCTGTTCGGCTTCCCCGTCAACCCACTGCCCATCGTCATGGCTGTGACGATGTTCTACCAGGCCAAGCTCACGCCGCCTTCGCCCGGCATGGACCCGATGCAGCAGAAGATCATGAAGTATATGCCCATGATGTTCGTGGCCATCCTCTACCGCTTCAGCGCCGCGCTCACTCTCTACTGGACCGTCCAGAACCTGCTCACCATCCTGCAAATCAAGCTCACCAAAATTAACGACGACAAAAAAGCCGCCGCCGGCAAAAACGGAACGCTGGCGAAGGCAGAAGCCGGGAAAGCGAATTAGAAATGACCAAGGCCCAATGACGCAATGACCAATCAATGCCCAATGCCCAATGGACTGCGAACCCGTGCGAAGTGGCCGCGGCCTCAGCCCTTGGTCATTCGTCATTGGTCATTCGTCCGTCCCACACTCCTGAACCAAACCTGCCCCTCTTATGCCCACTGAACCCAAAGCCATCCTCGCCGACCTCCTCACCCACCTCGGCTTCACCGCCACCATCGAGGAGCGGCCTCTCGACGACGGCGGCCTCTTCCTCGACGTGAAGACTGAGGAGGCCAGCCGACTCATCGGCCGCGCCGGCCAGACGCTCGGCGACCTGCAATACATCGCCAACCGAATCGTCTTCAACCAGAACCCCGAGGCCCCGCGCATCACCGTGGACGTGGGCGGCTACCGCGCCCAAGCCAGTCACGCGCTCATCAAGAAGGCCAAGGAAGCCGCCGACAAAGTCCGCAAGTGGGGCGACATCGTCGAACTGGAGCCAATGAACGCCTACGACCGCCGCGTCGTGCACCAGGCCCTCCGCGAAGACCCGGACATCGAAACGCAGAGCGTCGAGGTCGAGGGCACGGACAAGAAGGCAATGCTGCTCAGGCCGAAACGCAAGGAGTGAGGAATGGCCAATGTGCAATTCCCAATGACCAATCAATGCTCAATGCCCAATGGAATCCGGGGCCGTGCCGGACGCGGGACGACTGGGTCGCTGGCCATTGGTCATTCGTCATTGGTCATTTATTGGACCTTGGGCCTTGGGCATTGAATATTCCCCTTAGCGGCCATGTCCTCCATCGCACAACTCCCCCGCGTCTTCGAGTTGCCCGATGAAGTCTCCGAGTGGGACGACAAGCTCTACTTCACCTTCTTGCAAGACCACCAGTTCGGCTACCAGGCCCTCCTCGACGAACTGAAGGCGCGCGGCCAGGAGCAATCGGCGGAATACCTCCACTGGATGGAACAGTTCAAAGCCGTCGAGCACTTCCTCGCCCGCGACTTCAACCGCCGTTACCATCAGGGCTAGACGCGGCATCGCGGCCGGCAGGGCGAGACCCCGTCGAGCCGTCGAACGACCTTAGGGAGCATCTCGGGCCCGCCTCATCCTAGCCAAGAATCTCGCTTCGCTCGCGCCTCCTGCGTCGGCCAATGGGGTTCGACGGCGTCTAACCCTACCAGCAGACAGAGTGACGGCGCGGGCTTCACCCCTGGCACCCGGTCCAGAATGTCCGGCAGCTCGAAGCGCACCCCCCCCCCACACACACAGCGCCGGCAGCAGGCGGGCCTCCGACGGCAGGTCGCTCAACACCACGCGGCTCTTGTTCGCCCAGTAGTAGCGCACCGCCGTGGCCGTGCCGTGCGGGTCCGCCACCAGCGCCCCGACATCGCCGCCCCGCCCCGCTGACCGCCCTTTTTGCGCCAGGCGTTCCGACCGCTGAACCCATTGCCGGAGCCAGCTCGGTCCCGTCCTCCTTTCTTTCTGTATTGCTGCAACCGCGCCCACTGTGCTCGCGCACGCCGGGCGACTGAAGCATGGCCTGCTCCAACTCGGCGCGCACCTTGGCCTCGTCGAACTGCTGGCCTTGAGCGCGGAGCCAGTCAATGCCGGACTGGATGGCCTGCGCCAGCCGTTGCCCGGCGCGGAGCGAGAGCTGCATCGCGTTCAATGTGCCGTTCCAAAGCGTGACCGTGAGGCCGAGGTCCCGCAGGGAGTAAAGACCGCCGGGCTTGATCTTCGCGGCCTCAAGGGCGGAGACTATCCCCTCGGCAGCCGGTCGAACCACGGAGGCACGGTTCCGTCCGCCACGTTCATCTCCAGCTCCTCGAGCAGCTCGTCCAAGTCCAAGCCCCCCAGTCCCTCCATCCTCAGAAACGACTCCTGTGTCATTGGTTTCTTGAGCTGCTCCAGAAATATCTCTGCCGTCCCCCATGGAAACTGACCAGGACGGGTTTCCCACTCCCGAACCATCTGTAATTGCTGCTCCAAGGTTTCTGCCAAACGCGAGTTGGAAGACGGCTGACCGGGCTTGTTCGATGGTGATTTCATTGCGTTGATACTGTCGCCAGACGGCTCGGACTTTTGCAATATTGGTCGCGTCCGACTTCCATTTGGCGGGAAATACGGATGCCGCTCCGGCGGCAACGTCGCTTCATCGGGCGCGGCGCTCGGCACGTTCGCTGAACGCGGGCCAAGCGTCGGGTGCGACACTTTGAAACCATGCCGCGCGCGTTTCATCTGCCCTCGCGCGTGCGTTCCAGTCGCTCGCCGAGTGCTCCGGGGATTTCCAACCAGTTTGGAGTCGCCGGGAACGGAGTGAAACCTTCCGGCGCGACCGTGTGCGGCGAGTAACCGCGCATCCGAATTTCAAATCGCTCCACCCGGAGCCGCTCGTCATTTGCTCCGCAGTGGAGATTCTGCTTCGGCGCAAAGCTCTTGAGAACCTCCAGAAACCTCACGCGCGGCAGCCGGCAGGTGCCTTCGTCCATCACCATCGCCTCGCACCCGCCTGTCACGCCATTCGCCTCGACGAACACCATCGCGCCACAGGCGGTCAACTGTAGCTCGCCCTCGTCGCGTTTCATTCTGCCGCGCTCGTCCCTTAGCCGCTCTCCCTTCAACCGCTCCACCATCTTCACGAGCGCCAGCCTCTCAATAATGAATCTCATGGGCGCATCTTTGCTGCGCGGTTCTCCATGTCGAGCACAAGCGCCCTTTTGCGAAACAATTTCGCCGGCCCAATCCATCGTCTCACCTCACCCCCGCCCCAACGCACCCCCCCCCCGCCCGCCTTCTTGCTTCCGCGAAAGTTTGGGGTCATTTGGGGTCACGCGAAGGCGTGAATCGTGCGCCATCGTGCGGGACGGTCAAAATATGGGACTCGCATTTTCATCAACGATGACAGCCCATTCTCGCACCATGTCGCATTATCGCGTAGCCGCTGCGATAGCTTTGATTCCCAACAGCCCTTCCAGCACCGCGACCGCCGGTGCATCCGCGATCCGGGCGGCCCGACTCGTAGGCGATGCAGTTCGGCGCATCCAGCTCGCCGCCTCGCAGGGCGAGCTGTGGGGCGCTGTTATCCTGCGCTGCGCAAGTGAGGGCCAGCAGCAGCAGGGTGGCCGCGCGCAGCAGTCCGCGCTCCTGCCAGAGGAGAAGGCTCATCAGATTGGAGTGAGTTCAGCTATCGCCGAGGCCCAGCGGAGGCGTCGGGCGCAGTTCAAGTCCGGCCTCCGAGCTCCCGCCAGCGCGGGCAGTCCACGCAATGATCGTTTCCCAGTTCAGGCCCGCCTGCGCGCCTTCGAGGTTCAGGAAATCGAACAGCACGCGGTCGTCATGCACCGGGACGCCCCACTCGCGATCGTGATACGGGATGGACAGCTCCGTCCGTGCCCAAGTGCAGCGGCTCATGTTACTTGGTCTTGCTCGCCAGCTTTTCGATGGCCGCGATCACGTCCTTCGCTGTCGCGTCGAACAGGTCGAACTCCGCCTCGCCGAGCTTCTTGCCATCCGGCGCGAGCACAATGAGCGTCGGGTAGCCGTCCACCTTGAACTCCTTCGCCAGCGCCTCGTTGGCCTCCTTGAGCGAGGCGGGCTGCTTCTTCTTGAGCGGGAAATCCAGTTCCATCAGCACGAGCCGCTTCTTGGCGTATTCGGCAAACTCCTTGGTCGCGAAGACCTCCTTGTGCAGACGTATGCAGCTCGAGCAGAAGTCCGACCCAGTAAAGTCCATCAAGACCAGCTTGCCCTCGGCCTTCGCCTGGACCTTGGCCTTGGGCAGGTCAGTGAGCCACGTGAGGTCAGCGGCGAGCGCGGGCAGGGCGAGTGCGAACGCTGCGGCGAGTGTGAGCAGGAGTTTCTTCATAAGCAGATCGGGATGATGCGTTGCGCCTAGGTTGACCGGCCAGCCCGGCGGACATTCAACCCGAACTCCGGTCAGCTCTTCGCCTCCAGCGCGGCGCGGATGCGTTCGCGGAGCGTGGCCAGCTCGAAGGGCTTTGGCAGGAATCCCGCCACGCCCTTGCCGGTGAAGTTCGCGATGGCGTCCTGCTCGTTGAAGCCGCTCATCAGGATCACTTGCACGTCGGGCTGGAGGCGGCGCATGAGGGCGAAGGATTGCACGCCGTCGAGATGCGGCATCGTCAGGTCCATCAGCACGAGGTCGAACGCGCCGGGTTGCCCTCGAACTTCTCCACGGCGTCGCGCCCGTCCTCGGCGAGTGTCACTGTGAAGCCGATGCTCGCGAGCAGTCGGGCGGACACGGTGCGCACCGACTCCTCGTCGTCCACCACGAGGATGTGACCGTGGCCACGCCAGAGGTCGGGCGGTGGCCGCGCCGGCCGCGCTGCTGGCCGCGCCTGGGGCCACGGGGAGGATGAGCTTGAAGGAGGTGCCGCGGCCCGGCTCGCTGTAAACTTTCAGCGCGCCCTTGTGGCCGCGCACAATTCCCAGCACGGTGGCCAGCCCGAGACGGCGACCGGTGAACTTGGTTGTGTAGAAAGGATCGAGGATGCGCGCCTTCACCTCCGACGTCATGCCGCAGCCGTTGTCGCTGATCTCCAGGAAAACGTATTCGCCCTCGGGCAGCTCCGGCGCGAGATAGGTGGTGGTGAGGTAGGCGCGGTCCACGCGCTGCAACTGGAAACGCCCCCGGCCTGAGTAGGCCAGCATCTGCCGGCAAAGATCGGCGGCGCGCAGCGAGGTCTGCTCGATCTGCTCAAGCGAGGCGTGGAACGGCGAATCCTTCGGCAGGTCGTAGCGCACCAGGTTGGCGTTGCCCAGGATGCTGGTGAGAAGGTTGCTGAAGGCGTGCGCGATGCCGCCGGCCAGCACGCCCAGGCTCTCGACCATCTTGCTCTCGATGCCCGCGCGCTCCTGCTCCACGCGCTGCCGCTCGGTGATGACCTCAGTGAACATGATGAGGCCGCCGATGGCCCCGGCGGTGTCGCGCCACGGATGGATTGCCCAGCGCACCCAGTCCGTCCGCCCGTCGGCGCGCTGGCACTGCGAGAGCGCCGTCGCGAGGTCCGCGCTGCGCACGTAGGCGAGCAGGAACCCCGTGAGGTTGGTGCGCCGCTCCGCAGGCGTGTCCAGGTCCGCCAGCAGTTGCTAAATGGGGAGGATGAAAACAAACGTCGGCAGCCCGTTGGTGCCCACCCGCAGGTCCATGCCCGGCTCGCCCGTGTCGCGCGCCCGTGTCATCGCCTCGCGGTGGACACCCTCCGAGGCGAAGTTCGCTCCCAAGGTCTGCGGTCGCTCCAGTGGCACTGAGAACCGGCGCGGAAAGTATTCCTCGCGCTCCGGGGACAGAACTCACTGGCCGTTGGCAGTGAACTCCCGGATCATCGCGTCTGGCGCTCCCGCGCGGCGCAATTCCGCCTCGAACCCAGCCCGCTGCGCGCGGGGCACACGCGGCGTCCACTGCAAAGCAAACATCAGCACGCCCTGCGACCTCAGCAGCTCGGCAGCGGCCTTCACCTGGTTGGTCATCGCTCCCGGCTCCGGGTCGTAGAGCTTCTGGATCGAGGTCAGCAGGTGGGTGTATTTCTGAAGCGACTGCTGCACGAACAGGTGTTGCCTCGCCACCCGGCGATGAAACTCCGCCTCCACCCGCTCCCGCTCCTGCACGCCGACCTTCTGGAACAGTCACGCGAAAACAACCACGCCCGCCGCCACCAGCAGCACCACCGAGCGATGAATCTTCCCTGGCGTGTGCGCCGTGCCGGGTCGCGCCGGGAGTTGGTGGGGATTCTCCGCCAAGGCCATCGTGCGAAGCTAGTGAGAGCCGCGGGCTTGGCAACCGCACCCTAAACAGGACGAGCAGCCGACCTGCCATTGCTTTCCGCGCTTGAATCACTGGCGGCGGCCGCGCTTCAAACCTCGCGAAATGAAAGCCGTCCAGCTCTTCGCCCACGGCACGCCGGGACAGTTCCGATTCGGCGAAGTCCCCGACCCCACGCCCGCTGTCGACGAAGTCGTTGTGCGTGTGTGCGCGTGCGGGGTGAACCATCTCGACTTGTGGTTCGAGCAGGGGGATTTGCCCACGCCCGTCGCGTTGCCGCGCATCGGCGGCTGCGAGGTGGCGGGCGAAATCCTCGCACTCGGCGCGGACGTGGACCAGTGGCGCGTGGGTGATCGTGTGGCGGTGCAGTCCAATCTCTTCTGCGGCACCTGCGAGTTCTGCCTGCGCGGCGAGGACTCGATTTGCCTGAACGGCAAGCTGCTCGGAATCCAGTGTGACGGTGGGTTTGCCGAGAAGGTTCTCGTGCCGTCGCGGTGCGTGGTGGCATTGCCGGAGGCGGTCTCGTTCGAGACTTCCGCCGCGCTCACGCTCGCGGGCAGCACGGCGATGCACATGCTCACGGACCGCGCGGAGGTGCGCGCGGGCGATTGGGTGCTGGTCATCGGCGCGTCCAGCGGCGTCGGCTCGGCAGCGATCCAGATCGCGAAGCAGCTTGGCGGACGCGTCATCTCGACAGCTTCCTCTCCGGCCAAACGCGAGCTGGCCATCAAGCTCGGCGCGGAGTTCGCCGTGGATTCATCGAAGGCCGACTGGCCGTCCGAGGTGCGCAAGATCACGGACAAGCGCGGAGCGGACCTCGTCGTCGAGCACATTGGCGGCGTGGTATTGCAGTCAGTGTTCCACTGCCTCGCGCGCGGCGGCACGGTGGTGACGTGCGGCGCGACGGGCGGGCGCGAGGTGCCGATGCAGCTCTGGCCGTTCTTCGTGAAGCAGCACCGGCTCATCGGCAGCTACGGCCGCAATCGCGGCGACCTGAAAGCGACGCTGGAGTGGGCGGCGGACGGGCGCTTGAAGCCAGTCATCCACCAAATCATCCCGCTGTCCGGAGTTAGCAACGCCTTCGAGCAGCTCCGCAGCCGGCAGGTGCTGGGCAAGCTGGTGGTGAAGCCGTAGCCAAAGCATTTCACAGAATCATGGGGCACAGAATCATAAGCCCTGAAAACATGATTATGTGCCGCATGATTCTGTGAACAGCCTGCGTGGCTTTCCCGCGTGACTTTCCGCCGGTCGGCCAACAATCTCCGCACCGTTTTATGAGCAAGAAATCTCCCGCTCCCGTGTCCCGCAGCGGACGCTTTGCCAGCGGCCCCGGCGAGGACGTCGCGCGCTTCACCGAGTCCATCTCGTTCGACTGGCGGCTGTGGTGGCACGACATCCACGGCTCGCTGGCGCACGCCGCGATGCTCCAGCGCATCGGCGTGCTTACGCGCGCGGAGTTGAAGGCGATTCAAGGCGGGCTGCGGCAAATCGCCGCCGAGATCGAGACCGGCAAGCTCACTTGGAAGGCCGAGCTGGAAGACGTCCACATGAACATCGAAGCGGAGCTGACCAAGCGCGTCCCCGCTGGCGCAAAGCTTCACACCGGCCGCTCGCGTAATGACCAAGTCGCACTCGACGTGCGCATGTGGCTGCGTGACGAGATCATAGAGTTCGCCCGCGAGCTGCGTGACTTGCAGCGCTCGCTCGTCGAGCTGGGCGCGGCCAACGCGGCAGTCATCATCCCCGGCTACACGCATATGCAGCGAGCGCAGCCGGTTTACTTCGCGCATCACCTGCTGGCCTACGTGGAGATGCTGGACCGCGACTACGGGCGGTTGCTCGACTGCTTCAACCGCGTGAACGTCTGCCCGCTTGGCAGCGGCGCGATTGCTGGCTCCACGCTCCCGCTCGACCGCGAGTTCGTGGCGAAGGAGTTGGGCTTCGTGGATGCAAAAGGCACGCCACAGCTGACCCAGAACTCGATGGACGCGGTGAGCGACCGGGACTTCGCGATTGAGTTCTGTTCGCTGTCCGCGCTGGTGGCGATGCACCTCTCACGCCTCTCGGAGGACGTGATTCTCTGGGCCAGCAGCGAGTTCAACTTCATCAAGATCGCCGACGCCTACACGACCGGCTCCTCGCTGATGCCGCAGAAGACGAACCCCGAGATCGCCGAGCGGACGCGCGGCAAGACGGGGCGCGTGTATGGAAACCTCGTTGCGCTGCTCACGCTTTTGAAGGGCCTGCCGATGACCTACAACCGCGACTTGCAGGAGGACAAGGAGCGGCTGTTCGACACCGCCGACACGGTGCGCGCGAGCGTGCGGCTCATGGCTGCAATGCTCCGGCAGACGACTGTCAATGCCGCCGCCTGCGCCGTCGCCGCGAGCGATTCCGCGCTGCTGGCCACGGACCTCGCGGATTATCTCGTGCGGAAGGGAATGCCGTTCCGCCACGCGCACCACGCAGTCGGCGCAGCGGTGGCACTCGCGGAGAAGCTGGGCAAGCCGCTGGGCGAGTTGACGACAGACGAGTTGAAGTCGGTGAACGCCGCGTTTGGCCCCGACGCGAAGGATTGTTTCGACCTCGGCAAGGCGATGGCGCGGCGGAATCTCACCGGCGCGCCCGGAACGAAGGAAGTTGCCAAGCAGCTCGCACGGTGGAAGTCGGCGCTGAAGTGAGAGGCCCGCGCGGCGTCACTTCTTCAGCAGGAACAGCAGCACGAGGTCGAGGATGAAGAGCAGGACGATGGTCAGTTCGAGGATGAGCATCCAGCGGTTGTTCTGGTCGGTCTTGAGAAGCTGGTAGAGGCCGTCAAGCGTCTTGAGCTTCTCGTCAATCGTCCGGTGCCATTCACCGAGGTGGAAGCGCGCGGAGAGCGCCGAGTAGATGCGGGAGAGATGCCAGTCGCCGAAGAACTTCGAGATGTTCGAGATCTCGTCGCTCAGGCGCGCCATGTCCACGCGGATCTCGCGCAACTCCTGCATGACCACTTTCGAGCGGCGTTGGCCGGGCTGGTTGGACAGGTCGCGGTAGGAGCGTTCGAGCGCGTCGTCGAGCAGGCGGTCGTAGGCTTCCAGCTCGGACAGCTGCACGTTCGCCAGTTCGATGATGTAGAGCGTCTCCTCGAAGTTGCGCGGGTCGTCCACGATGAGCGCCGCGTCCCAGTCCACCACCGCGATGTCGCCGCGATAGTAGCTGAGGAAGCGCCCGGTTGACTCCTCGACCTCCTGATCGGAGAGCAGTTGCACGTCGTGCTCCTGCGTGAGCATGGATGCGACCTCGCGGCGATGGCACGCGAGCCAGTCCTCGGCGCGGAAGTCCGTCGTCGTGGCGGCGGGCGAGTGCAAGCAGAACACCGTGTAAGCCTCCTCCTCACTGAGCGGCTCGACGGGCCTGATGTAGAAGGGGCGAAGCTCATTTCGCACCTGTTCGGCGAGGCGCTTCACCTCGTCGTGCAGCGAGCCGTTGCTGAACTGGAGGTCGTGGAACACGACGAGTTCCGTCAGGCTTTTCACCTCGAACGGCACATGGACGGTGATGCTGATGGCGCCGATGGGCAGGAGCTTGATGGTGCGATGGACGCGCACGGGACCGAGCGGGCCGATGCGTTCCTGCGGCGGCAGGCGAACCATCTGCGGGCGCTAGAAGGAGAGCTGGCGCGGGCTGCGCTTGCTGGCGTCCACGCTGAACTGGGCGACCGGCTGGCCTAGCAGCTCCTTCACGGGCTGGCGGACCATGTCGTAGGCCACGTCGAACGCGTAGATGAAGACTACCTCGCCGGTGTATCGCTCGGTTTGCACGGGGCCAATGTAGGCGCGCAGCAAGGCGGCGGGCAACCCTGCCCGTGCGTAAAGGTGCGCGGGTTTTGCTCTGACTCTTGCTCGTAATCTTAATCTTAATCCTGCTCCTCCGATTGGAGCTTCAAGGGGAGGATTACGGTTAGGATTAAGATTACGAGCAGGAGGGAGAGAGGCCGTCGGCACATTGGACACGTGGCCATCTCTCCACCTAGACTCCGCGCCCATGCGCATCGTCACTTCTGCTGCCGCCATGCAATGCCTCGCCCTCCGCTGGCGGCGCACCGGCACGCGGGTCGGTTTCGTGCCGACGATGGGCTACCTGCACGACGGCCACCTCAGCCTCGTGAGCCGCGCGCGACGGCTCGTCGGCAAGCGCGGCATCGTCGTCGCGAGCATCTATGTGAACCCGACGCAGTTCGCGCCGACGGAGGACTTGTCCGCCTATCCGCGTGATCTGGATCGGGACAAGGCGCTGTGTCGCAAAGCGGGTGTGGACGTGCTGTTCCTCCCGTCGGATACCGAGATGTATCCGGGCCGCGACGCAGGCGGCTACAGCACTTATGTCGTCGAGGAGAAGCTCTCGCAAGGCATGGAGGGCGGCGCGCGCCCGACACACTTTCGCGGTGTCACCACGGTTGTTGCCAAGCTCTTCAACCTCGTGCTGCCGGACGTGGCCGTGTTGGGCGCGAAGGACTGGCAGCAGGCCGCGATTCTTCGTCGCATGGTGCGCGATCTGAACTTTCCGCTGAAGCTGGTGGTGGCTCCGACCTTGCGGGAAAAGGACGGCCTGGCGATGAGTTCGCGGAACAAATACCTCTCCACCGAGGAGCGCTCGCAGGCGACGATTCTTTACCGGGCGCTGAAGCTGGCGAAGGAAGTTGTCCTCAGCTCACGCGCGCCGAACTACGCGGACGTGCTGAAGAAGGAACTCGCCGCGCTCATCGCCACACAGCCCGCCGCGCGGCTGGACTACGTGGAATTCTTCGACGGAGAAACGCTTCAGCCGACCACCTCAGTCACGCGGGACACGCACATGGCACTGGCGGTGTTCATCGGGAAGACGCGGTTGATTGACAACGCGGAGCTGCGATAGCACCGCAAAAGGCATGGACAGGCGAGCAAGATGGCATAGCCTAAGGCCAGTATATCACTGCCATGATACGGTTCAAAGCTCACCGCCCTGCGGTTGCCGGCTTCACTCTCATTGAACTGCTGGTCGTCATCGCCATCATTGCCATTCTGGCCGGAATGCTCCTGCCTGCGCTGAGCAAGGCCAAGCAGAAGGCTCAGGGCACATTGTGCGCCAGCAACCTCAAGCAGCTCCAACTCGGCTTCAACCTCTACTCACCCGACTACGATGGGAAGTTCATCCCGAACTGGCCGGGCAGTTGGTGCCCCAACGCAATGGGCACCGCGCCAAACACACCCGGCAACACCAACTGGTTCGCGATCCAGAACAACTCTCACCTGTCTCCCTACGTGGCGAAGAACTACGCCATCTACAAGTGTCCCGCTGACAAGAGCACGGATGTCGGCAACGGCCAAGCGCGCGTCCGCAGTGTGGCCATGAACCAAGGTGTTGGCTGGGGTGCCACTGCCTCGTGGCAGGATCGTAACTATGCCCCGTTCCGCCCCTCCCAGCTTTTCATGATTTACCAGCGCGAGTCCGATGTGGTCCGCCCCAGCCCGTCCGACCTCTTCGTGATGACCGACGAGCACCCGTCCATCATCAACGACGACGCGTTCGGCGTCGCCATCAAGACCAACGCATCCGCCGCCGGCCTGCTCATCGACTTCCCCGCCAACTACCACAACATGGCCAGCGCCTTCTCCTTCGTGGATGGCCACACCGAGCTGCACAAATGGACGGAGCCCGTGATGCAGGCGGTGATTCGTTACCCCGCTGCCCCCCCCGGCAATCAGTCCATCTTAGATGCACAGTGGCTCTCCGACCACGCTTCTGCCCCGAAATGAAATCCCTGCTCACCCTGCCCTTGTTCGCAGCGTTGTTGCTGATTTGCCCGATCGGTTGCCGTAAACGCCAGCCAGCCCCGCCCTCGCCCGCGCCGGAAACCACTGCTCCGGCAACGCCCCCACCCAAGCTCACCACGGGGCACGTTGTGCCTAGCACGCTCAAGGAGTTCGAGTCCAGCGTCGTCCTCGCGGACCTGAATAAGAACCTCCAAATCTTCCTCACGCAGAAGCAACGCCTGCCCGCCGATCTCAACGAACTCGGACGCGACAGTGGCATGTCTATCCCCAATCCACCGGCCGGCACGAAGCTGGTGATCGACGCGAAGTCGAAGTCGGTCAAAGTTTTGCCTCAATAGGCGCGTGACGGGGACTCGCTTGTCCCCGTGCAATCAGAGAAAGTCGCTCCCACGGCGGACAGGAGTGTCCGCTTCACATCACTTCGCCATCACCACCTCTAGCTCGCGCGAAGCCAGCGTGGGTGCGCCGGACTCGATTCGCACGCCGTCGCGGATGCCGTTCATTTGCTCCTGCTCTTTGCACCAGCCCTTGATTTCCACGTCGTTGAAAATCTTGCCGAGCACACGGCGGAGGAGGCCCTTGAGGTTCGGGTTCTCCAAGTCTTGCAGGCAACGGATGGCCTCCTCTTTGTAAGTCTCGAGCAAGGTCTTCGCGCGCAGGTCAGCCCCGACTTCGGTGTAGAGCGCCTCGATGTCTTTCACGGTCGTGCCGGCGGGGAGCTGCCGACGCCAGACGCTCGCGAGCAGTTCTTTCTTGGCGTCCTTCGCCTTCTCATGCGCGACGGCGAGCAGCAGGCTCGGGCGCAGGCCGGCGATGTCGTTGGTCTCGCCAGTGTCGCCGAGATCGCTCAAGTCGTCGCGAATCTGATACGCGATGCCGAGCGCCTCGCTGTAAACGTGCAGCACGTCTTCGACTTCTTCGTGCTGCTCGACGCCCGCGTAAAGCGCGCCAACGCGCAACGCGACCTCGAAGGCGGGTGCGGTCTTCTTGCGGAAGATGTCCAGCACCTGGTGCTGCGTGAGCGACTGCGGGTTGCGCGCCCAGCAAAGTTCCGCGCCTTGGCCGCGACAGAGTTCGCGCTGGCCTTCGCTGGCGATGCGCACCATCTCGGCCTTCTGCGCCGGGCTGGCCTTGCACGCGGCGAGCAAGCGGTAGCCTTCACCGATGAGGAGGTCGCCCACGTTCAGCGCGACGGCCGTGCCGTATTCCTCGTGCAAGGTCTTCTCGCCGTAGCGCAGCGCGTCGTTGTCCTCGATGTCGTCGTGGATGAGGGAGGCTTTATGGAAACACTCGACGGCGACGGCGACCTTTTTGATGTCCTCGGGCAGCGGCTTGCCGGTGTCGCGACGCAGCGCCTGGTAAGTGGACACGACGAGGAAGGGCCGCCAGCGCTTGCCGGCGCGCATGAGCCAGTCGCGCGCGATACGTTCGGTCTCGCCTTCGGCGTTGCCCATGATGGTGTCGAGCGCCACGGGGCTGAACCAGAAATCCACTTCGTCGCGGAGTGCGCCGAGGTCGAGGCGGCGCGTCTGGTCATCGCTGGTGAGGTGGATGTAATCCCAGACCCAGTCGAGGTCCACGGTGGTGTCAATGCAGTCGTCCTGCAGGAGCGGGATGGCGACACCGGGGATGGCGGCGGCTTCCATGTAGGGGAACGCGCGTTCGAGGACGCTGAGGCAACTGACGCCGACGATGGCCTCCACCTTGCCGGTTTGAATCAGCGACATGACGATGGCCGAGCCTTCCGCCACGAGCGTCGCGTAGCCGAGCTTCTCCGCCTCGGCCTGCAAGTCCTGGATGGTGCAGAGGCCGCATTGTTTGCAGAGCAGGCCGAACTCATCGAACGGGGCGGGGCACTTGCTCTCCACGCGGAGGCATTTGGGCAGCAACAACAGCCGGCGCTCAAAGGGCACGGCGGCGATTTGCTCGCGCCACATCTCGTTGTTGATGAGCACGCCGATGTAGTCGCGGTAGATGGGGTCGCACCGGAGCATGCCGATGACGCGGTCGGCGTGGACCTTCAGCTCGGCGGTGGGCATGGGCGGCACCGGGTTGAACTCGGCGACGTAGTTGCGGATGACGTGGAGGAAGTGGTTCCGCTCAATGGGTGTCTGCGGGATGTTCTTCTTCGGCGTGCGGAAGCGCTGTTGGACGACGTGCTTCGGGACGGCGGCAGAGGTGTAGCTGCCGGGCGGCTTGAAGGCGATGGTCTCGGTCATAAAACTTGCGGCGTTGGACGTTCTCGCGTTGTCGCTCAGTCAAAGTCTCGGCTGCCGCGAAACAGTGCGGCTTCCCCGCCCACCGGTCTAGTCAGGAATTGAACCCGTCGGCACAACCAAGCGTCAGCTTGCAACTGTCCCGTTGCGCCCCCGCCTACAGCCGCTTCACCCGCGCGGCTTGAATGATCCACTCGGGCTTGTGCGCGCCGAGGCCAAGCTGGCCGGGCGCGAGGCCGGTGAAACGGCCATTCATGCTGAACGCGGTCGGCAGGCCGGTCCACCGGAACAGCGGCCGACCATCCAGCGTCACTTCGATGATTGCGGTCACGGGACCGACGCGCACGGTGAGGTCGAGTTGGTGCGCCTCGGAGTCGCTGATTTGCAAGCCGATCACGGCGTTGGGTTGTTTGATGCCTTCACCATCCACGTAGTGCAGGCCGGAGACGAAACCCGCCTTGGGGTAGCCGTCGAGAGCGAAGCCCGTTTGCCGGCCCGCGACGGGCAGGAAGACGGTGAGCGAGTCCGCGGGTGTGAGCCGGCGGATGTTGAGTTGCAGATGATAGCTGGTGTTGGAGAAGTCGCCGGGCAACGGCACTGTCGCATACATCCTGTCGGGGCTGCGCAGGCTGCCACTGTCGAATGCCCAGCCCTGGCCGTTGGCGTCGATCTTGCTGGGAATGAGCGAGTCGAGGAGCGACTCCCACTCGCCCGGCGCACGTGTCGGCGTGGAGGCTGCGCGGGTGTTGAGCGCGCGTGGTTCCCAGACGCGCACGAGCCGATCAATGCCGATGCTCGCGAGCCGTTTGCCGCCGGGACTCCACGCCAGGCTGATGGGAATGACCAGCGGCCCACGCATCTCCTCGACCATGGCGCCGGTCTCGAAGTTCCAGAGCCGCAGTGTGAGGTCGTCTGATGCCGTGGCGACGATTGGCTCACGCGGGTGGAAGGCCAACGCGGTGATGCCTCCGTCGTGCGCGCGGAACTCGCGCCGTAACGCCAGTGTCTCCGGGTCGCGGATGCGCACTATCTTTTCAGGGCCTGCGTCCGCAATGAGCTTGCCGCCGGGTGCGACGGCAAAGGCCAACAGGCGCGAATTGTTGGTGGCAGCGGCAAGCGTCTCGCCACTCGATGCGTTGGCCAGCGTGAGGAAGGAACGAGTCGCGGAATGCGACACAGCGATGAGGCGGTTGGTTCCGAGCCAATCCCCATCCACGATGCTGCCAACTGCGTTCACGGCAAGCGCGCGAAGCTGTTTCCCCGTCGCGGCATCGAGCAAGTGAGCGCCCGTCCAGACGTGGTCGCCAGCGGGGTTTAAGCGCAGTATGCGTGGCGTAACCTGCAGCTTCCAACGCCCAATTTCATTCACGCCAACCCCATCGAGCTGGAGCAGGAAAAACTCCTTCGACCCCGCCAGATTGCCGCCAAGTGCGACCCTGCCATCCGCGCTCACGGAGCCGATGGGGCGCGACGAGGTAATGTCCGTCTTCCAGAGCGGCGCGTGCGCACCATTGGTGGCAAGTTGCTCGACGCGGGCAGCGCCGAGCCGGTCGAAGTGGAACACCGCGTCATCATGGGCGAGGAATCTCACCCACGGGCTGTTCGCGGTAGCAGGCAGTTGCCACCGCGGCTCGGTTTGCGCGAGGTCCCAGGACTTCGTCACGTCGCCGACGACCACGAGTTAGCCGGACAACGGATGGACACGGGCAAGTATAGGCGATGCGTCCAAGCCGAGCACGGCTTGGAGCATATAGCCGCTGCGCGCATCCCAGACGCGCAGGTGGTTGTAGGAGCGGTTGTCCGGGTAGGTCAGCGAGACGAGGCGGCGGTGGTCCGGGGTGAAGCTGAGCTGCCGGATGGCGCAGCTCGCTGCCCGAAAGTCGAGCATCAGCTTTCCGTCACTGAGTCGTGCACAGCGCACTCCGCCCGGCTCGTCGCCGTAGGCAGCCAGTTCACCGTCATGACTCACTGCGAGGGCGTGCACAAACGGCCCGCTGTCTGGCAGCGCCCGGATTTCGCTGCCATCGCGCGCGTCCAGCAGGCTCACGCTGTTGGGCCCGGCGATGGCCACGACGGACTTGCCGGTGGGATGGAAGGCACCGCGGACCCACGATGAGCGGCTATTAAAAACCCACTTTACCATGCCGGTCTTCGCGTCGTGCATCCGAAGCTCGGTGCGCCCGCTGCGATCGGTTGACGTGACGAGCAATTGGCCGCCTGCCGGGCTGAACTCGAGGGTGAACGGCGGCGGCGTGACCCACTCGCGCAGCTTGCGGCCGTCACGCGTGCTGTGGAATGCGATATTCGTGACCGACTGGTTGCCGACCGCCAGCTCCTCGCCGTCGGGGGAGAAGGACAGGTGGTAGTTGCCGCCGGGTGCGCCGCCGAAGGGGCTTTTGAACTCAAGCACGCGCGCCCCGGTGCGGGCTTCCACCAACTCGATCCATCCGTCCGCGCCCGCGGTTGCGAAGATGCCCGGGCGCAGTGGATGCCCCGCGACGCCACGAATCGCCACGGTGGCGAGGGACCGAATCGTGGCCAGCGAGGGATCGGAGCGCGCGAGCAGGTAGCCCCAGCTCGTGTCGCGCAATTCCTCCGGCACGGCGAGCAGGGCGGCGCGCGCCGCCGGCCCGTCCAGCTCGCGGAGCGCGGCGTCCGCCAACGCCGTCTGCGCGCGGGCAAGGGCGCGGCGAGTCAGTTCCTTTTCGGCCAGCGCTTCCTGCTGGGCGGCGACGGCCTTGAACTCGTTGGTTTTCGCCACGTGCTCGCTGGCCTGCGCGGCCCGCGCGTTTTGCTCGGCGAGAAGCGCGTTCTCCGTGGCCTTGCGTTCGCTGGAAATGACCTTGGCCATCAAGCCCAGCGAAAGCAGCACGACCAACGCGGCGACGGCGGCGAGGGTCTTGTGGCGCCCGAGAAAGAGGCGCACGAGGCGCAACGCCCCGGCCTGCTCCGCACTCGTGGCGAAGCCCGACTGATACGCCTCGATGTCCGCCATGACCTGCGCGACGGTCGCGTAACGGTCCTCGGGCTTGAGGGCCATTGCGCGCAGGGTCACGGCGGAGAGCGACGCTGGCACCTTGCCGTCGGGGCAGTGCGGAAGTCCGGTGACCTTCCGCGCGTCCGCGATCTCGCCGGCCGGATTGGCGGCAGCCGCGCTCTTCGTGTTGTAAGTGCTCGGCGGCGTGATGATGCCGCTGATGACCTTGGCCAGGACTTCCTCGACCTTCTTGCCCTCGATCGGATGCCGCAGAGTAAGAATCGCGTAGAGGATCGCGCCCAGCGAATAGATGTCCGAGTGCGTGCCGATGTCCGCGAGCCGGCCCTCGGCCTGCTCGGGCGGCATGTATTGCGGCGAGCCCATCACCGCGCCCTCGATCGTCAGCGCACCGGCCCCGGCGGCCAGCTCCGCGTCGCTCAATTCCGTGAAGCCTTCCACCTCCGCCTGCGTGGCCGCCTCGGCCTTCGCATGCTGATGGTCGTCCAGATGCTTCGCCAGTCCCCAGTCCATCACGAGCACCTCGCCGAACTCGCCGACCATCACGTTCTCCGGCTTGAGGTCGCGATGGATGATGCGCTGGTGGTGCGCGAAGGCGATGGCGTCGCAGACCTTCCGGTAAATGGTCAGCAGCCGGTCGAGCGTGTAGTGCTCAATGGTGGGTTCGTCGCCCTTGCGGATGGCGGTGAGGATGCCTTGAAGCGTGCGGCCCTTGACCATCTTCATGGTGTAGAAGAGCTGGCCCTCGGCGTTGCGGCCCATCTCATGGATGGGGACGATGTTCGGGTGTTCGAGCCGCGCGAGCACGAGCGCCTCGCGCTTGAAGCGCTGCCGGGAGGTGCTTGAGGCCTCATCCTTAAGCAGCATGACCTTCATCGCCACCTCGCGGTCGAGGGTCTGGTCGGTGGCGGCGAGGATCGCTCCCATGCCCCCACGAGCGACCTCACGGCCGGGACTTTAGGTGGAGCCGGAGTTCATATGATGCCCCGGAGACTAGCGGAACTTCACTTCGCGTCCAGCCGCTTCACCTCCGACTCATGCGTCACGTCGTCGGCCTCGACTTCGAGTGGCGGAAATTGGGCTTCCCGCGTTTTCGTCCGCTGCTACTTTGAGCGCGTGCCTCTGCTCCGCATTCTCGTGGATGGCTACAGCCTCCTGCACGCTTGGCCGGAACTGGCCGAGGGCCGCGCGCGCCATTCCGCCGCCGCGCGCGAGGCACTCATCCAGGAGCTGACGCACTACCACGACGCCACCGGGACGGCGCTCACGATCTTCTTCGATGGCGCGGGCGCGCCCAAGGGCACGCCGCAGACGCACTCCACGCGGCAGGTCGAGGTGCTCTACTCGCGCGCCGGCCAGACGGCGGACCAGATGATCGAGCGCGCGGCGTATCGCCTCAGCCAGCTCGGCGAGGTGATGGTCATCACGAACGACTACGCCGAGCGCGACACGGTGAATTCCTTTGGCGGCATGGCGCAAAGCTGCGAGAACTTCCTGCGCATGATGGGCGAAGCCAACCGCGACATGGCGATGGACTTGAAGGAGCACAACCGCCGCGAGCGCTCGCGCTTCAAGCAGCCGCACTGACATGAAGCGCGCGTTGCAAATCCTTTTGACCCTGGCCCTCGCGGCGCAGACCGCGCTCGCGGCCGCGCCCTCATTTCCGAGGCAGGCGGCCAAGATGATCCTGCCCATCCCGCCCGTCGGCCCCTCGCCCATCACGCCGGACTGCCGCTACATCTTAGTCGTGGACACCTCGTCCGCGATGCAGCGCTCCGCCGACGGCCTCTACCGGACCACGCACCGGCTCCTCGCCAACGGCCTCGGCGGGCGGATGCAGGCGGGCGATGTCTTCACGGTCTGGACTTACGCGGACACGGTGCTGACGCGCGAATTTCCGCTGAACGCCTGGACGCCTGACTTGAACGTCGCACTGGCGAACCGCGCCTACGAATTCCTCGCGCAGCAAAAGTTCCGTGGCAAATCGAACCTCCGCCCTGTCTTCGCCGAACTCGGGCAGGCGCTCGCCATCGCTACGAATCTCACCATCGTCCTGGTCTCCGACGGCACGGACGTGATCGTTGGCACGCCGTTCGACCGGCCCATCAACGTCACCTACGGCGGGCGCGCCAGCGAGATGCGCTCCGCCAAGATGCCCTTCGTCACCGCGCTGGTGACGCGCGGTGGTGAGTTCACGCACTGGTCGGTGCGCGGCGGCTTGGAGGACATGGGTCTGCCGTTTCCGGAGAAGCCTGTGGTGCTTGTGCCGTTGGTTGCACAAGCGCCCGTGCCCGTGACTCCGGCCCCGACGCCAATTCCGATTCCGGTCGTCACAACTTCGCCGCCTCCGTCCGTCGTCGTGGCACCCAAGCCTGTCGCGCCGACGAACGTCCCGCCTCCCGTCGTCGTCACCACACCGGTTCCCAAGCCTCCGGTTCCCGCACCGCCGCTGACACCGAAGCCCGTCGAGACAGCCAAGGCCCCACCGCCAGTCGCGATCAACACCAACGCAATTCCAGCCAAGCCTCCGACAACTCCCGACCCGAAGCCTCCCGAACCCGCGCCCGTCCTCGTTGTCACGAAGAAGGTCGAGCCGGTCCCGGTGCCATCTCCAAGCAAACCAAACGCGCCTCTTCCAGTCCCAGCGCCCGCTCCGAAACAGGAAGCGAAAGCCGCACTGCCTCCACCGCCCAAGCCGGTGATTGAAACGCCGAAGCCTCCGGCCCCCGCGCCCAAGCCCAACGTCGCCTTGGTGCCGACTGTAGTTCCGGCACCACCCGCGCCCACGCCTCTGCCCGTCGCCAAGACGAAGGAGACGCTGGTCATCCCGCCCGCGCTGCGCCAGCCCAAGAGCGTGGTGGACTTTTCGAACGCGCTGGCAAATGTCGAGTTGCTCCGTCCATCCACCGCCACTTCCGCCCCGCCCGCCAAGCCGCTCGAAGCTCGCGTCGTCGAGCCGAAACCCGTCGCGCCGAAACTCACGAACGCGCCGCTGCTAGTGACGAAGACGGCGCCTCCTGCTCCGCCCATCGCTACCAATCCACCCGTCGCGAAGCCCGCCACGAACACGGCAGCCGTCACAAGCTCGCCGCCCAAAATTATCCCCATCGTCGTCCCGCCGCGCGTTGTGACCGCGCCAGTCCCTTCGCCGAAGCCGATCTCAGCCGCGATCAATCCTCCCGCAGCGAAAACGAACACCGCCGTCGCCAGCGTGAACGCCACGCCACCCAAGGCGAAGGTCGGAGTCCCGGCTCCGAAAGCCGCAGCGCCTGCGGCCAAGCCGGTCCCTGCCACCGAAACTCCGAAGCCCGCCAAGCCCGCCAAGCCCGCCGGACAACTCGCCGTCGCCTCTCCCGCCGCGCGCAGGGGCAACTGGGTTTATCTCGCCGCAGCCGTGGGATTGCTCGTCCTCGCCGGCGGTATCATTGCCCATCTCCTCCGCCCACGCCCCACGCCCAGCGCCATCTCGCAGTCACTCGACGGCAAGCGCGGCGTGTAGCGGCGTCTAGCGGCGGTCTGTGACCGCCGAACTCTGCCCATTTCCGCTGGCCCGGCGCTCACAGAGCGCCGCTACAGCTTGTCCGAGTCCCGCATCTCCGGCCCGCTCATTGACTCGACCGACGCACGCCGATACCGTCACGCCCCATGATGGCTCGAACTGCAACTGCAAGCGCCGCGACCACCCAACCGAGTTTTCGCGTCGGCGACGAGCGCTTGATCAAGCTCACCGCCAACGCCGCGAAGAAGGTTTCCACGCTGCTCACCAAGCAGGGCCGGCCAGCCGGCGTGTTGCGCGTGGCGGTCGTCGGCGGCGGCTGCTCCGGCCTGCAATACAAGATGGACCTCCAGGACCGCCCGCAGAACCGCGACTTCCTCGTCGAGAGCGCGGGCGTGAAGGTGGTCGTGGACCCGAAGAGCGCGCTCTACGTGACCGGCAGCGAACTGGACTACGTCGAGGCGCTGACCGATGGCGGGTTCAAGGTGACGAATCCCAACGCCGCGACGAGCTGCTCGTGCGGCGAGAGTTTTAGCGCGTGACCGACTGCTTCGCCTTGCTCGACGAGCCGTGCCGCCCGTGGCTGGAAGTGGCCGCACTCAGGGCCAAGTTCCACGCCCGCTCCGCCGAGGTGCATCCCGACCGCGTCCACAACGCGCCCGAGGCCGAGCGCGCCGCCGCGCAGGAGCGTTACACCGCGCTGAACGCCGCTTTCAACACGCTGCGCGAGCCGAAGGACCGCTTGCAGCACCTGCTCGAACTGGAGTCCGGCGCGAAGCCGGGCAACATCCAGTCCACGCCCCCTGAACTCACCGACCTGTTCTTCGAGGTGGGCCGGCTGTGTCGCGACGTGGATTTCTTCCTGCTGGAGAAGGGCCGCGCGAACTCGCCGCTGCTCAAGGTGAAGATGTTTCAGCGCGCGATGGACTGGACGAACCAGATCAACACGCTGCAACAGCGGCTCAATGCGAAGCGCGGTGAGTTGGAGGCCGCGCTCGCCGCGATGAACGAGGTGTGGGCCGCCGCGCCATCGGAGTCGGAAGCACGACGCATTGCGTTGCCGCTGGCGCGACTGGAGCAGCTCTACAGGACGTTCAGCTTTCTCAGCCGATGGACGGCGCAGTTGCAAGACCGGTTGGTGCAACTGGCGTTCTGAGCCGGGCCGATTCCCACTGTTCACCTGCGCGGGACTCTGCTACCGGTCTCCGACTGCTGCCTGCTCAAGCCAGCTTTGATCCGACCGCAAACATGCGCTCTATCCTGAAGGTGTTGCTCTACACGGCCCTCCTCGCCGCGTGCTACTGGTGCGGCTTCAGCGCGTATGGAGACTACGCGCAGTTAATGATGGACGACGGCGACGGCTTGTCCCGCTCTGCCCGGGTCAAGCCAGGGAAACCGGGAAAAGAAACGAACTCCCCTCCAACGGCTGCCAATGCGGACGAAACTCTCCCAGCCACGAACTCGCCCCCATCACGGAAATCCGTTGCCAGCGCCCAAACCGCCACGACCGGCGAGGAGACTGATGAAGGCATAGGCACGCGCACCAACCATCGTGTTGGGCGGAACTATTTGCGCCTGCTGGGCTACACGGTCGGCTTCGCGGTGTCGCTGCTCGGCCTTGGCTTCGTCGCCGCGCAGGATTTCGGCCATCTCCTGAAGTCCCAGCTCGGCAGGGAGGTTTCCTATGTGGACGCCAGGTCCGCGCGCAAAGCGGAATACGACCGCGCTGAACGCACCGCCCTCAAGGGCCAGCATCACGAGGCCATCCGGCTGTTGCAGGCGATCGTCGCGAAGCATCCGGGCCACATCCATTCCACCCTGCGCATCGCAGAGCTTTACGACAAGGAGCTGCACGACTTCCAGAACGCCGCGCTGCAATACGAGCAGCTCCTCCAGCTCAAGCTGCCGCCGGAGCAATGGGGCTGGATCGCCATCCGTCTCGCGAACATTTACTCCGGCAAACTCAATCAGCCGCGCACCGCGCTGGAGCTCGTGCGCCGCCTCGCCGCCGAGCACCCGGAGACCCAGGCCGGTGGCAAGGCGCTCAAGAGGCTCTCGCGCATCTCCGGTGCCGGTCTCGATGCCGAGGCCGGAAAAGATCTCTGACCGCAGGCGCGGAAGTTTTCGCTGGCACGGAGTTTTCCTCAATCCGACCCAAGGGGTTTTTCGATTAATACCAACCACGGATGGAGGCTGGCATAATCACTCGGCTGGCGGCTGGACACTTTCTCCCTCACCCCGGCCCTCGCCCAGCGGGAGAGGGGGACCACTCGACCACGCTCGCATCGCAGTTGAGCTGCGGGTTCACGAACCGCAGACTGCGTAGCTCCCTCTCCCAGCGGGAGAGGACCGGGGTGAGGGAGAAGGGCCTCGCCGATCCAGAGCGTTTGAACAGGTTCTATCCGTATTTGGTATCACACCGGTTCGAATTCCCCAGCTATCCATGCTCCCGCAAACTGAAACTTGATTGTTGACTTATGAACAATAAGACCCTGCCGCTCGAATCCACCACCGAAACCCACGCCCTTCCGCGCCGCCTGCCAATGGCGGTGAAGCTCGGCTACACCGCCTTCATGGCCGTGCTCGTGCCTGTCTATGGGGCGAACTACGGCCCGACGAACTTTCTCTACTTCTGCGACGTGGCGCTCTTCCTCACGCTCGTCGCCGTGTGGACGGAGAGCGCGCTGCTCGCCGGCATGGCCGCCGTGGGGATCGTCCTGCCGCAGATGATCTGGGTGCTGGGCTTTGCGGCCGGTCTGTTTGGCGTGAAGCTGCTGGGCATGACCGCCTATATGTTCGATGAGCGCCGCTCGCTGTTCCTGCGCGGCCTCTCGCTCTTTCACGGCTGGCTGCCCTTCCTCCTCTTTTATCTCGTGTGGCGTACGGGCTACGACCGCCGGGGCCTCCCCGCCTGGACCGTCCTCGCCTGGGCGCTCCTCCTCCTTTGCTTCTTTTACATGCCCCCACCGAACCCCGATGCCGGCCTCACGCCGGTAAATATCAATTATGCATGGGGCCCGAGCGACGCCGCCGCGCAGACGTGGATGCCGCCCTACGCCTGGCTCGCCTTTCTCCTCGTGGGCATGCCGGTGCTGCTCTTTCTTCCGGCTCACCTCATCCTAAAAAAGATCGGGAAACGCCGGCGCTAGCCAATGCCTGCCTTGCCTGCTGGCCGCCCCGATCATTTTGCTCCGGCAGTGCGGCCAGTTGCCACAACCCTGCCCCTCCTCGCCCAGGACGGTACAAACCTCGCATAACTACTTTCAAGGATTCGTCGGCCGTCCACAGCGGGGCCGTCGGTAGGAGACCTTATGAGCACGAGAAAAAAGAAGGACATCAAGCCACTACTCAATAAAAGGGAACGTGCCCTGGTGGGAGAGAGTGATCGCTACAGCTCCGCCGGGAGGCTGAAGGAAAAGGTAAAGCTCTTCCGCAAGCTGCGGGATAAGTATCGCGATCTGGCGCGCCGCCAGGCGATCGAACAGCGGGGTAATCACAACCATAGCTTCGACGAGGCCGGCGACAAAAAGAGCCGGACCAAGGAGAAAGCTGAATATTTTGCTCGCCGTCTCGACGGGTTCCGCAATCGCCTCCGCGAAGCCGAGCTGCCCTTCCTTTCCAAACGAAGCGCGGAAGACGAAGTGCCCTCGAAAGAAATAGACGAGAATAGCTCCCGACCCATCCAGTTCTTCAATCCGGGCGTGAGCGCCGAAGCGATCAAGCAATCAGTGGAACTGGGCTCTGAAGCGCGGACCGAAGAGGAACAAT
>SXGU01471050.1_pt1 | contig 28581 bp, 60 predicted proteins | sample 3174531 | NCBI WGS metagenome assembly SXGU01 (sample SAMN11356863, study PRJNA531348) | freshwater metagenome | isolation source: freshwater sample F1-140 | place: China: Fuxian Lake, Yuxi | collected 2017-12-25 | reverse complement strand
GAGTAATTCCTTGGGAATGGCCGGCAATGCGGCGTCAACTGCTCCGGTGTCTTTCTTCTTGCGTGGCATACATGGTCCTTTTTGGGGCTGACATATTACGCCTTACACACAGAATTTCTGACACCCTCGGGGCGGGCGACTGCCCCCGGTCACCCGGTGGCGACGGGGGTAACTCCGTCCCCTACTCGATGCTTAAAGAAGTTGACCTTCGCTCCTCGAAAAATGCGTTCAAGCGATGTTTTTCGATGCACCGGAATCTCGCCTTGCGACCTAGAATCTACTACCGAGCACATTGAGATTTCTACGCCGAGAACCGTTATGCCAACTGCAACTCATCAGGGAAACAATGAAAAAAGCAGCACTCAAAGTATTGTCCTGCTCGCTGATCAGTCCGCTGTTGAGCCAATCTTACGTCGCGCGATTGATAAGCTCCCCGTCAGGCACAAGCTCAACTTGCTGTTTGTGCTATGGCCGCCGCTTATCACGACGCTTGACACTATGACTCGTCACGCCTGCAATGAGCGTAAAGAACAACAGGTAGAGGATCTTCTTGCCAGAGCGCTGCTCTTGGGGTTGAAGGCTGTCGATAGCATCAAGGATTACTCAGCGCCGGCGTGGCCAATGCGCGTTGTGGATGCGTTCACAGACACTATTATCGATTTTATGAATTTATCTCTGCAAGATCCATATACCAATACTGTAATTCAACCGCGCATCGGTATCGGTCCTGTGGACATAACGACTAAAATACTAGCAAGTTCTAACTAATTACAGCCGGGTAAAGCGACCGCGTGAGGAAATATGAAGAGCGTTGTCTATCCGGTGTTTCAGGCTGTCATAGACCTTACCACGAAGCGGTTTTGCTGGGTCGAAGCACTCGTTCGACTCGCCGGAGATACATCGGAAAAAGGGCATATCCCTCTTATCCGGATCGCGGAGAGATACCAATTCATCCACCATCTCGACAGTGCAATGACTGAGATCGCGTTTGATTTACTGCACGTTGTGGGTATGCCGATCGCAGTGAACGTTTCTGCAGTCACGATTGAACGGAATCCGGTTTCAATCTTGGGAATTCTCCGTTTCAACCGAGAGGTCGCGAAAAACATCATCATCGAGATTACCGAAACTGCTCAGATCCATGATTATCAGGCGGTAATGCGATTCGTCTGCGAAGCCAGGATGTTAGGGACCAAAATTGCTATTGACGATTTTGGTTCAGGATTTTTTACCCTTGACTCTGTTGGCATGATTACGCCGGACATCATAAAACTCTCTGGGGGGCTCATATCGCAGGTCCACGCAACAAAAAACTACGCATTACTAGATGACATCAGGGCGATCGCAACCGCAACCGACGCAGATCTCCTGGCGGAGGGAATAGATAGTTGGGGAAAATATGAGTTGGCTAAACATATTGGCTGTCGTTATGCGCAGGGATATACGATAGCTAAACCAATACCAATTGCATCTCTTTGCACCTATCCACTTGCAGGAACGCTCGCGGTAATAGGTTAAAAGGGTGTCCGTGCGTATTCCATCTGAATTGAACGTAAGCGATGACAGGTCGCCGCAAAAGCGGCGCAGCAAGGCCGCTTGCCGATATAGGGGCAGGCCGTCCTGATACTTCGCCGTCACGATCCACGCCAGCGCCGCTTCGGTCAGCAGGCCCTTGGGGATGACGCGCGGTGTGGCAGGCGTGACCTTGATACCGGAGCCGCAGCACGGGCGGGCATACTTGATGCGCTGATGCTGTATTACGCGTAGTCATGCGGGCAAATGCGCTCGGATTCGGGCAGCTCGTGACGCACGACGTCCCTCGGCAGCGCGGCATCGAGCGGCTTGCGTCCACCTCTCTTTTTGCGCCGATGGCCCGCCACTTCCACGCCGGGTTCATCTTCTTTGGCAGGCACGGCCGACGCCGTCGGCGCCAACACCTCCGCCTCGTTGAAGAACAAATCCTTTTGCCCGGCACTGCGCACTTCGCATACAGCTTGTGCAGATACGTCTGCACGCACTCCTTGAGCAAGTCCCGCTAGACCGTCACGACCCGTACCTCGCCGCGCAATGCGTCACGCTCCCGCGCTGCCTGGCGCAACGCTTCCAATTCCTCAACAGTGACCATGACGTTTTGCATGAAAGTTTTGACAATGTGCGGTCACCCTGGTTCACGCCGTGCGACGATAATGACGCACCGAGTGGCCGTGCATGGCCTCTAGGTCGATCCCATCGAGCAGCCATTGCAACTGCTCGACGCTGAGCTCGACCACGGCTGACTGCTCACACCACGCGATTCAAGACGCCGATGATGGATTGCTTACACTTGAACAGTCAATCCAGCGCCGTAATGAAGACGCCGGTTATGTCGCCTACCGTTCTGTAGCTTGATGAAAAACCGGAGTGAAAGTCAGAGAATCTGAAATAAAGTGAATGAAGAAGAGAATGCTATTCGGAAACACTTCAAGGCAGGCGAGAAAAGCGAACCTGCCTTGAAAATGAGTAACCTCCTCGTAGAAAAAAGAAGTGTTTTGGATATGAGCGAGGTGACCGTAAATGGATTATCACAGCCAAATTACCGCTGTTACCGCAACGACGTAGAAAAAGCACATAGCAAAAATGCGCACGGCTTTTCGCTTTTGCTGCTGAAGCCAGCCGTTGGCAAGTGCGCGCCGGTACTGTTCATCCAGCATCTCATTGCTTAAGCCAGGTGCTTTGCGCAGTGCTTGGCGCCGAAACAGTTCAAACGCGCGACCACGACCGTCGTCCGTACCCGCCAGCATTGCCTGGACACTCCGAGGATCCGTTGCAGCGTAGTTTTTTTGAGCGATTGCTTTCATGATTGCCTCCAAAAACTCCTAGTGATCTAGGAGATAAGTAAAACGATACAGAAAGAGGGACGTCGCGTTTGAAAAAGTTTTTGCGATGGAGCCAAACTTGGTCGCATTAGGCAAAAAAGTCGGAGTTAAACAGAGATGAGAGGTTCGGCTGGTACCCGATCGATGACGCCTCACTAGGTTCGTCCGCATCCGGCAACGATGTGCTCGGGATCTGCTCCACCGGAACGTGCTCAGATCGAACGTGAGACGGCAAGGAGATCTGTTTTGACGCATTCATTGCGCTTCCGCCATTAACACGTTCCACCATCAAGCCGATTCTGGCCAGAGCCACCAAGCGCTTCGCTCCGTAGTACCTTCCCAATTTTGCTATTTCCTGCGCCAGGTCAGGATCGGTTTTTGGCTGCAGTCGAATGGTGACGCGGACAGGTTCGTCGTTCATCAAACACCCGTGGCGCGCATTGCCGAACTGGCCTTGTTCATGCCAACGAGCTGGAAACCGCGCACATTGGAGAACTGTGGATCATCGAGTTTAAAGACCTTGTGATCCGGGAAGCGATCCTGGAGCGCTTGAAAATAGAAGTCAGCACCCCCGCCAGCGATGAAGATATTGTCGATATCGTCGCCTTCACCGACTTTTTTATGAAGAGCATTGATTGCCTGGTCAATGATTGTCTTGCTGGCAGGGATGTGCTTTTCGAGATCGATTTCCTGCCCGGATAGTCGGTAGGACTGTCCATGGGAGATTGCATAATCGATGCGATTGATGACACGTTCAATGTTGGCGACTTTTTTTGCCTTCGCTATAACGTCCTCGGCAATAGCGCGTATGACGGAGGACATGCCGAGCTCGACGGAGTCTGACCGCGCCTTGTTCGGTGCCAGTCCCTCGGAAAACAGCCAATCCAACGTGTTGTACCCTGGGTCGACAATCAAATTTACTCGCTTGCTTAGCTCATCAACTTTGCGTTGTCTGAATCCATAGTCAAAAAATGCTCCCATTGGCTGTGGAAATACGAGGACATTTGCGATCTCGACTTTGGCTCCAGTGATATTGATCACGTGTTCGCCTTGGACCTTTTTTGCCAAGGAGTTTGCCATTGCGTTGTAGGTCAGGTTAGGCAGGCCGAGAATAAGAAAATCGATCTTCGCGTGTTTAATCTTGGGGAGCATGTAGGAAAGAGCGCCATAAAGACGAGCCATATAGGCGTCACTCAAGGCAAAATCTCGGGAAAGTATCTCCGATGCGTCATGCGCGCCGGCAGCGCTGATAACGTCGTTCCCTACCTCATAGCGACGGCCGTCCACTTCGACAGTAAAAACATCCAGTTTGGTCATCACACCAGCAGACATATCTGTCCCCTGCGCTCTTGGTGAGCGCGACGGGAACCGCCCGCAATCAATCTTCATTGAAGGCACATCGTGGTGAAGCACGAACTTGACGTGGCCATATCCCACGTCGATGGCACGAACGATGGGGATTACGACAGGGGATTGCTTGCTGCTCATGTGAGGGTCCTATCAGAGAGAGGGGTGATGTCAGTGAAATGCTGAAGACGTCATTCTTCCAAACCGTTCAGTCACATGGTTTTGAAGAACTCATGGTATGCGGCGCGAATGGCGGGAAAATGGTTTGAAGTTGAACAAAAGTTGAAACCAGCAAGTCGTTGCGTTGAAGGTTCGGAGGATGGTCAACAAATGGTCAACAAATAGCGTAAGCAAGCAGTGATCCGCCTTACCGCTAAAGAAAGGTCAACATATGATCAACACCGGAATCATTACCTGCTAGATGAGGGACTTTGGGCAAATCGCGATCTTGGTTTGAGAGCTAAAGATTGGTTGTTGATGGGTGAGTGCAGAACTCCGCGGCGCAATGAAATAAATACGCGCATATCTACAGACTGTATTCACTTTTCAAGCGGGGTAAGGCTTTGAAGCGCATTCTAAAAAAAGAAATATGGAATAAACTAAAAGTTAAAAAATTGTAGTTGACAACCGTGGACAGTATTTCCTAGAATTCCCCTTAGTTTGTGGTGGTGCACACGTAAATAAAACACCCTGGACGCCATGCAACCCAGATGAAGTTGTCCGTAAGGACGCCGGAGTAATACATGGCCCACTTAGTTTAGTGTCCGTAGTGGACACGCGAACGCAATCGGCAGTGATGCTGATTGTCATGCTTGTAAATACCCTAAAGTTCCACCGTATTGGTGGCATCTCTATTGACGGATCCCGTCACCTGCTGAAAAAGCGGGACACCAAGGCTAGCGAGAAGCTGGCCAGAAGCTTGAAGAACGGAAGATCAATTCCGGGAGGCGTCGTACCGCTGCTGAAGCGGTCTGGTAGGTCGCCGGTAGAGCCTGAAGACTATTATGGTTTCGCCCTGATGGTTGTACATGGGTCTACTCAACACCCGCTGTGATCTTGTGCTGCATCTGCTCTGCAGATGATAGACAGCACTAGGTGACGTGGCCGTCGCCTGACCTCGGGAACCTTCTGCTTCTTTTGCTCAAAGACACCCAGAAAATTGCACGCGTGACGAATGGCATCTTGCTATTCGGCTGGTCGTAGGAATCCCATGCGGATAACGCGATCAGAAAAGCGCACTCGGTATGCCCTGTTCGCAGGGGCGGGATTTGACCCGATGCGGGCCGAGGCGATTTTCAACCTATAGCTGTGACCGAATAACTAGTTAGAGAGTGGTAGTCGTATTCGTTGTGAACGAGTGCCATGAATGTGATTCTGACTGCTTCAGTCCGGTTCGGACCTACCAGGGTAAGGTGACTGCTGCTATGAGCGGCATTACCTTCGACTGTGCCTGTCTTCTGTAATGAAGCCGGGGCACCTGGAATGGGAGGCTCTGCAGGAACGCTGTGAGCGAACTGCATCCTTGCGATCAATGGCAGAAATGCCTTGTTCGTAGCCAATCGACTTAAATCTCTTACCTTCGCGTATTCCCCGCATCCAAGAGTTGCCTCCCCAACTCGAATCGTTCGACCAGGCCAGGTCGCATGCAATGCTCTCGGAGCAAATTCATGAACACTCACAAGTCGTCCATAACGGATGGCGTACACGCCTACCCGCTCCCAGCGCGCGTAGCCGCTGACCTACATAAGGATGGTCAAGGCGGAAGCGCTGGAAAAAAATACCTCATCGTTCGCGACAATCCCGGCCCGGAAGAAAACTGGGCGGAAGTAATTGAAGAGACAACCAATGGAAAGGAATGATCATGGCAAGAACAGGACTTGCGGATGCACTGTTGCCACAGCATCTGAAAAATGAGATTGAGCGGCATTTGCACCACAAAGGTCTGCGGACCAACAACGATACGCGCAATGTGTCTCGCGAGACGTTGGCGCGTCGGCGCTCCATCCTAATGCGCGTTTTTGCTGAATTGTATGAATTGAATTACAAGATTCAAAGCGCGAATAGCTTGCGCGAGACCCATGTCAGAGCATTGGTTGCTCATTGGGTGGAGACCGGAAAGCAGCCGGCGACAATCCAGAACAATCTTTCCGTGCTGCGTATGTTTGCGGCCTGGATCAACAAAAAGGGCATGGTTAAAAGCAGCATGTCCTATGTGGATGATCCTCAAAAGGTAAAGCGCTCTGTGGTCGCAAAGGAAAACCGCTCCTGGGCGGCTAAAGGAATTGATCCGCTTGTCGTAATCGAGCAGGCAAAAAAGCTTGATGAGCACGTAGCCCTCTATTTACAGCTGATGTTCGCGTTTGGCTTACGTTTGAAGGAAGCGCTTTGCCTCAAGCCGATCCGGGATGTCGTTATGGACGAGCAGTGGCTATCGGCACGTGATGGCACCAAGGGTGGACGCCAGCGGATGATCCCGATCGAGACTACTTTTCAGCGGGAGACGATCAAGCTGGCGCAAGCCATGGCGGATCAAAAGAGCGGAACGATCATTCCACGCAATCTTTCCTTGGCAAAAGCTTATTCCCGGGCGAAGAACCAGTTGCGCAAACTCGGCCTGACGAAAACGGAGCTAGGTGTCACTGCTCACGGACTGCGCCACATGTATGCCCAGACGAGTTATCAGCAGATCACCGGTCGCCCCACACCGATCCAGGGGGGTAATCCCGCTGCGATTGAGCGGAATGAGCACCAGAAAGCCTGTTTTGAAGTGATGGAACGGCTTGGCCATTCCCGTGTTGATGTTGGTGGTTCTTACTATGGCAGCTTCGGCCACGCGTTGCGTCGCTCCAGCAAGTCGGAGCATCCGGATAGTCAGAATGGCTCGGCAGTACAAAACGAACAGAAAGAAAGAGGTATTTCATGGACACATATCCCTATACAGACGCTTGGAAGTCTTCCGTTGACCGCAACGGAGAAGAATGGCGAGCATATTGCGAAGCCGTCGATCTCCTACGCAGCTACTTTCGTAAGCAAATCCAGCATGGTCGGGAAGCTGCCAAGCAATATTTTGAGGACTGGTTGAAAGTATTGGCCGGAACCGAGGGCGATGCGTATGGAAAGGAAAAAAAGAAAGGCACGCGCGGACCGCAAGATGCTGAAAGGCTGAAGATGTTGTTCCTGACGATTGGTATCCATGAAGGCATCAGAATCAGAAGGGAAGTCCAGCAGAAGCTCAACGCTGAACAAAGCAATAGCGAATCCACGAAGGAGGAGATCGTCGTATGAATGCACTAATAGACCCCGGTTTTTGCGCGAAGGATCTGCCGTTGGCATCGTTCCCGCAAGCGATCGCATGGCACGCAGGCGTGCTGGCCAAGATCAAAATTGAATTGGATAGGGTCCTATCCGACCCTCATCCGTCGATGCGTTGGGAATGCCTGCGCATGGGCATGCGCGCGACCGCGGCGCTGAAAACCATTCCGCCTGAAGTGTTCGCCAAAAAGGTCATTCCGTTCTACGCCCAATGCAGCCGCAGTCTGGTTGCGGAGGCCAATAGGGTTCCGGCGATACAGGTTGTTGGGGAAAATAACCGATGGCAGATGGGGGACTTGACTAATAACGAGCAGGAATCCGTCATCCAGGCGTCGGAGATTGCCATGGATAGGTTTTTGGCCTATGGCGACGAAGACGACGAAGTCGCGCATTTCACCCTAATTGAGCCGTTTGGGTTGTACGTGGCCAACAAGGGGTTGCACCGGGTATCTCTGTACTGCGAGCGCCATCAGCAAAGTATCCCGGCTTTAGTATCCACAGTGGACTATCCATCAGCAAAAAGGATCGTTGTTTATCGGACATCATGGAACCGGTCTGTCGCGGTACTGGACCGTAGGTGGCTGTTCCCCTTGACGATGTCGACCTGCCAGGTGCCAATGCTGGTGGCCTATGGAGTTCCTGTTTGCGACTGGCCACGCGATCTGCGTTGCGATCGTCATGAAATCGAGTTGTGGGTAGTCAGGCAGCAGTCCATGGATACGCCGATCCTTCCTCCGATTGATGGCGTGAACGTCCTGCATGAACAGCAAGAATTGTCGTGGTATCCGATGCCGGCATGAGAAAAGTATTTCAGAAATGCGAACATGAAAACACCAGAATAGGAGTGTAAATAGCGAATCGTTTTCGCCTGATACTGAAAACACAACGAATATTTAGGAGATTTCAATGACCATATCCGAAGGCACGATTTACAAGATCGACCTCGAAGACAAGGGGCAGGATTTCACTACGTTTTATGTCGAGAACGGCGTCATTATCCACGTCGAACCATTTCAAGGCTGGGTCTGGCGTGGCAAGCAGTTCACGCAGACGTCCTTTGCCGCAGGTGACCCATTGATCTTTAAGGATGGCCCGAGACTCAATTATCACGTCGCTGCCGTAAAAGCCATTCGCCCGATCTTTAGCTACGAGTTCTGGCTAAAGAAAGTCGACCACCTGGCGCGTGGTCCCGCTGGTGTGGATAATTTCACCGATACCACCGGCGCCAAGAAACGCGGCGACCCGTGGATCCAGATGTACCTGGCTGAAATGACGCCAGCACAAGCGCTAGATATGGAATTGGCTGCTGAAGCGGTGTAGCCCTAAGGTTTCCTCCCATACGGCATCGGCCGTTTCCAAATGCTTCTACCCCGCCTGCGGCCTAGGCGCTGAGGACGGGGCAACTAGTTCCTCCTGGATGGCTTAGCCATCTTTACGGGCACGATCCAACCGACGTGCCCGTTTTTTTATTCTATGCGCGCGGAGACGGGTTAGGAACGTCTTCTCGCCAGTCTAGACCGGTGCGACGCCTGCTATTGCGATCGCTGTTGGCGTTTAATTAATTTGTGATCGGAGGGGCCTATGTACGCTTTTCTACTTATTGCCTGTATTTTTAAGTTTGCACTTGGTGGATTGTTGGTGGTTTTGGCTGCTAGCGGAGTTGTCGTTGAAGTCGGCACTCGCCCTGCTCCAGTGCCTCCCGAATTTGTCTGGGTAGGAGTAGGGCATATGGTGCTGGCGCTAGTTTGGTATTTCGCGAGCTCGGAGGTGAATGCCAATGACGTCGGAGCAGAACAATGCACACCAGTCTTAGGCTATTGATCTTCTAAGCGGGGGCAAGATAAGTTGAGTGGGGTGTGGCTTTGATAGCGCGTTACTGGCCAACGAGGTCAAATAACCGAATCTGCGAGAAATCCTGAGATGGTTTAGTAAAAAGAACAAAAGAAAAAGGGACCAGTTAATCCCTGGTCCCTTTAGATGTCACCGTAATTTGAAACGCCGACTATTTCAAGTTTTTTAGGCTATCGTAATAGTGAGCATTAGTAGTCAATACCGAGTAACGAGGATCAAGCAACCGAGTCGACGGCTTAACCAAGCCATCATCATCAGATTTAACAGTGGCGCCGCCGTGTTCTCTCCCCATAAAAGACGACTTTCCCTTAGGTGGCGCAACAATCACAAATGCGAGTGCAAGAGCCAACGGATACCCCATCAGCCAAAAGAGTGGTGATCCGATAGACAGCAAGACTTCCTTGTCAAAGAATAAAAAAGGCACAGCAGCAGCCGGAATAAGCATCAAGCTGAGAACGCGACGAAGTTTCATGGTTGACATAGTGCTGCCTCCTGTATCTATATCTCTAATAATACCAAAACAGAAAGGGCTGATCTGAATTATCTAATTTGCATGTGCTGGAAAGCGGTTTGCCTATCCGGGCGAGGAAAAGCGGGCTCCTATGCCGAACTTTTGAGCGTTCAAGACCGTGACGCCAAACATATAATTTGTGTTGATCGCTAAGCAAGACCGGGGTAGATGTTATTTACCTTGGCTGCAAGCAGAACAACCGGACATTTGGAAGCCAAACAAAGGACGTTTGCGCAATCACATGCAGTCGAGAAGAGCGCTGACCGTAATACAAGGCCAAGCTTTTCATTCAGGTAGTACGCCAGCATTGGGAGGTTGAAGGTGCTGGCTGTTTGCAACGGGCGAACGTGTAAATACTTTGGAAAGATTCATCCATGTTTAAATCAGTTGTCTTAGCGGGGTTTTTCGCATGCACAATCAGTGCGCACGCCAGCGATCCATTTCCACTGGAGATGACTGGACGTATCGTCTATGTGGAAGACGGCGATACCCTGACGCTCCTTGATGAGCAGCACCAGCAGTACCGCATTCGGTTAACGGACCTTGATGCTCCGGAGAGCCCGAAGCCCAAATACGACAAACAAGGCCAACCCTTTTCCAAGGCATCCGCGCGCAATCTCACGGCCTTGAGCAAGGGGAAGAACGCCTCCGCGCGTTGCTACGAAGTTGACGTCAACAAGAGGTTGGTTTGTCGGGTAATAGTGGGTACGGTCGACGTCAGCCTGGAGCAGATACGATCGGGTTACGCTTGGGCTAACGGGGCGAGCGCGCGCTATGTGCGCGATGCCCGGGCGTATGAGTATGAGGCACAGGCTCGCCGTGACAGGAAGGGGTTATGGACGGATAGCGCTCCGATCCCGCCTTGGCTTTGGAGACGTCAATGCTGGAGCGAGGGGAGCTGCGCTGGCGCCGGCGAATAACGATCGACGACAAGTTGGAAAGAATAGGAATAGAGAGCGCTTAACCGGCGGAAGCAAGCATCATGTTCTTGCCGCGTGTTTTCAGTAATTCAGTCAGATCGCTCCAGTCAAAGTGCTCGCCGACCACATCGGGCACTTGAAGCGTCAGATCCGCAAGCCAATTCAACGCATCTTCGTGCCCGCTGCGGGCGGATCGATAGAGCCAATACGCCGATTCGTTGAGATTGACTGCGACGCCATCGCCTTCTGCCAGCATTGATCCCAGTGCTGCCTGCGCGTCGGGGTTCCCGCCGATCGCCGCCTGGCGATACCAGAGGGCTGCTTCCTCAAAATCCTGTTCCAAGCCCCAGCCGGAGCTATACAGCGAGGCGAGCAGGGTCATGGCGTCCACATCGCCGCGGCCGCATGCCTCCTTCAGCAACGGGGCTGCCGCTGCATAATCCTTGGATGCGATCGCGTGCTGATAGGTGCGAATAGGTCCCTTCGCCGCCGGCGCCGGTAAAAATATCCGCTTTAGTAAATTCTTGAGGTTCATCATTCTGTCCCTATCGCTGGCCGCTTAATTGCCGGCTGGGCGTTATTTGTCTTTCGGCTTCGATGCGTCATCATCCACGATCATCAGTAGATCTTCAACTCCGCATTCCAGCACAATGGTTAGCGTAAGCAGCAAGAGGGTATTCAGCCGTGCTGGCATGCGCCGGACTATTTTGTATAGTTGAGGTTGGCTGACGGCTGTCTCTGCCACGTTATCGAGCCGTAACTTCAGATCCGCCACCGTGGTGATGCCTTTTTGCGCCATCAAGTCTTTCAGACGCCACACTATCCGTCGGGATCCGATTTTCATACAAAAACCTCCTTTCCCATTGCCATGACACGAAACGGCGGAAGGCCCTGCAACATCGATCGGCCATAGCGCGTCGTCCACAGCCGGTTGTCCAGGACCAGCACTTTGCCGATATCCGATTCAGTCCTGATCAGTCGTCCGACGCGTTGCTCCAGCTTGCGGGCCGCATCTGGTACCGAGATTTCGAGGAACGGGTTCCCGCCGCGGCGCTCGATCCACTCCGCCAATGCCTTCTGGACCGGGTCATCCGGCGTCTGAAAAGGCAGCTTGGTGATAATCAGCACCGTGCAGTACTTGCCGACCAGGTCAACCCCTTCGGAAAAGCTTTCCAGCCCGAAGATCACGGAGGCCTTGCCACTGTCGATTCGGGCGACATGTTCGGCAATCATCTTGGTCTTGGCCGCTGCGCCTTGCATCTGCACCAGTGCTTTTTGCTTTTCTGGCAAAAGGCGATAGACCTCTTCCATCTGCTTGCGGGAGGTAAACAGCACCAGCATGCCTTCGTTGCGAAGCAGGTCGATTTCGTCTGAAATGGTCTCCAGCACCTCCTCCGTGTGCTTGGCAACATCCTTTGGCGTTGCCTTCATTGGAGGGATGATCAGAACGCCTTGGGTGCCATAGTCGAAGGGGGACGGCAGATCTACACAAGTCGTCTCCGGATAATCGGTAAGGCCGCTACGCTTGAGGAAATCCTTGAAGTCGCCCAGAATCGTCAGGTTTGCTGAGCACATGGCGACGCCGGCCGCCCTGTCCCAAAGCGTGCTCTTCAGGTAGTCAGCCGCCACCACTGGGCTCGCGTAAATTTGAAAGTCGACGCCGGCGCCCGCCCTCGGTTTCATCGTCTCGACCCATTTCGCGATCGGAGGGTTATCCGGCTCCGGTTCGTCGATGAACAATTTCCACGTGCACGAGATGTTTTCCACCAGGCCGGTAAAGACGCCGATTTCCGAGACCAACTGCTCGAGCGCCGGTCGGGGACTGCCTTCCAGCAGATCAGCAATGGTCTCGCTCGCCTTTTGCAGAAGTCTGGTCACGGCAATACATCCGCTGACGATATTGCTGCCGATCGAGATGAGCTCATCGGGAATTAGCGACATTTCGAACTCCAGCCGCGGGCGTGGGGTGTCTTTCGTCGGCACCAGCTGCTGCAGGCCTTCGAAATACCGATAGGCGTCCGCCAGGTTCGTGCACACGTGGTCGACCTCGCGTGCGAGATCTCCGGCTACATTCTTGTGCTCGGTCGGAAGTGCATGGTCAATGGTGGCAACCACCCCGTTCAACCGGTCGAGCATGCGCTGGCTTTGTCCGATGAGATGGCTGGATGCAAAGGATGAGACGGCCTTGCTGGGCAAGTGGTGCGCCTCGTCGAAGACATACAGACAATCCTCTGGCTTGGGGAGCAGATGTCCTCCGCCATTGAGCAAGTCGGCGAGAACCAGGTCATGATTTGCCACAATGATGTCTGCATTCTTGAAGCGCTGCCTCGCTTCAGCCTGGGCACATGTCTTGAAATGAGGGCAGCGCTTGGACAGACATCCATGGCGGTCCATTGTGATCGTTGACCAGAGTTCGTCATCGACGCCTTCGGTGCCGTCGCGATCGCCGTTCCATTCCTTTGCCTCGTAGGCACGAAGCAAATCGCCCAGGATTTGGCGATGGGCGTCCTTGCCACCCGGGTTGGATGTTCCCTCCTCGTAGGCGCTGTTGTGCTCGAACATGCCGGTTTGCTTCAAGCGGTCGGTCGACTTGCGAAGCTTGTATTCGCAGACATAACGTGTCCGGCCCTTGGCCAGTTCAAATCTGGATGGCAGCCCGGCCGCATTCATGAACAGGGGAAGATCCTTGGCGATCAGCTGCTCCTGCAGGGCGACAGTGGAGCTGGCAATCACCAGCTTCTTTTCCTGATGCCGTGCCAAAATCGCGCCTGTAAGACAGTAGGCAAGGCTCTTGCCGATACCGGTGCCGCCGTTGATGCAGACGAAGCCGGCGCCGTCATTCGAAGAGCGAGATTGCGATTCGGCTTTTCCTTTCGGCGCTCTCCCGAATGCCTTGGCGACCTCTGCGATCATGAGCCGCTGGCCAGGCCGGGAGCGAAAATACGGCATCGCGGCCGCTACCTTGGCAAGGCGATCGCGAATCTCCTGTTTGATGGAATCGCTCAGCATGGTCGATCCAGGGAATTGGCTGTGGCCAAAAGCTGCGCTTCCGGCACATCCTTAATAAAGGTGCCTTCCGGATAGTGGTCCGGAATAAGCACAGCCTTTTCAAAGCCGATTGCAAAATCCACGATCGGATTGCTCGACTCGAAAACCGCGCGGTTGATTGTCGAAAATAGCGCTTGATGCGCTACCTGAAGCTTGTCGGTATCAACCAGGATATAGGCTTTCATTACGATTGCTGGCATATAGGCTGTCGTCACTTTCCATAAAAATCCGCTAAACGGTGCAGCGGAAAACACTTTGATGAAAATGACGATACCGATCTTGATGTCACATTTCTGAAAAATCTTTCAGCAGCAGCATGACTATCGCCGGCAAAAACTTTTTGCAATCGGCGCTATCCGGATCTATACGATATGAAGTGAAATGTTGACGCACGGAGGATGCATGAACAACGTCTTACTCAATCGATATGTGCATGGGCGAGGTCCTGGCCGAGAACAGAACCTGTTCATCAGCCAATCAAAGCACCTTTACCTCACAAAGAGCGGCAATCTGCGGCGACAAGAAAAGCCGCTAGATCCGCGCATTCCAGGAGCAAAAAGCCTGCTCACAAGGTTGGCTATTTTGGACGTTGATACCGGATCGGTGTATGGCGAATATCACGACGAAGAAACCTCAAAAGATTTGATCGGCTTTCTTGCGCGTGCCTGGTCGAAAAAGGCGATGCATCCGATGCGGGGCGTTCCGCAGATTCTGAACGTTCCGGCAGTTGCCCTGAAAGACCAGGCGTATAGAGAGGATCTGGAATTTGCAATACGCCATACCAGCCTGCAGCTCGGCGAACTCCCCTCCGGTTTTTCAGCCGGGGTGCATGCGTTGAAGCAACTGGAGCGCTGCGTCGAGTCGCTGATGTATCACGGACGGCAAGGCGAGGTTGATCTGTACCTGATCCATATGGCCTCTGCCGTTGTGAGTTGCCAAGCGTCGAACTCTCTGTCGCATACGTGGAACCAGAAATGGGAAGGGGTCGCGCCGGTCGATCGGCGCTTTCTTGATGCCGTTGACGCACTTTATGAGGAGCCCGGTGCATGGCGGTCCGGTCCCTTCGAGATCGTATTGAATGGACTGCCCGCAAAAGCTTGATCGCGGCCTTTTTCCGAGGTCAATGTTTTCCTTGTGGTAAGGTAGAAAAAGACGCTGCATAAAGTTCTCTCTTAAAAAAGCCATTTAAAGACTTAATAAGGGGAAAGAAATGCCGCAAGCCACTACGCTCCGTCCGGGGCAAATCCGCCATTTACTCCGCATTACCGAAGCTACGTCGCGTTATCCAGAACGCGATTGTCTCGTTCTTCTATTACCTAGCCTGCGATAGCCTGCAGGCGCACATTACGCGGCTCTACAAGGACGCGGGGATAAAAGGAGGCAGTAGCCACAGCGGACGGCGAAGTTTCGCCTCGAACCTTCTAGCCAATGGCGCAGAGGTAGAAACCGTCATGATTTTGTTAGGTCATTCTGAAACTCGACCACGCAATGCCTTACCTTGAGGTCGATAAGAAAAAGTTGCGTGAGATGTTTGCGGCGGTGCTATAGTGGTGTGATATCGCACCATTAATTTAAATCGGCTATGGACAACGGACAACAACTCAGATCGATCATCGAAGATGCAGGGGTGACGCAGGCAAGCGCCCTAGAACTTTTCAACAAAGGGCAAGCAAGGCCGCTGTCAGTCAGTCAGTGGAAGGCGTATCTTGCGCACGTTGAAAGTGCGCGCCGCTCGCCCTGCCCGGACGCTGTTTTGCAGAGGATGAAAAAGATTCTAAAGGCTTCTTGACATGGTGCGATTTAGCACCTATACTTTCATCTTAAATTGATTCATCAAGAGGGGGAAGCGCGATGAAAAACTACACTGTGAAAGTCCGCTTAAACAATGGTTCGCATGTGTACTTCGATTGCGAAGCCGAGAATGAGTTCGACGCCAAGCAGCAAGCAGGTTGGGCATATGTGCGAGAAGGCACAGTTGTTTGTGTATTCTGATTGATGGGAATATTCACACCATGAAAACCTACATTATCCGCGAAGTCGCTACCGGCAAAATGGTCAACTGCTATGAAGGGAAAGACGGCAAAGATCGCGCCGAAGAACTGGTCAATATCCACAACAAATATCAGCCACAAAGCCAGTGGCATGTAACGGTAGAAATCGTATGAGCCAGGTTGCGGCAGTGAAACGGTACAAGAAAGCAGAAATTCAAGCCGAGAAGGCCCTAACCGCAGCGGCGGATGCGCTCGTCCAGTTGCACAGGGCGGCGAGCGAGGCCGGGATGTACACGAAGGGAGCCGACGACGGACGCTTAACCCTGCAAGCGAATTGCCGCGAATATGCTGGTCATTTGAACATGCGCATTGAGCGCAATCTGTAAGGAAAAAACGCCATGAAATCAAAATTCAATCGGTTGTTGGAATCCATCGTTAGGAGACTGTCGAACCGATGGTTATGTGTCGTGACTACGATATTTTGGCGCGTTGACCGTATTCGCAATACAGCATTCCCGGAAATTGAGTGCCGTTGGCCGAAAGTGTTTCTCGCGGTTTGGCGAGGTAGGGTAATCGCCCGAGTCGCCACGCAAGATTGAAAAGGAAAAACAAATGGAGCTAGACGATTTTTTTGAGCCGCTTCCTGAATGGATGTTCGGAGATTCTGTAGAAGCCCGCAATGCTCTCCAGCAGAGCGGACGGGTTCATCCGTACACCTGCGGTAACGACGATTGCCGCCACAAGACAAATGGTAAGCCATTGCTGGCTGTTGAGGGCGGTTGGCTTTGCGATGATTGCGGTTACACGCAACCATTGCAAGCAATCGTCAAGGTGGAGATAGGCGAAGCGGCGCGTGGACCGAAAGAGTTGCAGCCGTTGATGGCGGCGTTGGTGGAAAAAGGAAGTGCGGCCACGCCGGAAGACATTAAGAACCTGCGTGAACAAATGGAAGCGCTTGCTGCCTCGCGTAAGGCGTCGCGCTAAAGGAAAAGTATGTCAGCAGAATCAGCACGGATCGGAGAGCTTGAGCGGACCATCGAAACACTGGTCGCATATTTGCGTCGATTGCCGATCAATCCTGAGACATACAACCATGCGAACCAAGCTGAAGGAGTGTTGCGCAAGAGTGTGTCCGACATTTCATTGAGTGGACAAAAATATCATCCAAGCGGACTAGCGGTGCTAACCGTGGAGATGAAAGGTTTGAATATCACAGTTCGCACCCAAGACGTTGCCGGAATGCCCGAATCCTTCCAACGGAAGTACAAGGATGGGTTGTTTGATGCGCTTGTCAGCGGAATCGGTGTCACGCTGGACGGCAAGTAGATACAAAGGAATTGCCGCCGTGTGGATTAATGCACTAGAACGTCTCCCTGAAGTTGGCCGAGCTGTGACATGCCGCCTTCAGCATTGCGATTCAAAGAGCGTTCAGGAGCATGAATTGAAGCGCGTGGACGAAAGCGATTGCACCTGGCGTACAGCCGATGATGGTTCTGAGGTCAGATACGATTGGTCAGTCATTGAATGGCTTGACGCATAAGCCAACAAAACTAGGGAAAACTTATGTCGTTACTGGGAAAAGTTGCGATGGTCTTCGGTCGGATTCCTAACGTATTCAGCTTCCCTCAAGGGGACGCAATCATCGGCAAGATGAATCCGGTTGAGACCGCCCCTCCAGCACGAATGAAAGAGGACAGCCGTTCAACATTACTGGTTGCCGGTGTCTTGGATGGTGAAGGTGCTCTGACCATCCATCGCGACTTGCTTTATTACCGCGTGAATGACGGCGCATGGATATCGGATAGCGACGGCGGTTTGGTCGATACCAAATTCACGCATTGGATTTACGCCGAAGACCAAGAAAAGGTTTTCGGTTAGCCACAGAGGAAAACAATGAATTGCGAATCGCGCGATCTCAACGACTATCCGCCCGTGACATTCCTCCCGCAAGAAATCCGCTTTGCCGAGGGATTCCGTGACGATGTGATTGTTTTTGCGCGATCTTCGCAAGCCGATACAGTTGCGACGAACCTGCCTGTTGATGATGTACCTATGGAACTTTCCGCTCTCTGCAAAAACATCGCTGAGAAGGCATTGCTTGCGTATGTCGTTGCGACCGGAGCATCCGTGCAGTACGCGCACATCGACTACTGCGTCGAGAAGATGCAGCGCCTAGCGTGTGAATTTGCTGCGAAGTTCATGCAGCCGTTACGTGAAGAAGGTACGACTCAGGTCATTCCATTGTCCGACATGGCCGCGTGGTACGCATGGCATGGATTGTACGGATGGGGGCGTTCAATACGGAACCCGCCCGGAACCGAATACGCATAAAGGAAAACGTGAACATGGATTGGGTAAAAGGCCAACCTCCGCAAGACGATCGGGAGTACGAAGTCCGGCAGCGGGCAACGACGTTCGGCGGGCATCCGTACACAGTACAGGATGCGCCTCGGGCATCTTGGGTTGACGGCCAACTTTGCAGGCGTTCGCAGTTCCATGGTGGCCTTGTGCCCCTACTAATGATGAATGAGTGGCGTCTTGCCGCAGGATGAGGAAAACGCCGTGGACGCCAGCATGCCGAAGGATTTGGGATTCCGTTCCGATATTCGGACTCGGATCGAGCTGGAAGATTTGATGCGGCTGTATCGCGGCCTTCCAAACCCGCTTGAGGGCAATAAGACCCCGAATCTTGCAATGGCTGTTCTGAATCGGATAAATGAAGGTTGCCGCTTGCACTTCCCCGGTCACGTACTCAATGCCTGCGAATATTTCCTTGTCAGCTCAGTGTGGTGTATCGCTCTCCCTTCACGGGTGGCACACTGGCTTTTTGATAAAGGCTATATCGATGCTGAAGGACAGATGACGGCTGAAGGCAAGCAGCTTTTCGTAGAAGACGCATTGGGATAAAGGAAAAACGCGATGCAAAGCGGATACGGCATCAAGCACAAGAAGACCGGCCTGTATTTCGGCGGGTTCAGTACAGACTGTACGCCGAAGTGGGTGGTTGAAGCACAAGCTGTTCAGATGACTGAATGTGTGGCAGAGGCGCAAGCCATTCTCCTGCGCCGGGAAGACGCCGGAGTTCAAAAGAAACCAGTAAATCTTTAGATCATAAGGAATAACATCGTGTACGACAACGCATATTTTCTGACCCGCTACGCAATCATCGGTGTGCTTACCCTCGTCTTCATTGTGCTGGCAATACTGTCTAGGCGAGCCATGAATGCAGCGGGTAGTGATGACCAGTTCCGCAATGCGCGGCGGACCACAAAGATGTTCGAAGGTTTGGCGCTGTTCGCCTTTATTGTAATTTCGCTGCTGTACTGGATACAGCACTCGAATACCTGACACGCCGAAGAAAGGTTGGGGTTGGGACATGGATCAAAGTAACGTGAGTCAGCAGCAAGTGACGTCCACCCAGTTCTCGACAAATGAGAGTCCGGACGCAAAGCGAAGAAATGGCGGTCGCTCTGGCAATCCGCGCAAACCACAAGGCCCGCGCCACGATTCATTGAATGCGAAACTGTTCGAATTGGAAGTCGGCGCAGTGCTTTGGATTGAGTCTACATTGGAGGCTATAACCCCATTGTCTCGGCGCATAACGTTGGCAAGCCGCTATCCGGTCGAGATGAGAGCATTCCGCTTTACGACGAAGACATATACAGCGGTTAGTGCTGGAAAGTTTGGTGAGATTTGCTACCTGCTGCGAATTGAGCGAGTTGAATAGGAAAAACGACATGGCTGAAGGTGATATCCAAAGCGGTGACAAAGTGATCCTTTGTCGGGTGACGCTCGACGTGGCAATCCCGAAACGGTTGCGATCGATGAGCATGGAGATGTCGTCAATGAGCCCCGACACGGCACAATTCAAAGATGTACTGACACTGCTCCAAGCACCTAACTTTTGGCAAATAGTCGGCGTTGCAGCCGCAGGACTGATCGGGCTCGAAGTTATCCTGGCTGGCGGGTTATCAGGGCCGGCTCGGACCGAATGCTACATCGGCTCTGGCCGGCCGGGATCTAGCCAAGAAGCCGGAATTGGCAATAAGTCAGCCGCCCCTCAAAAGGCCGGGTAATTCCAAGGAAAAACGAACAACATGGGTACATACGCTAAATTCTGCGCGGAGGTTCGCCAAAACGGTCAATGGCATCTGAACGAGAAAGAGGTATTCCCCTTTCCGAAAGACGCCTGGCAGCGCGAGAAGGGCGACGGGCGCGAGTTTTGGGAATACCCGTTCCCCAGCCAAAGCTATAGCTTATTCGGCTTTCTCGCAGGCATACGCAACTACAGTGAGACAGCCGTTCTCTCTGAACCGCGCGGCCTGCCGGAAGACACGTCGGATGATGCGGTTGACTTGCTCGCTCCGCACAGCACGATAGGTCATGCGTTTGATCTATACGGCACCTCGGACGAAGAAGCGAAGCCAATGACCGTAGCCGACCGTGTTCACGAAGGGAGTGGTGACAACTACGGCTATTCCTGGTTGTCGCTTGCCGAATTGATTGGTTTCGACTACGACCAAACATTTACAGACCAGCGGGAAGAGCCGCCAGAAGTAACGACGTACCGGGTATTCCTGGGCGAAGGTTATTTTGCGCATATCGAGGCATTGAAGCGGCTTGGATCGCCTGATGATGTGCGTATCCTGTTTTGCTTCAACGGATAGGAAAAACGTTATGGAAAATGCCCAAAGTAACCGGCCACTGTTGAATCATGTTCTAGCGGTCATTGATCCGCTGATTCATGGATATGCAGACGTTGCCACCAATTCGGCACCGGCCTTGCGCAACCGCGTTGAGGCCGCCATCCTTACCGGCGTTGATCAGCGATTCGAAGCATGGTTGGATGAACTCATGCCGGAAGGATTTGCGGGTGTCCATGATCGCCGTCTTCGTCGCAGAGAAACGATTGGCGATAGAGAAATCTTCTTGGCAAAGAAAGCGATTGAATTCGTTATCGCCGTCCAATAAAAGGAAAACGGCGCGCAGCGCCCCGCAACCGGCCGGCAGCCGAGAAAGAAGATCATGGACAGGAAAATTGCAAAGGAACGTGTTTTGCGTAAGTTGGCGGACTACGCGTCGGCGCGGAAATCTGATGTAGCGAAGGGACTCGAAACCAAAGAGTTGGCTGGCGTCCTGGTTCAGAAATATGGATACGGTTTATGTGATGCTTTCGCCGAGGTTTTCCGCGACGAGGCTGGCCCGGCACCGACATACACTGATGTCGATAAGGCCGTCGGCTCCATCGATCCCAATTGGAGGCGTACACAAAAACTACGCTGGAAATCGGAGGCAGACCTCGCCTCGAATGACGGCGCTGCCGCCCTCGATCTGTCCAATCCGCGTAAGTAGCCACAAGACAGAGGAAAAGCCGTGAAGGACGCCGATCTGCTTCAGTTCGTCTCAGAATTCCGGGCATCGATTATTGGGGATAACGATAGCGCATGGATGTGCGCCGCAATTAGTGGGCCACTCTGTGCGGCATTGGAAGTAAAAGGCGTTTCCTCCCAATTGATGGAAAGCGATCTCGGTGAATGCAATCATGTCTTCATCCAATTGCACGATGGGCGAATACTTGATCCAACTGCTGACCAGTTCAACTGGTGCAGTGCTAGTCCACTCCCCGGCGTATACCTTGGACCAGAGGCGATCATTCATACGAACGCCGTACCATCCCAACATGCTGAGTGTTGGAAGCCTTTGCTTCGGGAATTTAAGCGGTTCGCACCGCAGTATTCTGCGGCTGAAGTGGGAAGCATGGTGCGAAGTACTCTCGCAACTCTACCCGCTGGTATTTGCGAATTGCCCAATTAACAGGGGGAGCAATGAGTACTACCGCCACGAGCGACAATGCGCCATTTACGTTGTCCGGAATTCACACCACGAATGACGCCGAATTTGACCACATGCGAACAGTGAATCGTAGCCGACGCATTGAACTTGCTTCAAGACGAGGCACTACGCTACGAGATGTCGAGGATGTTCTTGCGGCAATGCAAACGTCAGCCTTTGATCGTCGCGTGGCGCGTCAGCGTCTTGCGGAATCACGCGGACGGATGGGGTGGTGACCATGTTGTCATCCCTGTGCGCTGCAGGCTTATGGGGTGCCACTGACGCTTGCGCCGGATTGTCCGCTCGGCGTTCGACACCCATATTAGCGGCCGTTTGGCTGCATCTGGCCAGCCTAGTTGTGCTTGGCCCGATGCTTTTGGCCGGAATTGGCGTGAGCAGCCTTTCCCCGAGCGACGTGTATTTTGGCGTAGGAGCTGGCATTTTAGCGGCTGTGGGAGACGTATTCTTTGGTATCGCCGTTCGAAACTCGACAATGAGCGTGGGGATTCCGCTTGCGAACGTCATTGCGGCGGCGATCCCTGCCAGCATCGTCGCCCTCCAGGGAGATCATTTCGGTGGTCTGGTTGCGGTTGGCGTACTCGGTGCCGTGATTGCCTCTGGACTGGCGGTTGCGCCATCAAACGGCACGATGGCATGGCGTGGTGCCGGATATGCGATGCTCGCGGGAGTTTGTTTTGGCGGCATGTTCGGACTGCTAACTCAAGTCGCGGCGGCCAGCAGTCTCTTGGTCGTATTCGTGATGCGCGTTGCCGGCACCGTGGCATTGGTGCCGGCTGCATGGCGCGAGTCCGGCGCATGGCGGCGGGAGCATTTCAATAATGGGTTATGGATTGGCGTTTTGTCTGGTGTCGCCAGCGTTGCGGCGAACGAATTGTATGTGGCGGGCATGACGATCGGCGAACGGGTCACGCACGCGGCACTGGCGGTAGGACTAGCTGCGCCTGCGGGAATGATCATCGCCAACCTCATCCAGCGTGAGTGTCTGTCACGAATGCAGGCCGCGTCGGCATTCGTTGCGGTTGTTTCTATAGGCGCGTTATCGGTCGCGCAGTACTGATAGGACAAGCTTTTTAGGCGCATGGAGCGCCCCGCGCTGGCCGGTAGCCAGGAGAAGGACAGGAAGTGGTATCGAAGAAGAATGTAGGTGCGAAACCCGCGAACTATGACTATACGGCCAAGGATCGCGTTGAGCGGCAACGCACGGCGCTGACGGAGGCTGGTGGTGCGCGTGTTGAAGCGCACCTGGACGCAGTGGAGCTGGCGAAGCTCGATGCGTTGATTGCAACCGGCGTTGCCGGATCGCGCCGCGCCGCATTGAAATACCTGGTCGGCTTGTTGCCGGCGCCGGGGAAGAAAGAAGGGGCTTGACCCCGTAACCGGCTACGGTATAATGCAAAGCATGGGCAGCGCGTTTTGCGCGCCACGTGTGCAGAGGAAGACATGGAAACGATTCAATACGGCAAAGCCAAATATCAAGTGCTGAAGCGTCAAGAAACGGCGACTGCGCTTCCCAATATTGCCAAGCATGGTGTCGTTGCCATCATCACAGCTCAACGCGGGAATGTGGTGTATCAGATCAATGAGCGTGCGGAGCAGAAGTACGACCGGCCGTTAAGAGCTTTTGACAACTAGGGAAAACCCAGCCATGAAAAACGACATATCAGAACTGCAAGCCTTCATCGAGCAGATTGAACATGCAGGCGTCGTAATCGAGGGGCGTGAAAAGTTCATTGCTGATGCGAAAGCAGCGGCTAGCTGGCGGGTGGATGTCACCGAAATGGCGCACCTTGGACTAATGGATGGAGTCCGGCTCACTAAGCGAGTCGGCACCGGCCCTTCGACACAGGATCTCGATGCAATCCTGCGAAGCTATAAGTTCACGCGAGAGCAGCGGTTAGTTATTACAAATAACATTATCCTCACTCCATAGGAAAAATCTATGCAACTCGTAGCGGCACTTATTTACATGATCGCAGCATGCATGCTCTTTTTCGGAGTCGGTCAAGCTGTCACCGGCATTGGTGGGTCCATCGCTGGCGGTTACAGTTATGTCCCGCTGTGGTTTGCCAATCATCTGTGGGCGATCGTTGTTCTCATCGTCGCAGCCTGGTTGATTCAACCACGTCGAAAAATTATGGAATTGGTCGGAATCTCGGCGGTGCTGGCTTTCCCATTCTTTTTCTTCATCTTTTCTGGTGGCCAAACCGCTTCTTGGGAATCGCTGCCTTGGGAGCAGGCACGCGATTTTAAAAAGGTCGGGACTGTATTTGCGTGGTTGACAACGGCATTCGTCGCTGGATTCTTTCTCTATGCTGTCATTGCGCGTGTCCGTGGCCGTCCTTCCAACCGTCCAGATGCGCCAGCGACAATCTAATCAGGAAAAAGATTATGGATCAATTTCTGCAAGCGGTTCAGCATGCGATGGTCAAGCGTGGATGGGGCCCTTTTTCTGCGCGAGCTGAAATACAGTTTGACCCGGACCACCTGATGGAACTCCAAAACGAAGGCATAACTGCCGAGGATGTCGCCGTTGAAGTTATCCGACAGGCGAATGTGCGCCAGTTGGCTCTCCAGTAAGAGGAAAAACATCATGGGCACACCGATCACGAAACCGCTGACAGAGGCACAGAAAAAGGCTTTCTTTGCGGCCAAGTACAAAGAAGTGACTTTGGACCTCCAAAAGTTTTTCGATGGCTTGGGTGAGCTTTGCGAGGATGACGCTTGCGAAACTCTGTTGTGCGTACAAACAGACTGCGCCGACGCCTACGAAGAGTTAACCGGCAAATCAGTATTCTGAACAAGGAAAAGATCATGCAAACGTCGATGACAGATCAAGAGAAATTGATTGCTTATTACAAAGCGGCAGCGATCAAGTCAGGGGCCGTGCGTCCGCCCTTTGTCCCGGCGCGGGTTCGCATTCCTCGGACCGTGCGTGGTGACGGCCTGTACTGGAGCACCCAAATAGTGCCGGGGGAGTACGACTGTTCAAGCAATCAATACGGTGCCGTGAGTGTCAAGGCGTCAAACGGCGCGATGCTTGGTGTAAGGATTAATGAGTTCGAGCCGGTGACGTGGACCGCGAACCCTGCGGCAGTCTGAAAAAGGAAAAGATGATGAAAGCGTTACCTGAAACTGAAGCCTATATCGCGGTCACTGCATCCAGCTATGTGGATGGTGCTTGTTTCACAGAGTCGGCAGACACCGAGCAGTGGTTAGCTGAGATGGAGCGTGCGGGGATGGTCGTCAAGGCCGTGGCGCGAGCTGAAGCAAAACGGCTGCTGTTCACGCATCTTTCCGCAGATAAGCCAACTCAATCTGAAATTGATGCCCATTGTGTGCAGAAAACGCCTTACAAGGGATATGTGTCTACCTGGTGCGGAGACGGAGCTGTCGTTTTTCGCGGCCCCGATGGAGTCCACGTCAAGGGCGCCGGCAATGCCCGTGATGAATGGCTTTCTGTCGCATGGTTGCAAGCAAAAACAGAAATCGACCGTTTGACGACTAAACACTGAGCGTCAAGGAAAAGCTGTGAAGTCTACGATGAAATATCTGTTAAGTATTGCAGCTCAAATCGCACTAACCCTATTTTTGATTTGGGCGGTGAGCAAAGCTTATGGTGCCGGCGTGGCGGAAGTTGTCGGTGTCTTGATGCTTGGTGCTTTGGGTTTCAGCGCCTGGGCGTGGTATCCGAGGAAGCAGGCGCGGAAATTGGAAGGGACGCTTGCTTTGGATGGACGTTCGTTCGATCCCCTTGTATCGCGCAAGGGACGTTCGCCGCTGGCCGACAAGATCGAGCGGACTGGTGCGAAGCCGGGGGAAACGGTTGCGATCGATGAGCATGGAGATGCTCGTGTGATTGGTCGCAAACCATCACTCGCAGTCGATAACTCGAAATAGGGGAAAAACAAGCAATGCCACTCATCCATCACAACGCTGACACATCGCCGCTGACCGATGAAGAAATCAAGTGGTGCAAAGCACTTGAAAAGCTGCTTTTGAAGACTCCGAAGCGCTTCGGCATGTACACAATTGGCGACGCGAACATCACTTGCTTTGACAAGGTTGAATTGGCAGCGCGAGGTATCGAATTGGAAGATCAGTCGGCAAGCCAAGCGAATTTGCTACTGGCGACTATCCGCAGTAGCGAGCAGATTGCCGGTTTATGCGGCTGAGATAGGAAAAGCCGTGCAACAGACTGACGCAAAGCTGAGAGAAAAAATCGCTGATGCTGACGTGCGCGGCAATGAGTGGCTTCGCAAGGCAAGGGAAGCAGAGTTACAGGGCTACCAAGCGCGTGCTGATGAATGCTACCGCAAGGGCAATTACTGGCTCGACCGTAGCAACAAACTGCGCGGCGAGTGCTGACAAAGGAAAGCATAACAAAAATGAAAGGCAAAACAATATGAAGATGAAGAAGATCCTCTTGCCAGGATTAACGCTGATCATCGGGTTGGCCATTGGTCTTGGGTTCACCAACCTGATACCGGCGAACAAAGAACGTGTGCGCGAGGCACTTTACACGGCCTGCGTAAACGGAACGCATTATGCGCCGGAGAAATCCGGCGACAACTTTGTGTGCAACCGGCGCAGCATCGATCTGACACTGGCCATAATTTATGGAGATAGCTACATGGAACCTATCCTGCCTGCACGCGAGCAGTACGAAGCCGATCTGGTCAAGTACAAGCGCCCGCAATAGGAAAACCTCGTGAATCGGATTTCATCGTTGCGTAAAACAGGACAGCCATTGCGTGACCTCGGTTGCCTCAGCATTCTTGTGGTCGCGGTTGCGTATTACTTCCAGAATTTGGGTGGATACCTGGTAGCGCTCCAAAAACCGATGGTGTTGGAGATCGGGTTCGCTGGATCGTTGGCGATATCTTTGCTTTACGATATAAACCGCAACAACATTCGATTCTCACTGATTCACGCTACACGAACTGCGATTGTCTTTGCAGTTGGGGTAATGGTTGCTCATTACCTGCGCGATAAGTACCTAATTCTTCGTGACCAAATTGCCAGTATTCATGAACTACGGGAGCTATGGGGAGAGGATATTCATAGCGCACTAATGAACCAAGTGGTTGGGTATGGGGGCTGTTTCGCGCTCGGCATGGTGTCAATGCGTATTACGATTGGTCGGGCGATAGAACGTGGCCTGATTGCCGTGTTTGTGCTGCCGCAGCTTATGCCATCCACATGCCCGCACTGCAAACAATTGGTTCACCATTAGGAAGGACAAGCTATGGGACAAGCGAAGCAGCGTGGGACGCACGAGGAACGGAAGGCATTTGCAAAGCCGAAGCAGGCCAAACCGACCAAGCAGGACCGACGCCAGGCGCTCGCGGCCGGCGCAGCAAAGATCGCGGCCTTGGCGCTAAACCGCTTTGGCATCACGCCCAAGCGGTGATCAGGAAGGAAAAGTGCCGCCAGTATCAAGGCCTAGAAGCGGCATATAACGCTCAGAATCCCTAACTTCGGAAATCTATGAACGCAATTTACAACGGTTTGATTTTTAAAATGCCTCTCCATGCTCGGTGGGCTGCTTTCTTCGATCTAGCTGGATGGACCTGGCATACCAATCCAGCGCCGGTAGGCGATTGGTCTCCGGATTTTCGCGTTACTTTCCCATGCAGTCACTCCGAGTGCGGCGGCTCGCACACGCTGTTGGTTTCGGTTCTACCAGTTTCGACAATTGACAGTTTTGGTAAACACCCATGCCTTGACTATTCCTATGGGATTCCGAGGGGAGGTAGCGTGGCTGATCGGATCGAGGCGGACAGTGGTGCTGCATTTGGAGAATCCCCGAAGGTCACCTACTGGGAGATGTCTCATGGCGCTGGCGGAGGTATCGAGGACGTCCTTTCTTGGGTTTCGAATGCAGACCAGCTATGGAAACAAGCTGGCAATGTGGGGAAATAGGAAAAGCGTTTTTTTGCATTAAAGGTATGAAGTGACGAAGAACGTACATGGAGTAATGCAGTACCCGAAGGCCGATGCACGTCGGCTTTTCGTGCTTCTAGCGTCGATTGATTATTTGAAACGTCCGACGTTGACGACGTTGGCGGATTTCACAGGCCACAACAAGGGAACAATTGACGCGGATATTGCGAAACTGAATGAGCAATACAGTGTGTCAATCACCAAGGAAGGGGCTGTGTACCGCGTCGAATCGTGGGGCGATCTGTTGAAGAAAAATGCCGTTAAAAAATTCTTGCAAGGTTAGTTTAACTAACCTATAATGAATCGTGTTCAACTGATCCAGTGAGGGAAAACATCATGGCCCGCGAAGCGCAAGCCCCAGTAGCAAGCCGCTGGATGCTCAAGAATGAATCTAAGGGTCGTGTGTTCTTCGTCCTGGAACGCAAAGCGTTCGGCAAGATCGGTCTGATGCAGGAAGGCAGGGCGGTGTTCGCGGACTCGTCATTGAAAGACCTTTTGGCCAATTTCACTCGCCTCGAAGGCAAGGCTCAATTACCTGCAGGCTGGATCGCATAACCAAAAGGAAAAAATCATGGGCACAGCGATCACGAAGCCGCTGACAGAGGCACAGAAAAAGGCTCTTTTTGCGGCCAAATACAAAGAAGTGACTTTGGACCTTCAAAAGTTTTTCGACGGCTTGGGTGCGCTTTGCGAGGATAACGCTTGCGAAACCCTGTTGAGCGTACAAACAGACTTCATCGTCTGCATGACTCCACTTATTTTGAGCACGGTGGGACAAGCAACGCCGATCCCGCTATGGGTATCCAAAGCGGCCCTTGTACTGAGCGGATTCTTGGCCGGTTTCGGGGCCATGATGACGGATACTGCTTCGGCAATGCTCGTCCGCTATTTCGGCTTTGCCTTGGGGATCATGGGTTTCCTGTACTTCGTGGTTTTGTAATCAAGGAATT
>SXGU01172985.1_pt1 | contig 28597 bp, 23 predicted proteins | sample 3174531 | NCBI WGS metagenome assembly SXGU01 (sample SAMN11356863, study PRJNA531348) | freshwater metagenome | isolation source: freshwater sample F1-140 | place: China: Fuxian Lake, Yuxi | collected 2017-12-25 | reverse complement strand
GCATCGGCGAGGCGACCGCCAAGCGCTGGGCCCACGAGCACGGTGTCGCGTTCAAGCCGCATCACAAACCAGGCGGGCGTGGCGCGCTCCGCATGCGCCCCCACGACTTCACCGCCGGAACGGTGCGCGGAATGACGGTCAAGGCGATGCTGCTGCGCTGGCGGTGTGGAAAGAAGGCGCTGCGCCGCTGGTTCGTCGAGATCGGGGTCGACTATCCCGGCAACGCGCCGCGCGCGCCCAAGCCGATCCCGCGCGCGCCGTCGATCCTGTATCGCCCCGCCCCGCCGCGCCGGGTCAGCACGCCCAAGGTCGCGGAAAAGATGGCTCCGCCGCGCTCGACCCTGCCCGACGAACCCTGTTTCCGGTGCGGCGCGCGCGGGTGGTGCGGCCATGACTTCCGCATCGCGGAGCTTGCCGCATGACCGGGTTCCAGCGCCCCCAGCGCAACGCGGCCGATCGCATGGCGGACGTGGACCGCTTCCTGTTCAACGCGCGCGACGAGAAGGTCATGGCGATGACCGCCGACCAGCTCGCGACGCTCTACGGGGTGCGCGACGTGCGCGCGGTGGAGGCGAAGCTGTTGGCGCGGCAGGACAAGCTGCGGCGCAGTTCACCAATTCGCGGGAATGCCCGCCAATCCGAGCCGGGCGGTTCCCCGGTCGAAAGGCCATGAGCATGGAACCTGCATACGACCGGGAAACCGGCGAAATCTTATCTGAGCGTGCGGCTGACGGCATCCGTCTTGCCCCCAAGGCTGCGACGTTTGCGGACACCATTCGACTTCTCAACGATGGGCAGTTCGATTTGGATGCGTCCGCCGAATTGCGCGAGCTGGTCCGCAAGCTGACTGAACACGCCGAAAATTCGCGCGGCGTGGCCAAGGGTTCGATCACGATCAAGCTCGACATCAAGATGATGAACGGCGCGCACGTCGTAACCCCGAGCCTGAAGCTCGCCGCGCCTACGCCGGATCAGCCCGGCACGCTGCTGTTCTCTGACGATGACGGGCGGCTCTCCCGCGATCGACCCGACCAAGGCGTGTTCTTCGGCACGCGCATGGTTTCCGACAACGCCGCGCGCGACGTGCGCTCAGTCTGATCCTTCAACCTGGAGTGAATGACATGGTAGACGACCAAGACGGCGACACGCTGTCGGTGACGAGCGCGCCGTACCTCGCCAGCGCGGCGGGCATCCGTGGCGTGTTCGACGCGACGCAGGAGTTCGTCACTGAACACCTGAAGCCGGATGTGGTGAACGTGACCGATCCCGATACCGGCCTGACTGTGCTCGCCATCGTGAGCAACGGCGCGGTGGAACCGGTGCGGGCGGACTTTTTCGACAATGCACGCGACCATCCCCGATTCCGCCGCGGCACGGCGGCGATGACGTCGATCGACAGCTTCATCGCCCACGTCAACCGGTTCGGCGACGCGGATACGGCGGTCTTCGCCGATGACAACCGGCTGGCGCCCAAGCTGTCGGCGGTGCTCGACTATCACCGGGCGGACGTCGATGGCCGCCTTGGCGAGTTCCGCCACGGCAAACATCGCACGACCATCGCCTTTCCGCTGTCCGACGAATGGAAGGCATGGGTCAAGGCGAACGGCTCAATCATGTCCATGGGGCAGTTTGCGCTGTTCCTTGAAGACCGCATCGGCGACATCGCAATCGCCGGTGACGAGTTCCCCGAGGACGTCGCTCGTTTCGTCACCATCAACGGCGGCGAGGACAGGATCGCCGACTATGCGACGCTGGTCGAACTCTCGCGCGGCCTGAAGGTTTTCGAGTCCGCCAAGGTCGAGGAAGCGACGAACCTGTCCAGTGGCGAGGGACATATCCGGTTCTCGGTCGAGCACGAGACGCGGACCCAGACCGGCGGCTCCGTCAAGGTTCCGACGATGTTCTTCATCGCAATCCCGATCTTCAACAAGGGACCGTTCTACCGCATCGGCGCGCGGCTCCGCTATCGAAAGACGGCGGAAGGGGTGAAGTTCTGGTACGACCTGTACCGATCCGATCGCTCGTTCGATCACGCTTTCGCCGAGGCCGTGGCGCGGGTGGACGCGGAGACGCCCGCCAGCGTCTTCTACGGCGCGCCGGAAACCTGATTGACGTGGAACTGCGCTTTCACATCCCCGGCATGCCGACCGCCAAGGGCCGTCCCCGCGCTACCGTGCGCGGCGGCCATGCTCGCCTGTACACGCCTGCCAAGACGGTAGCGTACGAGGGCTTGGTCGCGCTCGCCGGGCAGGAGGCAATGGGCGAGCGCGATCCGCTTGACGGGCCGCTCAGCGTCGAGATCGTGGCGACGTTTCCGATCCCCGCGAGCTGGCCGAAGTGGCGGCGCACCAAGGCCGTCGCGGGCACCGAGTATCACGGCTCGCGGCCGGACGGCGACAACATCCTGAAAGCGGTCGGCGATGGCCTGAATGGCGTCGTCTGGCGCGACGATTCGCAGCTCGCGATGTGCGGCGTGACGAAGCGCTACGGCACAGTGGCGGGCGTCGCGGTGACGGTGGCGGCGCTGTGAAGTTGGCGTGAGCAACCACCTTATCTCGATCACCTACAAGCGTGACCTTCGCACTCCTATGCGCAAGTCCGTCATGGCGCTGTTCGCCGATAAGGCGAGCGACGATGGCTCTGGCATCTACGCATCCAAGCAGACAATGGCGGATGAGTTATGCTGTTCGAAACAGGCGCTTCTCGACACGATCAAAGGCTTTATCGCGGAAGGCCTGCTGGTTGAGATCGGCCAACGTCGCGCGCCAAACGGGTTCACGGTTGAGTATGGAATCGTTGTGGAGGCCTTGGAGGCTCTACCCCTTGTCGCATGTCACGCCCCCCGCGACGCCAACCGGTCAACTAAGCAGACCGGTCAACCTGCTGGACCGGTCAACCTAACACCACGCACCAGTCAACCTGCTGGACCCAAACCCTTAAGAACCATACCCTCTAAGAAGGCTTCGCCTTCTCAGAGTGTAGCGCGAGCGCGCGCAACGCGCATCCCAGCCGATTTCCAACCGCATCCGTCACCCGGATCGATCACCGCCAAGGTCATGGCCGACTGGCCACCTGGCGAGCGCGAGGAGCAGCTTGAGCACTTCGTCGATCACCACACGACGAAGGGCACGACCAGCCTCGACTGGCAGGCATCGTGGCGAACCTGGGTCAAGAATTGGAAGAGCTTCAATGGACGGCGAAGCACGCAACCGCAGCGACGAATGGATGGACAACCCGATCTTCGCGGGGCGCGGCCCGACCCTGCCCTCGACCTCCTCCGCGCCGCGCGCCGAGCCGAAGAAGCGGAGCGTTCCGGCGGCGGTTGGCCGGATCATCGGGGAGCTCGGCTTGCGCTTCCGGCCCGCTAACGCGGCCGATCTGGAGGCGCACGCGGAAGCGCTGCGACTGCTGACCGAGGACGTGGCCGACGTGCCCGCCAACCTCCTGGAAGCTGCGGCCAAGCGCTGGGTCCGCGAAAACCGGTTCATGCCGAAAGCAAGCGAACTGGTCGCTCTCGCCCGCGGTCAGCTCTCGAACGACGTGCGCGGCACCGATCGCGCGCTTGCCCAACTCCAAGCGCATTGCGACATGCTCAACCGCATCGAAAAAGGACCGCGGCGATGGGTGGTGACCGGCGATGTCCCAAACCGCAGGATCGACGAACGGCCGCTGTATGCGGATCGCCCCGCATGACCCGCCGCGATCGGGGACGCTCTCGGGTGGGGGCGCGGTGATGGGGGTGCGGTATGCCAGCCCCGAACATTTGGCCCGGTGCGCGGGCGCGCCCGTCCAAGTGTGCAAACTCGTGTTCGCTGTAGCCGAGAGCGATCCGGTGATGGTCGCTGCGCTGAGAAGCGATTCCACGGACGAGGACACCGTGCGGATGCGGCGGGCGGTGCTCTGGACTGCGAAGCTACACACCAACGCTTCCTTCCCGGAAATCGCACGGGCGCTCGGGAAGGACCATTCATCCTTGATCCGCAGCCTTGGAAGAGCCGTGGTACAGTGGGCCGACGACCATACGTTTCGCGCTCTCTGCGCTAAGATCGCGACTGCTATCTCCCCCATCGGCGTGGCTTCCGCAAGTCGTAGGCACGAACCCGAGTTGTTGTTTGAGAGAGACACGACGAATGGCTGACCTCACCCCCAAGCAGCGGCGGTTCGTCGACGAGTATCTGATCGACCTGAATGCGACGCAGGCCGCGACCCGGGCTGGCTACAGCGCTGATACCGCGCGTCAGATGGGCTCGGAAAACTTGTCAAAACCGGATGTGGCTGACGCAATCGCCGCGCGCCGCGCTGTCCTGGCGGCAAAGATCGAGGTGACGCAGGAGCGCATCGTCGAGGAGTTCGCCCGCATGGCGTTTTACGATCCGTCCGCGCTCGGCGTTGAAGGCATCGCGGGGCCTGAGGATATCGTCAAACTGTCGGAAGACGTGCGCCGCGCGATCATCGGCTGGTCGTGGGACAAGGCGGGCAATTTCACGCTGAAGCTCGCCGACAAGAATGCGGCCCTGACCAACCTCGGGCGCCACCTCGGCATGTTCAAGGATAAGGTCGAGCATGGCCTGGATGCCGATTTCGCCCGGTTGCTCGCCGACGCCGATCGTCGCGCGGGCCTGTGACGCTTGACGAGCAGATCAGGGCGGTCGCGGCGCGGCTCAGCCGGTTCAAGCATGACCCGCTCGGCTTCGTGCTGTGGGCGTTTCCGTGGGGAGTGATGGGGACGTCGCTTGCGGGCGAGGATGGCCCGGACGAGTGGCAGCGCAAGCAGCTCAACGATATCGGCGCGCGGCTGTCGGACAAGCGCTATGTGCCGATCTTTGACAGCACCGCCTCGGGTCACGGCATCGGCAAATCGGCGGAGGTGTGCTGGGTCAACCTCTGGGCGCTGATGACGCACGAGGACACGCGCGGCGTGCTGACCGCAAACACCGATACGCAGCTCCGCACCAAGACCTGGGCGGAAATGTCGAAATGGCACAATCTGCTTCAATTCGATGTGCTCAAGCGGATGTTTGCGCTCGAAGCGACCTCTATTCACTCGACGCAGCCGGGGCACGAGAGGACTTGGCGCATTGACGCCATCCCCTGGTCGGAACGCAACCCAGAAGCATTCGCCGGGCTCCACAACGCGGGCAAGCGCATCATCCTGACGTTCGACGAGGCGTCCTCAATCGCCGATCCGATCTGGGACACGGCCTCGGGCGCGCTGACCGACGCTGATACGGAAATCCTGTGGCTGGCGTACGGCAACCCCACCCGCAACACCGGCCGCTTTCGGGACACCATCGCGGGCAAGCTCCGCTCCACCTGGTCGCATCGCCAGATTGACAGCCGCAACGTCAAGCGGACCAATAAGGACCTGCTCGATAGCTGGGTCTCGACCTATGGCGAGGACAGCGACTTTGTGCGCGTCCGTGTCCGCGGCATGTTCCCGCGCGCGTCGTCCACCCAGCTCATTGCGACGGATGTCGTGCAAGCCGCACGCAAGCGCCCTGTTCCCCCCGGCCTCGTCACCGATCCGCTCATCTTCGGGTTGGATTGCGCCCGCTTCGGTGACGACAAGTCGATCCTGGCCCCCCGCCGCGGCCGGGATGCGCGCACCATCCCTTGGCTGTCGTGGGTGCATCAAGACGCGATGAAGCTCGCGGGGGACGTCGCTCTCTACGCCGATCGGTGGAAGCCGGACGCGATCATGGTGGACGCGGGCAACATCGGTGCGGCCGTGGTCGACCGGCTGCGGCAAATCTGGCGCAACAATCCGCACGCTCCCGCGGTATTGGAGGTGTGGTTCGGCGGCGACGGGCGCGAGGCGTGGTGGGATGGCGGCTTGCGCGTCAAGACGATGAACAAGCGGTCCGAGATATGGACCAGCATGCGAACGTGGCTCAATACTGGCGCGATTCCCGACAGCGATGACCTGGAGAACGAGCTGATCGCGCCCGAATACGGTTACGGCGCGGATCAGATCAGCATCCAACTCGAAAGGAAGGCGGACATCAAGAAGCGGCTGGGCTTCTCGCCGGATGAAGCCGATGCGCTGGCTTGCACCTTTGCCGAGCCGGTGTTGCCTCGGGTGCCTTTGGCGCGCGACCCGGCAAGCTATATCCAGCCCGGCGCGGAGTACGATCGCTATTCCGAACTTCGCGGCTGAGCCTGTGCATCCCGCCGCCTGACCGCCTTCCCTGCTGATACCGCAGCCCCGCAACCATCGGGGCTTCATCATGTGCGTAGGCGGTCCACCGGACGTTCCCACCGTTCCTGAGCGGCAAGCCGCTCGTTCGCCGTCGCAGGCCGCGGTCGGCCGCATGACGGACCGCGACGTGCGACGCCGCGGCTATGCTGCGACTATGTTTGCGCCTGCGGCGGGGACTGCGGCGACCACCAATGTTCTCGGCGTCTGATGGCTGAGCGCGACGTTCTGGTTCTTCGGAAAACCGAAGACGAGAAGCTGCGCGCGCATGCCGAGCGCCGGTTTCAGGCGATGATGGCGAGCCGAGAATGCAATGACGCCGACTGGTATGAGATCGCCGGGCTGTGCATGCCGCAGCGCTCGCGCCAGCTCGTCGAAGGTTACAAGGGCAAGCATCGTTCAGCGTCAGTGAAGTCCAACCTCTGGGACGGCCATGCGATCCGCTCGTTCGAGGTCTGCTCGAACGGCATGCTGACGGGGCTGTCGTCGCGGTCCCGGTCCTGGATGAAGCCGGTCCTCGCCGACGATGACCTGATGGCGTTCTACCCCGTGCGCGTCTGGCTCGATGAAGTCGCGCGGCTGATGAACGGGGCGTTCGCGATGTCGAACTTCTACGAGGCCGCGCTTGCCTGCTACCTCGAAATGGCGGGGTTCGGCACCGCGGGCAACATCATGCAAGGTCACCGCGGCACGATCAGCGCGAACCATCCGCTGACCGCTGGGGAGTACGGGATCAGCGTTGGCGAGGACACGCGGGTCGATGCGCTGTGCCGCCGCTTCGTGCTCGACGCCCGCCAGATGGTCGAGGCGTTCGTCGTCGATCGGTTCGACAAGCGACAGATGCATTGGGACCGCGTGACACTCCAAGTGAAGGAGGCGTGGGACAAGGGGGCGTACGGCAACGGGTTTACGGTCTGCCAAGTGATCGAGACCAACCCGGCGTATGTGCCGGGACGGCTCGGCAAGCTCGGCATGCCGTGGAGATCGATCAAGTGGGAGCAGGGCCAGCAGGACAAGAAGAAGTTTTTGGCGATCGAGGGCTACCACGATCAGCCGTTCATGGCTCCCCGGTGGGAGACGCTGGCCGGTGAGACGTGGGGCACCGGCCGCGGCAAGAAGGCGCTGCCCGACATGCGGGCGCTCCAGCTCCAGGCCAAGCGCAAGGGCGAGGCGACCGACCTGCTGGTCAAGCCGCCGACTTGGGGTCCTCCCAACGTCTCGGGAAGCGTGTCGATGACGCCGGGTGCGCATACCACCGTCGCCGCGGTCGATATTCAGAGGGGCATCGAGCCCATTTATCAGATGCCCTATCAGGCGATCGGCGAGATTAGGCAGGACGTCGACGACTGCCGTCGCGCGATCGACCGCATGACCTACGCCGACCTGTTCATGGCGATCACCAACATGGAGGGGGTTCAGCCGCGCAACGTCGAGGAGCTGGTGCGCCGCCACGAGGAGCAACTGACGCAGCTCGGGCCGGTCACCGATCGCGTCAACGTCGAGTTCCTGCAAATCGCGTTTGACCGCATGTTCGGCATCCTGTCGCGCGGCGGTCTCCTGCCTGAAGCCCCTGAAGAGATCGAGGGCATGGAGATACAGGTCGATTTCACCTCGGTCTTGACCCAGGCGCAACGCCTGCTTGGCATCACGCAAACCGAACGCGCGGTGGGGTTCGTCGGCAACCTCGCCGCCGCAGTGCCGGAAGCGCTCGACAACCTCGATGCGGACGCGATCGTCAAGGATTATTGGGAGCGCTCGGGCGCGCCTGCAACGGGGTTGCGCGATCCCAAGCAACGCGACGCCATGCGCCAACAGCGCGCCCAAGCGCAGCAGGCCGAACGCGCCGCCGCGATGGTTCCGGCGGTCCAACAGGGCGCGGATGCCGCACGGCTGTTGTCGGAAGCGGACACCGGCGACGGATCGCTGCTTGAAAGGCTGGTCGGGTGAGCCGCGCTTCTCAGGACGATCTTGACCTCCGTGTGCTGATGCAGCGCGGCGACTTCCGGCGATTCCTCTTGCGCGTCGCGCTTGACGCGGGTATCTGGATACCAACTGCCGGAGCCGAGCAGACCCTTCACTATCGCGAAGGGCGAAGGTCTCTGGGGTTGGACATCCTTCGCCACGCCGCACGCGGATTACCGCGCGGCACGACCGAGCAGGTGCTCGCGATCGTCATCGGCGAATCCATCCCCAAGGAGACCGACCATGCTTCTGACGATCCCGAATTCGATGACGACCAGCGCCGCTAGATTGCGCCTTCGCATGACGCCTGCCGAGCGCGTGCGCGGCCGGTTCATGCGCGCGCCGGACGGTCACGACGCGGGCGGCGCTCCTGCTGCTGCGAGCGGGAGTGAGGGCGATGGCGAAGGCACCGACGACGCCACCGACGACGCCACCGTCCTTGGAGGCACTGGTGCGGGGGCGGAAGGCGAGGCGGGCGCGGGCGAAGCGGACCCGGCGGGCGGTGAAGGCGGCGCTCCGATCGGCGCTCCCGAGGTCTATGACCTGAAAGCGCCTGAGGGCATGGAGTTCGACACCGCGGCCTTTGAAGCGGCGGAACCGGTGCTGCGCGAGTTGGGGCTGTCGAATGACGCCGCCCAGAAGCTGGTCAGCACCTATGCCGAGAAGATCATGCCGCAGCTCGCCGAGCGCGCGAACGCGGCGATTACTCAGCGTGCGGCGGATCAGCGGCGGGAGTGGGCGGACGCCTTTGCGGCCGATGCCGAGTTTGGCGGCGCGAACAAGGACCGCACTGTCGCCGACGCGGCGCGCGCCTTTGATCATTACGGGCTCAAGAAGGGCGAGGGACTGCGGCAACTGCTCGACGAGAGCGGGCTCGGCAACCACCCCGATCTGATCCGCTTCGTCGCGCGCGTCGGCCGCGATCTCGACGAAGGCACGTTCGAGCGGGGCGATGCCGTCTCCGCGCCGAAATCGCCCGAACAGAAGCTCTACGGCACCGAATTTCAGCCCAAAGGATAGGGGACAAGGACATGGCAGCGCGTAACGGAGCATTGGCCACGCTGATCGACGTCACCGCCACGTATGGCGAGGCGGGCGAGAGCCAGGGGCAGGTCGCGGAAATCCTCGAAAAGGAGAACCCGATCCTGGAGGACATGACGTGGAAGGAGGGCAACCTCCTGACCGGCGAACGGACGTGGGTGCGCACCGGCAAGCCCGGCGTCGCCTGGCGTCGGATCAACCAGGGCGTGCCGAAGTCCAAGGGCACGGTCGGTTCGTTCGACGAGGCCGCGGCTCAGCTCGCCGCCACGTCGCAGATGGACCGTACCGCGGCCGTTCTGGGTGGCAACCCGGCGCGTGCGCGGATGACGTTCGCCAAGCCGTTCTTCCAGTCGATGAACGATGAAATGGCGGAGACGCTGTTTTACGGCAACGCCGCCTATGAGTCCAAGGAGTTCACCGGGCTCGCGCCGCGCTACAATTCGCTGTCGGGGACGAACAAGGAGTTCATCATCGACGCGGGCGGCACGGGCACCGACAATCGGTCGATCTGGGTCATCAACTGGGATCAGGACGCGATCACGGGCATCTACCCCAAGGGCACCAAGGCCGGGCTGATGCACATGGACGCGACGACGAACCTGCGCGCCGGGCCGGACGGCTACCCGATCGGCGACCTTGTGCCCGACGAAAGCGGGAACCAGTATCTCGCCTACAGCGACTATTGGCAGTGGGATTGCGGCCTCGCGGTCAAGGATCATCGCTACGCGGTCCGCATCGCCAACATCGACTTCTCGTCGCTGATCGCCAACCGGTCGACCGGGGCCGATCTCGAAATGCTGCTGGTCGACGCGATCGAACGCATCTCCAAGGTCGGCCCGAACTGCGCGATCTACGCACCCAAGCCGCTGTCGGCGATGCTGCGCAAGCAGGCGCTCGCAGACAGCCGCACCGGTCGTTCGATGATGGGGTTCGAAACCATCGGCGGGCGCAAGGTCACCGCATTCGACGGCGTGCCGATCCGCGCGGTTGACGCGCTCAACGTCGACGAAGCCCGCGTCGTCGCCTGACAGGAGTAGAGAACATGCTCACCGACAAGGAACTGCTTGCATCCGAAAAGCAGGCGATCACCGCAACCGCCGTATCGACGGACTCGATCCTGATGACGGGTCTCGCCGGGGCCGATCGTGCGCTGCACCTGCGCTGCTTCGTTCAGGTCGAAACCTCGCTCACCGGCGGGGCGGCGACCGGGATCACGGTCGAGGTCATCCAAGCCGACAACGCCGCGCTCACGACGAATGTCGACGTGCTCGGTTCGACCGGGGCGATCGTCAACGGCACGGGCGGCACGAACGTCGCCGCTGGGCGTCGGCTGCTCGATACACCGCTGCCCGCGGTGAGCAAGCCCTACCTCGGCTTCCGCTACACGATGGCGGGCGGCTCCTACGGGGCTGGCACCATCACGGCGGGGCTGGTTACCGGCACTGCGACGCCGCCGAACCAGCGTCCCGCTGGCAACGCGCAAGGCTTCTGAGGAGGATCATCCATGACGCAGAAGGTCATCACCAAGAAGTCGTTCATCGGCGGGCGGCTCGTCTATCCTGGCGAGCTGGTCGACGTGGACGCGCAAGGGGCGATTCTGCCCGCGGGCTCTACGCCGGTGGACCAGCTGACCGACGATCAGCTTCTCGCGCTGGTCGTGGCGCGCCAAGGCGTGCAAAAGACGGGGGGCGATAACGTCGCCGATCCGGCCAACTCCAATACCGGCGTTCAGGCGGCGGCGTTCGCCAACGTCAGCCCGTCGTCGTCTGGTGCGCGGCCGCAGGTCATCCCGCCGGGTACGGAGGAGCATGCGGGCGCGTTTCTGCACCCCGCGCCTGATGCTGCGCCGTCCGCGATCGAGCAGGTCATCGCGCCGGGCGGCGACGTCGACAAGGCGCTCGCGCCCGAGAAGCGCGCGCGCAAGTCGGCGGACGGCTGATGCGAACGGGGCGGGCTGATGCTCGCCCCGTTTCTTCCGGGAGGGGGCGATGGTCTTTACGCGCTTCTATGGCTATCCATTGCCAAGCGGGGCCGTCGTGTTTCCGGGGGGCGGCATTGATACCCCCACCATCTCCGGCTCGCCCCCCGCGATCACCGCGGGCAGCAGCGGGTCCTACGCCTTCACCGTCGCCCCGCCGGGAACGCCGGTGACCATCCTCGTCACCCGCGACGGCTCGCCCGACACGCTGGCGGCGCACAATGTCGCTTACGACGGGTTCGGCGGGCTGACCTGGACGGGAGCGGCCTTGTAATGCCTTTCGTCGCCAACTTCTCCGGCGCGGCCGACACCCCGCTGACCGCGCTGACGCCCCCCTTCACGTTCCGCTGCGGCGGCGACCATTTCGAGGTCGACGGCGCGGGTGCGGTCCGGCGCGAAGTGACCGGGGTCGCGCAAACCTTCTACTCGACCGGCACGCCGTCCGCGTCGCCGTCGATGACGAGCAACCTGCCCAGCCAAAACGCCGGGCTGGCGATGTTCGGCACGGTGTCGGGCGGGCTGTTCTCGGGCTATTTCATCCGGCCGCAGTCCAACCTGCTGAGCCTCAGGCTGTGGAAGGTGACCAACGGCGGCGCGCCGGTGCAGCTCGCGGTGTCGTCGGCGGTGGCCGACTGCAACGGCATCGAGTTTTCCGCGATCGTGTCGGGCGGCAATCCCAGCTTCACGGTGAAGCGCGGGACCAGCACGATCCTGACCTACACCGACTCCTCGTCGCCGTTCACGACCGGCGATTACGGGCCGTTCGCGTACACGACGGGGCCGTTGGTTCCGGGGGGCAGTTCGGCCGGGTGGTCGGGCTATTCGGACAATTCCACGTCCGGCGCGGCCCCGACGCTGACCATCGACGAGCGCGTCGACGGCTATCCGTTCGAGTGCATCGCGGGGCCGCCCGCCATCTCGTTCACCGGTACGAAGCTGAGCGCGACGGGGACGTTGGAGCGCCAGGTCGAAACCGAAGACGGAACGGTCGTGCTCGCGTGGGCGACGACGGGGATGAGCGCGCCGACGAGCACCACGTGGCGGTGGGACAATACGACGCTCCCCTACCGCACCGACAACAAGGATTATCGGCTCAAGGTCCGCGAGGCGGCGAACACCGACAACATGGTGACGCAGGCCAATCGCTGGATGGTCGGCATGGTCATCCCGAAGAACGACCAGTCGCTTGACGACCTGATGGCGACGAGCGGCAAGTCGCCGAGCGCGGGCGCGCGGTCGAGCGTGCGCGCCAACCCGCACCGGGTGATGACCGCGATTAACCGTCAGGTGAGCGGCGGCGGTGGTGGCGTGACGATCGCGCGGCTGAACGACGTGGGCGCGTACGGCTCGGGCTATGTCACCGCGGCGGACGAGATTGCGCGCTGGGCGGACGCGAGCGGCTTTCCCAACATCCCGATCTGCTTCGTCAACATCCATGTGTCGTCGCAGACGATGACCGAATGGAACAACAACATCACCCCGGCCGGGTGGTCATGGACGCTGCTCGACTTCATGGCGTTCATGCTGGCGCAGGCGGGCGGGCGGATCAGCGCGCTGCTGCGGTCGGTCGTGGTGTGGTCGAGCAGCCCCGCGGCGGCGATCACCGCCATGAACCAGATCGTCGCCAACGTGGAAGCGCGGCTGCCCAATCAGCCGAGCGGCTACACCTTTCCGGTCTGGGTCCGCGGCGGGCCGCGGGCGACGCGCTCGGCGGCGTCGGTGCTCAACCTGCGGGCGGTTTGCACCGCGCTCGGCACGCAGGGCGGACGCTATCGCCAGCTCACCGGGCCGATCATCGACCTGCAGATGGAGGACGGCGACAACCTCCACCAGGCGACGGGCGACCCGGCGACCGCGAACAACAGCGCGGCGGCGCATATCGGCGGCAACCGGCGGCTGGGCTTTCGCGAAGGCCGCGGTGTCGCGGCGATGCTGCAGGAGGTGTTCGGGCTCCCGGTCACGATCGACCGGTTCGGGCCGCAGATCGTGTCCCGCCAGTTCACCAGCTCGGCCCGCACCGCGGCGCGCGTGACGTTCGATCGCGACACCAAGATACCGGACGGATCGACAACCGGGATTCCACAGTTCTGGGTTTCGAACGACAACAAGGCGACCTGGACGCAGTTGACCGGCGTCAAGACCGGCGCGCGCACCTATGAGTTTCCACACCCGAGCGGCGGCGACTGGCTCGGGCAAACGGTGTGGATCAGCTACGCTCAGGACAGCCCGTGGAATACGACGGGCGGCGCGTTCGGCGGGGAGACGGCCGCAACCTCGCTCTTGCCGAAGCTGGTCTATGACGCGAGCGACTTCGGCGAGGGCACGGAGATGGTCGCGGTCCCGAGCGAAGGCATCGTCGTCGCCGCGGGCGCATTGCCCACCGTGCTCGACCTGACCGTCACGGTTCAGGGCGGGAACACGATCGTGCGGCAGTTGGTGATTAATCCGTGACGACGCGAAGGCTGTGCATGGCGGCACGCGGTGCTGGCTCCGGCGGGTAAGCGCGGTGCATGGCTCTCTCCAAGCTGCAAATATGGAACATGGCGATTGCCGAGCTGCCCGACGCGCGGCTTGACACGCTTGATGACGTGTCGATCGCGGGCGAGGCCTGCAAGGATCAGTATCAGCCGTCAATCGAGCTGCTGCTCGAAGATCACCCGTACGATTTCGCCATCGTCCGCAAGCCGCTGGCACTGCTGTCGAACGACCGCGCGAATGAGTGGGGGTACGCCTACCAGTTGCCGGCCGACATGGCCGCGCCGCGGTATCTGCTGCCCTATGCGGCGGGAGAGGTCGTTGCCCGCCCCGTCTATGCGTGGGGCCGATCCGGCGGGGTTCCGATCCGTATCGCGGGCGGTAGGCTCTACACCGGGCAGGATGCAGCGACGCTCGAATATGTGACCAATGCGCCGAGCGAGTCGGTGTTCACCGCCAAGTTTGCGCGCGCGTTGGCTTTGGAGCTCGCCAGCCGCATTGTCATGCCCGTCAAGAAGGATCAGGCAAGGCAAGAGAAGCTGGTTCGCATGGCGGAGGTCGCGCGCGAGCGCGCCAAGGCCGATGACATGAACCGAGACCGCGAGAGCGTGCGCGACTTCATCCCAGAGGTGCAACTGGTTCGCGAGGGGTTGTCATGGCGGTAGCTCCGCGTGTCGGTCTCTACAACTTCAGCAAGGGCGTTCTGTCCAAGGAGCTGTGGGGGCGCGTCGACATCGCGCCGTACAACGCGGCGGTTCGTCAGGGATCGAACGTCCTGGTCCTCAAATACGGCGGGCTGACCAAGCGGCCCGGAACCCGGCTGGTCTACGAGATCAAGGACGGTCCCAAGCGGCTGATCCCGTTCGAAGGCGCTTACGAGGCTTCGTACGCGATGCTGATGGGGCAAGCTAACATGCGTCTGGCGGCATTGGGCGGGATGGTTCTGGAGCAGGCATTAACCGTTCAGGCCGTCTCCACGACGAACCCGGCGATCATCACCGCGGCCTTCCACGGGTTCTCGACGGGGGACGAGGTATTCTTCACGGGCGTTCAGGGTGCGGTCGGTCTGAACGGGCGAGCATTCTCGGTCACCGTGTTATCGGCGAATACCTTCTCCATTCCCGTCGATGGCGCGGCTATCGGCGTTCTGACGGGCGATGAAGGCGGGGTCGTCCGCAGCTCAGCGCCAGCCCCTGCCCCAGCGCCTCCGCCGGTGCCCGACCCAACGCCGCCTGCGGAGCCTCCGGTCGTCGGCGGCGGCGGTTGGGGCGGTGGCGGGTACAATCCGTACGAGCAGATTCCGTGAGCGTCGCTCGCATCCTCAAGGTCGGCTCACCCTTCAACGCGGTTGATCTTCCCGAGATTGATTACGTCCAGTCGTTCGACGTCGTGTATCTGGCGCACCTTGATTACAATCCCACCAAGCTGGTCCGGGCATCGCATACCGACTGGACCTTCTCGTCGGTCCTGACCGGTCCGACGATCGCCGCACCAACCGGCGTGGGCGCATCGGCGACCAGCCCTAACGTGGACGCCGACAACGACGGCAACGCCTATTTTCCGCAGCCTGCGCGCTACGTCATCACCGCGGTCGCCGATGGACAGGAAAGCCGCGCGTCGTCTTCCGCAAGCGCGTCCAACGATCTGACGCTCAAGCGAAACAAGAATACCGTCTCTTGGAGTGCGGTTGCGGGTGCCGAGCGCTACCGGGTGTACAAGGCGGATAACGAGCAATCGTTCGGCTTCATAGGCGAGGCGACCGGCACGTCGTTTACCGACGACAACATCGCGCCCGATCTGGCGGACGGTCCCCCTGAGGCGTTCAATCCGTTCGTCGGGGGCAATAATCCGTCCACCGTCACCTTCTTCGAGCAACGGCTGTTCTGGGCTCGCACGCGCGCTCTGCCCAATGCGGTCTACAGCTCACGTTCGGCCGATTTCGAGAACATGGACGTCGCGCGCCCGACGCGGGAGGACGATGCGATCTCGTTTCGCATCCTTTCGCAGAAGGTCAATTCGGTCAATGCGCTGGTTCCTCTCGACAACCTGCTGGCCCTCACGGGCGACGCGGTTTTTCGAATCACCGGCTCCAATCAGGACTATCTCGCCGCCAACCCGCCACCGCGGGCGCTGCGCCAATCCGGCCGCGGTGCGGCGCGGCTCAAGCCCCTCGTGATCGACGAAGCGGTGTTCTACCAGCCTGCGGTCGGCTCCGAAGTGCGCTCGCTCGGCTTCTCGTTCGAAATCGACGGCTATCGGTCGAACGATGTGTCGATCTTCTCGCCGGGTCTGTTCCGTGGGTTCGGCGTCACCGCGTGGGCCTATGCGGAAGAGCCCTTGTCGGTGATCTGGGCGGTTCGCAGCGACGGGCGCATGCCTGCGTTCACCTGGCAACTGGAGCAACAGGTCTGGGGGTGGACGCTCTGCGAGACCGACGGCGTGGTCGAGGATGTTTGCACGATCGCGGAAGGGCAGGAGAACCGGGTCTATCTCGTCGTGCGGCGGATCATCAACGGTGTCGAGCGGCGGTTTCTGGAGCGCATGGCGTCCGCCAAGTGGCAGAATGTCGAGGATAGTTGCTATCTCGACTGCGCCGTCACGTTTCGGCCTATGGTGCCGACGTCGGTGTTCACGGTCGCTCATCTGGCTGGCAAGACGGTTGACGCGCTGGTTGACGGCTTCGCGGTGCGCGGTCTTGTCGTCGCGTCCGATGGCAGGGTGGACGTCGGTTATCCGGTCGAGCGTGTCGCGACGATCGGGCTTCCGTACGAGTCGCTGATCGAGACGCTGCCGCTGGCGATGCAGACGGGCGCGGGGTCTCCCCGCGACAAGCGCCAGATGCTTGGTGATATCGTGCTGCAGCTCGCCGATACGCGCGTCGGCGGGGTCGAAGCGGGACGGCGACCCGAGAAGATGTACCCGCTGATAGGGCGCACCCGCGAACCGTTGGGCACGGCGACGGCGCTCTACACCGGGCTTGTCACCGGGAGCACCGAACCCGTGACCTCGGGCGAGGCGACGTTGTTCATCCGTTCGCGCGAGCCCCTGCCGATGACGGTGACGGCGGTCTATCTGGAGCCGGTGGTCTCTGAGAAGTGATCCGCGTCGTCCCGGCAAGCCCGGCGCACATCGGCCGCATCGCTACCCGCATGCGAGAACAGGACCGCCGCGAATGCGCTGCGTTCGCGCGTTCACCGAAGGAAGCGCTTCGACTTGGGCTGAGGGCGTCGGTGCTGGTCGCGACGGGACTTCTTCACGATGTGCCGATCGCGATGTTCGGGGTGACGCCGGTTAGCGTAATCGAAGGCGTGGGTCGGCCCTGGCTGCTCGGGACCGACGACGTTCCGGCGTGCGCGCGGGCGCTGGTTCGTGAAGCGCCACGGTACATCGACGCGATGCACGCGCGGTTCCGGCGATTGGAGAATATGGTCGCGGTCGAGAACGTCGACGCGATCCGGCTGCTGACGCATTGGGGCTTCGTGGTCGAGGGTGAGCCGGTGGACGTGCGCGGGGTGGCGATGGTTGGGTTCTGGCGGGTGGGTTAGGGGCGAAGCTGCTGTGTCTTGCGCTCCAACTCGCTTAGCCTAGCATCAGTATCGAGATCCCGACTAAACTGTGTCCATTGATCGTTCGTCGCGGGTATACCGGTGTTGCTCTGTTTCGACGGCTGCACGACCGGTTTCAGTGCTGCGCGTATTAGCAATGCTTGGCGTCGCTCAATCTCTTGCAATCTGCGGTCCTGCTGCTGGTCGTAGTTTCGAGGCATGCTGCTTACCGCTAAATCAAGTGCGGTGCCGTTAGCGGGCATGTCTCGTTGCGGTTGGCCACATGAAGCGACTGCGATGAACAGGATGAGAAAGATTGAACGCATGGCGCTACATCAACCGTAGAGACGGTGCCGGTCAAGCCCTGTGCATCCTAGCCCACACGTCGTTATCGCGGCGCTAGGCGTGTCGTATGTGCGATCCGGTTACTGCCACACTTATCGCCGCCACTGCCGTAGCCGCGGTTGGAACCGGCGTGTCGGCGATCTCGGCGAACAATCAGGCCAAGTATCAGGGCAAGGTCGCCGACATGAACGCCCGTATGGATAATGCGGCGGCGCGCGATGCGATTGACCGGGGCAAGGTCGAGAGCCAGCGGTTCCAGCGTGAGGCGTCGCAGATGCAGGGTGCCCAGCGCGCCTCTCTCGCGGCGAACGGTATCGACGTGAACTTCGGTTCGGCTGCGGCGGTGCGAGCGGACACGACACGCGCGATTGAAGAGGACGCGCAAACCATCCGTGAAAACTCCATGCGAGAGGTCCGCGGGTTTGAGATCAACGCGGCCAATTTCGGGGCTCAGGCGAGAGGGTATCGCGCGGCAGGCAAGGCGGCGCTGGTCAAGGGCGCGTTCGACATGGGCTCCACCGTGCTCGGCGGTGCGCAGCAGTATAGCAAGTTGAAGGCTGGGCGCGCGTAGTGGCGCGGGTTCCTGTCTCGTCCGGCCCGCGGGTACAGGCCGCGCCGCTCGAACAGCAGCGGTTCCGGGCTGCGGATGATGGCGGCGGTGTCGCTGGCGCGATCGGCGAAGGTGCCCAGCGCCTGGGGCAAGCGGGCGTGAACTTCGCGGAACAGCAGGACCGCAACGACGAACTGCTTGATGAAGCCGCGACCAAGCAGCTCGATAACGAGGCGGTTACGCGAATGCGTGGGCTGCTGTGGACTGGAGACAACGCCTATTTCAGTACGCGTGGTTTCGACGCCGCCAACGCCCGCAAGCCGACTGAGCAGGCGCTGGCTGACCTTCGTACCGAACTCATTGGGCGGACGACGACGAACCGCCAGCGTCGGATGTTCGCTGAACAGTACGACGGTCTTGTCGCCCGTGAGTTGGAAGGTATTGCTCGACATTCGATCGGGCAGATTGCGCAAGAGGAAGAACGCCAGTCCGTCGCGCGACAGGTGGTTTACGCCGACGACGCGGTAACGCACGCCGACGACCCCGTGCGCTTTGAGCAAGGAGTCCAGACAGGCGAAACCGAACTTCGCACCCGCGCCGATCGCGGCGGCTGGGCTCCTGAAGTGCTCGAAGCCGAGCTGTTGAAGTATCGCTCGGGCATCCGAGCGCGTGTGGCGGAAGCGAAGGTCCGCTCCGATCCGGTGGGCGCGCTCGCCTATGTCGAGCAGCATGCGGGCGAGCTTCTGCCCGACGATGAAACGAAGCTCCGCGATAGCCTCTACGAGCCGATGTTGGAGCGCAAGGCGGAGGCGATCGTTGATAGCTATACGGGCGTCGGCGACGCTGCTTCTCCCCTGCCCCCTGTCGAGGTTCCCGCGGCGTCGATGCCGCGCATGGTGGCGATCACGGAACATTCGGAAAGCGGCAGCCGAGAATACAATGCGGACGGCTCGCGCGTCACTTCAAAGGCGGGTGCGCGGGGGATCATGCAAATTATGCCCGCAACGGCGCGAAAGCCTGGCTATGGGATCAAGCCCTCCGATGGCTCGCCCGTCGAGGATCGGCGCGTGGGCCGGGAACTGCTGGGCAAGCTGGTCGAGCGGTATCGGGGTGATCCGGCGAAGGCGTGGGCGGCGTATAACTGGGGGGCGAGCAGGGTCGACGCGGCGGTTGCTAGGCACGGTAAGAACTGGCTCTCCCATGCTCCATCGGAAACCCGCGGCTATGTCGCGACTAACGTCCGTCTTCTCGGCGATGCCGGACCCGGAAGTGAACCGCGCTACGCCCCTCGCCGCGACGATCTGGCGGGTCTGTATTCCTACATCGACGGGCGTTCCGACCTGACGTTCGACGAAAAGCAGGCGGCTCGCCGCGCGGCGGATGGGCGAGTGTCGCGGAACGATGCGCTGCTGACTCGTCAACGCCGCGATGCCGACGAGCAGGTCGATCGCTACTTAGATGACCCGAACGTACGCAGCTTCTCGGCGATCCCGCCTGCCGTGCTGCGCCAAGCCTCGCCTGGCACGCGCCGCCAGTTGCAGGCGGAGTTCGATCGGCGGAACGCGCCCGAACCGCGACGCACCGACTATGGCTTCCTGACCCGGCTTTCGGATGCTTACGGCTCCGATCGCGCCGCCTTTCTCGCGCTCAACCCGGTCGAGGCCCGGGCTCGCCTTAGCGACGGGGATTACGAGCAGTATCTCGGATGGCGGCGCGACGCCATGAAGCCAGCGAAGGGCGGCAAGTCTAGGCAACAGGTCGAGCATTCCCGCATCCTGAACGTGTCCCGCGACGCCCTCGGCGCGGCTGGCGTCATCACCGGGGATACGAAGGACGCGCGCAAGCCCGAGCACGCCGAACGCCGCGGGCGATTCGTCAACGGCATGTCGCAGATGGTGCGTGAGTGGCAGGCGGTTCACGGTGCCGAGAAGGTGCCGGGCGATGACGATCTCAAGGGCATGGCCGCGGGTCTCCTCATGGATATGGCGACGAACGACGACAAGCTGCTGTTCGAGCTGACGGATCAGGAAGTCTCGGCCCAAATGAATCCCACTGACCGTCAGCGCATTGCGCGCGCGCTACAGGGGGTCGGTGTTCCTGCGACCCCTGCAAACGTCGCCGCAGCCTATCGCCGAACCATCGCTTTCGTCGGGCGGAACGCAGCAGGGGCGCGATGAACGACGATGCGCTCTCCCTCGCCGTCCGCAGCATGGCTCGCGAGCGTTCCGGCGCTTCGATCTATGCGGGAACGCAGGATGATCCCGAGAAGGTCGCCAAAGCCAATCGGCTCGGGCGCGAGTTCGGCATTCCCTCCGCGCTCGCACAGGCGACGGCGGTCGAATTGGAGCAGCGGCGCAAGCAACAGCGGCTGACTGCACTCGCCGAAAAACATCCGGTCGTGGGTGGGTTCCTGTCTGATCCCCGCAACGCCGCGATTGCACAGGACGACGCCTCGTCGTTGGCGCGTATTTCGCAGGAGTTTCAGGCGTTTTGGAAGCCTCTGCCGCGGTCTTGGGGGCAGGCGCTTCGCGAGCTGCCGAACGACGTTGCGCGCGCTCTCATGGCCGGTGGGCTTACGGCGTCGCGGGGGATCACCGACGCGGCGGACAGCCTTGTTCAGGTGGCGAAGGAGCGTGATCCTACCGCACCGCTGCAACGCTACCTGATGGGCACAACCGCGGGCGATCTGCTGAGCATGTCGCTGCGCGCCTTCTCCAACCAGCAGAAGCGCGACGCGGATGCCTGGAAGCCCGACTATCGCCGCATGGGGCGGGTCGGTGGCGGGCTGCTGCAAGGTGTCGAGAGCGTGCCCGCGAGCCTTGTAGCGCTCGGCGCGGCGGCTGCGGGTGCGCCTACCGTTGGGTTGGGTATCGTGGGGGCTTCCACCTACGGGACGTCGTATCGCGAAGGGCGAGACGCCGGTCTAAGCGCTGGCGGCGCGGTCAGCTACGGTGCGGCGCAAGGCGGCGTAGAGGTGCTGACCGAGCGCATTCCGGTCCTGCGCTATATCGAGGACATGAAAGTCGGCTCCTCCGTGTTCAAGCGGATCACCGGCAACATGGTCTCCGAACAAGTCGGCGAACAGGCCGCGACGGCGTTGCAGGATTTCAACACTTGGGCGACGATCGACGCGAACAAGGGAAAGACCTTCGGCGAATATCTGCGCGAGCGGCCGGACGCGGCGATTGACACGGCGCTTGCGGTCACGGCGTCGGTCGGCGCGACGAACCTTGCGATCGAGGGTGGGCGCAAGGGAGTCGGCATCCTCGCCGAGCGTGCGCTCAAGGTCAGTGAGGCGCGCCGTAACGGTGAGTTCGCCGATCGCATCGAGCGGCTGGCGGGAGCGTCGCAGACGCGGCGTCGTGATCCTGACGCCTTCTCCGCATTGGTCGCCCGCCTGGCGGACGGAACCGTCAACGAGAACGTCCACATCCCCGCCGAGCGGGTAGCGCAGTACCTGCAATCCGAGCGCGACGAGTTCAGCGACGACGATTTTGTGTGGGACGATTACCGCGACCAGATCGAGGAAGGGCTTGCGACCGGCGGCGATGTTGTGATCCCCACGGGCGAGGTCGCGGCCAAGATGACCGGAACCGCGTCGTGGGAAGCGATGAAGGGCGACCTGCGCTTCTCGCCGGGCGGCGTGTCGCTGAACGAGGCGGACGAGCTTGAAGCCGGGTTCGATGACGCCATCGCCGACCTGGACGAAGCTGATCGGACGCGCGACGTGCAGGACAAGGCGACGTACGACGCGCGCCAGTCGGTATTCGACGAGGTGTCCGACGCGCTGCGGCAAGCGGGGTACACGCCGGACGCCGCGGCCAAGCAGGCCGAGCTGCTGGCGAACAGGTACGCCACGCGCGGTGCGCGGCTCGGAACCGATGCGCAGACCGAGTTTCGGCGCTCCAACGTTCGCATTCAGCGTATGCTTCCCCCTGCCCTGCAGCGCGCTGGTGCGGTCGACGGCGGGGACGCCGCGATCAAGGCGGTGCTGAGCGTCATGCGGTCCACCCGCCGGACCAAGACCGGGCCATCGCTGCTTGAATGGCTGAGTTCGAACGGCGGCGTCGTCGACGCTGGCGGCGACATCGCAGCGATGGGCGGAGACCGCTGGCACCTACGCGATACGCCGATCAAGGTTCGCGACAAGAAGGGGCGCGAGCGCACGCACACCACCATCCCTGGGCGTCGCAAGCTGATCCGTGACGCTGCGCTGGGGCAAGGCTCGTTGATCGGAGGCGAGACCCGTGAGCGCACCGGCTTGGATGACGTGCTGCAAGACGCGATTGACGCGGGTTACTTCCCCGAACTGCGCCGCGAAACGAATATCGTCGGCGGCGTGGACAGCGGGACCTATTCGGAAAAGCCGGATACCCAAGTTCTTCTCGATGCGATTCGCGACGAACTGCACGGCAAGCCGCGTTATACTGGCGAGACGGAAAACCGTGATCGCGGGGCCGCGGATGAATTGGAGCGCCTGCTTGATGAGGCGGGGCTTGATCCGCAGAAGGCGTCTTTCGACGAGGTGAAGGGCGCACTGGCGGCGTTTCGACTGGAGCAAGCGGACGGGCGTGCGTTTGACCAAGCCGCCTACCACGGCTCTCCGCATGTCTTCGATCGCTTCTCGCTAGAGCATATCGGCTCGGGTGAAGGTGCGCAGTCCTACGGCTGGGGGCTGTATTTTGCGGGACGCAAGGAGATCGCCAAGCATTATCGGGACACGTTGACATTCAACGACGCGGCGACGCCGCGGCAGCTTGCCGGAATGGTTTTGCGCGAGACAGGAAGCCGCGATGCGGCAATCGCCAAATTGAATCAGCGCGCGAACCAGTGGCTATCGCGTGATCCTGAGTACCGCACCGGAGACGGATACGATCGGTTCATGGATGCGATCGCCGCGTTGCGCGCGAATCAGGAAGAAGGTGCTGGACGGCTTTACGAAGTCGAAATCCCAGACGACGACGAGTATCTCCTGTGGGACAAGCCGCTAAGCGAGCAATCAAAGAAGGTCAAGGCGGCACTCGCGAAGGTCGCAATGGGGCCATTCACTGATGAAGTGAACCAGCCGTCCGATACCGCTGAAGCCAAGGTATTCTATTTCGCTTTGTCGCTTTCACAAACAGAGCGCGGCCGTGGTGACGATAGGGCGGCTTCTCTTATTCTCCACGAAGCGGGTATCGCTGGCATCAAATATCTTGATGGCGGCTCGCGCTCGCAAGGCGACGGCTCCTACAATTACGTCGTCTTTGACGACTCTCGTGTCAGTATCCGCACTTACGAGCAATCCTATGGCGACGGCCCCCGCGGTCGTATCACGTTCGACACTGCGGGCGCGACAATCGAACTGTTCGAAGCGCGCGATCTGTCGACGTTCATTCACGAGTCCGCGCATCTGTTCCTGGAGGAGCTGCGCGTTGATGCGATGCTCGGCCACGCGCCCGATCAGCTTCGCGACGACTGGCAGGCGGTAGCCGACTGGTTCGCCGCCAACGGGCACCCGATCGCCGACAACGGCACGATCCCCGTCGAAGCGCACGAACTCTGGGCGCGCGGCGTCGAGCGGTTTGTCATGGAGGGCAAGGCTCCCTCGTCCAACCTGCGTCGTGCGTTTGAGGCGTTCAAGGCGTGGATGCTGTCGCTCTACAAGTCGGTCGATAACCTACGCTCGCCGATCACCCCGGAAATCCGTGATGTGATGCAGCGACTGATCGCAACCGACGAGGAAATCGCGGCGGCACAGGAGGAGCAGGCGATCAAGGCGCTGTTCACCGATGCGGCGCAAGCGGGCATGTCGGAAGCCGAGTTCGCGGCGTATCAGGCGGCGACGCAGGAAGCGCGCGACGAAGCGGCTGACGCGCTCCTTTACCGCGTCATGCATCCGATCCGGGCGGCGCGAACGAAGGAGTGGAAGGAGCGTGAAGCATCCGAGCGCGCCGACGTAACGGTGGAGGTCGACGCCTTGCCCGAGTTTCGCGCGCTGTCCCTCCTCGCGACGGGACGGTTGCCTGGGACCGACAATGATCTCGGCCGGATCAAGCTCGATGCTGCGTGGCTTCATGACGCCTATGGTGAGGACGTGTTCAACCGCTTGCCCAAGCGCGTCCCTCCGATCTACGCCAGCGCCCGCACGACGGACGCAGACACGATTGCCGAGATGGCGGGGTTCCGCACCGGCGACGAGATGGTCCGCACGCTGCTCGGGCTGCAAGAGCGGAAACAGGCGCTTGCGGATGCGGGCGACAAGCGGAGCGTTCGTCAGGCGCTGATCGACCAAGAGACAGCGCAGCGCATGGCGGACCGCTACGGCGACCCGCTGAACGACGGTTCTATCGAGGCGGAAGCGCGCGCGATCATCCACAGTGATCGGCAAGGCGAGGTGATCGCATCCGAGCTGCGCGCGCTCCGCCGGACGCGCCGGGAGCGTCCGACTCCGTACAGCTTGGCCAAGCAATGGGCGCGCGACAAGATCGCGGATTCGACGGTGAACGAATCGACGTCGGGCACGGCGATGCAGCGTTATCAGCGGGCGGCTCGCAAGGCTTCACAGGCGGCGGAAGCGGCGATGCTGGCGCGCGATGCCGACGAGACGTTCCGCCAGAAGCAGGCACAGATGCTGAACAACGCGCTGATCGCCGAAGCGCATCGGGCGCGGGAAGCGGTGGACAAGGCCGTCGAGCGGTTGGGGCGGTTGGCGGCGCGCAAGACGATCAAGGGGTTGGATCAGGATCACCTCGAACAGGTTCATGCGCTACTGGAGCGGTTCGAGTTCCGCACGGTGTCGCAGACGGCGCTTGACGAGCGCGAGAGCTTCGCGGCTTGGGCGGCCCGTCAGAACGCAGCCGGGTTTGATGTAGTCGAGCCCGCGCGCCTGCTGGAAAAGGCGGGCGTCACCAACTGGTCGCGCATGACGGTCGACCAACTGCTCGGGCTTGACGAAACGGTCCAGCAGATCGTTCACATGGGCCGCTTTAAGCAGAAGCTGGTCGATGCGAAGGCGGAGCGCGACTACGGCGAAGTCAGAGACGAGGCGCTGGGGCAGCTCGAACAGCTACCGCCCAAGCCGCCTGCTGGGCTGACCGAGCCGACGAAATGGGAATCGTTCAAGGCAGGCGTTGCCAGCGTCGACGGCGCGCTCCTCAAGATGGAAACGGTGTTCGACCGACTAGACCGCGGCAATCCGAACGGCGTGTTCAATCGCTATGTCTTCCGCCCGATCGCCGATGCGCAGGCGCGTAGCCGCACGATGCAGGGGGACATGTTCGCCAAGCTGGGGGCGCTACTCAAGGCGGTGCCGCGCGAGCGAGTGAACCGGTGGACGCAGCGCGTCGCCGTGCCCGAACTGTTCGACCGTGAAACCGGCGCGCCTATCGTGCTGACGCGCGACCAGCTTGTCTCGATGGCGCTCAACATGGGCAACGCGGGCAATGCCGAGAAGCTGGCGAAGGGGCACGGATGGAACGAACAGACGATCCTGGACGTGCTCAACCGCGAACTCGACGCTTCGGAATGGGCCTATGTGCAGGGCGTGTGGGACGCGATCAACGAACTATGGCCTGAGATCGCGGCGGTCGAGAAGCGCGTCAACGGCGTTGCGCCCGAGAAGGTCGAGCCGCGCGAAGTCGTGACCGCTGGCGGCACGCTACGGGGTGGCTACTTCCCGGTGGTCTATGATCCGCGACGGAACCTGATCGCCGAAGAACAGGCGGCGAAGAATGCGGGTTCGCTGTTCGAGGACATCTATACCCGCGCGACGACGCGCTCGGGTGCGACGCGCGAGCGCACCGGCGTCAAGCGGCCTATCCACCTGTCGCTCGCCATCATCAACCGGCATGTCGCTGAGGTCATCCACGACATCACGCATCGCGAAGCAGTGATGCAGGCCGACCGTTTCCTGTCGGATCGGCGCATCGCGGGCGCGGTCGACGGCACGTTGGGACCGGAAGTCCGCAAGCAATTTCGCCCTTGGCTCCAGCATGTCGCGAACGAGTGGGCGCAGGACCGGGCGGGTAATGCCGGGTTCGAGAAGTTCCTTCGGGGGGCACGCACCAACGCCACGTTGGTCGGCATGGGCTTTCGGGCGTCTACGATTCTGATGCAGATTTCCGGCTTGTCGCCAAGTTTTGAGCGAGTAGGCATGCGCTGGGTCGCGCCGCATCTTAAAGATATTGTGCGGCCGGAAGCATGGCGGTTTGTTCTTTCGCGATCAGACGAGGTTCGCGCGCGCATGGACAACCTGGACCGGGATATCAAGGACAGCATCCGCCGGGCGCAAGGGAAGACAGACTTCCCCCATGCCGTGCGCCGCTTCGCCTTCATCGGCATCGGCTTCATGGATCGCGTTGTTGTCGTTCCCACCTGGCTGGGCGCATACAACAAGGCACTAGCCGGGGGCGCTACCGAGGCGGACGCCGGTTACGCGGCCGACAAGGCGGTTCGCCAGTCACAAGGCGCGGGCGCGGCAAAGGACCTGGCCGCGGTCCAGCGAGGCACCGGCAAGGCGGGCGAAGCGCTCAAGCTGACCACGATGTTCTATTCGTACATGTCCGCTATGTATCAGCGTCAGCGTGTGCTTGCTTGGGATGTATCGGACGCCGTTCGCGAACGGCGGGTCCGTGATTTCCCGGCGTTGCTTGCCCGCGCGTGGTGGCTGTTGATCGTGCCTCCCCTTCTCGCCGAATTTCTGGCGGGTCGCGGCCCGGATGATGACGAGGATGAGGGCGAATGGGCGCTGCGCAATGTCCTAATGGGCATGGCTGGCACAATCCCGATCGCGCGCGATATCATCAAGCCGCTCTATGACAAGGTGAGCGGGCGACCGTCATTCGGCTACAACTTCACCCCGATCGAGCGTGGACCGGAACTACTGGCCTCGGTGGCGGGTGATGCCAAGCGCGTCGCTGAAGGCGAGGAAACGACTCGCGCCACTCGCAACGCTCTCGAAGCAACGGGATACGCGACGGGCCTTGTTCCTGGCCAGCTCGCCGCGGCGACGCAGTTTCTCGTCGATGTCGGCTATGGTGAGCAGGACCCGGAAGGCATCAAGGAATGGTATGAGGGTCTGACGACGGGCAAGATCAAGGAACCGGCCGAATAGCCGGGCCTGTGCATCCTCCCGCTACGGCGTAGCCCTATCTGCTACCCCCGACGCTGTTTCAGCAGCGGGCGAAGCGATGACCGTTACCGTCACCACCTCGTATAGCGGCCCGTTCACGCCCAACGGCGTGGCGACGGCCTTCGCGTTCGACTTCAAGGCGGCGAGCACGGGCGAGGTCGCGGTAGAGGTCGGCGGCGTGGCGATCAGTCCGGCGCTGTATTCGGTCACGCTTTCGAACGGAAGCGATGGCGGCACTGTTCATTTCTCGACGGCTCCGTCTGCGGCATCGGGCTCATTCCACATAGTCTCAGCCCCTTCGTTCCAGCAGCAGGGTGGATTCACGGGAGGCGAGCGTCCGTTCACCCCCGCCAGTGTCAACGCGCTTTTCGATCGCGCTGCGGTGCGCGATATCGCGCTCAAGGATGCCGTCGGCCGCGCTATTCAGGTGCCGGTCGGTGAGAGCGGAGGCGTTCTGCCTGCCTCTAATGATCGCGCCGGCAAGTTCCTTGCGTTCGATGCTGACGGCAACCCCGTCCACGCCACAGGCACGGGGGCCGACGAAGCGCTTCGTTCTGACCTAGGCGCAAACGGTGGGACGGTTTTGCTGGGATTCGACGGTCGCTCGGTCGACGCCAAGCTGCGCGAGACGATCAGCGTCAAGGACGCGCGCTTTGCGGGCGGCGCGAAGGGCGACGGCACGACCGACGACACGGCGGCGGTCAAGGCGGCGTTCGCCTACGCCAAGGGCCTGTCGATCGTAGACGCTTCGTCCGAAAGCTACGGTTATGTGCTCAAGGGCGGCACCACCGTGTATTTTCCGTCGGGCTGCTACGTCGTGAGCGACACGATCGAATTCTCGCTGAACGTGTCGATCGAGGGCGACGGCATGAACAGCTCGATCATCAAGTCGAGCGTCAACGGCCAGATCCTGCGCAACGACCCCGTCGCCACCGTCGCGGGAAGCTACAACCGCGAGGGCTCCGCGCTTCGCAACTTCGGGATCATCGGCGATCCGACCAAGCCGCTCCAGGACGGGTTGTCGCTGCTGCGCTGGATCAGCTCGCCGATCGACAACGTGAGCGTCAGCCGGTGCGGGCGCGACGCGGTGGTCATGCGCGAATGCACCGCGGGGGTCGTCAACAACCTTCGCGTCTCAGAAAACGTCGGCAAGGGGCTGTGCATCCAGCTCGGCATGGTGGGGTCGTGGGGAACCGCGGACAACGAATTGCCGAGCAACGGCATGACGTTCAACGTATTCCGCGCGATCTCCAACGGCGGGCCGGGCATCGCGCTGGAGAACGTGTGCAACGGTATCGTCTTCAACGACAGCTTCGTCGAATACAACAACGGCGGCGGGACCGTGAACGACGGCTATCAGACCGTCGTCCAGACCGGCAGCTATGTTCCGATC